>Ga0070696_100002063_pt1 | contig 13176 bp, 17 predicted proteins | sample KBSK1253metaG_FD_65474 | JGI IMG/M metagenome (GOLD analysis project Ga0070696, IMG submission 65474) | Corn, switchgrass and miscanthus rhizosphere microbial communities from Kellogg Biological Station, Michigan, USA - KBS K1-25-3 metaG | ecosystem: Host-associated > Plants > Roots >... | reverse complement strand
GCGGGAAGGCCAGCCGTGCCGGCGCTGCGGTGCCAGGGTCAAGCGCCTGGTGCAGGGACAACGCTCGAGCTACTACTGCCCGCGCTGCCAGAAATGAACTACGGGTCCCGCTTTCGCGGGTACCACCGGCTGATGACGTCCGCGATCTAGTTCTTGGTTTTCTGCTTAAGGCGCTTCGCCACCAGCGGATGAACGAATTCGCTGACGTCGCCGCCGAGGCTCGCGATCTCGCGCACCAGCGTTGCCGAGGTGAACATGTGCTGCTCGGACGGCGTGAGAAAGATGGTTTCCATCTCGGGGAAAAGATTGCGGTTCATCCCGGCCAGCTGAAACTCGTACTCGAAGTCCGACACCGCGCGCAGTCCGCGCAGCACGACGCGCGCGCCCTGCTTGCGCACGAAATCGGTGAGCAGGCCCCCGAACCCCATTACCTGCACGTTCTTGATGTCCCCCAGCACTTCGCGCGCCATGGCGATCCGTTCTTCGAGCGTGAAGTACGGTTTCTTCGCCCTGCTGTCGGCGACGGCAAGGATCACGCCGTCGAAGATGGTGCTTGCACGGCGCACCAGATCCTCGTGGCCGCGCGTGAGCGGATCAAACGTTCCCGGGTAGACCGCCTTGATCATGGCTGCTCCACTGGAAGAGCTGGTAGCTCACTTGCCCGGCGCGGGCGCTCTTCAGCTCGCGCCAGTGCCCGCCGAGCGTACATGCAACGCTCGCTTCGATATAGACGCGCGCACCGTCGGCGAGCCGCCGCTCGAGCCGCTGTAGCACCGCGGGCAGCGCATTCTGCCTGAACGGCGGATCGAGGAAAACCACGCCGAACCGATCGCCCGCGCGTTCCAGGTACTGGAGCGCATCGCCATGCACGAGCTCGACGGTGCGCGCGCCGATCAGCTCGCGCGCGGCTTGCAGTGCGTCATAGGCGGCGCGATCGGCTTCCACCATGACGACGCGCGCGGCGCCGCGCGAGGCCGCCTCGAAGCCGAGCGCACCGGAACCGGCGAAAAGATCGAGGCAACTCTCGCCGTCGAGCCGCTGTCCCAGCCAGTTGAACAGCGTCTCGCGCACGCGGTCGGGCGTCGGCCGCAATCCCGGGCGCGACGCGACGCGGATGCGCCGGCCGCGATACTCGCCCGCGATGATGCGGATTTGCCCTTTGCTAGAATGCATTGATCCATGGTAGCAGCGCTTTCCTGGGCCGCGCGCCTGAAGAACGGCCTCGCGCGCACGCGGGAAGTCCTGAACACGCCGGTCTCCGAGCTCTTCGTTCGCCGCCGCGTGGACGAGTCGCTGTTCGAGGATCTTGAGATGGCGCTGCTGCAAGCCGATTGCGGCGTCCCTGCCACCGACTGGCTGCTCACTGCGCTGCGCGAGAAAGCGCGCAAAGACCGCATCGAGGACGCCGAGACGCTCAAGCGCGCGCTGAAGGACTCGATCACCGAACTGCTCGCGCCGCTCGAGCGCACGCTCGACCCATCGCGCGCCAAGCCATTCACGGTGATGATTGCCGGGGTGAACGGCTCCGGCAAGACCACCTCGATCGGCAAGCTCGCCAAGTGGCTGCAAGCGCAGGGCAAGAGCGTGCTTCTCGCCGCGGGCGACACGTTCCGCGCCGCGGCGCGCGAGCAGCTCGTCGTGTGGGGCGAGCGAAACGGCGTGCCGGTCATTGCGCAGGCAGGCGGCGATCCGGGCGCGGTGGTCTTCGACGCGCTCAACGCTGCGCGCGCGAGGAATAGCGACGTCGTCATTGCCGACACCGCGGGCCGGCTGCCGACACAACTTCACCTGATGGAGGAGATCCGCAAGGTGAAGCGCGTCGCGACCAAGGCGCAATCGGATGCGCCGCACGAGGTGCTGCTGGTGCTCGATGCAAACACCGGCCAGAACGCGATCGCCCAGGTGAAGGCATTTGACGATGCGCTCGGGCTGACGGGCCTGGTGCTCACCAAGCTCGACGGCACTGCGAAAGGCGGCGTGGTCTGCGCCATCGCGCGCGAGCGGCCGGTGCCGCTCCTCTTCGTCGGCGTCGGCGAAGACATCGACGACCTGCGCCCGTTCAAGGCGCGCGAATTCGCCGAGGCGCTGGTTGGTTAGCTTCTCGGCGGTGGCGAAGCGCTATCCGGGCGGCGAGGAAGCGCTGCGCGGTGTGACCTTCGCGGTCCAGCCCGGCGAGCTCTTATTCATCACCGGGCGCTCGGGAGCGGGCAAGTCCACGCTGCTCAAGCTGATTCCCGCGATCGAGCGCCCGAGCTCGGGCAGCGTGATCGTCAACGGCCAGAACGTCGGCGCGCTCAAGCGCGCGGCGATCCCCTACCTGCGCCGCAACGTCGGCCTCGTGTTCCAGGACCAGAAGCTTCTTTACGACCGCACGGTCTACGACAACGTGATGCTGCCGCTGTCGTTCTCGGCCCAGCCGCCCAAAGAAGCCGCGCGACGCGCGCGAGCGGCGCTCGACAAAGTCGGCCTGCTCGGCCGCGAGAAGGCCAATCCGATCCAGCTCTCGGGCGGCGAGCAGCAGCGCCTCGCGATTGCGCGCGCCGTGGCGAACCGCCCGGCGATGCTCCTGGCCGACGAGCCGACCGCCAATCTCGACGCCGAATCGGCGCGCCGCATCATCGACATCTTCGTCGAGTTCAATCGCGTCGGCGTGACCGTGCTCATCGCCACGCACGACCAGGCGCTCGTTGGGCAGTACGCGAAGCGGCGCATGCACCTCGACGCTGGCCGCCTGCAATGAGGGCCTGGCTGCGCCAGCATCGTCAGGCGCTCGCGCGTGGCGCCTCGCGCGTCGGCGTGCTGAACATAGTGGTGATTGGCGTGGCGCTCGCGCTGCCGGCGGGCGGCTACGCGCTGCTCGAGAGCCTCCGTACGCTGACCGGGCGGCTCTCGCTCGAGCCGCAAATCTCGCTTTTTCTGGACGGCAAGCGCACGGACGTCGACGGGCTCGCCGCGCGCATCAAGCGCGATCCACGCGTGCGCGGCTTGCGCTTCGTGCCGCGCGAGGACGCGCTGCGCGAGATCGGCGGCGTGCAGGGCGTGCCGGAGCTCGTCGAGGCGCTCGGACGCAACCCGCTGCCCGATGGCTTCGTCGTCAGCACGGTCAATGAAAGCGTCGAGCCGCTTGCGGCCGAGCTCGCCAAGCTGCCCGGGGTGGCGCACGTACAAGCGGACGCGCTCTGGGCGCGACGCCTTTCGTCGCTCGCGCGGCTGGGGCGCGCAGCGCTCTGGCTGCTGGCGGGACTCCTCGCCGCTGCGCTCGTCGCGGTGACCTTCAACACCATCCGGCTGCAGATCCTCACGCAGCGCGAGGAGATCGAGGTGTCGAAGCTCCTCGGCGCGACCGACAGCTTCGTGCGCCGGCCCTTCTACTACACGGGGCTGCTGCTAGGCGTGGCGGGCGGCGCCATCGCGCTGGCACTCGTATATGGAAGCCTCGCGCTGCTCAACCGCCAGATCGCGCCGCTCGCCGCGACCTATGGATCGGACTTCCGGCTCGCTTTCTTGTCCAACGCGGATACCGTGGCGGTCCTCGGCCTGGCCGGCAGCTTGGGATGGCTCGGTGCGCACCTCTCCGTTGGGAGGCATCTTCTTGATTTGTAGGTATGTTAGTGCTGGCTCCCGTTAAGCGGTCCGGGAAACCATTTGGTTTCTTAGCACTCTAATAAGCCGAGTGCTAAAATTTTCAGCTCAAGGAGGAACGGACATGGCTTCCCAAGCAGCGATGCCGCTGCCCGTGTCGGTCAGCATGCCGATGCCGACAGGCAGCCTCGAGGCTTACATCCAGACGGTGAACCGCTTCCCATTGCTGAGCGCGGAGGAAGAGCAGCGCCTCGCCCGGCGTTTCCAGGAGGATGGCGACCTGGAAGCGGCGCGCGAGCTCGTGCTATCGCACCTGCGCCTCGTAGTGGCGATCGCACGCGGCTACCTCGGCTACGGGCTGCCGCACGGCGACCTGATCCAGGAGGGCAACATCGGCCTGATGAAGGCGGTGAAGCGCTTCGATCCGGAGCGCGGTGTGCGGCTCGTCTCGTTCGCCATCCACTGGATCAAGGCCGAGATCCACGAATACATCCTGCGCAACTGGCGGCTGGTGAAGGTGGCCACCACCAAGGCGCAGCGCAAGCTGTTCTTCAACCTGCGCTCGATGAAGAAAGACCTCGCGCCGCTCACGACAAAGGACGTCGCGCGCGTTGCGAGCGAGCTCAACGTCAAGCCCGAGGAGGTCGTCGAGATGGAGACGCGCCTCGCCGGCCACGAGCTCGCTTTCGAGGGCGAGCGCGACGACGAGGAAGCGTACGCGCCGGCGCACTATCTCGCCGACGAGGCCGATGAGCCGTACCGCGTGCTCGAGGCCGAGGAGAGCGAGCGCGTGCGCAACGAGGGCCTGCAACAGGCGCTCGCCACGCTCGACCCGCGCAGCCGCCGCATCGTCGAGGCACGCTGGCTGCGCGAAAAGGACACGGCGACGCTGCACGACCTCGCCGCCGAGTTCAACGTGTCGGCCGAGCGCATCCGCCAGATCGAAGCGAAGGCGCTCGACAAGATGCGCAAGCTCCTGCCCGCGCCCTCCTGAGTCATCCTTAACCCGGCGAACGGCCGCCACGCGCGGCCGTTTTTGTTTTCGGAGGCCGCATGGCAAACCTCATCGGCACGATCGGCGTGGCGCTGCTCCTTGCCGCCTTCATCCTGAACCTGCTGCATGTATTGCGCGCCGATGGCTTCGCCTACAGCGTGCTCAATCTGCTGGGCGCTGCGCTCGCGTGCTATTCATCGTGGCTGATCGATTTCATGCCCTTCGTCGTGCTCGAGGGTGTATGGGCCGCAGCCGCCGCGTATGCACTCCTCAGGCGCCCGGCTGGCCCGCGTCCAGGATGACGCGCAAGTCGTGCGGCAGGTCTTCGGCGAGGCGATCATGCCGCACCAGCAGTCGCAGGCGTCCCTCGGGGTCAATGACGTAGGACTGCGCGCTGTGGTCCACGGTATATGAGTCGCCCTGCTTGCGCTTCTCGTAGTAGATCTTGAATTCCTTTGCCACGCGCTGCGTCGCCGCCGGGTCGCCGTGCAACGCGATGAAGCGAGGGTCGAAGGCGTGCACATAGCGTTCGAGATCCTGCGGCGTATCGCGCTCGGGATCCACGGTGACGAAAAGCACCTGCACGCGATCGGCGTCCGGGCCAAGCGCCTTCATCACGCCCGCGAGGTCGGCGAGGGTCGTGGGACAGACGTCCGGACAATGCGTGAAGCCGAAGAACAGCACCACCGCCTTGCCGCGAAAATCCGCGAGATGCCGCAGGCGGCCGCTCGTGTCGGCGAGCTCGAGCGACTTGCCATAGTCCACGCCGGTGATGTCCGTGCTCTTGAACTTCGGGCCGCCGCCACAGGCGGCGAGCACGAGGCTAAAGGTAATGATCGACCAGCAGCGCCGTGAAAAGGAGAGCGAGATAGGCAATTGAGTAGCGGAAGGTGCGCTGCGCCACAGCGTCGCTGTAGGCGAAATAGATGCGCAGCGCGTAGCCGATGAACAACCCGCCGAGCGCCAGCGCGGCGAGCAGGTAGACGAGCCCGCTCATCTGCACGACGTAGGGAAGCAGGCTGACGGCAAAGAGGATCAACGTGTAGAGCAGCACCTGCAGGCGCGTGTAATGCGCGCCGTGCGTGACTGGCAGCATCGGCACGCCGGCGCGCGCGTAGTCGTCGGTGCGGTAGAGCGCGAGCGACCAGAAATGCGGCGGCGTCCAGGCGAAGATGATGAGGAAAAGCAGCATCGCCTCGACGCTCACCTGGCCGCTCACCGCGGCCCAGCCAAGCACCGGCGGCATGGCGCCGGAAGCGCCGCCGATGACGATGTTCTGCGGCGTCGCCGGCTTGAGAAGCAGCGTGTAGATCACGGCGTAGCCGACGAACGTGGCAAGCGTGAGCCACATCGTCAGCGGGTTCACGTAGTACGCAAGGAGCCAGAGTCCGCTACCCCCCATCACCGCGGCGAAGGCCAGCGTTTCGCCCGTGCCGAGCTCGCCGCGTGCGAGCGGCCGCCAGCGCGTGCGGCGCATCAGGGCGTCGATCTTGCGCTCCACCAGGCAATTGATGGCCGCCGCGGCGCCGGCGACGAGCGCAATGCCGAGTGTCGCGGCGAAAAGCAGTCCCGGCGCCACCATACCGGGCGTCGCGAGGAACATGCCGATCACCGCGGTAAGCAGGATGAGCGAGACGACGCGCGGCTTGGTGAGCGCGTAAAACGCGCGCAGCCGCTGCGCAAAGCCGGCGGAAAGGGCGTGGGTGCTCAAGAGGAAAAACGCAAGCCGCGGAAGGCGAAAAAGTTTAGCACGACGAGTGCGACGAGGACGAGCGCGGCGCCCGCGTTATGCGCAACGGCGAGCGGCAGCGGCAAGCTTAACGCCACGTTGGCGACGCCGAGCGCGAACTGCAACAGGACGAGGACGGCCGCCAGCACGGCGAGCCCGCGTGCCATGCGCCACGCGCGCGCCGCGGCGATCAGCACGGCGGTGAGGGTGACCACGGCGAACACGCGGTGCGTCCAGTGGATCGCGCTCAGCGCCGCGAGCGGCAGCAGCTCGCCCTCGCCGGTGCGGCCGAGCTCACGCACGATATGAAAGGCGTTGGCGAAGTCCATTGGCCTCCCGGCGCAAAGCGGCAGCTCGGGACACGCGAGCGCGGCGTAATTCGCCGTGACCCAGCCGCCGAGCGCGATCTGCACACCGAGCGCTGCCAGGGCGGCCGCGGCGCTGGCGCGCAGCGCGCGCAACTCGGGCGCTGCACGATGCGGCCACTCGGACAGCGCGAGCCAGGTCAGCAGAGCGAGCGTGCTCATGCCACCCAGCAAATGCGCGGTGACGATCGCCGGCCTGAGGAGCATCGTCACCGTCCACATGCCGAGCGTCGCCTGCAGCAGGACGATCAGCACGATCGCCGTCGCGAGCCCGGCGGAGCGGCGGCGCCGCCAGGCCGCGATGGCGAGCGCGGCGATGCCGATGCCGAGGGCGCCGGCAAGGTAGCGATGCCCCATTTCCTTCCACGCCTTGGCGAGCGCATCGCGATCGGCGATCTCCGCCGGCAGCGGCTTGCCGTAGCAGAAAGGCCAGTCCGGGCAGCCGAGCCCGGCATCCGAGAGGCGCACGTACGCGCCCATCACCACGACGATGAACGCGAGCGCCACTGCGGCGAGGGCCAGCGCGCGGTACCCGGTCATCCGAAACTGGAGTATTTCAGCAGGCGCTCCAGATCCTGAATCATGCGCTTCGCGTCGGGTTCGGCGGGAAAACGCATCACCAGATTGCCGAGCGGATCGACCAGATAGATGGATTCGCCGGGAAACGACGCGGCGAGCGCCGCATCCGCAGCCGCGATCCGGCTGCCCTGCAACGCGGCGACGAGCTGCGGGCGCGGCGTGCCGCCATCGCTGAGGAGCCAGAGGCGCTCCACGCGGTCGGCATTCTTGCCCTGCGCGCGGCGCACCTGCCGCACGATGTAGAGCTTGCGCTCGCAATGCGCTCCGCAGGCCGCCGGATCGAGCGTGACGAGCACCCACTTGCCGCGTAGCGGCGCGAGCGGCCCGGCGAGGGGGCGGGGCGGCAAAAGCTCGCCGTAGTTCGAGGTGCGGCCCGAGATCCAGCGCTCCTGCGACACGAGCCAGCCGAAGACGAGCGGCGCGGCGCACACGGCGAAGATCGCCGCGACCTTAACCGCGGGCCGCACGATGGAACGAGAGCACCACTCCGGCGACGATGGCGAGCGCGGCGAAGGTGTACCACTGCAGCGCGTAGCTCTGGTTCTTCTCGATGCCGAGATCGGCGCGCGGCCAGTCGCGCACGAGCCCGTCGCCGTTGTCGGAGTGCTGCTCGATCACGAGCGGCTCGAGCTCGAGCCCGGTCTGCGCGGCGAAGGCGCTGATCTCAAGGTTCTGGCGGATCGAGCCGCTCGATGAAGCGCCGGTCTCGAGCGCGTGGGGCAGGCGCGCGAGCGCGAGGCCGTCGATCGCCTGTGGCTCGCCTGGCGTGCGCGCCGCGATGTCGCCTGGCGACGCCGGCGCGGCGATCCAGCCTCGATTGACGAGCACGTGCCATTGCGACTCGCCGAGCTTGAGCGGCGTCACCACCTCGTAGCCGGTGCGCCCATGACGCAAGCGGTTGGCAAGCAGCACGGTGCCTTCCGCCACAAAGCGCCCGCGCGCCACCACGTGTTTCTGCACGAGCGCCGCCGGATCGAGCGGTGCGGGCGCGAGCTCGAGCGGCGGTGCCTTCAGCGCCGCGTCCAACTCGAGCGCCGTCGCGCGCTTTGCGTCGGCGCGGCGCGACTGCCAGTGGCCGAGCAGCATGAACGCGAGGCACGCTAGAGCGGCAAGCGCCAACGTCCAGCCGCGCGGGCGGAAAGAGTATGCTCGGAGCATGCGCTACGTGGTGATCGCGGTCTTCCTGCTGATCGTGGCGAGCCTCTTCTCGGCGCTTTTTTTCGTCTACCGCGACCGCGGCCAATCGACGCGCGCGCTCAAGGCGCTCGCGTTGCGCGTGGGACTTTCGGTCGGACTATTCGCGTTCCTGATGCTCGGCTACTACTTCGGTTGGTTCCGCGAGCGGTTATAACCAGTAGACGAAGATAAAGAGGCCCAGCCACACCACGTCGACGAAGTGCCAGTACCAGGCGACGCCCTCGAAGGCGAAGTGATGGTCCGGCGTGAAGTGCCCGGCGATGCAGCGGCCGAGGATGACCGAGAGCATGATCGCGCCACAGGTCACGTGGAAGCCGTGGAAGCCGGTGAGCATGAAGAAGGTCGAGCCGTAGGCACCCGTCGAGAGCTTGAGGTTCAGCTCACTGTACGCGTGCGCATACTCGAAGATCTGGCAGGCAAGGAACGTCAGGCCGAGCGCAATGGTGAGCGCCATGAAGAGGATCAGCTGGCCGCGGCGGTTTTCCTTCAGCGCCCAGTGCGCGATGGTGACGGTGACGCCCGATGAGAGCAGCAGCAGCGTGTTGATCGCCGGGATGCCCCAGGCCGCCATCGGAGAAAACTCTTCCAGGAAGCCGGGGCCGGCCGAGGGCCAGTGCGAGCTGAACCCGGGCCACAGCAGGGCGTTGCTCTCGATGCTCGCCAGGTCCGGCACCGAGTACTGCCGCACCCAGAAGAGCGCGCCGAAGAACGCGCCGAAGAACATCACTTCCGAGAAGATGAACCAGCTCATCCCCCAGCGGAACGAGACGTCCTCCCAGCGGCCGTAGCGGCCGCCCTCGGACTCGCGGATGACGTCGCTGAACCAGCGCACCATCATGTAGAGCAGCACCAGGAATCCGGCGCCGATCGAGACCCAGCCGCCGCGATTGCTGTTGAAAACGAACACCGCGCCAATCGCCATCAGAAAGAGCGCCGCGGAGCCCATGATCGGCCACGGCATCGGCGAGGGCACCGCGTAATGGGCCTGCCGCTGAGAGGTGGTGGTGACGGTTTGCGCCATGTTGTTCTCCCTTGGTCCTCAGCTTTTGCCGGCGCGGCCGGCAACTTCGAAGAAGGTGTAGGAAATCGCGATGCTGCTCACATCCTTGGGCAGCTTGGGATCGACCACGAACACGACCGGCATGCGGCGGCTCTCGCCCGGGCCGAGGGTCTGCTGCGTGAAGCAGAAGCACTCGATCTTCTTGAAGTACTCCGCCGCTATCGCCGGTCCATAGCTCGGCACCGCCTGCGCGGTGACCGCGACCGGCTGGTCGTTGCGCACCTCGTACTCGACGGTGGCGAGCTCGCCCGGATGCACGTCGATATGGTTTACCAGCGGGTGGAAGCGGAACGCCAGGCCGTGCGCATTGGCGTCGAACTCGATCGTCACCTTGCGCGTCGCATCGACCTGCGTATTGCGCGGCTGCGCCGCCACTTCACCGAGCGCATTCAGGCCGAGCGCCTCGCACACGCGGTAATAGAGCGGCACCAGCGCATAGCCAAAGCCGAACATGGCCACCGCGACCAGAGCAAGGCGCGTGAAGAGCTTGCGGTTTTGCTCGCGCAGCGTCATCGCCCGAGCAGCCAGAACTTGGCGATGATGCCGAGGAAGAAGGCGAGCGCCACGGTGGCGAGGATCAGCGCGGTTCTAGCGTTCTTACTCACAAATAGGAATAACCCATCACTTCAGTACCGGCTGCGTCTCCCAGGTGTGATACGGCGCGGGCGTCGGCAGATCGGTCCAGTCGAGCGAGTCGGCGCCTTCCCAGGGCTTCTGCGGCGCGGTCGCGCCGCTCTTCAGCGTGGTGAAGAGGTTGTAGAGGAAGAGCAGCTGCGACAGCGCGAAGCCGAACGCGCCGAGCGACGAGATCTTGTTCCAGGTCTCGAACATCAGCGGATAGTCCGGGATGCGCCGCGGCATGCCGGCCATGCCGAGGAAGTGCTGCACGAAGAAGATCATGTTGAAGAAGATCAGCGTCAGCCAGAAGTGCCATTGGCCGAGCGTCTCGTTGTACATCTTGCCGGTCCATTTCGGCAGCCAGAAATAAATCCCCGCGAACGCGGAGAACATCGCGCCCGCCACCATCACGTAGTGGAAATGCGCCACGACGTAGTAGGTGTCCTGGAGCTGGATGTCGATCGGCACGAGCGATAGCACCAGGCCGGTGAAGCCGCCCAGCGTGAAGAGGAACAGAAAGCCGATGGCAAAGAGCATCGGCGTCTCGAACGAGAGCGAGCCCTTCCACATGGTCGCTACCCAGTTGAACACTTTCACGCCGGTCGGAACGGCGATCAGCGTGGTGGCGTACATGAAGAAGAGCTGGCCGGTCACCGGCATGCCGACCGTATACATATGGTGGGCCCAGACGATGAACGACAGGATCGCGATCGCCGCCGTGGCATAGACCATCGAGGCGTAGCCAAAGAGCGGCTTGCGCGAGAACGCCGGGATCACCTGCGAGATGACGCCGAACGCCGGCACTGCGATGACGTACACCTCGGGGTGACCGAAGAACCAGAAGATGTGCTGGTAGAGCACCGGGTCGCCGCCGCCCGCGGCGTTGAAGAACGTGGTGCCGAAGTGCCGGTCGGTGAGCGTCATGGTCACCGCGCCGGCGAGCACCGGCATGACGGCGACCAGCAGGTAGGCGGTGATGAGCCAGGTCCAGCAGAACATCGGCATCTTCATGAGCGTCATGCCGGGCGCGCGCATGTTGAGGATCGTGGTGATGATATTGATCGAGCCGAGGATCGAGCTCATGCCGAGGATGTGCACGGCGAAGATGGTGAAGTCCATGCCGATGCCCTGCTGCACGGTGAGCGGCGCGTAGAGCGTCCAGCCGGTGCCGGGCGCGCCGCCGGGCATGAAGAACGACAGCATCAGCAGCGTCGCGGCGAACGGCAACAGCCAGAACGACCAGTTGTTCAGCCGCGCGAACGCCATGTCCGGCGCGCCGATCATCATCGGGATCTGCCAGTTAGCAAATCCCACGAACGCCGGCATGATCGCGCCGAAGATCATCACCAGGCCGTGCATGGTCGTCATCTGGTTGAAGAAGTCGGGATTGACGAGCTGCAGGCCGGGCTCGAAGAGCTCCGCGCGGATGACGAGCGCCATCATGCCGCCGGCGAAGAACATGGTGCCGGCGAACCACAGGTACAGCGTGCCGATGTCCTTGTGGTTGGTGGTGGTGATCCAGCGCATGATGCCGCTGTAGCCACCGTGGTGGTCGTGATGATCGTGGCCGTGGCCCGAGGTTCCGTGGTGCGTGCCGATGACTGCGCTCATGCTCGTTCCTTTACTTGTGACGTGCTCTCACTTCGGCCGGCTGCACAATGCCGGACTTGTTGCCCCAGGAGTTGCGCTCGTAGCTGATCACCGCCGCGATGTCGGTGTCCGAGAGCTGCTTGCCGAACGGCTGCATCGCGGTACCGGGCTTGCCGTTCAGCACGATGTCCATATGACCTTCCTTCGGCCCGTTCACCACTTTTGAGCCGGCGAGCGGCGGGAAGGCCGGCGGATTGCCCCGGCCGTTCGCCTGGTGGCAGGCGACGCAGTTCGCGCTGTAGACCTTCTCGCCCTGCGCAACGAGATCCTTCGGATCCCATTTCTTGTTGATGTCTTCGGCCTGGGCCTTCGCCGCCTGCTGCTGCTGCGCGACCCACTTGCTGTAGTCCTCCTGCGAGACGACGCGTACCACGATCGGCATGAAGCCGTGCTCCTTGCCGCAGAGCTCGGCGCACTGGCCGCGGAACGTGCCGAGCTTGTCGGCACGGAACCACGTGTCGCGGATGAAGCCGGGAATCGCATCCTGCTTGACGCCGAAGGCCGGTACCCACCAGGCGTGAATCACGTCCGCCGCGGTCGTCAGGATGCGCACCTTCTTGTCCACGGGCACGACGAGCTCGTGGTCGACTTCCAAGAGGTATTTCTCGTCCTTCGGTGCGCCGGCATCGATCTGCTCGCGCGGCGTGGCGAGCATCGAGACGAAGCTGATGCCCTCGCCTTCGCCCTTCAGATAGTCGTAGCCCCACTTCCACTGGTAGCCGGTCGCCTTGATGGTGAGGTCGGGGCTCGAGGTGTCCTTCTGCGCGATCACTACCTTGGTCACCGGCCACGCGATGACGATCAGGATCAGCGCCGGGATGATGGTCCACAGGATCTCGACCGTGGTGTTCTCGTGGAACTGCTCCGCCGGATGGCCGCGCGACTTGCGATGCGCGAAGCAGGCGTAAAACATGAAGCCGAACACGCCGACGAAGATGACGATGATCAGCCACATCACGTACTGATGCAGGTGATCGATGTCCTGCGCGATGGGCGACGCCGCTTCCTGGAAGTACCAGGCGAGGGCGTGCGCGCTAGAGGCGGCGAGCGCGCCGGCCAAGCCGGCGAGCGCGTAGAAGAGCTTCGAAACCTTCATCGTTGTTCTTTCCCCGAGCTAGATCCGCAGTCTCTTCTGGAGCTCCGCGGCGAATGCAGCGCGCGACTCGCCGTCGAGGTGCCGCCCGATGAGCAGCGCTTGGCGTGGGCCGCGCACCACCACGTGCCGGGCGAGCGCTTCGACCCGCAGCGTGCGGGCATCAAATTCATGGCGCGCCACGCGCTCCGCTTCGCTCACTTCCACGTACAGCCGGCCGCCCTCGAGCAGCAGCCGCTCATAGTCCGTCGCATGCCGCGCCTGAAGCACGAACGCGGCGCCGAGCAGCAGCACCTCGAGCCCCGCGAA
>Ga0070696_100002061_pt1 | contig 13184 bp, 9 predicted proteins | sample KBSK1253metaG_FD_65474 | JGI IMG/M metagenome (GOLD analysis project Ga0070696, IMG submission 65474) | Corn, switchgrass and miscanthus rhizosphere microbial communities from Kellogg Biological Station, Michigan, USA - KBS K1-25-3 metaG | ecosystem: Host-associated > Plants > Roots >... | reverse complement strand
GAGGGCCTCCTCGACGGCCGTGTTACCGCCGCCGACCACGATGACGTCCTCGCCCTTGTAGAAGAATCCGTCGCAGGTTGCGCAGGCGGAAACGCCGCGCGCCATGTGCATCGCTTCGGACTCGAGGCCCAGGTAGCGCGCGGACGCGCCTGTCGCGATGATCAGCGCGTCGCAGGTGTAATCGCCGTTGTCGGCCGCGAGCCTGAACGGGCGCTGCGACAGGTCGACGCGGTTGACGTGGTCGAAAACGATCTCGGTATCGAAACGCGCCGCGTGCTTCTCGAAGCGCGACATCAATTCGGGACCCATCACGCCGTCGTTGTCCGCGGGCCAGTTGTCGACGTCGGTGGTCGTCATGAGCTGGCCGCCCTGCGCGAGACCGGTGATCAGCAGCGGCCGAAGGTTCGCCCGCGCGGCGTATACTGCCGCCGTGTAGCCGGCCGGACCGGAACCGAGGATCAACAAGCGGGCGTGCTTGGCGGGCATGGCATTCTCGTCGACGCAAAGCCTCAGAGTCTAATGCAGATGGGGACGCGGCCCGACGCCGCAAGGCGCATGGCTTACCCCATCCCGCACTTGCAGCGCGGCCCGGCATCCGTATAATGCGCTGCATGAGGTTTTAGCGCCAATCGCATGTTTTTCAAGAAAAACGGCAATTCTCGCCGGCGTGCGGCAGCGCCCGGGCGCGAGCTATCGCCGCGCATGGCGCGCCTGCTGCGCGAATCGTGGTGGCTGCTCGTCGTCGCCGCGTTTCTCTATCTTGCGCTCACCCTCGTCACGTACACGAAGGCGGATCCCGGCTGGTCGTTCACGGGCACCGGCGCGCCGATCGCGAATCGTGGCGGCGTCGTCGGCGCATGGCTTTCCGATCTACTCCTCTACCTGTTCGGCATCTCCGCATGGTGGTGGGTCGTGGGCGGCGTCGTCCTCGTCGTGCTCGGTTATCGGCGCGTCGTGCAGCCGGATCACGCCAGCGATCACCCGTTCGCCGTCGGCGCCATCGGATTCACACTGGCGCTATTGTCGAGCGCCGCGCTCGAAGCGATCAGGCTGTGGCGGCTGCCGGTGGCGCTGCCGCTCGCACCCGGCGGAGCATTGGGCGATGCGATCGGACAAGCGCTCGCACGCGGCGTCGGCTTCAACGGTGCGACGCTGCTGCTGCTCGCGTTTCTCGCCGTCGGCACGTCGCTGCTTTTCGGCGTGTCGTGGCTGCGCGTGATGGAACGGATCGGTGCCGGCGTCGAAGCGCTGTTCGCGCGCGCACGCGCGCGGCGCGAAGCCGCGGAGGATCGGCGCATCGGCGGCCTCAATGCGGCCGAGCGCGAGCAGGTCGTCGAGCATTTGCGCGAAGACTCCGCGATGCACGAGCCGGTGGTCGTCGTGCCTGCAGCGCCGGCGGTGCCGCGCTCCGAGCGCGCGACGCGCGAGAAGCAGCGCCCGCTTTTCACCGACATGCCCGACTCGCCGCTGCCGCCGTTGTCGCTGCTCGAGGAAGCGCCACCCGCGGCCGAAACGGTCAGCGCCGACGTGCTCGAATTCACGTCGCGGCTGATCGAGCGCAAGCTCGCCGATTTCGGCGTCGCGGTCAAAGTACTGGCAGCGTATCCCGGTCCCGTGATCACGCGCTACGAGATCGAGCCGGCCGTCGGCGTGAAGGGCGCGCAGATCGTCAACCTCGTGAAGGACCTGGCGCGCGCGCTCTCGGTGGTGTCGATTCGCGTCGTCGAGACGATACCCGGCAAGTCGTGCATGGCGCTCGAGCTGCCCAATCCGCGGCGACAGGTCGTGAAGCTCGTCGAGTTGCTCGCATCGACGACGTACAACGACGCGCCGGGCTCGCTCACGCTGGCGCTTGGCAAGGACATCGCCGGCAAGCCCGCGATCGCCGATCTCGCGCGCATGCCGCATCTGCTCGTTGCCGGCACCACCGGCTCGGGCAAGTCGGTCGCCGTGAACGCGATGATCCTGTCGCTGCTCTACAAGGCCGAGCCGCGCCAGGTGCGCCTCATCCTGATCGATCCGAAGATGCTCGAACTGTCGGTGTACGACGGCATTCCGCATCTGCTCGCACCCGTCGTCACCGACATGAAGCTCGCGCCGAACGCCCTCAGCTGGTGCGTCGGTGAAATGGATCGCCGCTACCGGTTGATGTCGACGCTTGGCGTGCGCAACCTCGCCGGCTACAACCAGCGGATCGCGGAAGCGAAGAAGGCCGGACAACCGCTCGTGCATCCGTTCTCGCTCACGCCCGATGCACCGGAGCCGCTCGAGGAGATGCCGCTGATCGTCGTCGTCGTCGACGAGCTCGCCGACCTCATGATGGTCACCGGCAAGAAGATCGAGGAGCTGATCGCACGTATCGCCCAGAAAGCGCGCGCTGCGGGCATTCACCTCATTCTCGCGACGCAGCGGCCGTCGGTCGACGTGATCACCGGGCTCATCAAGGCGAACATTCCGTCGCGCATCGCGTTCCAGGTCGCAAGCAAGATCGATTCGCGCACGATCCTCGATCAGATGGGGGCCGAAGCGCTGCTCGGGCAGGGCGACATGCTGTATCTGCCGCCGGGCACCGGGCATCCGTTTCGCGTGCACGGCGCATTCGTTTCGGACGCCGAAGTGCACCGTGTCGTCGAGCATCTGAAAGCGCAGGGCGAGCCGCAGTACATCGAAGGCATCCTTGAAGGAGGAGCCGCGTTGGCGGACGGCGATGATGCGACGAGCGCCGAGGGCGGCGACATCGAGGCCGATCCGATGTACGACCAGGCGGTTGCCGTCGTTCTGAAGACGCGCCGGCCGTCGATCTCGCTCGTGCAGCGGCACCTGCGCATCGGGTACAACCGCGCGGCGCGTCTCATCGAGCAGATGGAGCGCGCGGGCATGGTGTCGTCGATGCAGACGAACGGCAACCGCGAAGTGCTCGTTCCCGTAGGCAAGGAAGCGTGAGGCCGATTCAGCGTCGGATGATCGCGACGTGGCTCGCGTGCGCCGTTGGATGCATCGCATCCGCGGCCGGCGCGTCGGGACTCGATGAGCTCCACGCGTTTCTCGAAGGGACGAAAACGGCGCAGGGGTCGTTTCGTCAGGTGGTCGTCAATCGCGAAGGGCGCACGACCCAGACGACCTCGGGGACCTTCGCGTTCGCGCGCCCGGGTAAATTCCGATGGACCTACGACAAGCCATTCGATCAACTGATCGTCAGCGACGGTGACAAGGTGTGGGTCTATGACCACGACCTCAATCAGGTAATCGTGCGCAAGCTCGACGCAGCACTGGGCGCGACGCCGGCGGCGCTCCTCGCCGGCGACAATGCGCTCGAAAAGAACTTCACGCTGGTCGCCGGGGGGGAGGGCGACGGCCTCGAGTACGTGGATGCGACGCCGAAGGCCGCCGACTCGCAATTCAAGCGCATTCGCCTCGGGTTCGCCGACGACCTGCCGCGAAAGATGCAATTGACGGACGCGTTCGGCCAGACGACGGACCTGACGTTCAGCGACCTGCGCCGCAATCCGAAGGTTGCGGCAGCCACATTTCAGTTCACGCCCCCGAAGGGGGCCGACGTCGTCGGGCAGTGACAGGTATCGGGAATCAGGGATCAGAGGTAGCTAGCCCCCGCTCATCGAGCAAACTTGGCAGCGGATCTATTTACGGCCGGTGCTGACGGCGGATCGTTGACGCCGCTCGCCGAGCGCCTGCGCCCGAAAAGCATCGACGACGTCATCGGGCAGCGGCATCTGCTCGCACCGGGCAAGCCGCTGCAAGTGGCGTTCGCCGCGGGCAAGCCGCACTCGATGATCCTGTGGGGGCCGCCGGGTGTCGGCAAGACGACGCTGGCGCGGCTCATGGCCGATGCGTTCAACGCCGACTTCGTTGCGATCTCCGCGGTGCTCGCCGGCGTCAAGGACATTCGCGACGCCGTCGCGCGCGCCGAGCTTGCCCGCGAGCAGTACGGCCGCGCGACGATCCTTTTCGTCGACGAAGTGCATCGCTTCAACAAGGCGCAGCAGGACGCGTTCCTGCCGTTCGTCGAGCGCGGCTTGCTGACGTTCATCGGTGCGACCACCGAGAACCCGTCGTTCGAGGTCAACAGCGCGTTGCTCTCGCGCGCCGCGGTATACGTGCTGCACCCGTTGTCGCCGCCGGAGCTTGGGCAATTGCTCGAGCGCACCGTTGCGGCGGCGATGCCCGGTACGATGGTCGACAACGCGGCACGCGACGCGTTGATCAGCTACGCGGACGGCGACGGGCGGCGGCTCATCAACCTCGTCGAGCAGCTCGCGACGGCCGCCGGCGAAGCGCAAAAAACGACGATCGATGTCGTATTCGTCGAGGCGACGATCGCGCGCAGCCTGCGCCGTTTCGACAAGGGCGGCGATGCGTTCTACGACCAGATCTCGGCGTTGCACAAGTCGGTGCGTGGATCGGATCCCGATGCGTCCCTCTACTGGATGTGCCGGATGCTCGATGGCGGCGCCGATCCGCTCTACGTCGGCCGGCGCCTGATGCGGATGGCGAGCGAGGACATCGGCCTCGCCGATCCGCGCGCGTTGACGCAGGCGCTCGACGCCGTTGCGACGTACGAGCGTCTCGGGACTCCGGAGGGCGAGCTGGCACTCGCGCAATGCGTGCTGTATCTCGCCTGCGCGCCGAAGAGCAACGCCTGCTACACGGCGTACAACGCCGCGCGCGCCTTCATCGCCGATGACGGCTCGCGGCCGGTGCCGCTGCGATTGCGCAATGCGCCCACACGGCTGATGAAGGGCATGGGGCATGGCAAGGGCTATCGCTACGCGCACGACGAGGCGGATGCGTATGCGGCCGGCGAGCGCTATCTGCCGGACGACATGCCCGATGTGACGTTCTACGCGCCGACCGAGCGCGGCCTCGAGGCGCGCATCGCCGAGAAGCTGCGCGCGTTGCGCGCGCGTGACGAGAGCGCCGGCGGCAAGCGGCCGCCGCCCTCCGACGAAGAATGAGCGCGCAGGGCCGTCCCAAGCGCGAATACCGCCCCCTTGGGGGGCAGCGCAGCCGCGTAGCGGCAAGCGTGGGGGATTACACCCCTGCTAGAATCGTCCGATGCTCGACATCAACGCGTTGCGCACTGATTTGCGAGGCGTCGCCGCTGCGTTGGAGAAGCGTGGCGTCGCGCTCGACAGCGCGCGCTTCGAATCGCTCGAGGCCGAGCGCAAGCGCATCCAGACGCTCACGCAGGAGTTGCAGGCGAAGCGCAACACGCTGTCGCGGCAGGTCGGCATCGCCAAGGGCCGCGGAAAAGATACCGAGCCGCTGTTGCGCGACGTTTCCGGCCTCGGCGATGAATTGAAGGGACTCGAGCGCGAGCTCGACAACGTGCAGGCGAAGCTGCGCGATTTTCTGCTCGGGTTGCCGAATATCACCGACCCATCGACGCCGGTTGGCCGCTCGGCCGACGACAATGTCGAAGTCCGCCGATACGGGACGCCGCGCACATTCGATTTCCCGGTGCAGGACCACGTCGACCTGGGCGAAGCGCTGGGCATGCTCGACTTCGCCACCGCCGCGAAGCTCGCGGGCACGCGCTTCACGTTCCTGCGCGGTGACCTCGCACGGCTGCATCGCGCGCTCGCGCAGCTCATGCTCGACACGCATACGCAGGAGCACGGCTACACCGAGTGCTACACGCCCTACATCGTCAACGCCGAGACGCTCGTCGGCACGACGCAATTGCCGAAGTTCGAGGCGGACATGTTTGTCGTCGCGAAGGGCGGCGAGCCCGCGGACGACGAGATCGATACCGCGCTCTACCTCATCTCGACGTCGGAAATCACGCTCGCGAATTCGGTGCGGGACGAGATCCTCGCTGCCGACGCACTGCCGATCAAGCTCACCGCGCACACGCCGTGCTTTCGGTCGGAAGCCGGCAGCTACGGCAAGGACACGCGCGGGATGATTCGCCAGCACCAGTTCGACAAGGTGGAGCTCGTGCAGATCGTGCGGCCGGAAAACTCGTACGCCGCCCTCGAGGAATTGACCGGGCACGCGGAAAACATCCTGCGCAAGCTCGATCTGCCGTATCGCGTCGTGGCGCTATGCACGGCGGACATCGGCTTCGCCGCAGCGAAGACGTACGACCTCGAAGTGTGGCTGCCGGGGCAACGCGCATTTCGCGAGATCTCGTCGTGCTCGAACTGCGAAGCGTTCCAGGCGCGGCGGATGCGCGCGCGCTTTCGCAACGCTCAAGGCAGGCCCGAGCTCGTGCACACGCTGAACGGCTCCGGACTCGCCGTCGGCCGCACGCTCGTCGCGGTCATGGAGAACTGCCAGCGCGCCGACGGCTCGATCGAGATCCCGATCGCCGTGCGGCCGTACATGAGCGGCCAGGAAGTCATTCGACGTCGCGCTTGACGCGCCGTGCGCCGTGCGCGGCGACCCCGCTACCGCATGTTTCCCGTATGCCCCAGCGAATATCGCCCGGGCTGCGGCCACACGGCGAGCCCGTGCGGCTCCATGCCGACCTTGATCTTGTGCACGGCGCCGCTTGTCGTGTCGAACACGTACACGACGTCGTCGTAGCGACCCGACACCCATAGCTGCTTGCCGTCGGCGCTGACGTTCCCCATGTCGGGGCTTCCGCCGCCGGGAATCGGCCAGGTGACGTCGACCTTGCGTGTCGCGAAATCGACGACCGACACGCTACCCTTGCCGTGCGGCGGGCCGTGGATCCTGTTCGAGCCGCGATTCGTCACGTACAGCTTGCGCCCGTCGCGGCTCGGGTAGAGCCCGTGCGTACCCTTGCCCGTGGCGATGAAGCCGATTTCCCGAAACGATTCGCCGTCGATGATGAACACGCCGTCCGCCATCATGTCGGCGACGAAGAAAACCTTGCCGTCCGGGCTGATCCGGATGTCCTGCGGCATGCCACCCTTCGACAGCTTGAGGTAACCCACGACCTTGCGCTCGACGAAGTCGATCTTCGCGAGACCCTTGCCGAATTCGCAGGTGAAAATGGCGTAGCGCCCGTCGATCGAGAAATCCGCGTGGTTGATGCCGCCGCACTCGGGGACGTCGAGCGACGATTGCAGCGCCATCGTCTTCGGATCGCGAAAGTCGAGGCGCTTGTGCGCTTCCGCGACAACGATCGCCGAACGCCCGTCCGGCGTGAAATACATGTTGTACGGATCGTCGACCGCGATCGGCGTGCCGGGTTTCGCGGTCACGGGATCGATCGGCGTGAGGCTGCCGTCGGTGCGCCCCTCGGCGTTGTTCGCCACCCACAGCGCCGACAGATCCCACGACGGCACGACGTGCTGCGGATTGATGCCGACCTTGAAGCGATCGACGACCTTGAGGGTGGCGGGATCGATCACGTACACATCGTCCGAGCGGACGTTCGGTACATAAACGCGCGGCAACGCGTCGCGCACCGCCGCGCTCAGGTGCGCCGCGCTCGTTTCGCTGTAGAGGTTGGACGGATCGACGACCGGCGGCATGCCGGGCACGGTTGCGATCGCCGCTTTCGCAGGCGCTGACGAGGCGGGCTGCGCGGCGCAAGGGACGGCAAGCGTGCACAACGACAACGCGAGCGTCGAGGCAATGACCATCTGCGGATTCACGAAAGGCTTTCGAGAAGAAATGCGAAGAAGGAAACGGTGTCAGCGCCGGGCAGTCGCGCGCCGGATCGCTTCGACCGAGCGGCGGACGATGGCATCGACGCCCATTTGTCCGAGCTCGGCACTCGCGCGGCGCGGATCGCCGTAGACGCCATGCGCGGCATCGAGGTTTCGCCCCGAGGCGAGCTCGCCGGCGCGGACAAGCTTCGGATCGATCGCCAGTGCGAGCGACGTGTCGGCGAGGCCCGCGTGCGTGCCGATCTCCGATTTCGAGAATCCCCGCGCCGCAAGTGCTGCCGGATAGTCGGTCTCGGCGACACGGTAGTAGTCGACCAGCGCAAGCGCGCGCGCGGGCGTCTTCGCCCATTCGCGGTCGAGGCGCTGCGCGACGAACTCTTCGTTGCGCTGGTAGCCTCCGTGGTCGCCGACGAAAACGATGTCGCGGAATCCGTGCGCGCGGAGGCTTCGCGCGGCCGATTCGAGGACGCTCTCGAACGTCGCCGGCGGAATGCTGATCGTCCCCGCGAAGCGCATGTGCGCCGACGGAGGGGCGACGTTGCCTTCCGGCACGTACGCGATCACCGGCGCGACCACCGCATCGCCGAGTGCGACGGCGATCTTCTGCGCGAGCGCCTTGACGCGCACGTTGTGCTTGCCCAGCACCATGTGCGGCCCATTCTGCTCGGTGCCGCCGATCGGAATCAGCACCGTCGTCTTGCCGGCGCGCAACTGCGCCTGCAACTCGGTCGACGTCAGCTCTTCGAGGAACACGCTGTCTTGCGCGTAAACGCAGGTCGCGAGCGCTGCGATGAGACACGCGAGGACGACGCGCAGCGGAAACATTGCCATGTCGCTATGGTAGGCGATGGCGACATTGGTCGGTTGCCGCGCTTTGCAGGCGCCGCACGCGCCACCGCCTGCGACGCCGGTCGATGGGCGTTATCGCGGGACAGCGCGCCGGCCGTTTAGCGCAGCGCCAGATTTGCCTGCAGGTGCGGATGCTCTTCGGCCTGCGTGCGCAACAGGATGTCGTAGTAGCCGCGCACGCGCCCGACGAACGCGACAGGCATTCCGCCCCGGGCGTAGCCGTTCTTCAGCATGATGTAATAGTCCGGCTCGGCGAGCAGCGGCAACACCTGGCGCACATCGCTCCAGAGATCGGGATTGAGCTTCTGCCGCTGGGCGAGGACGCGCGCGTCTTCGAGGTGGCCGATGCCGATGTTGAAAGCCGCGAGGGCCAGCCACGTGCGGTCGGGCTCCGCGATTCGCGCCGGAAGCTTGCGCTTCAGATCCGCGAGATATTTCGCCGCGCCGATCGTCGCCGCCCTCGGGTCGAGGCGATCGGGAACACCGAGCGCGCGTGCCGTGTCCTCGGTGAGCTGCATAAGGCCGCGCACGCCGGTTTCGCTGGTCGCGTCGGGGTCCCATTGCGATTCCTGGTAGGCGATCGCCGCGAGCAGCCGCCATTCGACACCGCTCTTGGTCTGCGCGTCGATGAACGTCTTGCGCCACTCGGGAAGCGCCTTCCGGATGCGTTCCTGGAAGACGCCGGCGTCGATCCGCTGCACGTGGCGGGTGTCGCCGAAATACCGCTCGGCGAGCCGCGTGAGCGTGCCGTCCTTGCGCAGCCGCGCAAAAAACGCATCCAGCGCGATCCTCAACTCCGGATAGCCCGGGGCAATGGCCCACGCGAACTCGCGGCTGGGCCCGGCCGGGAACGCGACGTCGAAATCGAGGTAGATGTTGCGCGCAACGGCGGCATCGCTCGATGCGACGATCGCGTAGCTCATCGTGCCGTCGGCCACCTGCGCGATCAGCGAGTCGGCGGAAGCAACGTCGACCGGCTGCCATCGGACTTCCGGGTGCGAAAGCCGCACCGCCGCGAGTTGCGCGTCCAGGCCGGTGTGCGCAGGGTAGGCCACGGTTGCCTTGTCGAGGTCGTTCCAGCCGTGCGGCCGATAGCCGTCGACGTTATAGATCAGGACCGGCTCGACCGCGTGGTAACCGGAACTCCAGGCCAGCGCGGGGCCAGCGTCGGCGTCCTCGCTCGGGTGGTCCGACGCCGCCTCGAACAGGCCCCCTGCGCCGAGTTGCGCCTCACCGCTGCCGATCTTGGCGCGGAGCGCCGCCGCGCCGTCGGCGAAGACAACGTTGAGCGGAACGCCGCGCTCGCGCGCGAAACGGGTGAGCAGATCGTGATCGAAGCCCATCGCCTGTCCGTTGGGAGCGATGAACCAGGTCGCAGGACCCGGGCGCACGACGACGCTGATACCCGGCTTGGCGGGTGCCCGCGGCAGAATGGGCTGGTTGCAGCCGCTGAACAGCAGCAACGTCAATCCGGCCAGCCCGATCAGCGATCGGCGGTACAGAAAGGCCAGCGGACGTCCAAACGCTCGATCGCGCATCGCTCAACATCGCTCCCCGTTGGCCGGGTTGCGTGCTCGAAGGTTTGCGGCGATCTTGGTGCCGCCGTGCGTTGGCGCAGCCTTGGCGCGGGCTGCGATGACTCCAGAGGTAGTCGCGAACGCGTCAGTGCGTTACAGGCGACGCCGCGATTATAACCTTGATGAGGTCATGGCCAAGCGACCGCTCGGCCAGGCGGCAAGCCCGTTGACCGTGGGTATTTCGACCGCTCGGCCGCCCGGGGCGATCGTTCGCCGCTATAATCATGTCTCGCGAAGCAGCGCCCGATCAACGGCGGGTCGCCCCGCATTGCACGGTCGTGAACCTGGTCAGGTCCGGAAGGAAGCAGCCACAGCGATTCTCTGCAAGTGCCGGGGGAACGGCTCGCCACCCCCCTTCAAGCGATGAGCTACCAGGTCCTGGCCCGCAAGTGGCGGCCCCGCACGTTCGGCGAGCTCGTCGGGCAGGAGCACGTCGTTACCGCGCTTACCAACGCGCTGACGGGCGGCCGCCTGCATCACGCCTATCTGCTCACCGGGACCCGCGGTGTCGGCAAGACGACGCTCGCGCGCATCCTTGCCAAGAGCCTCAACTGCGAAAAGGGCGTGACGGCGGCCCCGTGCGGCGAATGCAGCGCGTGCCGCGACATCGATGCCGGCCGGTTCGTCGACCTGCTCGAGCTCGACGCGGCGTCGAACACCGGCATCGACAATATGCGCGAAATCCTCGACAACGCGCGTTATGCGCCGACGGTGGGCCGCTACAAGGTATACCTGATCGACGAGGTGCACATGCTGTCGAAGGGCGCGTTCAACTCGATGCTGAAGACGCTCGAGGAGCCGCCCGAGCACGTTAAATTCGTCCTCGCGACGACCGATCCGCAGAAGATTCCGGTCACGGTCCTGTCGCGCTGCCTGCAACTCAACCTGACGCCGTTGCCGCGTGCCGCGATCGGCGAGCGACTGGCGCACATCCTCGACGCCGAGACGATCGCGTTCGACGCGCCGGCACTGCCGCTCGTGGCGGCCGCCGCGAAAGGGTCGTTGCGCGACGCGCTCTCGCTGCTCGACCAGGCGATCGCGTACGGCGGCGGCGAGGTCCGCGAACCCGGCGTGCGCGCGATGCTCGGCGTCGTCGATCGCGATTACCTCTACGGAATCGTCGACGCGCTGCTCGCCGACGATGGACCCGCGCTTTTGGCGCAGGCCGACGCGCTGGCGGCGAGCGGTCACGCGCATGGCGCAGCGCTCGACGAACTTGCGTCGCTCTTCCATCGCGTGGCGGTTGTCCAGGCGGTGCCCGGAGCGCCAGTCGGCGACGATGCCGAGCGCATCGCCGGCTACGCGGCACGAATGTCGCCCGAAAGCGTGCAACTCGCCTATCAGATCTGCGTTCAGGGACGATCCGATCTGGCGCTCGCACCCGACGAAGCCACCGGCTTCACGATGGCGCTGCTGCGCCTTCTCGCATTTGAGCCGGCAACGGCGTCGGTCGAAGCAAAGGCCGCGGGTGCCGCGGGTACTGCACGTTCATCGATGACGCCGGCCACTGCGGTAAAGACGCGGTCCGACGTCGATGGCAACATCAACGCCATCCGGGAAGCAACGGCCCCCGCCGAAAGGCAATCGCACGCCGCCAGCGCGGCACGGCCCGCGCCGTCGAGCATGCGAGGCGGCACGGAGGCTTCATCGAATGCGCAATCCACGCCGCCTTCCGCGGAGCCTCTGTTACCGTTGCCGGAAACGGCCGCCGAGTGGCCGGCGTTCGTCGCCAGACTGCGCCTCTCCGGCATGGCGGCGCAGCTTGGCGCGCAATCCGAGCTCGGATCCGTCCGGGGCAACGCGCTGACCCTTGCGATTCCGGCCTCGCACAAGCATCTTGCCGACAAGGCGTACGCCGACAAGCTCAAGGCGGCGCTCGAAGCGACTACCGGACGCAAGCTGCTGCTGGCCTTCGAAATCGGCGACAGCAGCGACGCCTCGCTCGCGGCAATCGAGCGCCGCGAACGGGCGCGGGCGAAGGCCGAAGGCGAGATCGCTTTCCGCAACGAGCCGTTCGTCCGCGATCTGGTCGCGAAATTCGACGCGACCGTCCGGCCGGAGACGATCGAGCCGGTCACGCGCGACGCTGCGACGTCCCCGTCCACCCGCCAGGAACCGCCATGATGAAGAACCAGTTGGCCGGCTTGATGAAGCAGGCCCAGCAGATGCAGGAAAACCTGCAGCGCGCGCAGGAAGAGCTCGGCCGAACCGAGGTCGAAGGCCAGTCGGGCGCCGGACTCGTGAAAATCGTGATGACGTGCCGACACGACGTGAAGCGGGTGTCGATCGATCCGTCGCTGGTCGGCGAGGATCGCGACATGCTCGAGGATCTTGTCGCGGCGGCGTTCAACGATGCGCTGCGCCGAGCCGAGGCGACGTCGCAGGAAAAGCTGGGCGGCCTGACCGCCGGGATGCCGCTCCCGCCCGGCTTCAAGCTGCCGTTCTGACGACATGAGCGCCCCAAGGCGCGAACGCCCCCATGGGTGGCAGCGCAGCGGCGAAGCCGCAAGCGTGGAGGGATCACATGAGCGCCCGTGATGCCGTTGCCGGGGCGACGCTGCACGAGCCGCTGTCCAGTCTCGACGAGTTGTCGCAGGCGCTGCGCTGCCTCCCCGGCGTCGGTCCGAAGGCCGCGCAGCGGATGGCATTGCACCTGTTGCAGCACGACCGCGACGGTGCTGCGCGGCTGGCGCGCGCGCTCGTCGATGCCACACGGTCGATCCAGCATTGCGAGCGCTGCAACACGTTCACCGAAGGCGCGCTGTGCTCGCTGTGCCAGTCGGGCAAGCGCGATGCAGCGCAGCTATGCGTCGTCGAGACGCCCGCCGATCTGCTGATGGTCGAGCAGACGCAGGCCTACTCCGGACTCTATTTCGTGCTGATGGGCCGGCTCTCGCCGCTCGACGGCATCGGACCCAGGGAAATCCGGCTCGAGCAATTGCTGAAGCGTGCGACCGACGGCGTCGTGCGCGAAGTCATCCTCGCGACCAACTTCACGAATGAAGGCGAGGCGACGGCGCATTACCTCGGCGAACTTCTCGCAGCGCGCGACCTGCGCGTGACGCGGCTCGCGCGCGGCGTGCCGGTGGGCGGCGAGCTCGAATACGTCGATGCCGGCACCCTCGCGCAGGCGCTGCGCGAGCGGCGCTTGCTC
>Ga0070696_100002060_pt1 | contig 13186 bp, 13 predicted proteins | sample KBSK1253metaG_FD_65474 | JGI IMG/M metagenome (GOLD analysis project Ga0070696, IMG submission 65474) | Corn, switchgrass and miscanthus rhizosphere microbial communities from Kellogg Biological Station, Michigan, USA - KBS K1-25-3 metaG | ecosystem: Host-associated > Plants > Roots >... | reverse complement strand
GAGCACGGGCTGACCGCAGCACAGATCGTGGGAACGGGTGGCGGCGGACGGATCACCCGCGAGGACGTGACGAATTACGTCGAGTCGCAGCGGACCGGCCAGCCCGTCGGTGGCCAGGCGGCCGGTGGCCAGGCCCCGGTCATGGCCCCGGCGGCGGCCGCGAGCACGAACGGCTCGGGCGCGGCCGCGCCAACGGCACCCACCGCACCCGGGCCCGCCACTGCGCCTGCTCCAGCCGCGACGTCCGCCCCGGCTGCTGCCGCTGCAACGACCTCCGCTCCCGGCATCGAGTTCCCGGCCGGCGCGGACGAGGTCCTCGTCCCGATGACCCAGATGCGCAAGGGCATCGCGGCGCAGATGACGAAGGCGCTCCAGGCGCCCCACGCGTACGTCCAGATGGAGGTCGACGTCACCCGGCTCGTCGCCTTCCGCGAGAAGAACAAGCGCGACTACCAGGCCCGCGAGGGCCTGTCGCTGAGCTTCGTTCCGTTCGTCGTGAAGGCCTCCGCCGAGGCGCTGAAGCGCAACCCGACCTTCAACGCCCACTGGACCGAGCAGGGCCTGCTGGCGAAGCGCCGGGTCAACATCGGCGTCGCCGTGGCGGTCGACGAGGGCCTGATCGTCCCGGTGATCCGCGACGCCGACCAGCTGTCGATCCACGGGCTGAACGCGGCGATCGCCGACGTCGCCGCCCGGGCGAAGGCGGGCAAGTTCAAGCTCGACGACTTCGGCGGCGGCACGTTCACGGTCGACAACACGGGCTATCTCGGGACGAACCTCGTGATGCCGATCCTCAACGTCCCCGAGGTCGGCATCGTGACGATGGAGGCGATCACGAAGCGTCCCGTCGTCGTCGCGACGCCCGACGGCGACGTGATCGCGATCCGGCCCGTGATGAACATGGTCCTCGGCGTCGACCATCGGGCCAACGACGGCGCCGGCGGAGCGGCGCTGCTTCGCGACATCAAGGCATGGCTTGAGCGAGTCGGGCCGGACACGGCGATCTACTAAGCGCTCGGCCGCGCCGCCGGCTGCTGCGCCGCCGCCGCCGCGGCGGATCGTCGTCACCGGCGGTGCCGGGCTCGTCGGACGGGCGGTCGTCCGTGTTCTCCGTGAGCGCGGCGACACGGTCGTCGCTCTCGTCCGGAATCCGCGGAAGGCGCCGTTCCTCGCCGAGCTGGGCGCGGATCTGGTCGAGAGCAACCTTTCGGACATCGTGGAGCTGACCGAGACCCTGCGCGGTGCCGACGGCCTCATCCACGCGGCCGGCAGCTACCGGATCGGGATCCCGAAATCCGAGCGCGGGGCGATGTGGGACGCCAACGTCGGCACCACGACCCGGCTCCTCGACGCGGCCGAGGCGGCGGGCACGCCGCGGATCGTCTACGTCTCGACCGGCAACGTCTACGGCAATACCCGCGGCATGACCGTCGACGAGACGTACCGGCGCAACCTCGACGAGGGATTCCTGAGCTGGTACGACGAGACGAAGTACGGCGCCCACGAGGTCGCCGAGCAGCGGATCGCCGGCGGTGCCCCGATCGTCATCGTGCTTCCGAGCCAGGTCTACGGCCCCGGCGACCGAACCGGGTTCGGGGAGCAGGTCCAGCTCGCGCACGATGGCAAGCTGCCCTACCAGGCCCTGACCGACGTCCGGATCGGCATGGTCCACGCCGACGACCTCGCCCAGGGGATCGTCGCCGCCCTCGACCGCGGCCGGATCGGCGAGCGCTACAACCTCAGCGGCCCCGAGGGATCGCTCGGCGAGGTCGAGGCGATTGCTGCCCGGCTCGGCGGCCATCGGCTCCCGTGGCTGCGCGTGCCCGACGGGCTGCTCCGGGCCATGGCTCCGCTCGGCGGGCTCGTCGGCCAGCCGAACCTGGCGGAGCTCGTCTCCGCATCGTCGGGCGTCACGTACCTCTTCTCGTCCGCAAAGGCGAAGGCCGAGCTCGGCTTCACGACGCGCGACATCGAGACGGGCCTGCGCGACACGCTCGGCGCGGCCTGACTAGACTCACGCCGATGTCCCGCGAGCTCCCGATGTTCACTCCGCCCGGCGGCGCCGGCCCGAGCCCGCACCACGGATCGGCCGCGCCCGAGACGATCGCGATGGGCGGCTCCGTCACGCCGCTGCGCCGCCACCCGGAGTGGATCAAGGCGCGACTGCCGTCAGGCGAGAACTACCACGACCTGAAGGGCCTGCTCCGCGGCCTGAACCTGAACACCGTCTGTGAGGAAGCCCACTGCCCGAACATCGGGGAGTGCTGGGACCAGCGCACTGCCACGATCATGATCCTGGGCGACACCTGCACAAGGGCGTGCGGGTTCTGCGCGGTCAAGACGGGCCGGCCGACCTGGTTCGACGACGACGAGCCGCGACGCGTGGCGGAGGCCGTCGGGGCGCTGGGGCTGGAGCACGTCGTCGTGACGTCGGTCGCCCGCGACGACCTGCCGGACGGCGGTTCGCGGATCTTCGCCGAGACGATCCTCGCGATGCGGGCGACGTCGCCGGGGATGGGCATCGAGGTCCTCATCCCGGACTTCGACGGCTCGGACGACCGGCTGCGGACCGTCATGGACGCCCGGCCGGACATCCTCAACCACAACCTCGAGACCGTGAAGCGGCTCCAGAAGCCGGTCCGGAAACGGGCTCGCTGGGATCGCAGCCTGTACGTCCTCCGACGGGCGAAGGAGATGTCGGTCGAGATCGGCTACGCGGCCCACACGAAGAGCTCGCTCATGGTCGGCCTCGGCGAGACGCGCGACGAGCTGACCGAGGCGTTCGAGGCGCTGCGCGCCGTCGACGTCGACATCCTCACGATCGGGCAGTACCTCCGGCCGAGCGAGAAGCACCTGCCCCTGGAGCGCTACTACCACCCCGACGAGTTCGCCGAGATGAAGGTCGAGGCCCTGGCGCTCGGGTTCCGCCACGTCGAGTCGGCCCCGCTGGTCCGCTCGAGCTATCACGCTCGCGACCAGGTCCCGGGTGCCGAGCTCCGCGCCCTGCGCCGGCGTCCCGCCACCCTCGACGCCGAGGGTCGCGTCGTTCCCGCCGCCAGCTAGGCGGCGAGCCGGCGTCTGCGGGCTGCCCGCTCCCGGAGGATGTCGCTGACGGCGTTCACGGCCCCGCCGATCACCAGGAACCCGGCGAGGATCATCCCCACGAAGTAGGCGACCGAGCGATAGCCGCCGTTGCCCGGATCGAGGAACGGGTAGGGATACCAGTGGTCGACGGCGCCGCGCACGAGCGTCAGGCCGACCCAGACGAGCGGGAAGACCGCCCACAGGGCGACGTCGCGGACCTTGAGGTCGGTCGACGGCGGATCGATCAGCCAGTCGATCAGCACGATGATCGGGAAGATGCGGTGGACCACGAGGTCGACCCACGGAACGGCGACCTGGAGCTCGGCGCCCTGGAGCAGGACGAGCACCACGACCAGGGTCACCATGAGGTAGACGACGGCCGCCCCGCGGAGGAAGTCGAACGTCCGGGTCCGGGCCGAGCGCCAGCGAATGGCCAGGGCGAGGAACAGGACGGCGCCGAACAGGTTGCTCAGGATCGTGAAGAACGCGAAGTACCGGAGCGGGCGGAAGAACCCCGTGTCGATCAGGGTCTTCGCCTGGTAGACGATCGCGATCAGGACGAGCACGGCGAAGGCGGCCCGGAAAATCGCGAGCGCCTGGCGTCGGTCCATGACGCGCATCGTATCCCGGCTGGCAGGTCTGGACACGATCGAACATGCGTTCTAATCTGACGACATGCCTGCCGAGTACCGCGAGGAGCCGTGCCGGTCCGCTCTCAACCGCGTGAGCGGCATGCCGTTCGGCTGGTCGCTCAACCCGTACATGGGCTGCGCCCATCGCTGCACGTTCTGCTACGTCCGCGGCTTCGAGAAGCGGGCCGATCGCCCGTCGGACGATCGCTATGGTCGCTCGATCCGGGTCAAGACGAACGTCGTCGAGGTCCTTCGACGCGAGCTCGGCCGGCGGTCGTGGAAGGGCGATCGCGTCGTCATCGGCGCGGCAACCGATCCCTACCAGCCGGCCGAGGGCCGGTACCGGCTGACCAGGGGCTGCATCGAGGCGCTGGCCGCGGTCGGCAATCCGCTCTCGATCATCACGCGCGGGCCCCTGATCGTGCGAGACGTCGACGTGCTGACCGACGCGGCGCGCCGAGCCGAGGTCTCGGTGATGTTCTCCGTCCCGACCCTGGATCGCGAGATCTGGAAGGCGACCGAGCCCGGGACGGCCCCGCCTCGCCAGCGACTTCGGGCGCTGAGTCGGCTGGTCGATGCGGGAATCGATGCCGGCGTCGGCATGGCTCCGATCCTGCCGGGCCTGTCCGACCGCCCCGAGCTCCTCGCGGACGTCGTCCGCGCCGCGCGCGACGCCGGCGCGACCTCGATCTGGGCCGGCCTGCTCAACCTCCGGCCCGGCACCCGCGAGCACTTCCTGGAGAACCTGGCGCGCGAGTGGCCGGAGCTGTTGCCCCGCTACGAGCGGCTCTACCGCGGTCGGGCATACCTCGGCAAGGCCGAGGTCGAGCCGGTCCGGCGCGAGGTCGCCGAGCTCCGCGAGCGGTACGCGATCCGCGACCGTCGGCGGGTCCGGATCCTGCCGGCCCCACCCGTACCCCTCGACGAGCAGCTCGAGCTCGGATCGGCCGGCTTCGGCGCCGGGGCCGAAGCGCCTTCGTCGCGCAGCGCCTGAAACCTGCGCGCTCCCCGGCGGAATATCGATGGGATCGATGAATCCACGGCTAGCGCGCCGATTGGACGTGGCCGCCGGCTCGACCTGAGCATCGCGGACAACGGTCCGTGCACGTTTGACCCGGCGCCCGTCAGTCCATGACGTGCCAGACACATCCACAACCGGTCAGATATCGATCCGGTCGATAACGCCACCGAGAAGCGCGGGCTCCGACCCGCTATCCTCGGGTCGATGGTCCGTCAGCTCTCCAAGAAGATCCCGCTCGCCGAGCTCCACTGCCATCTCGGTGGCGCGGTGACGCCCGCCATCATGTGGAGCATCGCCCACGCCCAGGGGATCAAGCTGCCGACGCGCGACTACTGGGAGTTCCGCGACACGATCACGGTCTCCGAGAAGCGCAACCGCAGCTTCGACGGCTACCTCCAGCTCTTCCACTGGACCGAGCTCATCCAGAGCTCGCCGCTCGCCGTCGAGCGCGCCGTCTACGAGGTGGTCGGCGGTGCCTACCGCAAGAACAACGTGACGACGACCGAGCTCCGGTTCAACCCGATGAAGCGGAACCGAGGTGGCGAGCAGGACCTCGACCACATCATCGCGGCGGCGACGCGGGGCATGGACCGGGCCAGCCTCGAGTACCCGGTGAAGCCGGGCCTGATCTTCTGCCTCGATCGAGCGTTCCCGTTCGAGCTGAACGAGATCATCGTGGAGAAGGCGATCGCGTGGCGCGACCGGGGCATCGTCGGCGTCGACATCGCCGGTCCCGAGAGCGCGACGTTCCGCGTCGCCGACTACCGCCGGCTCTTCCGTCGGGCGCGCCAATTCGGCCTTGGGCTGACGGTCCACACCGGCGAATCGGGTCCCGTCGACGAGGTCGCTCGCGTGGTCGAGCTGCTCGAGCCGGACCGGATCGGGCACGGGGTGAAGGCGGCCTATGACCCGCGCGCGCTGGAGATGATCCGCGAGCGGGGGATCGTCCTCGAGATCTGTCCGAGCTCCAACCTGAACACCCGGGTCGTGTCGGGCTGGGACGAGTTCCGCTGGATCTTCGACACGCTCCGGCGCAACGAGATCCGGTTCACGATCAACACGGACGGCCCCGAGATGCTCAAGACGTACATCCGGGATGAGATGGCGACGCTGGGCCGGCTCGGCATCCTGACGGTCGAGGACCAGGAGGTGGCCGCCGCCACGTCACTCGCCGCATCGTTCGTGCCGAACGTCTCGGACGTGATGGCCGCCCGTCACGAGCCCGCGTCGCGGGTCGCCGTCGAGCGCGAAGAGGCCTAAGGGCTCGCACGCAACGGCGCCCACCATCGGGCGTCTCCACGGCGGACCGCCATGCGCCCCTCGGTGGCGCGGGTCCACCGGAGGTTCGAAGCCATGGGCGCTTCACATCTGTCTCGCCGCACGCGCCTGGTCATGGCCGGCGGCCTGCTTGCCATCGCGCTCGCCGTCCCGGGTGCGGTGAGCGCGGACACGACCGGCGGCGCGCCATCGATCCCGCCCGCCCAGTCGCGCGACGCGACCATCCAGGTCGCGTCGGTCAGCGTGACCGCCAAGGTGGTCGCGAACGTGACGATCCGGTTCACCTGCCAGCCCTTCCAGGTGTTTGACTGGGAGACCGGCCAGACGATCGAGACGACCGCGGGCCACATCGAAGGTGGTGGCGCGACCGTCATCCAGGCCCAGGGCCGGACGATCGCCTGGGGTCAGGCGGAGCTCTTCGGTGGCGCGGCGGTCTGCGACGGCGCGACCGTCAACGCGGTGACGGTGCCGGTGACGGCGGCCGTCGCGCCGTGGAAGGCGGGCACCGCGGTCGTCGGGGCGTCCATCTACGTGATCGACGAGGCGGGCTCCGATTCGGACTACGCCACCAGCGGACCGCTCACCTTCCGGTTGGCGGGCCGCTGAGTCGACGCACGCGCCGGGCTGGGTGATCGCGCCACGCGACGCTCAGTCCGGCGCCACCACCCGGTACGAGCAGCAGCGGTCGCCGCTGGCGATGTGCGTCTCACGCACCACGTCGGCCCCGAGGACCTCGCGGAAGAGGGCCAGCTCGGCGTCGCAGGCGGCCCGCTGCCCACGGGCGACCTCGAGGATCGCGCAGTTGTGCTCGCGGAGGCGGATCGAGCCGTCCGGCTGCAGCACCGCATCGGCGAGATAGCCCTGCTCATCCTGGAGCGCCGCCAGGGCGCGGACCCGATCCATCAACGGCGCGTCCGCCCCGACGCGGTCGTCGAGCTCGCGCCGCACGCGGTCGCCGATCTGCTGTCGCCGGGCCATGAAGACCTGCTCGACGAGCGCCTCCCCGCCGACGGCCCCGATCGCGGCCAGGAGGCCGGCCGCCAGCCCGTCGTAGTTCGTCGGGAAGAGCTCCTGCGCCTCGGCGGTCACGTCGTAGAGGTGCCGTGGTCGGCCGACGCCGTGGCGGACGGTCTGGTGGGTCACGAACCCCGTCGCCTCGAGCGCCCGGAGTTGCTGAAGAACGCCGGTCCGGCTGGCGCCGATCTCGGCTGCGAGCTGGTCCGGGGAGGCGGGACCGCCGCGACGGAGTGCGACGAGGATCTCGCGGCGGAGGGCGCTCGGCGAGCCCGGCGATGGCATTGCCGACGCCCCGACCGACCCGGGGACCTGGGCGGACGCGTGGCCGTTCTGGACCATCGGGGAAGGCTAGCACCGGTGGCGGCGGGTCGCAGTCGCGCGCCCGGTGTACCCTCGGCCGATGGACCTCGACCTCTCCCCCGAGCAGGCGCTCCTCCGTTCGACCGTCCGCTCGTACATGGAAAACGAGGTCGCCGGCGTCATCGACGACCACGAGCGCGAGCATCGTTTCCCGTCCGACATCGTCCGCCGCCTCGGCGAGATGGGCTGGCTCGGTATCCCGGTCGAGGAGGAGGACGGCGGCGCAGGCATGGGGACGCTCGCCTACGCGATCGCGGTCGAGGAGATCAGCCGCGTCTGGGGATCGCTCGGGATCATCGTGGCCGCCCACACGTCGCTCGGCTGCGGGCCGCTGATGATCGCCGGCACAGCCGAGCAGAAGGCGCGCTACCTCCGCCCGATGGCCTCGGGCGAGGTGATCGGCGCGTACGGCCTGACGGAGCCCGGGGCCGGCTCCGACGCCGGCGGGACGCGAACGACGGCCCGCCGCGAGGAGACCCCCGACGGCGACAGCTGGGTCATCGACGGCGGCAAGCGGTTCATCACGAACGCCGGCCAGGCCGGGACGTACATCGTCACGGCGCGGACGGGCACGACCGCGAAGGGCGACGCCGAGATCAGCGCGTTCATCCTGCCGGCCGACACGCCCGGCTTCTCGATCGGCCGGGTCGAGGACAAGATGGGACTCCACGCGTCGGCGACGGGCGAGCTGATCTTCGACGGCTGCCGGATCCCGGCCGACAACCTGCTCGGCGAGCAGGGACAGGGGTTCCGGACCTTCCTGAAGGTCCTCGACGGCGGCCGGATCAGCATCGCGGCGATGGCGCTCGGGATCGCCCAGGGCGCTTACGAGGCGGCGGCGGCGTACTCGAAGGAGCGCCAGCAGTTCGGACGGCCGATCGGGACGTTCCAGGGGGTGGCGTTCATGGTTGCCGACATGGCGACCGAGCTCGAGGCGGCCCGAGCCCTCGTCTACCGCGCGGCGTGGCTCAAGGACCAGGGCCGCGACTACAGCGTGGCCGCGGCCCAGGCGAAGCTCCATGCGTCGGAGGTCAGCAGCCGCGTCACGAACGCCGCGATCCAGGTCCACGGCGGCTACGGCTACGTCACGGAGTACAAGGTCGAGCGCTACCTGCGCGATGCCAAGCTGACCGAGATCGGGGAGGGGACGAGCCAGGTCCAGCGGCTCGTGATCGCTCGAAAGCTGCTGGACCTGCGCGTCGTCTAGGTCTTCCCCGGCTGGCTCCGCGTCACGGCGCCGCCTGGGACGGCGCCGGACTGGCTGGCGTTCGACCGTAGAACTGGATCGAGTCGAGGATCTGGCGGAGCTCCACCTGATCGGCGGAATGGGCGGTCGGGTTCGGTGTCGCGCCGGGCGCCTGGTTCTCCCAACCCGACGACTGCGGGAAGTCGGTCGCCAGGATGACGATCGGCTGGCCGTCGACGTCGACCACCCGGAACGGCGTCGCCTCGCCCGGCGGCACGACGTAGTCGGTGCCGTCGGACGTCTTCCAGACGGTCGCTCCGGCATTGCTGCATCCGCCGGTGTCGGCCTTGGCGGTGAGCGTGAGGAGCGTTGCCGGTCGGCCACCGACCGTGACGGCGACCGGCGCGCCGACATCGAACGATGGCAGGCTCCTGAGCGTCGCGACGACGTCGGCGGCGGTTGCCACGGTTGAGGCCGCTACCGTTCCGCTTCCGGGTCGGCACGGGTCCGCGTAGAAGTGGGGTCCGGCCAGGAAGAACAGGCCCCAGCCGGAGCCGTTCACCGGCTTGGCGTGGTTCACGAGGATGCCCGCGGTCCGCGCGTCGACCGTGTAGGTCGTCCAGCCGGCCGGGACCGTGATTGTCGCCCGGATCGGGAATGGATCATCGATGAGGTAGGTGCCGGGAGGCAGGTCGCCCCCGGGCGGGGCGCCCAGCATCAGCCGGACGGCGGACGCCGGAACGGTCGGGACGGGCGATGGCGAGGTCTGGACGCCCTGCCCGCCCACCCGTGGCAGGGCCAGGACGACGATCGCGGCAACGACGGCAACGGCCGCGGCCGCGCTCAGGAAGCGCGCAGTCGTGTTCATCGATTGGAACCTCCGCGCCGGCCACCAGGCCGGACGCTGGTCAGTGGATTCGAGTTGGGTACGGACCGCCGCGATGAGACGGTCCGGCGCACCCGCGTCCGCTTCGTCACGGAGCCACTGGGTGATCGCGTGATCAGGATTCGGACGTGCGCTCATGCCAGGACCTCGCTCGAAGACGCCATGCGCGCGTCCGCGTCGAGCGCGGCCCGGAGCGCTCCGGTTGCGTAGTGGAGACGCGACTTGGCCGTTCCGCGAGGGATCCCGATCGCGCTCGCGGCCTCGTCGACGGTGAAGCCGAGATAGTGGTGAAGGACGACGATCGTCCGATGGTCGATCGACAGCCGGTCGAAGACGCGAGCGAGCTCGTCTCGATCCGCGAGGGCTGCCGTGCTGTCGGCTTGATGGGGTTCGATGCGGAGCACGACGACCGAGGCGGTGAACGCCCGCTGGCGGCGTGCTTCGTCCGAGATCGAATGCATGAGCAGCCGGTTCAACCAGGCGTCGAACCGATCCGGATCGCGGAGCGTCCGGAGATCGCGCCAGCATCGAACCAGCGCTTCCTGGACGGCGTCCTCGGCCCGATCGGTGTCGCGGAGGATCAAGCGGGCGATCCGATAGAGGTGGTCGACGACCGCGATCATCAGGAGATCGAACGCGTCACGATCTCCTTCCTGTGCCCGCCGGACCAGCTCGACGTTCGCCACGTTCCCTCGCCTCGATGTCCGATCGCCCAAAGCCGCGATCAACCGTACTGGCGGGAACCTCGTCGGTACGGTTCAAAGTTTGCCGCGGCTCGGGAGCCGGAAACGCGAAGGCCGGCGCACCAGTTGGCGCGCCGGCCGTTCGCAGCGTCGGCTTCTATGGCTCGATGCGGATGGACTGCAAAATCCCCTGCATCTCCGTGTACCGATCGTAAGGCGTCGACGCGAAATCCTGGTAGACGATGGCGATCCGGTTGCCCTCGACGTCGAGGATGTTCACCTGCCAACGGTTCCCGGGCCCCTGGCTGAAGAGGTCGGCGGCTCCCACCTGCGAGGGACCCCAGACGAAGTACACCGGGCTGGGATAGTCCGTGGGCTTGTCGCAGCTCCCCAGGTCGAGCGTGGTCGGCAGCTGCAGGTCCACGCGCTTGCCGGAGTATCCGCCAATGGTGACGTCGCCGACCACGGTGGCCGTATAGGACCGCTGCAACTTGAGCGCGTTAACCATGTCGTCCACGCTTGTTCCGGTCGGGATGTCGCCGGGTTCGAGGACCCCATCCTTGTCGATGTCCCAGTGGCACGGGTTGCTGAAGAGGCCGTTCGGCTGGAGGAAGCCAATCCCAGCCGACTCCCCGTCTCCGCTCGTCGTCGGGAGGATCGCCCAGTCCGGGACGAAGCTGTACCCGCTTGGCACGGTGAAGGTGACGCGAACCCTCGGGATCGGTGGCCAGAACGGCCGGGTGACGTAGGTCCCAGCCACGAGCGGTCCGTCGACGGCCTGTGGCGGCAATGATGCAGCGCTGCGGCTGGGGGGAGGGATCGTACTGGCGGGCGGACCGGGCGTCGAAGCCGGACTCGGGCCCGGGCGAGGCAACGCCAGGACTCCAATCACCGCCACGGCGACGACGGCCGCTGCGGCAGCAAGCAATCGAGCGGTTGCGCTCATGTCTTGGAACCTCCGCGCCGGCCACCATGCACGGCGCTGTGGGGTCGCGGGGAGCTGGCTGAGGACGGTGTCCAGAACGCGGTCTGGGAGCGTCGTTCGGCCCTCCTCCAGCCACGACCGAACGATGCGCGTGACGTCGCGATCGGTGCTCATCGGGCAACCTCCCGCGTCGCCGGCCGCTCGTCGGCCTCGAGGGCCGCTCGCAGTCCGCGCATCGCGTGATGCAGTCGAGATCGGACCGTCCCGATCGGGGCGCCGAGCACGTCGGCGACCTCGTCGAGCGGCAGGTCGAGGTAGTGGTGGAGGACCACCACGGCGCGGTGATCGATGGAAAGGCGCCGGAAGCCGCGCTCCAGCTGGTCGCGATCGACCACGGAGCTCAGGTCCTCCGCCGTGACCGGCTCGTCGACCGGCAACAGGTGGACGTTCGGCGCCCAGCGACGAATCCGGCGAGCCTCGGCGTAGCAGGCGCGGACGAGGAGCCGGTACGACCAGGCGTCAAAGCGCGCCGGGTCGCGAAGCTGCGGCAGGTCGCGCCAGATGGCGAGCAGCGCCTGCTGCGTCGCGTCCTCGGCGAGATCGGTATCGCGCAGGATCCTGTGCGCCACCGCGTGAAGTCGGTCGCCGGCGGCGACGGCGAGGCTCGCGAAGGCCTCTTCGTCACCGTGTTGGGCCCGTCCGATCAGCTCGGCATCCACGTCACTACCGCGTTTCCGGTGCCCGATCCGTCCGGGCGCTCACACGGTATGGGGCCGGTCCAGCGCCGCGCGACTCAATGTTGGGCCCCACGAACGAGTCGCGTCGGCCGATTGGCGAGCTAGGCGATTCGGACGAGGCGGACCATCAGGCGGTATTCGCTGTGCGCCCCGAGGCAGGTCTGGAGGGTCATGCTCGGCCGAGACTGCGCGGCCCAGGCCCACGACGCGCTCGTGGTTGGGCGGACGACGCGCCACCAGATCACCGAGTAGGTGTGGACGCGGCCGGCGCCGTCGGCGTAGATGACCTTCAGGCCCTTCCGGAGGCGGCCGCCCACATAGGCGTCGTGGAGCGGCTTGAAGACGCTGTAGGCGTGGCCGAGCAGGTAGATGTTGTTCCGGCCGGCGCAGCCCCAGCGGTAGACGTAGTTGTCGGGGGGACGCGACCGCGAGCACGGGAACGAGCTCACTGAGCGGTTGATCCGGAGGCCCGGGATCCAGACGTGGTTCCGGCCGTGGTACGAGGACTGCCGGACGGTCCGGGTCGCTGCCGGGCCGGCAGAGACGAGGGACGACTGGACCGGGCTTGCCGGGGTGACGGCCGAGCGATCGACGACGGTCGGCTCGTAGAAGGAGACGGCAGCGAGCGCGGAGAGCGGATCGCGGCTCGGGTCCGACGCGTCGCGGTGGGCCGCGGCCGAAGCGGTCCGGTCGATGTCGTCGTGGAGTCGGCCGGGTGAGACGACCGAGGGCGACATCGCGCCGGCGGCGCTCGCGACCGGCGACGATGGAACGATCGAGCGGGCGATTGCGAGGCCGGTGATCTCGGCCGCGAGCATGCCGGCGAGGATGATCGGAAGCAGCATCCGGCGAGGCCGGGGACGTCGGGAAGCCATGTCCCGAGCATCGGCCGGGGGGCTCGCCGGGTCCGTGGCTCCGTGGTCCGGACGGGCCCGGGACGATGGTGCCTCCTGTCACAGCCAGTCCGGATGGGTCCTCCGGAGTGCGGTGCGGAGCGGGTCAGTCGCCGGTGCCGGCCGCCTCGGCGATGGCGGCTCGCAGGTTCGTCTTGAACGACGCGCCCCACGGTCCCTGGCCCGACACGACGTACGGCGACATCTCGACCGACTCATAGGTCGTGGGATCCGTGACGTACGTTCGGGCGCAGTCGTCGACGGTCGATCGGAGGCGCTCATACGTCGCCCGGTTGCGAAAGATGTAGACGTAGAGGCGAACCGGCGTGGCCTGGTCGAGGCCCGCGGCGTCGAAGGCGATCGCAGTCTTGGCGAGGCCCTGGTCCGGGCAGCCCGCGTCGCCCGAGACGATGTGCTCGATCCGAATGCCGCGCTGGACGATGTCGCCGGCGATGCCCTGGAAGTCGGCCGGGGTCGGCTCGGG
>Ga0070696_100002059_pt1 | contig 13188 bp, 14 predicted proteins | sample KBSK1253metaG_FD_65474 | JGI IMG/M metagenome (GOLD analysis project Ga0070696, IMG submission 65474) | Corn, switchgrass and miscanthus rhizosphere microbial communities from Kellogg Biological Station, Michigan, USA - KBS K1-25-3 metaG | ecosystem: Host-associated > Plants > Roots >... | reverse complement strand
ACGTCGATCGGTGCCGGGTTCACCAGTGGATCCGCCCGCGCCGGCGCTACGGCGACCGCCACGAGCAGCGCCAGGGCGACCATCAGCGTTGTCAGTTTCATGCTGTTCTCCCCGGCAGCGATCGCTCGGGCCATGCGGCTCAATGGGCCGAGATCAATTCCAGATTGCGTGCGATGTCGCCACTGAGAAACTTCATCCAGCCCATGTAGTTGCTGTGGATCAGGCGCTCGCCATTGCTTTTCACTTCGTACTTGAGATGCGTACTGTCGACGTAGGTGATCCGGACTTGTCGGGTATCAAACGCGACATGGATCCTGGCCACGTAATTCCTGCCATTGAGCGTGCCGTCGACCCCGTCGGCCTGATCGTTGCTGACCACCCAACCACGACCGAGCAACCCCGCCCTCACCGCCTTGCTTACCTGCACGGCAGTCATGCCGCTGGGCACGTCGATGGGCGCTGGATCCACCAGCGGACTCTGGCGAAATGCCATGGTCAGCAGCAGCAATGGCAACACCAGCAACAGCAACAGCCGTGAACGCATCATCGTTTTCTTCCTGAATACGCCGGCAGCGTTGCGCGGCCCACACATTCTGCTGCCGCCACCCACTGCACACAAGCAAGACGCGGTCAGCGCAGGCGCGAACGCAGGCGCTGGCGGCCAGTCAGTTGCGCCCACCGCATGCCGACATCGATCCACATCAGGTACGTGGCCTCCAGCAGCAATGTGGCAACGTAGCGCGCACGCCGTGGCAACACCGGCTCGGCGGCGATTGTCACGCAGGAAAAACCCAGGTAGCGGGCCAGCAACTGACAGCGCGCCAGGTGGTAACGGCTGCTGACCAGCGCCACCGGTGGCAGACGCGCATCCGGCACCTGCGCGCGCAACAGCACGCGGGCCTGGCGCAGGTTCTCCAGCGAGTCGCTCGACTCCTGTTCCAGCGCCACCTGCACATCCGCCGGCAACCCGTGGCGCTGCAACCACTCGTATCCCGCGGCAGCTTCACTGCGCGTGCCACCGCCGCAGCCACCCAGCAACAAGACCCGGTCAACTTGCTTCGCGCGCGCCATCTGCACCAGGCGGCGCAGGCGCCAGCGGTAATCGCGCTGCGGCAGGCCGTCATGCAACTGGTAGCCAAACACCAGCACTACCATGCGCCGTGGCAACACCAATGGACTGCGCACCGCAACGCGGCACACATGAATCACGTAGCCCAACCACACCATGCCGGCGCTCAACACCACCGCCAGCAACGTGCCCAGCGCTGCATACTGCACGTCGCGATCGCCCAGATAGCGCCATGCGCTGCGCGTCGCCGGGGTGCTTGATGACAAGGACACAGCAGAACCTCGATCGGGAATCGGCCCAGCTTAGCGTCTCCACGCAGGTTCGCGACTCCTTCATGCGGCACTCGCCACGATAAGTCACACCCGCGAGTGACGGATGACAGCCGGTCACCGCCCACGCTCCTAGGCAAGCAGGATAATGACCGTTACGCTTTCCCGATGCCCGCTTCGATGACCCCGCTGGCGATTGCCGCATACACCGCTACTTCGGCCATGGGTCGTGGACTGCGCGCCCACCTGGACACCTTGCGCAGCGAGCGCACGGCATTGCGGGCAAATGATTTCAGCCGCGTGCCACTGGCGTGCTGGATCGGTCGCGTCGCTGGCGTGGAAGACGCGCCGCTGCCACCAGCGCACAGCGCATGGGAGTGTCGCAACAATCGCCTGGCGTGGCTCGGGCTGCAGCAGGACGACTTCCTCGCGCACGTGCTGGCGGCGCGCGCACGTTACGGGGCGCAGCGCATCGCGCTGCTGCTGGGTACCTCGACGGCGAGTATCGGTGCCACGGAAGAGGCCTACCGCACGCTGGATGCCGACGGCGGTTTTGCCGACGCCATGCTGCGTCCGGCGATCCACGCGCCGCATTCGTTGTCGGCGTTTGTCGCCGCGGCGCTGGAACTGGAGGGACCATGCCTGACCATCTCCACCGCATGCTCATCCAGCGCCAAGGTGTTTGCCAGCGCCGAGCGCATGCTGCGCCTCGGCCTGGTTGACGCAGCGGTCGTGGGCGGCGTGGACACGCTGTGCGACAGCGTGCTGTTCGGCTTCAATGCGCTGGAGTTGGTGGCGCCAGCACCATGTCGACCATTCGATGCGGCCCGCGACGGCATTTCCATCGGCGAAGCGGCCGGTTTTGCACTGCTGGAGCGCATCGACGCGGCGCCGGAGGCACCCCGGTTGCTCGGCTGCGGCGAAGCCAGCGACGCCCATCACATGTCCACCCCGCACCCGGCCGGGCTTGGCGCCGAACTGGCATTGCGCGCGGCACTGACCCAGGCTGCCCTGCAACCGGAGCAAGTCGATTACATCAACCTGCACGGCACCGCCACCAGCAAGAACGATGCCGTGGAAGCGGCACTGGTCGGCCGCGTTTTTCCAGCCGGCACCCGCGCCAGTTCCAGCAAGGGCTACACCGGGCACACGTTGGGCGCCGCCGGCATCCTCGAGGCGGCGATCGCGCTGCTGGCGATCGAACACGAGCTGATTCCCGGCAATCTTGGCGGCAGCACGCCTGATCCTGCTTGTGGTCCGCAGTTCGCCTGGCACAACGAGCAGCGACGCGTCGAGGTGGCACTCAGCAACTCCTTCGGCTTCGGCGGCAACAACGCCTGCCTCGCCTTTGCGCGCGCGGGGTTCACCGCATGAGTGCACTGCGGGTGTATGTGGAGGGCATCGGCGTCTGGTCGCCGCAACTGGCTGACTTTGCCGCGCTCGGCCGCGTGTTGGCTGGGGCCACGCCGAACCAGCCCACTGGCCGCCCCGGCGCCACGGTCCTGCCAGCTAACGAGCGACGACGCGCACCGCAAAGTGTGCTGCTGGCGGTGGAAGTGGCGCAACAGGCAGTGGCGATGAGCGGGCGGGAAGCGGCTACGCTGCAGTGCGTGTTTGCCTCTGCGGACGGCGATCAGGCCACTACCGATTACATGTGCATGACGCTGGCACAGACGCCGACCGAACTGTCGCCTACGCGCTTTCACAACTCCGTGCACAACGCGCCAGTCGGATACTGGACCATTGCCGTCGGTTGTCACGCGGCGTCCACCGCAGTGGCGGCACAGCGTGCCAGCTTCGGCGCTGGCCTGCTCGAAGCGGCAAGCCAGGTGCTGGGCGAACAACAGCCAGTATTGCTGGTGTGCAGCGATACCGCCGGCGCCGGCCCGCTGCGCGAAGTCACCGGTTGCCAGCAGGCATTTGGTTGCGCCCTGGTACTGGCGCCCGACCGCGGCGCGGCGGCCATGGCCCGGCTTGAGCTGCAACTGACACCCGCCTGTCCCGATACCCCGCTGGACGAACCGCTGGCCACGTGGCGCGCAAACAATGCGTCGGGACCGGCGTTGGCGTTGCTGGCATTGTTGACCCGGAGCGCCGGCCGCTGCCAAGTGGCAGCAGCGGCTAAACTCGGACTGCAGATCGACATGGAGAGCGTCGGGTGAACACCATTACTGCGCGCTGGTGCGTACTGATTCCCTGTCTCAACGAAGCGGCCGCCATCGAATCGGTGATCACCTCGGTGCTGGCCCTCGGCGCACCCGTGATCGTGGTCGACGACGGCTCGGACGACCGCACACCGGAGATCGTGGCCAGCTTGCCGGTAACGTTATTGCGGCATGCTGCGCGCCGCGGCAAGGGCGAGGCGCTGCGCCACGGTTTTCGCGAAGCCCGGCGACAGGGTTACACGGCCGTGCTGACCATGGACGGCGACGGCCAACACCTGGCTGCCGACATCCCGCGGCTGGTCGCCGCAGCTGCCCGCTACCCGGGCCACATCGTGATCGGCGCGCGCCTGCGCAACCGCGAGCAACAGCCCAAGAGCCGGCGCCGCGCCAATGCGGTCGCCGACTGGGGCATCTCCTGGGGCTGCGCGCAACCCATAGCCGACACCCAGAGCGGTCAGCGCTGGTATCCGCCAGCAGCGCTCGAGCTGGTCGACCTGGCCGCCGAGAATTTCGTGTTTGAAGCTGCGCTGTTGATCGCCGCGTCGCGCGAGCGGCACATTGGCGTCGTCTCGGTGCCCATCGCCTCACGCTATCACGCGGAATTTCGCGCCAGCCACCTCAACCCGGTGCGCGATGTCACCCGCATCACGCTGTACACGATCGGCCGCGTCCTTCATTACGGCCACATCATTGCCAGCTACCGGCGCTCGCGTGGCCTACCCACGGTGATCGACGACAACGACGCGCTAGTGCTCGACGCCACGACCGCTTCACTTACCTGAGCGCAGCTTGCAGCCGGCGGCGCCATGCCGCTGCGCGATCAACCCATGCCACCGTTGATGCCAATCACCTGGCCATTGATATAGCCGGCCAGCTCACTGCACAGGAACCCCACTAACGCCGCCACTTCCTCCGGCGTACCCGCGCGCTGTGCCGGCACCACGTCACGGATGCGCTCCGGCGGAAACGCAGCGTCAGCCATGCGTCCCGCGATCACGCCGGGCGCGACCACATTGACGGTGACGCCACGCGAAGCCATCTCGCGTGCCAGTGACTTGCTGGCGCCGACCAGCGCCGCCTTGGCCGCGGCGTAATTGGTCTGGCCGCGGTTGCCGAGCTGCGCCGCAATCGAGCCAATCGAAACGATGCGGCCAAAGCGCGCACGCGCCATCGGCAGCAACAGCGGCTGGGTCACGTTGAAAAAGCCCTGCAGGGAAACGTCGATCACCCGTTGCCACTGCTCGCCGCGCATGCCGGCCAGCGGTGCGTCGTCGTGGATGCCGGCGTTGTTGATCACCGCGTGGATACTGCCGGCGGCCAGCAAGCCGTCCAGCGCCGAGCGTGTCGCCTCCGCATCGGTCACATCGAACGCAATGGCCTGTGCGCTGCCGCCACTGGCGCGGATCGCCGCCGCGACGGCCTCGGCGCGGGTCAAGCCATGGTTGCCATGTACGACGACGTGATAGCCGCCGACCGCTAGCGCGCGACTGATGGCGTTGCCCAGATCACCACTGCCACCAGTGACCAAGGCGCGACGTAGTGGCTGCGATGCGGACATGACGACCTCGCTGAATCAACGCGCGGGATGAATGATGGCGGCACGCCCGCTGACCAGCAGGCGGCCGCGATGCTCGACGCGGAAGGCATATTGTGCGCTGCCACTGTCGGCGTAAAGACATTGCGCGTGGACGTCCAGCTTGCCGTCCAGTTGATCGACATACTCCGCGCCCAACAGCACATCGCGCAGACTGGCGAGCAGGCCCGGGTGCGGCACCGCCACGCCTTGCGCGCGCGCCAACAGCGCGCCATGCACGGCCATCGCCTGCGCGCCATATTCGGCCAGGTGAATCGCGTGCAAACCCTGGGCGCCGCGCAACGGATTATCGGCGCGCGCATGACTAGCGCTGAGCGCATGGATGGTGCGGGCGTCCCAAGCCAACACGGCGTCAAGCAGGCACATCGCGCCGGCATGCGGAATCAGGTGCGCCCAGTCAGTTTTTGGCAACATGGACATGCGGCGCCATCAGGATCGACAGACAAAAATGGAACGCCACGCCCAGGCTCACCGTCAGCCCGATGGCGCGCAGCACTGGAATGGTTGCCCACGCCAGCATGCCGAACACCAGCAGCGCGGACAACACACAGACGATGGTGGCGTGCAGCACCCGGCGTTGCTCGGCCGGATCGCCGGTGTCGCGCTCGAAAAACAAGGCGTAATGCAGACCCAGGCCGCCGGCCAAGATCAACGCCACCAGATGAAACAACGAAATCTCGATGCCCATGGCGCGCTCCACCGCCAGCACCAGAAACGTCGCCAGCGTCATTGGCGCCAGCACATGCCAGGCGCGGCGCACGCTGCGCAGGGCCAGGCTGATGGTCAACACCAGCAAGCCAGCGGCCGCCAGCAGAGCGTGCAGGATACGCGTGCGGTAATCCACCACCAGCGATTCCGATGCGGCTTTCAAATCCAGCAGACGCACGCTGCCACCACTGGCATTACCTAGTGCCTGCAATGCCGCAACATCATGCACGCCACTTACCGTGCCCAGGCCAAGCCAATGGCCGTCGCGCTGCACCAGCATCGCCGCCAGACGTTGCCCCAACGGGCTTTGCGCATAACGCGCGGGGGTCAGCGGTGGCAAGGCGCGCGCGGTTTCCACATCAGTGACAAACGGCGCGAAGGTACCGGTACGAAACGGCAGACCTTGCAGCGCCGTGTGCAACGCGCGTTGCAAGTGCGCACGATCCGGCAATTGCGCCTGCCGCTGGCGCTGCAAGGCGACCGGTGGCAGATAGCGGGACGGCAACTCCAGCGCATCAACGGCATGGCTGGCCACCAGCGCCTCGACGCGCGGTTGCAGTTTTTCCGACAACGCCAATACGCCTTGTTCGGTCGGCGCCTGCAGCACCAGCAGATAGCGCACATCCGGCGCCCCCAACGCTGCGCGCAGCCGCGCGTCGTGCTGCAGCATCGCGGTGGGCAGCGGGGTCAACGCGGCGAGGTTGTTTTGCCAGAATGGGCCGGGCGCAAACGCGAGCAACAGCCCGATCACCACGGCCACCAGCATCGGAATCCAGCGCGGTCGCGGCAACCGATCCACCAGCTCCCGCGCCCGCGCCAGCCAGCGCATGTCGGCCACATCGTGCACGCGTCGCGGCAACAGATGCACCAGCGCATAGCGCGTGCTGAATCCCGCCACCAGCAGGCCGACAATGGTGAATACCGCCAGTTGCTGCAATCCGTGGACGCCAGACGCGTAAAACGCGAGATAGGCGATGCACGCCGAGGCAATCGCGGTAAGCAGCAACGGCCACAATGCGCGCACGCTGTGCACGGCGTCCTCACCGGTGCGACGATGACTGAGCACGCGAATCGGGTATTCCTGCGCGACACCCAGCAAGGTGAACCCAAACGCCAGCGTGATGCCGTGCACCTGCGGATACACCAGCGTCAACGCCGCAATACCGGCCAGTGCGGCGCTGGCAATCGGCAGTGCCGACAACAACAACGAACTCACGCTGCGATAGGCGAGCAACAGCAGCGCGATGAATCCGACGGTGGAAATCCGCCCGATCCAGTCCGCCTGATGCCGCGTCTGCGCGCCGAGCACCACACTGAAATACCCCGGCCCGCTCAGCTCGAGCTTGGCGCCGGCACTGCCGGGCAGCGCCTGGAACGCACGCTGGATGCCGGCAATGGCGGCCTGTTGCGCGCCCGGATCAAAGCCTGCGGCCACCGTTTGCACCAGCAGCAACGCTTCATCCTGTGGCGAAAACCACACCCCTTCACGCACTTCCGGCGACTTGGCCGGCGCCCACAACTGGGCCAGGTTCAACACTTCCAAGGTCGGATCGCGCGGCAGCAGGGTCTTCAACAGACTGGCGGCCGGCGAGGACAGATCGTCCACGCGTTGGTGCAGTTGTTCGGTTAGATACGCCGCGTCCAGCGGTTGCGTGTCCAACGTCGGCGACAACAAGTAGCGATAGGGCAGCAAGCTGGCATCGAGCGCACCCAAATCGAAGCTGCCGTTGATGACCTGGCTGTATTGCGGATCGTGTTTCAACGCGGCGACGAGGCCCTGGCTCAAGGCCGCGAGGCTGGCGTCCGACTTCCCGGCAATGGACAACAGCAACAAGCGTGAGCCCGGACCTTCACCCACCTGTTCCAGCAGCAAGCGCTGATCGGGCGTCGTCGGCGCCGGCATGAAACTGCGCAGATCGGTACTGACGTGCAAGCGCTGGCTGACCGTCCAGCCCAGGCCGGCCAGTACCAGCAACCAGCCGCACAACAAGGCCGCGCGGGCGCCGCGACCCATGTTCAGCGCGCGCTTTGGCACAGCGCCTGCAGCGCTTCGCGCGTGGGCCGTGCCGGCATCTGTGCCGCCAGTGGACCGAGCAGGTCCACCGCCAGGTCGCCGTCTGCTTCATGCAGGTGCATGCAGCGCGAGTCGGCGCCGTAACCGTCAATCACTATGCTGGCGACGGTCCTGGCCACCTGCGGATCACGTGGGGTCAGGGTCAGCGTCCACGCGCCCGCGGCGTCGCCGTCCGGTTGAATGGTGAAGGCCTGCTGCAGGCGCGTGGCGTCACCGCTGAGCAACGCGACAAAACTGTCCAGCAACACCTGCAACTGCGGCGCGCGTTTGAGCGAGAAGTGGCGCGGACCTTTCCCGTCCCGCTGGGTAGTCACTTCACCCGCGGTGATCGTGGCGACCTCCGCCCTTGGCTGTTCCACGCGGCGTTCCAGGTGGTCGCCACCCAGCCACGCCAGTTCCCCGGAGACCACCAGCGGACGCTCCAGCAGGTGCATGAAGCGCGCTTCGGCAAACGCCGTGCGGGCCGGTGCCGGGCGACCCAGCGCCGCGACCAGCGCCTGTGCTGCCACCGACGGTGCCGCCGTAGCAGCGGCCGCGGGATGCACCTCAGACGCCGACGTGCCCATCCATACCAGCGACAGGCTCAGCAGCAGGCGCGGCATCCGCCGGCGGGTCTTGCCAGAAATCATAGAAGTTGAACCAGTTGTAAGGGGCGACATGGATGTAATGCTCCAGTCGCCGAGCATAACTGGCGATGAGTGTGCCTACCGCCTCCGTGCGCGCGTGCCGCGGAATCTCCACCCGGTCGGCAAACGGCTCGAAGATCAGTCGATAGCGGTTGCCACCCAGGTACAGGCCGAAACACAGCACCACCGGCACGCGCAGGCTGTTGGCCAGCAACCACGGGCTGACCGGGAATGGGGCGGAGGAGCCGAGAAATTCCACGCGCTGCAACACCTCGTGGGTGCGACCGCGGTCGGCCAGCATCGCCACTACCGCACCATCCCGACACGCCTCCGCCATCGCCAGCGCGATCGAAGCGCCATCCCGCGCGGCGTCGATCACGCAAGCCCCGACCTCCGGCGCCAGAGCTTCCAGCAACGCGGTCATTGCCGGGGTTTTCTGCTTGTCCAGCACCACGCGTAACGGCATCTCGGGACGCCGCGCACCGATCGCCCGCAAGGCTTCAAAACTGCCCTGATGCGAGCCGAACAGCAACACGCCATGGCCCAGCGCGAGACGTTGGTCAAGCAGGTCCAGGCCTTGCGTCTCGATCCGGAACGGCTTCTCTCCCTGCGTCAGCAGAAATACGCGATCGAGAATCGTGGCGGCAAAACAATGAATGTGACGCAACACCTGCCACAGCGTCGGCGCGCGGCCGAACACCCGCTGCAGGTAACGTCGCGAGGCGTGCCGCTCGGGTCCGCGGCGCACGTAGAAGTACAACGTGATGGGATACAGGCACAGGCGCGCGACACGCCGTCCCCCGTACAGCGCAATGCTGCGGATCAGCCAGATCGCGAAATGTCCGCCACCTTCCGGACGATCATGCCAATGTTCTGGATGGCTCATGCCGCTCCCTCGACCACGCCACGCGCCAGCACCATGCCGTCACGCTGAATCTCGAATCGCACACGCGCCCCCTCGGCCATTGCAGTCAAGCGCACCAGCGCCGGCTGCATGGGCAACAGCGGGGCGACGAACTTCGCCTCCAGCACGCGTGCCATGCGCTGGCGCCGCCAGGCGCGCAGCGCCAGCGCCACCTGCTCCAGCAACATGACGCCCGGTACCAGCGGCTGCCCCGGGAAGTGTCCGGGCAGGGCCGGATGGGTCGCGTCGACGCAGCACGCCTGCGTGTAGCTGGCTGTATCCATCATGGCCCGGCGCCCTCGCCGCGCAACAAGCGCGGCCAGTTTACCGCCAGGCGCAGCAACATCTGCGGCAAGCTGAGGTGTTGCAAATGGCGCAGACGCCAGCGCCGGTAGGGATACTCCAGGGCGAACGCTGCGACGACCACGACATAGCCACCCATATGCAACCAGGCCACAGCCCACCACCCCTCGATGCGCAGCGGCGGCGTCATCCCGAAGCGCGCCAGCACGCCAGACTGCCCGGCACACAGCAGCAACACCGCGAGCAGCAGGGCATTGGCCGCCATCAACGCTGCCCAGAATGCGGTGAGCTGGCGCGCGTAACGCGCCACGCCACGTTCGCGCAAGCGTGACGCGCCCTCGATGGCCACGATGCAGCGCGCCACCAGCGGCCGGGAAGTCAGCAATGTGCGCCCGAACCACCACGCCAGCAGCGCATTGATCAGCGCGGGCACGGCGTTCAGCAACACGTCGGCCAGGCCGAGCCACGCCGACGCCAGCAGCAAACCCTGCGCGGCGAACCACACCAGCCACGGCGTCATGCGCCGGCGCAACAATCTCGGCAGTAACCCCGCCGTCACCAGCACCATCAACGCCAGCAACGGAAATATCTCGCGTCGCGTCAGCAAGCCCGCCACCAGCAATACGGGATAAGCCAGCAGCAAAGGCCACAGCCAGCGTCTTGGCAAAGGTTCCAAGGGCAAGGTGGAGGTCACGCTGGATTCCATCACGCCGCCACGGGAAGCTGTAGCGTGGCAGCCGCGCCGCAACGCCACGTGACGGCCCGGGCCGTGCTCACCTGGCGTGATGTTGTTCGATATGTTCCGACAACGTGCGTACGCTGGTGAAAATCTGCCGATTGTCCGGATTGTCCGACCGCAGCTGGAAACCGTAGCGCCTGGAAACGGCCAGCGCGATCTCCAGGGCATCGATGGAGTCGAGCCCCAGTTCGCCACCAAACAAGGGTGCGTCCGGGTCGATCTGCTCCGGGGTGACGGCTTCCAGATTCAGACACTCCACGACCAACGTGGCCAACTCGTGCTGTGCCGCTGTCTGCTCTGTCATGCTCGATTCCACACCCTTGATGCATTGCCTCCCCCCGGTGGCAGTGGCCGTGGAGTGTAACATAGCGACCTTGTCAACCCCGATGGCAGGCAATGGTTTCAAGCCGTGAAAACCCGTTGATTACCCCGCTCCTGCGCACCGCGCCACGGGTTGCCTACGACTTGTCCGATGCCCGGCGCGCGCTCGCCACGCCAGGGACGCTGGCGGCGTTTGCCTTTGGCGCGAACAGCGCACCGATGGACGATCCGCGCTGGTTGCGCGTGGCCCTGGAGCCGCTGCAGACACCCGCACCGCTGGAGACCTGGCACGTCGACGCGCCGGTGAGCCGTGGTGTCGAGGCCACGCTGCAATGGTCGGCCGGTGGCGGCTGGCTGTTCGTCGCCATGGACCTCGACGAGCGCGAACACGGTGGTCCCGAACGCACCGCCGAATTTGCTTACGTGCAATTGCGACGGTTCCTGGAGCAGCGCGCCGAACACCACGTGCTGCGGATCTGGAACTACATGGGTGCGATCAACCAGGGCGTCGGTGACGCGGAACGCTACAAGCACTTTTGTGACGGTCGCGCGCGGGGCATGGGCGCGTTTTTCGCTGACGGTTTCCCCGCCGCCAGCGCACTCGGTCATCACGGGCCGGCACACCAGCTACAGGTCTATCTGCTCGCCTGCGACCAGCCCGGCACGTGGGTGGAAAACCCGCGTCAGCTCAGTGCCTGGCATTACCCGCGCCAGTACGGGCGCACGCCGCCGAGTTTCGCGCGCGCCACCACATTGCCCGCGCAAGACGCGCTGGCGATCTCCGGCACCGCTGCCGTGGTGGGTCACGCTTCCACCCACCAGCACGATCTGGATGCCCAGCTGGCGGAGATCCTGACCAATCTCGGCGCACTGCTCGCCAGCGCCGACATGGCCGCCGGCTTCGACGCGCGATCCACGCTGAAGGTCTACATCCGCCATGCGTCCGACCTGCCGCGGGTACGTGACTTCCTGCACCGGCGCCTGCCCGACGTGCCGCTGATGTTGTTGCACGCCGACATCTGCCGCAGCGAACTGCTGGTGGAAATCGACGGTTGGCGCTACGCCTAGGAGCCTGGGCAGCGGCGCCGCCGTCGGCCACGATCACTCACTGTGGCTTCGTCGGTCGTTTCCAGCCAGGCAGCGTCTGCTGGCGACCGCGCGCGATGGTCAACTCGCCTTCGGGCGCGTCCCTGGTGATGACGGAACCGGCGCCAATCGTGGCCTGCGCACCCACCGTCACCGGCGCCACCAGCGCAGTATTGGAACCGACAAACGCGCCATCATCAATCGTCGTGCGGAATTTGTGCACGCCGTCGTAATTGCAGGTGATGGTGCCGGCGCCAATGTTGACGCCGCGCCCGACCGTGGTGTCACCGAGATAGGTCAGGTGATTAGCCTTGCTGCCTTCGCCGATATGCGTCTGCTTGGTTTCCACGAAGTTGCCGACGTGCGCGCCGGCATCCAGCTCGCTACCCGGTCGCAAGCGCGCGAACGGGCCGATCGTGCACGCACCGTGCGTGACAACGCCGTCCAGGTCGCAATGCGCCTGCACCACGGTACCGGCAGCAAGTTGCACATCCTTGAGACGCGTGAACGCGCCAATGCGCACGTCATCGCCGAGTGTGACCTCGCCTTCGAGGATCACGTCGACGTCCAGCTCCACATCCTGGCCGGTGCTGATCGTGCCGCGCACGTCGATACGCAGTGGGTCGGCAAGGCGCACACCGGCACGCAACAACGCGTGTGCCGCGCGCTGCCGATACGCTGCCTCCAGCTCGGTGAGTTGCAGCGGATCGTTCGCACCCGCCGCTTCCAGTGGATCGGCGCATTCCACACTGAGTGCAGCGCGGTTTTCCGCCGCCGCCATGCGAAAGATATCGGTGAGGTAATACTCGCCTTGTACGTTGTCGCAGCCGAGCCGACTGATCCAGCCACGCAAGGCCTGCGCATCGGCGACGAGGATGCCGGTGTTGACCAGATCGACCGCGCGTTGCGCCGTATCGGCGTCCTTCTCCTCGACCACCGCCTGCACCCGGCCTGCGCCAGTACACAGCACACGGCCATAGCCATGCGGATCGACCAGTCGCGTGGTGAGCAGGCTCAAGGTGCTGTCCGCGCGCAGCAAATCCTGCAACGTGGTCACCCGCGTCATTGGCACGTCGCCGTACAGGACCAGCACGCGCGCGCCGTCAGGCACCCCGACGAGAGCCTGCTGCACGGCGTGGCCGGTGCCCAACCGTTCGGCCTGCAACACCCATTGCAGGTCGGTCTGCTGCGCGAATGCGGCAAGTACCCGTTCGCCGCCATGGCCGTACACCACATGGATGGCAGCTGGCTGCAACGCGCGGGCGGCGTCCAGCACGTGGGCCAGCAGCGGCCGGCCGGCCAGCGGCATCAGCACCTTGGGGCGCCGCGA
>Ga0070696_100002058_pt1 | contig 13191 bp, 11 predicted proteins | sample KBSK1253metaG_FD_65474 | JGI IMG/M metagenome (GOLD analysis project Ga0070696, IMG submission 65474) | Corn, switchgrass and miscanthus rhizosphere microbial communities from Kellogg Biological Station, Michigan, USA - KBS K1-25-3 metaG | ecosystem: Host-associated > Plants > Roots >... | reverse complement strand
CACGGCGGTCGTCGTACCCGTCGCCGCGCTGGTCCCGGAAGGCGACGGCTTCCTCGTCTTCGTGGTGGACTCGGCCGGGATCGCGCACGCTCGCGCGGTCACGCTCGGCGGACGCAGCGAATCACTCGTCGAGATCCTCATGGGCGTCGCGGCCGGCGAGACCGTGGTCACGACCGGCGCTTACGGCGTGGAGGACGGCGTCAAGATCGGCGGAGCGCGTCGATGAGGTTGTTCGACGTGCTGAGCCGGCAGCAGCGAGTCGTGTACCTCCTCGTCGCCCTGCTCAGCGTCGCCGGTATCTGGACCGCGCTGCGCCTGCCCTCCGCCATCTATCCGGAGCTGCGGTTCTCGCGAATCACGATCGTGGCCCAGGGCTCGACACTCGGCGCGCGTCAGGTGGTCTTCAGTGTCACGCGGCCCCTGGAAGAGGCCGTAAGCATCGTGCCCGGCGTGACCCGGGTGCGGTCGCATACGATCCGCGGGGCGACCGAAATCTCGATCACATTCGCCCCGGCGACGAACATGGACCAGGCGCTGCAGCTCGTCCGAGCGCGCGTGAATCAGGTCCAGAGCGCCCTGCCTCCCGACATCAGCCTCGAGGTCGAGCAGCTCACCCCGTCCTTGTTCCCCATCCTCTCGTACAACGTCGAGGGCGGCGAGCCGGCGACCCTGTACGACCTGGCGCGCTACGAAATCAAGCCGCTGATCTCACGCGTTCCCGGCGTCGGGCGCGTGGACGTGCAGGGGTCCGACGTGCGCGAGCTCGAGGTGATCGCAGACCCGGCACGGCTGGCGGCGCGCGCCATGACGTACACGGACCTGGCGGATGCGATTCGGCGTGCCATCACCGTGCAAGCCGTGGGGCGGGTCGCGCAGGACTACCGTCAGTACCTGATCGTCACCGACCAGGAAGCCCACGGGCCCGAGGACATCGGGGCCGTGGTCATTCGGGGTGGACTCCGCGTGCGCGACGTCGCGACCGTACAGCTCGGAACCGAGGACCACGTCCGCATCATCGCGGGGGATGGCAAGCCGGCGGCGCTGATCAACATCACTCGGCAAGTCGGGGGCAATACGCTCGCGCTCGCCGACAGCGTGGGGCGGATTGTCGCGGCACTCGGCCCATCCCTGCCACCCGGCGTGCACGTAAAGCCGGTGTACGACCAGGCCGAGCTGGTGCGCGATGCCGTGCGCTCCGTCCGGGACGCGATGCTCATCGGCGCGACGCTCGCCGTCATCGTGCTGTTGCTGTTTTTACGCCACGGCCGTATCACCGCGATCAGCGCGGCCTCCATCCCGTTGACGCTGGCCATCACGGTCTTCGTCATGGACCTGCTCGGGCAAACGTTCAATCTGATGACCCTGGGCGCGATGGCGATCGCGATCGGTCTCGTCATCGACGATGCCGTCGTCATCACCGAGAACATCGCGCGCCACCTCCGGCTCACGCCGGACCGCATGGCGGCGATCCGAGCCGCCGTGCAGGAGCTGATCTGGCCGGTGACGACCTCGACGCTGACGACCGTGGTCGTGTTTCTGCCGCTCGGCCTCCTGCAGGGAGTCGTGGGACAGTTTTTTGCGGCCCTCGCCACAACGCTCACCATCGCCGTCCTTGTGTCGCTCGCCCTGGCCCTGACGATCATCCCGCTGCTCGCCGAGCAGTTCGTGACTGCGCACGAGGTCGTGGCGGCGCGAAGCATGTTCGACGGACTGGGGTCGCGGTACGAGCGAGCCCTGGCCTCCGTCCTGCATTACCCGCGGCGCGTGGCCGTCGCCGCGCTGATCCTCGTGACCGCGGGAGTCGTGCTGATGCGCCTGGTGGGCACGGGGTTCCTTCCGGAGATGGACGAGGGGGCGTTCGTGCTCGACTACTACACGCCCGGTGGAACGGCGCTCGTGGAGACCGATCGCGAGGTGCGCATAGCGGAGGGGATTCTCGCGGCCACACCCGAGATCGAAGGCACCTCGCGGCGCACCGGCGCCGAGCTTGGATTGTTCGCCACGACGCAGAACACCGGCGACATCGTCGCCCGCCTGACGCCGCCCGGCCGCCGCTCCCGGGACATCTTCGCAGTCATGGACGAGGTGCGGGTCGAGGTCAACGCCGCAGTGCCGCGCCTGCGCATCGAATTCGTCCAGATTCTGTCGGATGTCATCAACGATCTGGCCGGCGCCGCGAAACCCGTGGAGATCAAGGTGTTCGGGGAGCGGCTGGACACCCTGGAAGCCTACGCGCAGCGCCTCGCGCCGGACCTCGAGTCGATCAACGGCATCGAGGATCTCTACAACGGGGTGAGCGAGCCGTCGCCCGAGCTCCTGATGCACGTCAATCAGGCGGAGGCGGACCGGGTCGGGCTCACGCCCGAGGACGTCGGGAACGCGGTCAGCGCGGCCCTGCTCGGCACGAATGCGGGGGAGATTCGCGCCGAGGACCGGCCCGTCGCGGTGCGCGTGCGGGCGCCCGACTCGGTGCGTTACGACCCCCTTCGGATGAGGGCCCTGCCGATCATGTCGGGCAGCGTTGGCCAGGTAACCCCTCTGGGGAGCCTAGCCGGCTTTTCGTCCGCCGAATCCCGTCTCAGTCTCGAGCGCGAGAACCAACAGCAGATGATCGCGATCACGGCGGACGTGAGCGGGCGATCGCTCGGCGGGGTCATGGGCGACGTCCAACGAGCGCTGGCGGCGCACCCGGCCCCGCCGGGGGTCCGCGTCGCGATCGCGGGCCAGTACGAGAGTCAGCAGGAAGCGTTCCGCGCCCTGCTCCTCGTGCTGGGCCTGGCCGCTGTGAGCGTGTGCGCCGTCATGGTGGTGCAGTTCGAGTCGTTCGTCGAGCCGCTCGTCGTTCTGATCGTCGCGCCGCTGTCGTTCGTCGGGGCACTGCTGCTGCTGTTCGTGACCGGTACGGCGCTGAACGTCGCGTCGTTCATGGGGTTGATCTTGCTGGTCGGGCTGATCGTGAAGAACGGCATCATCCTGCTCGACTTTACGCGGCTGCGGATGCGTGACGAAGGTGTGCCCCTCGAGGTCGCCATACGAGAGGCGGCGCGCGTGCGCCTGCGCCCGATCCTCATGACCACGCTGTGCACGTTGTTCGGCCTGCTGCCCCTGGCACTCGGGATCGGCGCGGGGAGCGAGCTGCAGCGGCCGCTGGCGCTCGCGGTGATCGGCGGGTTGACGCTGTCCACACCGATCACGCTGTTCGCCGTGCCGATCCTGCTTGTCGCGATCCGCGGTGCACACTACACGCTGACTACACCCAAGGAGTCGCACCCATGAGCACGTTCGCCAGCATTGCCCTCCTCGCCGCCTTGTTTCAGCAGCCCGCAGCGCCCGCCTACAAACGCGAGGTCCCCGACAGCCTCATCGCCAAGGTGAGGGTCAGCGAAGACTCAGCCCGCGCCATCGCGCTGCGCCGCGTTCCCGGCGGCACCGTGCAGGCGCTGGAGCTCGAGCGCGAAGGCGGTGTGCTCTTGTACTCGTGGGACATCAAGGTCGCCGGGAAGCCGGGGATCACGGAAGTCCACGTGAACGCGCTCACCGGACGCATCCTGGCGGTTGAGCACGAAAGCCACTAAGCGGAGTTCTTGAGCAGCTCGGCGTTGGTCTTGGCGCGCTTGAGCTGATCGAGCAGAGCCTGCATCGCCTGCTCCGGCGGCATCCCGACCAGGGTCCGCCGGAGCTTTTGCTTGGCCTCGACCGTCTTGGGATCGGCGAGCAGCTCCTCGCGCCGCGTGCCACTCGCCGCAATGTCGACGGCCGGATAGATGCGCCGGTCGGCCAGCTCGCGCGTCAGGCGCAGCTCGGCATTGCCGGTGCCCTTGAACTCCTCGAAGATGATGTCGTCCATGCGGCTCTCCGTCTCGACCAGGGCCGTCGCGATCACGGTGAGCGAGCCGCCCCCGTCGGCGGGCGGCACGGCACGCGCGGCACCAAAGAGGCCTTTGGGTTTCGCGAGGGCGTTGGCGTCGAGTCCGCCGGTCATCGTGCGGCCGCTCGCCTTCCCCGTGGTGTTGTGCGAACGGGCCAGGCGCGTCAGGGAGTCGAGCACGATGACCGCGTCGCGTCCCAGCTCGACCTGGCGGCGCGCGTGCTCGAAGACCATGTCGGCCGCGGCGACGTGCCGTTCGTGCGGCAGGTCAAAGCTCGACGCCACCACCTCGCCGCGGCCCCAATCGACCATTTCGCTGACTTCCTCCGGCCGCTCGTCCACGAGGAGGATGAGGAGGATCGCGGCCGGGTGGTTCTCCACCACCGACTCAGCCAAGGCCTGCAACATCACCGTCTTCCCCGCCTTGGGCGGCGACACGATCAGCGCGCGCTGACCGAATCCGAATGGACAGATGAGGTCAACGACGCGCTGCGTCTCCGCAGTCCGGGGGCTCGACGCTTTCGGAGTCTCGAGGGTGAGAGGGCGGCTGGGATGCACGGCGCCGAGCTTCGCGAAGTCGGGCCGAGCGTCGAGCCCATTGGGGGGCTGCCCGTTGACGCTCGTCACGCGACCGTTCTCGAGCACGATCAAGTCACCGCGCCGCAACCCCGGGAGGTTGACGGAGGGATCGCCCTTCGCGGGCAGATAGCTGTTGGCCGCGAGGCGGAGAGCGCCGCCCTTTTGGGCGGGGTCATACCAACCGACGATTTGAGGCAGAGAAGACACCGAGAGTGGGACGACCCAATATGCCACATTCCGGCCCCGGACTGAAGCCCGGGGAGGGACCCCGCGGGTTTATATTTGTGCCCGAATGCGCCAAGACCACATCCGCAACTTTTGTATCGTCGCCCACATCGACCACGGGAAGTCCACCCTGGCCGACCGTCTGATCGAGCTGACGGGCACCCTCGATAAACGCCTGATGCGCGAACAGGTCCTCGACACGATGGACCTGGAGCGGGAGCGTGGGATCACGATCAAGCTCAACGCGGTGCGGATGAGCTACCACGCCAAGAATGGGCAACTCTACGAGCTGAACCTGATCGACACCCCAGGCCACGTGGACTTCACCTACGAGGTGTCGCGCTCGCTCGTCGCGTGCGAGGGTGCGATTCTCGTGGTCGACGCCTCGCAAGGCATCCAGGCGCAGACCCTGTCGAACCTGCTGCTCGCGATGGACGCCGGGCTCGAGATCATCCCCGTCCTCAACAAGATCGACCTGCCGGGCGCCGAGCCCGATAAGCGGGCTCAGGAGATCCACGATCTCATCGGGACCAAGTCGGAAGAGATCCTCCGCATCTCCGCCAAGGAGGGGACGGGCGTCCCGGCGCTGCTCGAGGCGGTGGTACAGCGCGTGCCTCCGCCCAGAGGCAATCACGAGGCCCCGCTCCGTGCTCTCATTTTCGACTCCTACTTCGATCGTTACCGCGGGGCGATCCCCAGCATCCGGGTCGTGGACGGCGTGATCGCCCCCGGGATGAAGATCGCGTTCGGGGCGCACAAGGACGACGTGTATGAAGTCGACGAGGTCGGCTACCTGCAGCTGGGCCACAAGCCGGCCGAGCAGCTCGAAGCGGGGGAAGTCGGCTACTTCGTCGCCAACGTCCGCGGTGTGCGGGAGACGCGCCCGGGGGACACCGTCTTCGACGCCGAGCACCGCGATGTGGAGCTCCTGCCCGGGTACCGCGACATCCAGTCCATGGTATTCGCGGGACTGTACCCGACCAATCCGGAGCAATACGAGGACTTGCGCGACTCGCTGGCGAAACTGCAGCTCAACGACTCGTCGCTGCATTACCAGCCGGAAACCTCGGTCGCCCTCGGGTTCGGGTTTCGCTGCGGATTCCTCGGGCTCTTGCACATGGAGATCGTGCGTGAGCGCCTGGAGCGGGAGTTCGATCTCGACCTGATCAGCACCGTCCCCAGCGTGGAGTACCACGTATACCGGACGGATGGCACGATGGAGCTGGTGGAGAATCCCAGCCTGATGCCGCACGGCTCGACGGTCGACCGGGTCGAGGAGCCGTACGTGAAGGCACGGATTTTCGTGCCGTCGGACTACATCGGCGGCGTCATGAACCTCGGTCAGGAGCGGCGCGGCGTGTATCAGGGGATGCATTACCTGGATCCGACGCGCGTCGAGTTCCACTGGGAGTTCCCCTTGGCCGAGATCATCCTCGACTTCTACGACAAGTTGAAGACCATCTCGCGGGGCTACGCGTCGCTCGACTATGAATTCCTCGCGTACCGCCGGTCGGAGCTCGTGAAGCTCGACATGCTCCTGAACGGGGATGCCGTCGATGCGTTCAGCGTCATCATCCATCAGGACAAGGCGTATGAGTGGGGCCGTAAGATCGCCGAGAAACTCAAGGAGCTGATTCCCCGCCAGCTGTTCGAGGTCGTGATCCAGGCCGCGATCGGTACGAAGGTGATCGCGCGTGAGACGGTGCGCCCGCTCCGCAAGGATGTGACCGCCAAGTGCTACGGAGGCGACGTCACGCGCAAACGCAAGCTGCTGGAGAAGCAGAAGGCGGGGAAGAAACGCATGAAGCAGGTCGGCTCGGTGGAGATCCCGCAGGAAGCCTTCCTGGCGGTCCTTCAGGTTGAGTAGTCTCGTCATTCAGACGGCGTTCCTGGGAGACGTCGTGCTCACGACGCCGCTCCTCGCGGCCCTGGCCGCGCGGCACGGGCCCGTGGACGTGGTGACGACGCCTGCGGCGGCGCCGCTCCTCGAAACGCACCCGGCGGTCCGCCGCGTTGTGCCGTACGACAAGCGAGGGCGAGACCGTGGTTGGGGGGGCCTGCGCGCGCTGGGGCGCCGGCTCCGCGCCGAGGGCTACGAGCGCGCCTACCTCCCCCACCGCTCGCTCCGGACCGCCGCCCTGGCGCTCCTGGCGCGGATCCCGGAGCGCATCGGGTTCCACGATGGCTGGCCCTTCTTCTATACAGCGGTCCGCCCGCGGCCCGCCGAGGGGCACGAAGTGGACCGGCTCCTGGCCCTCGCGCAGGAGGCCGCGGCGGCCTATGCTCCTTCCCTTCATCCCACGCCCGACGACGAGCGCGCGGCTGGGGCGGTGCTCCGCGCGGCGGGAATCGAGGACGGGGCGCCCTTTGTCGCGGTCGCCCCCGGGTCGATCTGGGGCAGCAAGCGCTGGCCGTACTTCGGGGAGCTGGCCAGTCGCCTGGCGGCGCAGGTGGCCGTGGTGGCGGTGGGCGGCCCGGACGACGCCGGCTTGGGCGAGGAGATCGTTAGGGCGGTAACGGACGGCAACGGGCGGCAACGGGCGGTAAACGTTTGCGGCAAGCTCACCCTGCGGCAGTCCGCCGCGCTGATCGGGCGGGCGCAGGTGTTGGTGACGAACGACAGCGCCCCGTTACATGTGGCGACCGCGATGGGCACGCCGATCGTCGCGGTGTTCGGGCCGACGCTCCCGGAGTTCGGGTTCGGCCCCATCAGGTCGGGTGACGTGGCGCTGGGCGTGGCGGGGCTCGACTGCCGGCCCTGCTCGCGACATGGGCCGCCACGCTGTCCGTTGGGCCATCACCGCTGCATGCGCGACCTCACACCCGAGGTGGTCGCCGCGGCGATAGAGGAGACCGGTGCGCTACGTCGTAGGGATTGACCTGGGCGGGACGAACATCGTCGTCGGCACTCTCGCCGAAGACGGCTCCGAGCTGCTCGGGCTCGTCTCCGAGCCCACGCTCCCTGACCAAGGCGGTGACGCGGTCATCGCGCGCATCGTGAAGCTGGCGCGCGCATCCATGGCGCAAGCCAAGGGCAAGGAGATCGTGGGGGTCGGCATCGGGTCGCCGGGGCCGCTTGACACCAAGACGGGGATCGTGATCCTGACGCCGAACCTCGGCTGGGTCAACATGCCGCTGCGCGACCGCGTCGCCGCTGGGCTCAAGCTGCCGACCGTGCTCGACAACGACGCCAACTGCGCCATCTACGGCGAATGGTGGCGCGGCGCGGCACGCGGCGTGGACCACGTCATCGGCCTCACGATTGGAACGGGCATCGGCGGCGGCATCGTTCTGGGTGGCGAGATCTACCACGGCGCCTCGGATGTGGCCGGCGAAATCGGCCATATGACCATCGAGGCCAACGGCCGGCTGTGTAAGTGTGGGAACCAGGGTTGCCTCGAGGCCTACGCCTCGGGTCCCGCGATTGCGGCCCGCGCCGTGGAGGGTATCAAGGCCGGCGCGACAACGACGTTGCCGCAGTACGTCGCTGGGGATTTCTCCCGCATCACGGCACAGGTCGTGTACGAGGCGGCGAACGACGGTGACAGCTTCGCACTGGACGTGGTGCACGAGACCGCCAAACTGCTCGGCGCCGGCGTGGCGAGCCTCGTCAACATCTTTAATCCCAACGTCGTGGTGATCTGCGGCGGGGTCACGCAAGCGGGGGAAAAGCTGTTCGGGCCCCTGACCCTCGAGGTTCACCGCCGGGCCTTCAAGCCGGCCTGGGAAGTGTGTCGCATCCTGCCCGGCACCCTGACCGGCACCGCGGGCGTGTATGGGGCCGCCGCGGTGTTCATGAAGCGTACGTGGGGGGCCTGCTGAAGCGCCTGGGTGTGATCGGTTCCATGGTGTGGGACACCATCCACGGCCGCGACCCGGCGCAACCGGCGGTGGAGGAGTGGGGAGGCATCTCCTACGCGCTGGCGGCAATCGACGCTGCGCTCCCCGACGACTGGGAGATCGTGCCGCTGATCAAGGTGGGGCGGGATCTCGCGCCGAAGGCAAACGAGTTTCTGCGCAGTCTGCGGCGCACCACGCACCACGCACGGTTTATCGAGGTCCCGGAACCCAACAATCGCGTCACGCTACAATACTTCTCCGCGGAGCGGCGCTCCGAGCAGATGCGCGGCGGCGTGCCGCCGTGGACCTGGCCGCAGCTCGGGCCCATGGTCCGGGATCTCGACGCGCTGTATGTGAACTTCATCTCCGGGTTCGAGCTGAGCCTCGAGACAGCTCAACTGCTGCGGCGAGGCTTCCCCCGCTTCATCTATGCCGACCTGCACAGCCTGTTTCTCGGAAAGGAGCCCGACGGGACCCGCGTCCCGCAGCCCCTGCCCCAGGCGCCGGTGTGGTTCGGCTGCTTCGACGTGGTCCAGCTGAATGAAGACGAGATGCGGGCGCTCGGCGACGATCCGCTGGCGACGGCCGCCGCCGCCCTCAGCCAGGGATGTCAGACGCTGTGCGTCACGCTCGGCAGCCGCGGCGCCGCGTACTTCACCGGCAACCCGATCCGGACCGCCCGGATCCCGCCGGACGACGCGGCGCCGCTCGAGGGCGACCCGACCGGCTGCGGCGACGTATTCGGCGGGGCAGTCGCGGCGCGCCTGGCGGGTGGCGCGAACATCGAGGATGCCCTGCGAGAGGGCACGCGGCTCGCCGGGCGCAACCTCGCCCATCGAGGCGCCACGGGTCTGCGGGATCACCTGCTCGGCCGCTTGTCGACGGTATGACTCGCCTCGTCGAGGTACCTGCCCAGTTCGACGACCGCTCCTTCGATCAGTTCGCGGCGGCCTACGCGCAGGCGGCGGCGGATGGCGAGCGCTTGCTGTTCGACGCCCACGCCGCGGAATGGGCTTCGCCCTACGGCTTGGTCGGCCTGCTGGCGGCGGGAGAGGCGGCGGGGCGGCGCGAGGGAGGGGCTGGAGGGGGCGAGCGGCCGCTCCTCACCGTTCCCGCGAGCGCCGAAGTGGTGAGCTACTGGGCACGCGCCGGGTTCTTCCGCGAGGCGGCGGACCTGTTCGAGGTGCACGGCAAGGTCCCCAAGACCAAACCGGCGACCGAGAGCGAGGTGTTGCTGCCGGTGACGCCGGTCCGCGCCGCCGAGGACGTGCACGCCGTGGTGAGCACGATTCAGCAGCGCGCGTCGGCAATCCTGGCGAAGGAATTGGGGCTCGATCCGAAAGCGACTATGGGATTCGCTATGGCGCTTTCGGAGGCGTGTCAGAATATTGTAGAGCACGCGGGGTCGGGTGGCTGGGTGGCGGTCCAGGCGTACCATTGGCGGCGCAAACTCGCGCGCCGCGTAGTGGTGATCGCCGTCGCAGACGCGGGTGTCGGGTTTCGCCATTCTCTGGAGCCGAGCCAGGCCAAGCGATTTGGCGATCGGTGGGGCGACGCCGCGGCCCTCGAGGCCGCGTTGATCCAGGGGGTGAGCCGGTTCCGTGACCCGGGCCGGGGCCAGGGACTCGCCGGCATTCGGCGCTACTTGGCGCGGTGGGAGGGCAAGGTCGCGATTCGCAGCGGAACGGCCCGCATCGCCATCGTGCCCCGGTGGGACGATGACGTCCCGCTCAGGGACGGCTTGCCGGCGTTTCCAGGCTCACAGGTACTTCTCATCATTCCGGCGCAGGGGTCCGCACAGGCGTGATTCAACACATCAATGTGCACGAGGTCCTGCAGCAGTCGGTGGCGGGGTTCTACGCCGACTTGGTGACGCGTCCCACCGGGCGCGCCGTGCGCGAGAGCATCGAGCGGGCGCTCCCCGCGGGCACGATCGCCGTGATGGATTTCACCGGCGTGGGGTGCCTCGACTACTCCTGTGCCGACGAGATCGTGGCGAAGCTGGTGCGCGAGAAGGTCCGCGTGCTGCTGCTCCGCGGCACGAGCGACGCGCACCGCGATGCGATCGAACCGGTCCTCCTGGGACACGGCCTCGCGGCCGTGTGCGAGCGGCCGGACGGCACGCTCCACGTGATCGGCGCGCGCGAGCCCGCGGCGGCGCTGCTCGACGAGCTGGTCGCGCAGCAGGTCGCGGCGTGGACCCCGGGCGGGGCGATCGCGCTCACCGCCGCGTGACAGAGAGGGGTCGGGCGTGAAGCGGCGCCGCCTCGGTCTCGCCACCCGCGCCATCCACGGCGACCCCAAGGCTCGGGCCGATTGGACGGCCGTCGCGCCGCCCCTGTTTCAAAGCAGCACGTTCACGAATCCTATCGGCTCGACGGCGGAAGTCCTCTACAGTCGCTACGGCAACAACCCCAATCAGGTGGACATCGGCCGCCGGCTGGCGCTGCTGGAGGGCGCCGAAGCGGCCTTGTTCGTCGCCAGCGGCATGGGCGCCGCGGCCCTCGCCCACCTCGCCGTGCTGCGCCCGGGAGACCATCTGCTCTCGAGCGAGTGGATCTACGGCGGCGTCCACCGGCTCTTCTCGCAGGAATTCGGGCGGCTCGGCATCGATGTGTCGTTCGTCAATCCGACCCAGTCGCGCACCTGGAAGCAGGCGATGAAGAAGACGACGCGCGCCGTCTTCCTCGAAACGCCCACGAATCCGTTGATGCGGGTGATCGACCTCGAGCCGATCGCCACGCTGTGCAAGGCGGAGGGCTTGGCGCTGATCGTGGATTCGACGTTCGCGTCGCCGGTGAACTTCCGCCCCCTCGAGCACGGCGCAGACATCGTCATCCACTCCGCGACGAAGTACTTGAACGGCCACACGGACGTGATTGCCGGCGCCGTGGTGGGCACGGAGCAGGTGGTCGAAGAGGTCCGCAAGTTGATGCAGGTGTGGGGCCAGGCGTTGGACCCGTTCGCCGCGTGGCTGATCGACCGGGGGCTCAAGACGTTGACGGTGCGCGTGGCGCGCCACAACGCCGTCGGCCTCGCGGTGGCCCAATGGTGCGACACCCAGGACGCCTTCACCCACGTCCACTACCCCGGCCTGCCGCAGCATCCCGACCACGAGGTGGCCAAGCGCGTGCTCTTGGACGGGGGGGGCGGGTTCGGCGGCATGCTGGGGCTGGAGCTCAAGGGAGGCGTGCGCGCGGCGGAGCGGTTCCTGCGCGCCCTCACCATCGCCGCCCACGCCCCGAGCCTCGGCGGCACCGAGACGCTCGTCTCCGAGCCCCGCCTCACATCGCACGCCGGGTTCACGGCGGAGCAACGGGCCCAGGCTGGCATTCCGGACGGCTTTCTGAGATTTTCCCTGGGACTGGAGGATCCCGATGACCTCATCGCGGACTTCGCCCAGGCCTTGGCGCGCCTGTAAGTGATCAAGTTCACGAACGTCTTCAAGGCCTTCCCCAAAGGCGGCCTGGCGCTCAAGGACGTCTCCTTCCACATCGCGAAGGGTGAGTTCGCGTTCCTGACCGGCCACTCGGGTGCGGGCAAATCCACCGTCTTGAAGCTGGTCTACGCCGACGAGCGCCCCACGTCAGGAGAGGTGCGCGTGTCCGGGTATTCGGTGACGGAGATGCGGCCGCGCGAGGTCCCCCTGCTCCGCCGCCGGCTGGGCATCGTCTTCCAGGACTTCCGCCTGCTCGAAGACCGTACCGCCGAGGAGAATGTCGCCTTTGCACTCGAGGTCACGGGGGCCCGGCGCTCTACGATCGCGGCGCGGGTGATGCGGGTGCTCACGCAGGTCGGGCTCGCCGCCAAGGCGCAGGCTTACCCGCGCGAGCTGTCGGGGGGCGAGCAGCAACGGGTCGCAATCGCGCGTGCCCTGGTGAACGAGCCCACGGTGCTCCTCGCCGACGAACCCACCGGCAACCTCGACGAGCGCGCGACGCGGGGCGTGTTCCAACTGCTGCGCGACATCAACGCGAGCGGCACCGCCGTCGTGATGGCGACGCATGACTTGGATCTCGTGCGTCAGGCGCCCTATCGCGTGATCGAGCTCCAGGAAGGCGCGCTGGTGTACGACTCGGCGGTGGACGAGCCCCGCGACCAGGCGGCCGCGCCATGAACCTCGTCGTGCGGGAAGCTCTGCTGGCGTTCAAGCGCGCGCCGCTCCTGTCCGCGCTGTCGGTCACCACGATCGCGTTCTCGCTCTTCGTGCTGGGATTATTCGGCCTCGTCGCGGTGAACCTGCAAGACGCCCTGCGCAGCGTCGCGGAGCGGGTCGAGGTGGTGGCGTACCTGCTCCCCGGTACGCCGATCGAGGCGACGGCGATCGGCCTCAAGGACATCGAGGCGTTTCCGGAGGTTCAGACGGCGACGTACGTGTCGGAGGATCAGGCCTTGGCGCGGGCCCGCGCCGAGCTGGTCGAGTTCCGGGACGTATTGCGCGAGCTCGAGCGCAACCCGCTGCCCGCGTCGATCGAGATCAAGCTCAAACCGACGTTCCGCGACGCCGACCACGTGACCGCGGTGGCGGAGCGCCTGCGCGGCTTCGGGTTCGTGGACGATGTCCGATTCGGGCGCGACTGGGTCGAAAAGCTCGACCGGCTGCGCCAGTTGGCCGCCGCCGTGGGGATCGTGGTGGGCGCCGCGTTCGCGGCGGTCGCCGTCATCATCATCGGCACGAC
>Ga0070696_100002057_pt1 | contig 13192 bp, 9 predicted proteins | sample KBSK1253metaG_FD_65474 | JGI IMG/M metagenome (GOLD analysis project Ga0070696, IMG submission 65474) | Corn, switchgrass and miscanthus rhizosphere microbial communities from Kellogg Biological Station, Michigan, USA - KBS K1-25-3 metaG | ecosystem: Host-associated > Plants > Roots >... | reverse complement strand
GCGACAGCGATCATCCTCAATCACCCATACCATCCCGGCTTGCGCGCCATCGCATCGAAGGGTCTTCCGCAAGCGGTACTGGAAAGCTTGTCGGGCAACCCCGCCTTGCTGGACGTGGCATGCCGCCGGACGCAGGAGGCCGACGAGCAGCAAGGCAGCATCATCGAAAGCCTTCGCGGCATATGTCCGTTCCTGAGCCAGGATTACCAGGACGCATCCCTTGCGCCATTGCCCGACCGGCATGGCCCCATGGGCGTGTTGCTGGCGCTTTCCCATCGGAAGGGCTGTTTCGACCGGGACCGACAGAATTTCCTGCAATCGGTGGCCAACATTCTGGCCGGGTCCATCCAGCGCAGACGCAGTGAAGAACAACTGGCGCATTCGCTGCGACTGGAGGCCCTCGGTCAACTCACCGGCGGCATTGCGCACGACTTCAACAACCTGCTGACGGTGGTTTCCGGCAGCCTGCAGCTGCTGGAAATCGATCTGCCGGAGGATCCGGCAACACGAACAACCCTCGCCAGCGCATCGCGTGCGGTCGAGCGTGGCGCGGCGCTTGTCCGCAAGCTGCTTACCTTCTCCCGCCGCCAGCATCTGTTGCCGCGTACCGTGCGCACAGTGCAACTGCTGGCAGATCTGAGCGAGATGCTGGGGAGAACGCTGGGCGAACACATCATCGTGACCGCCGAGTGCAGCAACGAAGTACCTGCGGTATACGCCGACGAGGGAGAGCTGGAAGCGGCATTGATCAATCTGGCGCTCAATGCACGCGACGCGATGCCGCGCGGCGGGCGCCTTGCCATCACGGCCCGCTCCCGCAACGTCGCCAACGCCGCTGGAGACACCGGGCTTGCGCCTGGCTCGTATGTGGTCTTCGCCGTAACGGACAACGGCGAAGGCATCTCGCCGGAAATCCTGGAACACGTGATGGAGCCTTTTTTCACTACCAAGGAAACCGGCAAAGGCAGCGGGCTCGGCCTCAGCATGGTTTATGGCTTCGTGAAACAGTCCGGCGGCCATTTCCATATCGAGAGCCAGGTGGGCCATGGCACGCGCGCCGAGCTTTTTTTCCCGGCTGCCGCCTCGACGGCGGTGGAGGAAACGGCAGCCGCACCTTCGCACCGCGGTCACGAAACTTCGCGCCATGGCCACGAAACCGTGCTTGTCGTGGAAGACGAACCGGAGGTAAGGCGCGTCGCGATCGCCTTTCTGCGTACCCTGGGCTACATCCCTTGCGAAGCCGGCGATGCCGTTTCAGCGTTGGAGCATCTGGCAAAGCACCCGGACACCGACTTGCTCTTCACGGATATCGTGCTTGGCGGCGAGATGACGGGTTTCGAACTGGCCGCGAAAGCACGCGAGCAGCACCCACATCTTCCCGTGCTTTTCACTTCCGGCTACGAATACGCATCGATGGGCATCGACGCCCGCGCTTTCGGCCCCTTCGAATTGCTGCGCAAACCCTATCGCCGCGGGCAACTCGGCACGGCCGCCCGTCGGGTGCTCGATCGCAACAGCAGCGTGTGACATCGCTCAATTCAACGTGGCGCTGGTTCCTGCCATGGAACTCAACCCATCGACATCCAGCACGCGCACTTCGCGACGCTGCACGTCGATGTAACTCAGGTCATGCAGGTGCGACAGCGCACGGCTCACCGTTTCGTGCTTGAGAGCCAGGAAGCTGGCCATGTCGGCGCGATTCATGCGCAGGATAAAGTGCCTCGCGCTGCAACCCAGGCGCGCGTAGCGCGCGGCGACATCGAGCAGGAAGGCGGCCACGCGCCGCTCCGCCGCCAGCGTGCCCAACATCAGCATCCATGAATGATCGCAGCGTATTTCCGCGGCCAGCGCCGCGGTCAGGCGCGATTGCAGCTCCGGCACATGCAGACAGGCACGCAGCACGGCCGGGTATGGCAACTCCCATGCCTCACTGCCTTCCAGGGCGACCACATCGTTCGCATAGGTTTTCAGGCCGATGGATTCCACCCCGATCAAGTCGCCGCGCATGCGGAAGCCGGAGACCTGTTCACGGCCATCCGCGGCCAGTTCGCAGACCTTGTAGGAGCCCGCATGCACCAGATAGATCGCGCGGAACGGCTGGCCGGCGTGATAGACGCTGTGTCTGGCGGCATGCTTGCAGCGCCGCACCGGAACGTGTTCGCGAATCGTCTCGATATCGATGCCGGGGGCGCTGCTGCCGGAGGCTGCCTGGATCATGCAGGCGGAGGGTGGAATACCTGCCTGCGTGGCGCGAATGTCGGTTGTCAGCACGGTCATGACACATGCCCTCGAGATGCAGCCCCAGTCGGCTGCGACGCTGACTCTAGTCCCGCTCCGCAACAGCGATAGTTCGGCTGGGTAACGGATTGCAACGGTTCGTAACGACGATCCGCCTACGACAGGCGCCGCGACCCGGCGGTATCGTGATCGAGCGTGCCCGACCGCGCCGGGCTCAATGCGCCAGCAGCACCGGCAATCGGGCATGCTTGAGTACATGGCGCGTCGTGCCGCCCAGTATCAGCTCACTCACCCGCGAGTGACCCCATGCGCCCATGACCAGCAGATCTGCTTGCATGGCTTGTGCCTGGGCGAGCAGGGCCTCACCGACGCTGGCTGTGGCCGGGAATTGCCGCACGGCGTGCAGGGCAATGCCCTGCCGCGCGAGCCAGTCGTGCACCGGCAACGGCGGTGGTGTGACGCCGGACAATTCATCGCGGGCACCGTCGACAAGGCATACCATCTCGGCCTCGCGCAAAAACGGCACGGCAGCGCGCAGCGCGCGCATGGATTCCTGCGTGCTGTTCCATGCCACCAGCACTCTCCCCTGTCGGAAGCTTCCATCCCATGTCGATGGGACCAACAACATGGGTGATGCTGCCAAGAGCAATACGCGCGTCACATAGTCCATGCCGGCAGGGTAGCCGGCCTCACGGTTCGGCAGGCGGCTTACCGTGATGTCCGCCATGCACGAACGCCGCGCCAGCACCGGCACGTATACGCCACGAATCACTTCCCAGGCACCTTTGATGCCGTGTTCGTCGCATTGTTTCATCCACCAGGCATCGCGTCGCCTGGCTTCGTACTCCTGCGTCGCCAGTACGGCCATGACCTCGGGAATGGCCATGGTCGCCGGAAGCACCTCGACGATGTTCAGCCCTGTCGCGTAGGCATGATGGTGGCCCGCCAGCGCCAAGCCGGTTCGTACCACGGGATTGTCGTCGCGCATCTCTTCCGTATTGATGAGGACCTCGAACATGGCGGCGCTCCCTGGCTGGATTCGATACGCCAACATTCATCCTTGCGCAGCCCACTCCACTTGACCTGGATCAACCGCTATCGACGCAGTCCGGGCGCACAGGCCGCAAAGGTGTCATCCCGGGTTTGACCGATGCCCTCCCCGTCGAGCAGCAGGGGAGCGCACGGCGGCACCCGCTGTCCGGCGCGCTATTGCACGACGAGTTGATCGCGATCAATACCAAGGCAACTGCTCAAGCCACCATGACACTCGACGCGACCGAATGCAGGCGCAACATCCCAAGACGTTGGAGACTCCGTCCCATGTCCACCGAAACCGCCGCGAGTCCGCAACTGGCCGGCGTGCAAGGAAAGGCACTCTTCCAGCACTTGCTCCTGCCGATCGATGGATCGGCTCTGTCGCTGCGGGCTTTCAGCATGGGTCTGGAACTGGCCAGTGCATTCGGCGCCAGGGTACTGGCGCTGCACGTAGTGCCGCCATTCCACTCCATCGCCTACATGGCTGAAATTCTCAGCGCAGCCGAGCTGAGTTACAGCAAGCAGGCCGTGCAAATCGCTACGCGCTACCTGGACGAGGCAAAAAAGCTGGCCAAGGCCGCACAGGTACCCTGCGAATGTCACTACGCCTTCGGCGAACGCCCCCACGAAGCCATTCTGGAAGCCGTTCGCGAACATCACTGCGACCTCATCGTCATGGCCACCCATGGCTGGCATGGATTGAACCGGCTGATGCTGGGCAGCGAAACGCAGAAGGTTCTGTTGCAGAGCAAGATCCCGGTGCTCGTCCGCCGCTAACCCGGCGTGGCGGTGACCAGGTACGGCGGCGCGGCATTCATCACCGCCGACGAGCGGCGTCGGATTGCTGCGCCCTCACCGATGGTCTGGCCCGAGGGAGCGCCAGTCGCGATCAGGCAACCCGGTGAACGCGACAATCCGACTCGGTGCACTATGCAACCCACGGGCTGTGAATTCCGCTACGGCGTCTCGCCACCCGCGGGGTTCGACAGCACCATCATCCGGACACCGTTGCCCGCTGCATCATGCCGGCATGGCGCCCGGGCCGGATCACGCAGCGTGGAAACAGCCGCATGGCCGTACACGAAAACACCGAAGACGGCGGTCCGGAAGCCCCGCCCTGGGCCAATCTCGGCGCCGGCCTGATCACCGGTGCGGCCGACGATGATCCCAGCGGCATCGCCACCTATTCGCAGGTGGGCGCGGCGTTCGGCTACGGCATGCTGTGGTGCACGTTCCTGACCATGCCGCTGATGATCGCGATCCAGGCGATCAGCGCCGGCATCGGCCGGGTCACCGGCCACGGCCTGATGGACGGCATGCGCCAGTACTACCCGCACAAGCTGGTGTATGCGCTGGTCACGTCGATCTTCATCGCCAACGTAATCAACCTGGCGGCGGACATCGGCGCCATGGGTGCGGCACTGAAACTGCTGGTCGGCGGATCGGCCCTGCTCTACGCCGCGCTGTTCGCCGTCGTGTCGCTGCTGCTGCAGGTCTTCATCCCGTTCACCCGCTACGCGCCGATCCTGAAAGTGCTCACCCTGAGCCTGTTCGCCTACGTGGCCACCGTGCTGGTGATCGACGTGCCGTGGCGCGCCGTGCTGAGGAGCATCGTGCTGCCGCCGATCCACTGGAACGCGGCGTACGCGGTGGGCCTGGTCGCCCTGCTCGGCACCACCATCAGCCCGTACCTGTTCTGCTGGCAGGCTTCCGAGGAGGTGGAGGAGATCGAGTCGAGCAAGCGGCGCAAGCCGCTGCAGGAGGCGCCGCAACAGGCGCCGAGCGCGCTGCGCCGGATCGGCATCGACACCGCGGTGGGGATGATCTTCTCCAACCTGATCGCGTTCTTCATCATCCTCACCGCCGCCGTGGTGCTGCATGCACACGGCAAGACCGACATCCAGTCTTCGGCCCAGGCCGCCGAGGCCCTGCGGCCGCTGGCCGGTGATCTGGCGTTCGCGCTGTTCGCCGCCGGCATCATCGGCACCGGCCTGCTCGCCGTGCCGGTGCTGGCCGGCGCCACCGCCTACGCCGTCGCCGGCGCCTTCGGCCGGCGCAGCGGGCTCGAACACACGCCGCACGAAGCCCGTTTCTTCTACGGCGTGCTGGTCGGCTCCGCCCTGCTCGGCATCGCGCTCAACCTCACCCCGCTCGACCCGATCAAGGCGCTGTACTGGAGCGCGGTGATCAACGGCGTCGCCGCCGTGCCGCTGATGGTCGCGATGATGCTGATGGGCTCGCAGCGCAAGGTCATGGGCGAATTCACCATGCCGTGGCCGCTGAAACTGTTCGGCTGGCTGGCCACGGCGGCAATGGCAACGGCCGTGGCGGTCATGTTCGCCACCTGGGGAAACTAGACTCCCCCAGAGCGGCGGCCTGCGCATGGACGGCCAAATGCCTGCCACGTCGTCGTGTTGCGCGGCGCCGATGTTGACCAGCCGCGCAACCTGGCCAAGTCGGTGACGGTGGAGCAGGCGCGCAGGGAGAGGCTGCGCTGAAACTCACGCCCTCGACGCCAGCGTTGCCGGCTGCTGCGCGAGCTTTTGCTCCCACAGCAGCGCCGTGCGCACGATGAAATCCAGGTCGTCGTACTGCGGCCGCCAGTCGAGCCGCTGCTTGAGGCGGTCGCTGCGCGCCACCAGCATCGGCGTGTCGCCGGCGCGACGCGGCTGTTCGATCACCGCCAGCGGGTGGCCGCCGACGCGCTGCACGGCATCGATGACCTCGCGCACGCTGTAGCCGTGGCCGTAGCCGCAATTGAGGGTCAATGACTCGCCGCCATCGCGCAGGTAGTCAAGTGCCCGCAGGTGGGCTGCGGCCAGATCCTCGACATGGATGTAGTCGCGGATGCCGGTGCCGTCCGGCGTGTCGTAGTCGCTGCCGAAGATCGACACGTTGGCGCGCTTGCCGACCGCATGCTCGCAGGCCACCTTGATCAGCAGCGTCGAATGCGGCGTCGAGTGTCCGATGCGGCCCTGCGGGTCGCAGCCGGCCACGTTGAAGTAGCGCAGCGTGGCGTGGCGCATGGCCCCGGTGGCGCCCAGATCGCGCAGCATGGTTTCGGACATCAGCTTGGACATGCCGTAGGGATTGATCGGCCGGGTCGGCGTGTCCTCGTCGGCCATGCCGCTTTCGGTAACGCCATAGACCGCCGCGGTGGAGGAAAAGATGAAGTGCCCCACGCCGGCTTCCGCGCAGCAGGCAAGCACGCTTTGCGTGTTGCAGGTGTTGTTGCCGTAGTACTTGAGCGGATCGCTCAGCGATTCGGGCACCACCGTATGCGCGGCGAAGTGCAGCACCGCGTCGACGCGATGCCTGGTCAGCACGCGCGCGAGCAGCGCGCGGTCGCCGACATTGCCGACCACCAGTTCGGCGCCCTGCACCGCATCGCGAAATCCGGTGCACAGGTTGTCCACGACGACCACGCGCTCGCCACGTGCGACCAACTGCTGCACGACATGGCTGCCGATGTACCCGGCGCCGCCGGTGACGAGCACGCTGTGGTTCATGAGCGACTCCTTCATGGACGGCGATGACGGCATGCCCACCGCACGACGCGGCACCCACTGCCGGACGTGCCGTGCCGCCGCACCCGCGCCGGGCGGGCATCGGAACGCCTCACGGGCGACGACGCCGGAGTTCCTCAAGCGGGCCGCCAGCCACGGCCGGCTCCCGGACGACTTCGCCGCAAGCGGTGCCCCATCCCCGTCAGGAAACAGACTCGTTTCACCTTCGCGCGCTCGACTTCATGATCAGGACAAACTGGCGTGAAAATCGCATTCACACTTGCATTCACATTTTCATGAATACGCGAATGGAGCGCTCCGTTTGGTCAATATTCACTGCCAGGCTATTCGACCGTGCAATGATCCAAGGCCACGTTACGGTTCCTCTGCCTGCACGCAGCAGGACCCGCCGAACTTTTCACGGCTGCAAGCATCGGATAATCAACAGACGACAGGTTTGTTTGCCTGATTATCGGCCCCGTTGCCACGAGGCGTTTCCGGCGCTTCCGGCGCCAGTCCTCGGGGAAATGGGACAATAATGAACCCGCCCGCCATTTCTCGCGTCCTGACCGACGCCGGCTGGCCTGGCTCCGGGAGCAAGTCGGCACTGTGTTCAAACGGATACTGATCGTCTGCACGGGCAATATCTGCCGCAGCCCCGTGGCCGAGTACCTGTTCCGGCAGCGCATGGCGGGGCGCGACATCGAGTTCGCCAGTGCCGGACTCGGCGCGCTCGTCGGCAGCCCCATGGACGCGACTGCCCTGCAGTTGCTTGCCGAAAACGGCATCGACGGCAGCATGCACCGTGCGCACCAGCTGACGCCCTCCATACTGCGCGGCGCCGATTTGGTGCTGGGCATGGAAAAAAGCCATGTGACGGCAATGGTGCGGCTTGCGCCCGATGTTCACGGCAAGGTTTATCTGCTCGACAAATGGCTGCGCGGAAAAGATGTTCCCGACCCTTATCGCCAACCACGGAAAGTATTCGAGCATGTTCACCAGATAATCACGCGGGGTGTCAGCAGCTGGGAACCCCATCTGTAATGCTCAAGACCACGGAAAACGGCAAGAACAAGCCGCGGGTATGGGGGAAAAACTCCCGGGTTCTGGCCGGCGCCGAGCGCAATCGCCGGCTGGCTGACGTTCCAGCCGAACCTCCGGCACCCGACGCCTGGCGCTTCGGCGTCTGGCGATACGGATCGCCGCCCTGACGCCGCCGCCCGATCCGCCAGGCCCCTGACCTCACTCCGTTCGGGGCTTCCCACCGGCCCACGGACGCCGGCGTGCACAATTCGTGCACAGTCCACCTTGGCATAGTCGGCACCATGTCAATGTCAGCGCAACGTGAACCCCGTCGCGCCACGCACGCAAGCCTTCTGCGAGTGGTCGAGACGGTGCGTGAACGCGGTATGGCCAACGGATCCGGCGTCGGGCCCTCCGCCGCCCGGCACGACGCCGCCGTGATCCCATGGCTGCGGCTCGCGCAACGCGTGTCTCCACGGTTCCGCGGCCACTGGCACCTTACCTGAACGATGATCCACAAGCGTGCCTGGTCGTGGCTGTGACTGCCGGCGCGCATCGGCGTGTTCCACCCAAGCATCCGAGGTGTCCGTATGCGGAACATCCAGAACACCAAGCTCGCCATCGTGGGCCTGGGTTATGTCGGCCTGCCGCTCGCCGTGGAATTCGGCAAGCACTACGACACCGTCGGTTTCGACATCAACCAGGCCCGCATCGACGAGCTGGCTTCCGGCCACGACAAGACGCTGGAAGTCGATGCGGCGGAGCTGGCCGCAGCCACGCAGCTGCGCTTCACCGCCGAGCTGGATGATCTGCGCGACCGCAACACCTACATCGTCACCGTGCCCACGCCGATCGACCTGGCCAAGCGCCCGGACCTGACGCCGTTGATCAAGGCCAGCGAAGCCTTGGCCAGGGTGCTCAAGCCCGGCGACGTGGTGGTGTATGAGTCCACCGTGTATCCCGGTTGCACGGAAGAGGTGTGCATCCCGATCCTGGAGAAGGGCTCGGGCCTGGTCTACAACCGCGATTTCTTCGCCGGCTACAGTCCCGAACGCATCAACCCGGGCGACAAGCTGCATCGCGTCACCGGCATCCGCAAGGTCACTTCGGGCTCCACGCCGGAGACGGCCGATTTTGTCGACCGCCTGTACGGCTCGGTGATCACCGCCGGCACCTACAAGGCCAGTTCGCTGAAGGTGGCCGAGGCGGCCAAGGTGATCGAAAACACCCAGCGCGACCTGAACATCGCGCTGGTCAACGACCTGGCCATGCTGTTCAACAAGCTCGGCATCGACACGCTGGAAGTGCTCGAGGCGGCCGGCACCAAGTGGAACTTTCTGCCGTTCCGCCCGGGCCTGGTCGGCGGCCATTGCATCAGCGTGGACCCGTACTACCTGACCCACAAGGCGCAGGAGGTGGGCCACCATTCCGACGTGATCCTGGCCGGCCGCCGCACCAACGACGGCATGGGCCCGTACGTCGCCGGCGAAGTGATCAGGCTGATGGTGCGCAAGGGCATCAACCCGGTGCACGCGCGCGTGCTGATCCTCGGCCTGGCGTTCAAGGAGAATTGCCCGGACCTGCGCAATACCCGTGTGGTCGACATCGTGCTGGCGCTGCGCGGCTACAACGCCCAGGTCGACGTCCACGATCCATGGATCAACGCTGCCGAAGCCGAGCATGAGTACGCCATCACGCCCCTTGCGCAGCCGCAAACCGGCAGCTACGACGCCGTGATCATCGCGGTCGGTCACGAGCAGTTCGTCGGCATGGGCCCGGCCGGCATCCGCGCGTTCGGCAAGGCCGCTTCGGTGCTGTACGACGTGAAATGCCTGCTGCCGCGCGACGCGGTCGACGGTCGCCTCTGAGCGGGACTTCATGCCATGAAAGTACTGGTCACCGGCACCGCCGGCTTCATCGGCTCGCACGTCGCCTTGCAGTTGCTCGAACGCGGCGACGAGGTCATCGGCCTCGACAATCTCAACGACTACTACGACGTCAACCTGAAGAAGGCGCGGCTGGCGCGCTTCATCGCGCATCCCGGCTATGCGCACGTCCATGCCGATCTTGCCGACCGCACGGCGGTGGAAAACGCCTTCGCCACGCACAAGCCGCAACGCGTGATCAACCTCGCGGCGCAGGCCGGCGTGCGTTATGCGGCCGAGAACCCGCACGCGTACGTGGCCAGCAACGTCACCGGTTTCCTGCACGTGCTGGAAGGCTGCCGCCGGCACGAGGTGGAGCATCTGGTGTTCGCTTCCACCAGCTCGGTGTATGGCGCCGACACCGCCATGCCGTTTTCGGAGCATCAGCCCACCGAGCATCCGCTGACCCTCTACGCCGTCACCAAGAAGGCCAACGAGCAGATGGCGCACAGCTACGCGCACCTGTACGGCCTGCCGTGTACGGGCTTGCGCTTCTTCACGGTCTACGGGCCATGGGGACGCCCGGACATGGCGCTTTTCCTGTTTACCCGGGCGATCCTGGCCGGCGAGCCGATCAAGGTGTTCAACCATGGCCGGCACAAGCGCAGCTTCACCTACGTGGACGACGTCGTCGAAGGCGTGATCCGCACGCTGGACACGCTGCCGGCCCGGGACAGCCACTGGAACGGCAACGCGCCCGACCCGGCCAGCAGCGGGGTGGCGCCGTATCGGCTGTACAACATCGGCAATGCGGAAACGGTGGAACTGATGCGCTACATCGCGGTGCTGGAGCAGTGCCTGGGGCGCAAGGCGCAAATGGATATGCTGCCCATGCAGGCCGGCGACGTCCCCGACACCGAGGCGGACGTATCCGAGCTGATCCGCGCGGTCGGCTACGCGCCGAAGGTTCCCATAGGCACCGGCATCGCCAACTTCGTGAGCTGGTACCGCAGCTATTACGGGGTGTAGCCACTCCCTGCCCGAACGCGGCCAGTTGGTACGCACAACTCGTGGCGGTGGCCGCCCTCTTCGTTCTCGATCGCCGCGGGACGGCAGCCCGCGGCCGGATGGCCGCCTCCCCGATTACGCGCGGGGAGGCGGCACCGCATGACGGCAGCGGGTCAGAAACTGGCCGTCACCCGCGCATACCAGAAGGCACCGTTGAAGCCGAACGGCGAGGTGAGCGCGTACTTGACGCCCAGGAATTGCAGCGTGCCGTTCTGCTCCTTGCCCGGGTAGGTGTTGAAGACGTTGTTGCCTCCGACAGCCACCGAGAAGGTGTCGTTGAATTTGAAGCGTGCCTCCAGGTCGAGCAGCGTCTTGCCGCTGTAGTGGTCCACGTCGTCCGGCGGGTTGTTGCTGCCGAACAGGCCGACCGTGGTGCTCCAGCCGCCGTAACGGTTGATCCTGGCGATGGCGTCGAACCGGTGCAATCCATAGTCGAAGCTGAGCACCGAGCGGCTCTTGGGCACCTGGTGTTCGAGGTCGTACACGAAATCGTTGTTGAGCGTGTTCGGCTTGACCTTGACCACGTCCTGCTTGTTGCGGTTGTAGCGGAAATCGACGTTGAGCGTGCCGTCGCCCAGTTGGTGCCGCGTGTCGATCACGAAATCGATGCCTTTGATATGGGAGCCGAATGCATTGCCGAAGTAACTGGCGTCGCTGCCGAGCAGCAGTTGCGCATTCGGGTAGCCGCCGGCGGCGAGCTGGTCGACGGTAGCCTGGGTCACGGTCTTGCTGACCAGGCCGATGCGGTTGTCGATCTTGATCCGGTAGTAGTCCAGGCTCGTCGTGACGTTGTCGGCCGGCGTCCATACGGCGCCGACGGACAGGCTCTTCGACGTCTCGGTCTGCAACGGCGCCGAGCCGAGCGCGCGCGCCACCGGGTTGTTCACCGGATAGGTGCCGCTGGGGATCAGGCCGCCCTGGGCGTTCGCGGTGGTGGTGACGTTCAGCGTATTGGCCTGGCCCGGGGTCGGCGTGCGGAAGCCGGTGTTGTAGGTACCGCGCAGCGCGAACCTGTCGGTGAACGCATAGCGGCTGGAAAGCTTGTACACCACCTTGGAACCGTAGCCGCTCGCATGCTCGTAGCGCACCGCCGCCGCACCCGACCATCGGTCGTTGAAGTTCGTCTCGGCATCGAAGTAGGCGGAGTCGCTGTTCTGGCTGAACCGCCCGGCGGCGTTGGCCGGAAAGCCCTGGAAGGCGTCCGAGCCCACACCGAACACCGACGCGGTCGGCCCCACCTCGATCGAACCGGCGTCGCCCTGGTGGATGATGTAGGTTTCCTGGCGCCACTGCGCGCCGAAGGCGAGCGTGAGTGGCGAGTTGTCGAACGAGCGGACGAAATCCGCGCCGACGCCCTGCTCCCGCTGGGTCAGCTTGCCGGGGTGGAAGCTGGTGGGCGAAAGGTCGCCCAGGCTCGGGTTGATCGAACCCTGCAGGCGGTAGTCGACCTCGTTGCTGCCGGTGCGATAGTGCGCATCCCACTGGAAGTTGCTCTGGCCACCGCCGCGCACGCCGCCGACCAGCTGGTGGTCGGCGATGTTGGCGCCGAACAGCGGGCTGTAGCCGCCGGGGAACTGCTTGTAGATCGGATTGAGCAGCACCCAGCCACTCGGACTCGTCGCGTCGGCCGTGAGGTAATTCGCCGGATTGCCGCCGCCGGCGGTGATGCTGTCCACGAGCGATTGCGGTGCGTCCGCCGGCGTCAGGGTGCCGTTGGCGTAGCTGACCAGGGTGGAACGGCCGGCGATGCCGTACTGCGGCGGCAACACCGGGCTGCGGTAAAAGAAGCTGGACAGGACTTTCTTGTCCATGAAGCTGCCGTAGCCGTAAAGCTGCACGTCGCCGGTCAGCGGCAGGCCGGCGTTGACGAACAACTTGTTCGTCTTGGTCTGCGGGTCGCCCCAGCGCTGGCCGAGGCCGTTGTAGGGCACGAGGTTCGCGCCCACCACCGCCGCCACGGCTGCCGCGCCCCCTTGCGGAACGCCACGCGAGGTGGGGTCGGTAGTCTCGCGCTCGGCGCTCACATGCACGAAGCCGTCAGCGCCGAGCGGGAGGCCCGCATCGGCATCGTACCGCCGCAGGGCGCCGTCGTCCTTGCCGTACTTGCCTATTTCCGCGCTGACCGTCACGCCCTTGGGCGCCTTCTTCAAGATCACGTTGACCACGCCGGCGATCGCGTCCGAGCCGTACAGCACCGAAGCACCGTCGCGCAGCACCTCCACGCGCTCGATCGCGTTGGACGGAAACACCGAAAAATCGACCGCCTGCGCGCCCTGGTTGAAAGTGCCGAGCGGATCGATCTGCAGATTGACCAGCGCCGAACGGTGGAAGCGCACGCCGTCCACCAGCACCAGGGTCTGGTCGGGCGACAGGTTGCGCAGCGACACCGGCCGCACGAAGGCCGTGCCGTCGGCGATCGGAAAACGCTGGGTGGTCAGCGACGGCACGATGTTGGTC
>Ga0070696_100002053_pt1 | contig 13195 bp, 7 predicted proteins | sample KBSK1253metaG_FD_65474 | JGI IMG/M metagenome (GOLD analysis project Ga0070696, IMG submission 65474) | Corn, switchgrass and miscanthus rhizosphere microbial communities from Kellogg Biological Station, Michigan, USA - KBS K1-25-3 metaG | ecosystem: Host-associated > Plants > Roots >... | reverse complement strand
TGCGCCAGGACGAGGACGTCCTCGACACCTGGTTCTCCTCGTGGCTCTGGCCGCTCTCAACGCTGGGCTGGCCCGACGAGGATGCCGAGGATTTGCACGCCTTCTATCCGACGGACGTTCTCGTGTCCGGACCGGACATCATCTTTTTTTGGGTCGCTCGCATGATCATGGCCGGCTACTTCTTTTCCGGCCGAACTCCCTACCATACGATCTTGTTGCACGGAATGGCGCGCGACGCTCAGGGGCGGAAGATGTCGAAGTCGCTCGGGAACGGCGTCGACCCGATGGAGGTCGTTCGATTGTACGGCGCCGACCCGATGCGCTGGACGCTGATCTCCGGCATGGGTCTGGGCGCCGACATTACACTCGACCCCGACGATCTCGAGAAGACGTTCGCGCCGGGACGCAATTTTGTCACGAAGCTCTGGAATATCGGCCGCTTCCTGCTCGAGAAGGCCGGCAGCGCGCCGGTGAAGACGATCGATCAGATCCCACCGGAGAAGCTCCAGCGAGTCGACGCGTGGATCCTCTGGCGCCTGGACGAGGCGATCGCCGAGTGCGACGCGGCGCTGGGGCCGCTGCGGCCGACAATGCCGCTGAATACCAAGGACGGCGTCCGTTGGAGTGACGACGAACGCCGCAGCGGGATGCGGCTCAACGATCTCGCGGAAGTCGCGCGGCGATTCGTGTGGAGCGAGCTCGCGGACTGGTATCTCGAGGCGATCAAAGGCCGGCTGGCCGATGGTCAAGGCGAGGACGTGGAGGTCGCCCGGGCCGTACTCGTGCACGTGTTCGACGGCGCGCTGCGGCTGCTCCATCCGATCGTTCCGTTCGTGACGGAAGCGATCTGGCAGCAGTTGCCGTCGCACCAGAAGGGGGAGTATCTCGCGGTGGCGCAATGGCCGGCGGTGAGTGGACGCGACTCGCACCGCTCTGGCGCCGAGGAATTCGAGCTCGCCCGCGAGCTGGTGGGGGCGATACGGCAGATTCGCGCGGATAACGGCGTGCCTCCCGGAAAGCACATCGAGGCTTTCGTGCTTCGGCCGCGCGGGAACGCCGGAACGAGGATCAGGCTCGGCGAGGTGTTTTCAACGAATGGCGGCGATGCGTTTGCGGAAGTGGCCACGACGGTCGAGCGCCTGGCCCGAGCGACCCTGACCGTGACAGACGAAGCACCAGCGGGTGCGGCGGCGCATGTCATAACCAACATCGGTGCATCGCTCGTGGTACCGCTTTCCGGCCTCGTGGACGTCGAGAAGGAATGTGCGCGACTGCGCGGCGAGTTGACCTCGCTGGAAAAGCAGCTGCAGTCGCTCGAATCGCGTTTGGCCAACGAGAAGTTCGTTTCCAAGGCGCCCGCCGACGTCGTCGAAGGAGAGCGGAAGAAGCTGGGCGACTGGAGCGCCCGGCGAGAACAGCTTCGCGAGAAAGTGCAGACGCTGTGCGGTGGATAGTCGCGCTCGCCGCGGCGTCCGTGACCGGGTGCGCCTCGATCGGGGCGCCACCCGGTGGTCCGCCGCGGACGACACCCCCGGTCATCCTCAGCATCACGCCGGACTCCGGCGCGGTGAACGTCCGCGGGCAGAGCGTGATCTTCGCGTTCGATGTCGTGGTGAGCGATCGGGCTCCTGGCGGAGAGCTCGACAACCTGTTTCTCCTGTCCCCCGAGGAAGGCCGTCCGCGCGTTCGGTGGCGCCGGGACCGCATCGAGGTGCGGCCGCGTCGTGGTTTTCGCGCGAATACCACGTATTCCATCACGCTGCTGCCGGGATTGGCGGACCTGCGCGGCAACGTCATGAAGACTGGCAAGACGGTCATCTTCTCGACCGGTCCCACGATCCCGCCCTACTCGGTGTTCGGCCGCGTCTTCGATTGGCTCGGTGAGCGCACCGCGCCCAGAGCACTGGTCGAAGTGATCCGCCGTCCGGACAGCCTGCGTTTCGTCGGCGCAGCGGATTCGACTGGACAGTTCTCAGTGGGACCGTTGGACGTGGGGCAATACACGGTGCGCGCGATTCTCGACAACAACAACAATCGCGGGCTCGATCCCGGCGAGCCGTGGGACAGCGTGGCGGTCACCGTGGGTGGCGGCGCGTCGCCGTTCGTCGAGTTGCTGGCGATACCGCGCGACACCGTCCCGCCGCGCCTGCTCACGGTCTCGGTGCGCGATTCCGTATCGATGACCGCCACGTTCGACAAGGCGCTCAACCCCGAGCTCACCATCGTTCCAGAGTCCTTCCGGATCGTGAGCTCCGATTCCGCGCCGCTGCGCGTCGTTCGCGTCCTGACTCGCGCCCAATCCGATTCGCTGCAGAAAGCCGCGCAGGATAGCGCGGCCCGGGTCCGTGACGACAGCGTCGCTCGCGCCGATACGTCGCGCGCGCGAGCCGACACCGTGCGTCCCCCCCCTCCGGCCGCTGGCCAGCCCGACACGGCTCGCCTCGGCGGCCGAGTCGTCGCGCCGCAGCCAAAACCGTCGCGGCCTCCTCCGCCGCGCGAGCTCAACGTTCAGGTCGATTCGCGGACGCCGTTCGTGCCAGGCAAGTCCTATCGCGTGACGGTGAAAGACGTTCGGGGGCTCCTGGGCCCGGCCCGCGCCACCGAGCGCGTCATCATCCTGCCGCGGGCGCGCCCGGACTCGTTGCGTCCGACCCAGCCGCCGCCACCCCGCGTGACGCCCCCCGCCCCCACTCGACGTCCTCCGTGAGCGACGCGCGCCGCCAGCTACCGAGCGTCAGCGCGCTCCTCGAACGCGACGCGATCAAGGCATTGTTCCAGGAAGCGCCGCGCTCCGTGGTCGTGGACGCCGTGCGTGCCACCATCGACGACGCGCGAGCCTCGGCGGGAGCGAAGGGAAGCCCACCGCTGCCGCAGAATGACGCCGAGTGGGCGGCGGCGGTGTCGGCGGCGCTCGCGCGGGCGCAGCGCCCCTCGCTGCGACGCGTCATCAACGCGACCGGCGTCGTGCTGCACACGAACCTCGGGAGAGCGCCACTCGCCCAGGCCGCGCTGGACGCAATTCAACGAACCGCGTCGGGCTACACGAATCTCGAGTACGAGATCGACACCGGCACGCGTGGGTCGCGCTACTCGCACTGCGTCTCGCTGTTGCGCGAGCTGACCGGCGCCGAAGACGCGGTCGTCGTCAACAACAACGCGTCCGCTCTCGTGCTCGCCCTCAACACGCTCGCTCAGGGTAAGGACGCCGTGATCTCGCGCGGCGAGCTGGTCGAGATCGGTGGCAGTTTCCGCATTCCCGACATCATGGAGCGGAGTGGCGCGAGGCTGGTCGAAGTCGGGACCACCAACCGCACCCACATCGGCGACTACGAGCGCGCGCTGCTCGAAAACGTAGGGGTCGTTCTCAAGGTGCATCGCAGCAACTTTGCGATGGAAGGCTTCGTCGCCGACGTCGAGGCCAGGGCCCTCGTCGCCCTGCTCGACCCACGTGGCATCCCGCTCGTGCACGATCTCGGGAGCGGCCTGCTCCTGGCACTCGACGCCATCGGACTCAGCGGCGAGCCCACCGCGGCGGACGCGGTCGCCAGCGGCGCGGCGCTCGTGACCATGAGCGGCGACAAACTGTTGGGCGGACCGCAGGCGGGAATCATCGTCGGTACACGCGACAGTGTGCGGCGACTGCGCGAGAATCCGCTCCTGCGGGCGCTTCGTGTCGACAAGCTGACGATCGCGGCGCTGGAGGCCACGCTTTTCCTCTACCGCGACCGCGAGCGCGCCATGCGAGATATTCCGGTGCTAGCGATGCTCGCTCGATCGCCGGCAGCCCTTCGCGCGCGGGCTGAGTCATTCCGCGCGCAGCTGAAGAGCGTCGGTCTCCCTACGATCGTCGAATGCGACTCGAGCGTCGGGGGAGGCGCCTTTCCCAACATGCGAATCCCGTCGATAGCGCTCGCCTTTGCGGGAGACGCTCGCCGGCTGGAGGAACAGCTGCGGTTGGGGGAACCCGCGGTGATTGGCCGCATCGCGGACGGACAGCTTCTGCTCGACTTGCGTACGGTGCTGCCGGGCGACGACGACGCGCTCGCCGGCGCGCTGCGCGCCGCGCTGGCTTCCTCCCCCCCTCACACGGCGTGAGTCGCGCGGCCGTCTTTGTCGATCGCGACGGAACGCTGATTCGCGACCATCACTTCGTCGTGAAGCCGGAGATGGTCGAGCTGCTGCCGGGCGCAGGACCAGCGGTACGTCGCCTCAACGATCTGGACCTGCCGGTCGTGATCGTCACCAACCAGTCCGGCATTGCGCGGGGCTTCTTGAGCGAGGCGGACTACGAGCGCGTGCGCGATCGCACGGAAGCGCTGCTCGCCGAATTCGGCGCGATCATCGACGCGTCGTACATGTGTCCACATCACCCCGACTTCACGGGGCCATGCGAGTGCCGCAAGCCGGGGACGCTGCTGTTCCGGCGAGCGGCGCTCGACCTCGATCTCGACGTCGCCGCGTCCTGGTACCTCGGCGACAAGGGACGCGACGTGATCCCCGCCCGTGAGCTCGGCGGACGCGGCATCCTCGTGCCGAACCACGAGACGCCTGCCGAGGAAATCGCGCTGGCCGCCAGGGAATTCGCCGTCGTCGGCTCACTGGACGAGGCGGTCGATCGCATCATAGAATCCGCGCGATGACCGCACGCATCGCGGTGCTCGCCTCTGGAGGTGGAACAAATCTCCAGGCGATCCTGGACTATCTCGCATCGAAGTCCGAGAAGCGCTCGGGAGACGTCGTGCTCGTCGCCTCCGATCGACCCGAGGCGGGAGCGCTCGAGCGGGCACGGGGTGCCGGCATTGCGCAGGCGGTGCTCAAATCGTCGCGCGCGCCGGAGGGCTGCGTTCTCACGGACCTGTTGCGAGAGCATCGAGTGGATTTCATTGCACTCGCCGGGTTTCTCCGGCTGCTGCCCAAGGACGTCATCGCGGAATACCCGAGTCGCATTCTGAACGTGCACCCCGCGCTGCTGCCGTCGTTCGGCGGAGCCGGGATGTACGGCGATCGGGTGCATCGCGCGGTGCTGCAATCGGGCGCGGGGGTCAGCGGCGCGACGGTGCACTACGTCGACGAGGAGTACGACAACGGGACCATTCTGGCGCAGTGGCCGGTGCCCGTGCTGGCCGACGATTCGGTGCAATCGCTCGCGGGTCGTGTGCTCAGAGTCGAGCACGTGCTGTATCCCCGCGTGATCGACGCGGTGGCGTCGGGACGCTGGAAGTTCGGATCACGGCCCCGTGCGGTTCCGGATGCCGCGGCATTTTCATTGATGCACTGGGACGAGAAGCACCTCATCGAGGACATCGAGAATGCGTTCGGCTTGTAGCGCGCTGCTGCTGGTTGTCTCGTCGTTGCTCCCCGCGCAGGAACTTCCGCCCTCGGATTCGCTGGGGACGTACGGGCGCATCGTGCAAAGCTGGATCGCGCTGCGCGTGTCGCCCGGTCGTGAAGCGCACGCCATGCTTCGCATCCGCGAGCTCGCTACCGGCTGGCGGAACGGCGCGCTCGGCAGTCTCGTGAAGACGCAGGGGGAAGGTTCCCCGCACCGCGTCGTTGCATGCGGACTCGATGAAACATCATACGTCGTCAGCAACATCACCGACGACGGATTTCTGCGTGTGCACGTGGCGGGGTCGCGGCCGCGTCCAGCCATGTGGGACGCGATGCATATGGGGCAGCGCATCATCGTCCTCACCACCGATCGCGCCGATCCGACGCGCGTCCGCAGCATCCCCGGCGTGTTCGGAGTCCGCAGCACGCATCTCTGGCGCCGATCGCCCGGTACCGTCGAAGCCCCGGCCACGCTCGAGGACCTCTGGATCGACGTCGGCGCGCGCAATCGCGCGGAGGTTGCGGCGCTTGGCATTCGCCTGCTCGACCCGGTGTTCCGAGACATGCCCGATTGGTCCGTCGGCGATGCGGTCGTGGGTCCCGCGGCCTCGGCGCGCGCCGGATGCGCGGCCGTCGTGGCCGCGGCGGAGCAAACGCCGAGAAGCGGGCGCACGACGTTCGTCGTCTCTGCGCAGAGCAGCTTCGGTTGGACGGGCCTCAGGGCGGTGCTCGCGAACCTGACCGACGTGGACGAGGTCTTCGTCGTCTCGCCGGACTCGCAGCAGCTCGGCAAAAGCGTTCGCGTGCGAGTGCAGCTTGCCGGAACGCTCGTCGAGACGATCCGTGAGGACGACCTGCGCGCGCTGTTCGAGGAGGTCTATCGCCTGGCCGACGTCACCGGCGATGCGAATCCGCGACGCCTGCGCCTGTCGTCGGCCGCGTTGCGAGCACCGCAGGCGTTCGATTCACTGACGCGCTTCTCCGAGCTGCTCGCGCGACTCACCGACACGTACTCGGTATCCGGCGACGAAGGTCCGATGCGAGACGTGCTCCGTGCGCGGCTGCCGACGTGGGCTCGCGACCTCGTCTACGCCGACACCGCGGGCAACCTGATCCTCTCCATGGGACCCGACAAGGACACCGTCGTGTTCGTGGCGCACATGGACGAGGTGGGCTTCCAGGTGATACGCGCACAGAACGGCGTCGTCGCTCTCAGAACGCTCGGTGGCTTTTACCCCTGGCTGTTCAGCGGACAGCCCGCGCTTCTGCATGTTCAGCCGACGAGTGGAGGGGTGGCGGATCGTACTCAGGGCTGCCGGCCGACGAGCGGGACGGCGTTGAGAGGTGTTTTCCTGCCGCCGGACACCTCGGTGCGAGCGTCGCGCGACGTCCAGGCGTGGTTCGGCGATCAGCTCGCGGGCGTCAGCGACGTCGCTGGCCTCAAGGTCACGAGCTTCAAGTGCGCGACGCGCTTGGCGACGACCCGGTTTTCCGCGCGCTCCATCGACGACCGACTCGGCAGTGCGTCGCTGGTCTTCGCGCTGGATGGGATCGATCCGGCGAAGCTGGATCATAAGCTGATCTTCATCTGGTCGGTGCGGGAGGAATCCGGACTCGATGGTGCGCGCGCCGCGGCCGCCAACCTTGGTCCTTCGGTGCGGCGCGTTCACGCCGTGGACACGTTCGTGTCGGCCGAGTCGCCGCTCGAGACCGGACGATTCGCCGTCGTGCCCATCGGGACCGGCGCCGTCGTTCGCGCGCTGGACAATTCGAGCGTCGTGCCGCCAGACGAGATCGAGCGCGTGGTGCGCATCGCGCGCGCCGCCGGGATCCCTCTCCAGATCAACATGACGAACGGGGGCACAGACGGCCGTGCGTTCTCCAACTTTGGAGCGGTCAATGTTCCGGTCTCGTGGCCATTGCGATACAGTCACTCGCCCGCCGAGGTCATCGACCTGCGAGACATGAGGTCGCTCGTACGACTCGTCACGGCGCTGGCGCTGGCGCCTGTTCGATGAAGCCGTACGTCGTGCGTCGTTCGTCAGCGTGCGTCGTACGTCATTCGTCAGCATGCGTCGCACTTCATACATCAACTCGCATATGCCTCGCGCGCTGATCTCGGTTTCAGACAAGACGGGCGTCGTCGAATTCGCCACGCGGCTCGTCTCCATGGGATGGGAGATCGTGTCGACGGGCGGAACGTCCAAGGCGCTGCGCAATGCCGGGCTCGCGCCGCGCGACGTCTCCGACATCACTGGGTTTCCCGAGATCCTCGACGGCCGGGTGAAGACGCTGCATCCCGCGGTGCACGGGGGCCTGCTGGCGCGCCGCGACCTGCCCGAGCACATGAAGTCGATCGAGTCACACAAGATCGCGCCGATCGATCTCGTCGCGGTCAACCTGTATCCCTTTCGCGAAACGGCCTCGCGCAAAGACGTCCAGCCGGAGCAGGTCGTGGAGCAGATCGACATCGGTGGCCCGAGCATGCTCCGCTCCGCCGCCAAGAACTTCGAGTCGGTGTTCGTCGTCGTCGATCCCGGCGACTATGAGCGCGTGCTGGCAGCGATCGCGGCACAGGACAGCGATCTCGACTTGCGCCGGCTGCTCGCGGAGAAGGTGTTCGAGCACACCGCCGCGTACGACTCGGCCATCGCGAACTGGTTTGCGGAGCAGCGCGGCAATCTCTTCCCCGACACGTTCACTGCCGCGTTTCAACGCGCCCAGGAGCTGAGGTATGGTGAGAACCCAGGCCAGGCAGCGTCGTTCTACGTCGAGCGCCCCGGCGCGGGGCTCGCCGGATTGACACAGAAAGGCGGCAAGGAGCTGTCCTTCAACAATCTGCTCGACCTCGAAGGAGCCCTGCTGGCCATCGAGCCGTTCGGCGAGCAGCCGGCGTGTGCCATCGTCAAGCACACCACCCCATGCGGACTCGCTGTCGGCGAGGACGCCTTGGGCGCATATCGAAAGGCGCTCGCGTGCGATCCGGTATCGGCCTTCGGCTCGGTCATCGCGTTCAACAAGAAAGTCGACCTCGCCACCGCCGACGCCGTCGCCAGCCTGTTCGTCGAAGTGATCGTCGCGCCGGAGTTCAGCGAAGAGGCCGTCGAAGCCCTGGGACGCAAGAAAAACCTGCGCGTCCTGGAGGGAGTCGCGAGCTGGCCGAATCGCAGCTTCGACTTCAAGCGCGTCCGCGGCGGTGTGCTGGTGCAAGAGCGGGCGCCGACAGTCATCGACACTCAGGGGTGGACGGTGCCGACGAAGCGAAAGCCCGGCGATGCCGAGCTCGAGGACCTGCTGTTCGTCTGGCGCTCGGTGGCGGCGGTCAAGTCGAACGCGATCGTCCTTGCGAGGGATGGCGCGACCATCGGTATCGGCGCGGGCCAGATGTCACGCGTCGACGCCGCGTTCATGGCCGTCCACAAGGCGAAGCTGGCGGGTCACGTGACCAAGAACGCCGTCATGGGCTCCGACGCGTTCTTCCCTTTCAGGGACGGCATCGATCAGGCGAAGGACGCCGGAGTCCGGGCGATCGTGCAGCCGGGCGGCTCGGTTCGGGACGCCGAAGTGATTGCGGCGGCCGATGAGCATGGGATCGCTATGGTTTTTACGGGTAAGAGACAGTTCCGTCATTAGCTTGATGGGGGTTGAAGGTTTGGGGTGTGGGGTTTGGACTCGGTCCAAGCTTCCCCAAACCCCAGCCCCCACATCCCACACCGTTAATGGCAACCGCGACTGAACCGAAACAACCGAAGCCGTCGGTCACCGTGAGGTCCTCGGTCGACGAGGAGCTCGACTACCGGCCCTCGTATCTGGCCGCGGGCGCCGCAGCCTTCGCGGTGTTTCTGCTCTACATCATCACCCTGTCGCCTTCGACGGCGATGTGGGATACGAGCGAATACATCGCGGCCGCGTACACCCTGGGCCTGCCGCATCCTCCGGGCAACCCGCTCTTCGTGCTCATCGGCCGCGTGTTCGCCGAGCTGCCGATCGCTCCGAACGTCGCCATGCGGATCAACGTGCTGGCGGCGGTGTGCAGTGCCGGCGCCGCGGCGATGTGGTTCCTGATCACCGAGCGCGTGCTCGTCGGCTGGCTGCCCTACCGTTGGCAGCGCATCGCCGGCGCGGCGATCGCGACGATCCTCGGCGCAACGGCGTTCACGGTCTGGAATCAGTCCGTCGTCAATGAGAAGGTCTACACCGTGTCGCTGGTGGGCATCGCGGTCATTTCCTGGTTGATGATCCGCTGGTCGGACGATCCGGATGGCCGTCAGGCCGATCGCGTGCTCGTCCTCGTCGCGTATTTGCTTGGCCTCGGATACACCAACCACATGGCGGGGATGCTCCCCGCGCTCGCCGTCGCCGTGGCGGTGCTGGTGCGTCGTCCACGGACGCTGCTGCGATGGAAGCTGCTGCTCGCGTGTCTCGCGGCGCTGGTGTTCGGCATCACCCCCTTCGCGACGCAACCGATTCGCGCGGCGTACTTCCCCGCGCTGAACGAAGGAGAGCCGACCGCCTGTCAGAATGGACTGAAGGCCTCCTGCACTTTCAGCAAGGGGACGTACGACCGCTTCATGTACAATTTCAATCGCGGTCAGTACGGCAAACCGGACCTCGCCCAGCGCCAGGCGCCATTTTCCGGACAGATCGGGATGTGGTGGTACTACTTCAAGTGGCAGTGGCTGCGCGACGCGCACGGCGAGCGTCCGGGCATCCAGGCGCTGCTCGCGGCGGTCTTTCTCGTGCTCGGTCTTTTTGGCGGCTGGATTCACTACCAACGAGACCGACGAAGTTTCTGGTATTTCGGCACGCTGATGTTCTCGATGACGCTCGTGCTGATCTACTATTTGAACTTCAAGTACGGAGCGACGCAGGCGCCCGAGCTGGGCAACTCGGTGGAGCGCGAGGTTCGCGACCGAGACTACTTCTATCTCTGGAGCTTCTCCGCCTGGGGCGTATGGGCGGGCCTCGGACTGCTGTACATCTGGGAATCGCTCTCCTCGCTGTTCGGCACCGAAAAAGTGAAGCTCGGCCACGAGGTCGTCGAAGAGCCCAAGCGTGATTCGTGGTTGAAGGGCTCGCCGGTCCTGGCGCTGGCGTTGATTCCGCTATTCACCAACTGGAGCTCGGCCCCGAGACGCGGCCACACGGACACCGCGGACTTCGCGAAAGACCTGCTGAATTCCGTGGAGCCGTACGGCGTGCTCGTCGTCGTCGGCGACAACGACACCTTCCCGCTCTGGTATGCGCAGGAAGTCGAAGGAATTCGAAAGGACGTCGTCGTCGCCAACACCTCGTTGCTCAACACTGACTGGTACACGCGACAGCTCATCCGTCGCCCGGTATACGACTACGATCCAGCCAAGGGCCCGGCGCTCTACCGCAACACCAAGTGGTCGAAACCGGTGGGTCCGCCGCTGCGCATGACGCCGGACGAAGCGGACTCGGTGCCGCCGTACATGTTCATCAACAAGCCGATGAGCCTGAAGGTGGGAGAGCTGAACGTGACGCTCGACCCGCAGCGGATGACGCAGGACGGTCAGGGCAACGGCATTCTCCAGCGCGCGGACGTGTTCGTGCTGCGCATGATCGCGGATTCGTGGCCAGGCCGGCCGATTTACTTCAGCCGCACGTCCGGCGGATACGCGCGCGAATTGGGCTTCGGCAGCAACGTGTTGACACAAGGACTGGCCGCAAAAGTGTTCATTCCGCCGGCCGCCTCAGGGAAGGATACCGCGTTCGTGCAGGGCGACGGTTGGCTGGACGTGGCACGAACGAAGAACTTGTGGGTCGATGTATTCCAGGCTCCCAAGTCGCTCATCCGTCGCGGAGATTGGATCGACCAGCCGTCGGTCGGCATTCCATATCTCTATGTCGCGACCGGTCTCGAGCTGACAGAGGTGTTGCGGGACAAGGATCCGCAGGCCGCGCAGCAGGTCTTCAACGAGACGAAGTCGCTCGCCAAGGCGGTGCGGCTCGAGCAGGCGATCGCCGGAGCCGATCAGATATTCCCGTCCCAGATCACCATCCCCTCCGGCGACTCGGCCAGAGGAAAGGTTCTGCCGGCACCGGGTAAGACGAAGCAGCGCTAAATTCGATGTCAGTGGGAGGGCTGGCAGAATGGCTAATGCACCAGTCTTGAAAACTGGCGTCCGTAAGGACTTGGGGGTTCGAATCCCTCGCCCTCCGCTTGTTGCAGCTTAAGGGTTTACTACGATTCCAAACAACGAAATGGGAATCGGAATGGGCACCGCGAAGAACTGTACGCGGCGCCCATCCCGATTCCCATTTCCCATTCCGCCTTTGTTTGGCTTATCGCGTCGCTCCACTCAAGGTCACCGACGCCGACGCCGCGCGGACATTTGACTCGAGCAGCATGGTTCTCAAGTCGGTCGGCGAGCGGCGGGAGAACGGCGCCAGCGCGATGTAGACTTCGCGAGCACCGGCGCCGTCGCCCAACATCACGCGAGAGGTCGTCGCCCCGTCGCGTATCAGGTCGGGATCGAGCCAGAAATCCCCGATGACTGCCTTGGCGACCAAAGGCTTCGAAGCGCGCGTCGCCGCGACATAATCCCAGCTCGAAAGCGCGCGCAGAAAATCGACCGCGGCGCGAGCCTCGGGGGGAGGCGGCGGCGACGTCCGCTTGAGATAGCGATCGATCTCCGTGTAAAACGCCGTATCGGGCACGCCGGCCGCGCCACCGTGAATGTCGGCATCCATCAATGCCATCGATTGCACCCAGGCCCGCCAATCGAGCGGTGACTCATTGCTCGCGAGCGACTGGCGCAGCACCTGATTGCGGAACGCCGCCTGACTCGCGTACGCATCGGTCGCCAGAGACTTGGAGCGCAGCGAGGCCGCCGTGGCCGACGCTGCCAGACGAGGGACGCCGGCGATCGGAACCTCTGTCTCAGTTCCGAAACCATTCCGCGCACGGGCCATCGCCAGGGCGATGCTGAAGCGCTCGGCGCCGAGCGACGAGAAGCCGGTCGCCTGCTGCCTCGTGAACATCGCGCGTTCGGCGTTCAGATCGAGCACGGGATAGAAATCCGAGTTCGGGGCCGCGCGCTTCGCGAGGGGGGTGAGCGACCGATGGTCCGCGAGTCGCAGCGTCTCGAAGAAGTGCGGAGTCAGGGGTACGATGCGCGAGAGATCCTCCACCAATCCCGGAAAGCGCTCCGTCACGGTCCAATCCGGCGTCGGCAGCGTATCGCGTTTCGACGCGATGATCATCACGTGATTGTCGGACATCGCGAACACGGCATACGACGCGAAGTTCTGCGCGAGCGCGGCGACAACGCTGAGCACCAGTCCGTCGTCGATCTCGCTGACCTGGAGCCACTGCGCCAACACCCCATCGTCCGTCATATACTTTCTGAGCACTCGATAGAACTCGGTCGTGAACAGGCCGGAGATTCCGGCGACCCATGGATTCGAGGGCTCTGACAGAATGATGTCGTACCGATCGCGGCCTGCCGCGAGGTACGATCGCGCATCGTCGATCGCGAAGATCGAACGAGGGTCGTCGAAGACCCGGCGGTTGGCGGGATAGAACAGGCGCGAACCGCGAATCATCTCCGGCTCGATCTCGATCGTGACGACCCGCTCGACGGACGGGCCCGCGAGCAGAACGTGTGACGACATCCCCGAACCCTGCCCGACGACCGCGACTTTCTTCGCGGTCGGGAAATACGCCAACGGGATGATTCCCGAGAGCATCTGCGTGGACGCGTTGTGCGTGAACGGACCGCGGGGTGTACCGGGGATGTGCGGCTGGAACCATTCGGGACCGAGCGATGCGTCGGGCTTGCCATTCGTCGCCAGCGTCAGGCCGTGCGTCGCGATCAGCCGGCGAACACTCACGCTC
>Ga0070696_100002051_pt1 | contig 13204 bp, 19 predicted proteins | sample KBSK1253metaG_FD_65474 | JGI IMG/M metagenome (GOLD analysis project Ga0070696, IMG submission 65474) | Corn, switchgrass and miscanthus rhizosphere microbial communities from Kellogg Biological Station, Michigan, USA - KBS K1-25-3 metaG | ecosystem: Host-associated > Plants > Roots >... | reverse complement strand
CAAGGCATCCCGGTTGCCTTCGATCTCGCGGAGATACGTGGTCAGTTCCGTGATGGCAGCCGTGTTGGCGATCACAATCGCGGTCATCGTGTCGCGCTCGCCTTTCACGTCGACGGCCGCGGCCTGCATATCCTTCCGGTAAATCAAAAACATCACGACGGCCAGGATGCCGCCCGTGCCGAGTGACGCCGCTAACTTGAGCGTTTCGCTATCCATCACCCGCCTCCTGAGACGCCGACACCGGCCGGAGCGAACACGTCGCGTCGTCCCAGTCGTACGACGCTGTGAGGTCGACCTTGTGCCGCAGGGCCAGCGCCGTCGCATGTGCGCGCGTCGCCGTCGCCTCCTGGCCGAACGCGAGCGCCGCCTTCAGCGCCTGCAGTTCGACCGCGTCGATGGCCAGGACCGCGGCGCGCAGTTCGTAGTAGTCCGCCTTCGCGAGCGTCACGGTTGCAGCACCCGCCAGCGTGTCGTCGTGCCGTCATAGCGCAGCCAGACGGCGCCGGTTTTCCGGAGCGTGGCGTCCGCCGAGTTCGGGCAGAGCAACGAGCTCGTATTGCCGAAGTCATGCGTCAGGGGAATGTCGGTCGCCGTCTGGTTGACGAGCAACAACATCGTCCCCTCGACGTGCCCGCCGGCATCGGTGAGCGTGCGAATGACCGGGGTTGAGGCCGCCGTCGTGATGCGCAGGACGAAGTTCCCTGTGTGGCCAGACGGCAGCGATAGATCCGTCGTGCCGCTGACCGAGACATCTTCAGAGCTGCCGAAGTTCAAGCCGTTCCCGGTCAGGAATTGTCCCGACACGCTCAGCCGGCTCGCGCCAGGGTCGGTGGTGTTGCCGATGGACACGCCCCCCGAGGCGTGCAAACGCATCCGCTCGGTCGTGCCGCCCGAGTACCAGCGGTGCATCCCTGCGGCATTGTTCGCGGCATAGCTGATCCCGCCCGCGCCGAGGCATTCGATGAGCGCGCCGTCGGCGATCGAACGGCCAGACGTGGCAAACGAGGCCCCGAACATCTCGAGATACAGGCGATCGACCGCGGTGTTGTTCCCGATGCCGACGAAGCAGCCGCCGGTGGAACTGGAATTGCGGAGCCGGATGCCGTGCGACCCCGACGTGCTCCCGTTGAACGTGTGGACGCCGGTGCCTTCCGCCGCGACGAGTCCGCCAAAGGTGAAGGTCGTATAAGCGCCCGCACCGGCGAACAGCTGATCTGTCGGCGCATAGACGTCGTTCTGCAGCCTGGTGTTGTTGATGAGCGTGCCGTCCCCGTTCGGCGACGCGGCGCTGCCGGTGTCGTTCGTCCAGGTTGCCCGCGTCAGAGTGGATGCTGCCATTTTGTCAGGCGACCTTCCGGAGCAGCGCGGCCATCGTCTGCACCAAAACCCGGGCGTTGACGCGCCGGGAGAAACTCATATCGGCACCGGTCAGTGTGCGCGGCGTGAGCGTGACGGACTGGATCCGATAACTCCCGACGACGCTGATCGGATCGGTGATGTTGACGGTGACGAGCTTGCCGATGGAACTCACCTTGTCGGTGACGTCGTATTCCAGACCAGACGGCGACGTGCTGAACGCCGCCACGTCTTCGGCCGCGAGCAAGCCGGCTTCCGCGTCTGTCAACGCGTCGTCATCAATGACGTGGGCGATGATGCCGGACAGCCCGAGCGTGGTCGCCATGAGGGTCTGGGCCGCCGTATCGTCCGCCTGGGCGTACACCCGCACCCGCGCGCCTGGCGGGATGGCGTTGTCGATCCCGCTGCAGCCGGTGAGCGTGCCTGGCCCCGACGCCGTCGTGTAACCGGTGTAGGTGATGAGGTTCCGCTCGGCCGTCACGCGCCCGCCGCTCGAGGTAAACGGCTCGGTATTCTCGACGGCCAACGTGGTCGCGCCCGCATACGTCAAGGCGGTTGCCGTGCTCCCGTTGCCGAGCACGATCGTCCGGTTGCGCTGCTGGGTCAGGTCGTCGTCGTAGTCCACGTTTTGAATAGCGGTGCTGTTCCCCACCGTCAGCGCGTTGCCATCGGGCAACGTGTCAAAGCAATAGATGCAGCGCTCGGGGTCGACGAGCCAGAACCCGCCGCAGGCCGCCATCACCTGGTCGATGGCGTCCGACACATCGACGTACTCGAAGTCGATGGCGCTGATGTCGCCGAGCGTCGAGGGGCAATAGCCGATCTTGAATCCGCCGTTTGTGAAATTGGCGAGAATGCGGGCGACGATCGCATTGACCCCGAGGCCGCGGTACTGGGCCGTCACTTTGCTGTACCGATTCAGCAGCCACGTGTTGTCGAGCGCCTCACACTGCCAGACTGGCGGCACCGCGCTGCGATCGAGGCGTCGCGCCCGGCGCGTCACCGTGCCGGCAAAGAGATAGGCCGCGGGCGTCGTCCACACGAACTGCACCGCGTCCCCTTCCTCGGGCATATAGCCGTGCGCTTCGAAGAGGATCTTTCCAGGCTGTCCGAGTTGCTCTTGAATCGAGAATTGCGCGCGGCTGTTGTGCTGCACAGCCCGCTCGACGCCGTCGACTTTGAACGTAAAGTCCGAGGGCGCCCATCCGGTATGGGTGACGCCCGCGCGCATGATGTTCGACCGCGCCTGAAGATAGGCCATTAGCGGTTGAACCTCTTGCGGTCCTTCGTGCTGTTGATCTGGATCCGCTCGACCGCCGTCGTGACCTGGCGCCCATCCAGATACAGATGGGAATGCACCTCGAGCACGTCGCTGCCGCCATCTTCCGCCGCGGTCATCACGCGCTCGCGCCCGTGCAGCGTGACTCTGGTTCCCGCGCCGAAGTCAAGAAACTTCCCGCCAGTCCCGGAGGCAAAGCCTGGGGTGTCAGCGCCCTGATCGCGTGGTTGCGCGGTCCCGGTCTGCGGCAACCCATTCCTGGCGCGGCTACCGGCGCGCTCGGCTGCGTCGCCCATCTTGTCCCACTGGTCAATGAGCTCGCCGAGCTTCCCGATCAGTTCGTCGATCTTGTCGGTCAGCGACTTCGCAAAATTGATCCGGCTGGTATCGGTGAGCTTCTCCCCGAACTCGTCGGTCAGCAGGCCGGCGGCGATCATCTGGTCGATCAGCGGCCGCATCGACTCCGGCAACGCCAGGCCCAACGCGAGCGCCTGCGTCACGAGTTTCTGGACGTCGGTCTTCATCGACAGCATCACGACGCCGACGTCCGCCCCAGCACGGATGAGCAGATCGAAGTCCTTGATGATCTGCCCGGCCAGCTTGGAGATTTGGAGCTGCTGCACCTTCTGCCCGAGGTCGTCGAGGGTCAGGCCGTAGCGTTCCGCCGCGGCTTTGATGTCCTCGAGCGACGGCATCGAGTCGTCTGCCAAGCCGAGCATTGCCCGGGCCGCCGCGTCGGTCAGCGTCCCCATGCGGATCATCTGGTCGAGGATTGGCTGCAGCGCTGCCGGGATCTTCGTGCCCGTCTTGACGGCATCGACCACGAGCTGACTGAGACTGCCACTCATCCCCTTGATTGCCGTCGTCGCGTTGACGCCGCGCTGCGTCAGGGTTTGGAAGTCGCGCAACAGATCCCGCGCGGTGGTGCTGACCCATTCCTTCGTCATCCCGCCGAAGTCTCGCCAGGTCAGCCCGTACGCGCTCATCATGCGTTCGTTGTCCGCAATCGCCTGTTGCGTCCGCTTCAGTGCCGCGGCGAAGTCGTCGGGCTTGGCGATGTCAAACAGCTTGTTGACGTCCTGGCCGGCGAGCTGCGCGCTCATCGAGAACGCCTTCAAGCTGCCATCCGCACGCATCACGGTCTGCGCCCAGGCGCCCGCCATCGGATCGAGCTTGTTGGAAATGGCGATGATGGCTTTCCAGCCGGTATAGACGACCCCGATCGCCGTGGCGTACATCGTCAGGCTTTGCACCGCAGTGGCCCCCGCCGCCGTATTCGCCACCGTCTGGTATTCCTTCGCCGCAACGACTGCGTCGTACCACTGCCCGCCGACCTGTGCCATCTTGCCGGCCGTGCCCCCGATCGTCGCCCCGAGGCGCATGAACGCCGCCGCTAGCGCGTCGAGCGCGTCCTGGGCCTCGCTGGCTTCTTCCTTGGCCTTCTTGGTCTCCTCGGCCGCCTTCGCGGCGGCGATCGCCCATTCCTGAAACCCGGTGAGGTCCACGGTCCGGCCGGCATCGAACCCGCTCTGAAGGCCGCTCACGACCTTGATCAGCCCGACATAATTGGTCAGGTCCGGCAGCGTGACCGCGACGTTTTGCCCGAGCGCCTTGATCGAATCGCCGAGCCCGCTCGTCACGGTGATCGCCGGCATGGTGGCCATCCACAGGTCGCGCATGGCCTGCGGGGCGACTTTGCCTTGTCGCGCGAAGACCCCGATCCCGTCGTCGACGATCCGGAAGAGTTCGGCCTGCTGCTCCTTCGAGAGTCTGGTCAATGTGGCGAGTGAGATGTGGGCGACGCCGAGCGCTTCGAGGGTGTCCTTGGCTTTCGTGATCGCGCTGGCGCCGGAGTAGATGTCGGCCAGGGCCCGGATCTTCTCAGTGTGGGCGTCCACGGCTTTGCCGGTTTTGATCCACCCGTCGATCATCTCGTCCGTCGTGAGCTTCGACGTGCGACGCAGGTCGAGGATGAACTGCTGGCCGTCCTTCAATGACTGCGGCGGACCGCCGAGTGAGTCGAGCGCAGCCTTCGCGCCGCGCATCGCACGGGCGAGGGCCTCCGCGGCGTCTTCGATACCCTTGTTGATCGCGGCTTGTCGCGCTTGAATCCGCTCGATCGCCCACCCGACGACCCCGAGCCAGTCGGTCCACTTGCCTTTACTGGCCTCTGTCTCGGCCCCCTGCGCTTTGACCGCTTCGGTGAGTTCGCGCATCAACCGGACGACGATGGGGTTTTGGACGATGGACTTCCCGACGGCTTCCTTGACTTCATCCCAGGCGTTGCCGAGTTGTTTCACCCGCCCTGCATATGTATCGACTTCAGATTGCGCCTGGCCGCCGAACTTCTCCTGAATGGCGCTCATCACGGCGGTCGCGCCTTCGGTCTTGAGCTTGTTTTCGTCGATGACGATGCCGTATTTCTTCAGCGTGCCGGTTTCCCCCGCGAAGGCCTTACCGACAAGCAGCGTCGCTGTACGGAGGTCGATGCCAAGCCCTGCAGAGAGGTCTGTCGCCGCCTGCAGGGCCTTCTCCATTTCGTCGGGCATGACGCCGCCGACTTCCACGAGCAGCGCCTGCATCTCATTGATGAGTTCGTCGCTGTTGACGGTCGTATTCTGGAATTGGCTGGCGAGCTTCTCGTATTGCGCGATGACTTCTGGCGTGGCTTGGCCTTGCGCGCGTAGCGCGGTCGTCATCTTCTTGACGGCAGTCTCTTGCGCGGCGTACGCGTCAATAGAGGAGCCGACGAAATCCGTGAGGAGCCGCACGCCAGTCTGGACGGTGCCGATGATGGCCTGCGCGCTGATGAAGCCGAGCGCCGTGGCCTTCACTTGCGAGGTCAGATCCGCAAAGAATCCCGGGGCCGTGTTCGGGATCTTGCGGGTCGCCTGCTCGATGTCGATGAGGGCCTCGGGCGCCTCCTTGCCCAGGGCCTTGTACTTCGCCAGCGCCTCGGTGACGGTGCGATTCAGGCGCGCCTGTTCGGCTTCAGTGAGTTTCGAGACGCCCCCGATCCGATCCACAGCTTCGGCCGCGAGCGTGGCGTCTTGAATGATCTTCCGTCCGCTGAACGAATCCGCAACGCGATTCAGCGACTTCTCGACTTTGCCGGCCCCGGTCTCCATCCCGCGGAGTTCCACCTCGGCCTTCTGCACGGCGGCAGAAAACGAGGCGAAGTCCGCGAGAAAGGTGCCCTTGATCGCCATTGTCTATTCGGCTGGTTCCTTGTTCAGTTCCTCAACGAGCACGTCGTACACATCCACCGGCAAATCGAGCACGTACTCCAGCGACCAATGCATCACGCGGCAGATGTAGAGGTCGCTAACGATCCGCTCGCGGTGGCCTGGGCGTTTTTTTCCAGTTCCTTCGCCGCGTCCATCGCGTCGATATGTGCGTCGATGGCTTGCAGGATTTCGGTGAAGCTGTCGGTGTCGAGCGCATCGAGCGCGGCGCCGATGACCTCGTCGGGCTGATCGAGCAGCACGACGGGCTTGTTGTCCGGGTCCGTGATGGACCAGTCGAGCAGGTAGCCGATCATCCGGGACCAGCCGACGCGCACCGAATCGATCCGATCGTCGCCGCTCACGCCCTCGCGCATCATGCGTCTGAAGATCGCGCGCTGCTCGCCGGCGGTCAGATACTTCTTGACGAGCAGCCAGTCATTGTTGGTGATGGAGAGCCTGGCCGTTTCGGGCCGGCGCATACGTGAAGACATCAGGGACACCTCGGGCCGAACGTCGCTGTCAGCGACGCGCCCACTATCTGCAGCGACACAATCGGCCACGTCCACGCGCCTGTCGCGTGCCGCGCCTGACACACCAACGGCTGCTGCGAGAGCCGAAAGGCGTTGGCGTCGACCACGGTGGCCTCGAGCACCGCCGCGCCGCCGTCCTGCGTCACGGTCCAGGCCCGGAACGACGCCGCCAGGTGATACCCCCAGCGGATCGTCCCGGTCTGGCCGTGGACAATTAGCGACATCCGGTCGTCTCGCGCACCTGCCGATCAATGCGAGCCAGCAGGCGCGCGAGCGCGGGATAGTCCGTCGGGCTGATGTAGCTGCAGCGGGTGAAGCGTTCGAGGTCGGCCGCTTCGGCGGCGCTGAGCACAAGCGGCGCGACGGTGTCAGGCACTAGGGTTTTCTGCCCCATGCCCCGTTGGCCACGAAGTTGCCGCTCACCGTGTTCGCGCCGCTGACCGGCACGCCGATCGAGGTGTCGAGCCACGCGGGGCCGTACCAGTAGACCGTCGGCGAGGCCGACGAGGGATACAGGTACAACTTGCAGCCGTCGGTCGATTCGGCTGCGGTGAAGATCGACGCGCCGCTGTCGTCGAGGAAGCCGGCGAGCGTGCCCTTCACATCGCGCAAGCCCTGCACGTAGGTTTTGTTCGAGTCACCGAACGCGGTGACTTCTGCTTTGTCGGTGCTCTGGTCGAGCGTCCAACCGGAGAGCGAGACCGTGGTCGTGGCCGCGCCAGATCCGGTCGTGCTCAAATAGACAACGCCGCTTTTCCCGTGGTATCGAGCCATGTGTGGTCCCCTACTCCGTCACGCAGCCCAGCGCTGCAGGAGTGATTGGATGTCTCCGATGACCCGAGTCGACCGATCGACCCAGGACGACTCGGCCACACAGGCCGGAAGGTCCGCCGCCGCACGTGCCCGCCCCGCGGGATTTGCTAACCAGTCACGCAATAGTTCCGAGGCCTCGGCCGGCGTCGTGCAGATGGGCACGAGATCGCCGAAGACTTCCGCGACTTCTGTCCGCGCCGTCGAGAGGTGAAACGCGCCGCACGCCGCGAGCTCGTAGGCCCGCGGGTTCAGCGACTCCGCACGCTCGACGGCCGGCGCGAACTTGCCCCACCCCTTCGAGGTGCGGTAGAGATTCAGCCCGACCTTGGCGCGGCGATACATCGCAGCGGTCGTCGGGTTGTCGACCTGCGCACCGCGGACGAACTTCCGGAGCGGATGCCGCGAGCCGAGGGATTCCCAGGAGCCATAGAGCCCGAGGTCGATCCCGGTCCAGTCAATCGCGGACAGCCATTCGACCCGCTCGTGGAACGCCGACCCGACGAACAACACGTCATGCGTCGGCATCAGCTCGTCGCCGGGCTGCGGGCCGGGCTTGTGCCGCTCGGGATGCCACGCGTGCGCGAGATACCCGCTGCAGGGGTTGACCTTCGCGAAGTCGTCGATCGAGGTCCGCTCGTTCGTCCAGCACCCATCCACGAGCGCGGCGATGCCGAGTTCCTTCTCGAGGTCGTAGGGCGATTCGGTGAACAGCACGACGACCCGCAGGCCAGCGCGCTTCATCAGGATCACCACGTCCGGATGCAGGAACATGGCACTGACGGCGAGCACGACGTCGACCTGGTGCCTGAGCGCCATCTCGAGCGCGTTGATCCCCGCCTGATAGAACACGTCGGCGACGTTCGGCTTTTCGATCTCCGGATGCCGCTTCTTCGTGCGGCGCCAGTTGTAGTGCAACCACCTGGTGCTTCGATCGATCCGCTGGTCGAGCAGATAGGGGATCACCTGGACGCCGTTCGCTTCGAGCCCGAACTGCAGCCCGGCCGCCACGTCGGCGGTTGCCCACGAGGCCCCGGGCGTGATGAACAGGACCTTCACGCGCGGCCTTTGCGCGCGGTGCAGAGATAGCCCGTGGTCGCCTTCGTCTGCGAAGCAAAGCCCCAACACTCGAAGCGTCGAATGAAGTCGTAGGCCGCGGCGCCTTCGTCCGTCCAGGCGCAGGGCGTGATCGTCACGTCCGTGAAGGCCTGCAGGAGCAGCTCCCACCCTTGCTCGGTAAAGCGCCAGTAATCCTTGTAGTCGTCGGTGCGATGGTCCGGCCAGAAGAACGGCGACGTCACGAGCAGCAGTCCGCCCGGCTTCAGCACGCGGAAGACTTCCGCGACGGCGGCGATCGGATTGACGCAGTGCTCGAGGACTTCGCTCAACACGAACCCGTCGAAGGTGTCCGCGGCGAACGGCATCGCCAGCAGATCGCCCGTGACGTCTTCGTCGTCGCTTTCGCCGAAGGTTTGATACCCGTCGCCCATGTAGCGCCGCGGGGTGTAGACGCCGACGTCGAGAATGGCGTGCCCGAGCGCCTCCCGGTGCGACCAGATCCAGTGCTCCAACTGCAACCGGTGAAAGTCCGGCGCATGGAACGCGTGCAGCTCCGGCGTCGTCTGCGCCCAGTGCATGAGCTGTGCGGCGGTCACCGTCTGCGTCATGCCGTAGAGCAAGATGTCGCGCGTGCGGAGACCCATGATGTCGGCGGGTGGCGTGCTCGTCGTCATACGCCGAGCGCCTCCTTCGCGTCCGCGAGCAGGTCCTGCCACTCTTGGTCGGAGGACTGCGGGTTCTGCATCGTGCTCACAAAATCCTTTAAGACCTCCTCGAGATGCGCCGCGCGTGCGACTGGTGCGAGGTCTGGTGCGCCAAAGTGGGCGGCGAGGCGTTCGAAGCCCCCCACGACACGCTCGATCCAGTCGGCGGTCTGTTCGTCCCTGGTGAGCGCCATTAGGTGCTCACCATGACCCGGTAGTGCCCGCCGCGGTGCTGCCAGCGAATCGCCGGGTCGACCTCGTCGACTTCCGTTAGCCGGATCCGAGATTCACGCTGCATCAGCATCAGCTTGTAACCGGTCACCGTCAGCGACCCGCCGTCGAGCAGCACATCGATCCGCGCCGCGGCGCCTTTAATGTTCGTCGTCGCGGTTGAAAGGCCGACCGCCTTGACGAGGTAGACCGCGTCCTCGATCGCGCGTGCGCCGAACACCGGCACGTCGACTTCATCGACGAGCGACACGATCACGAACTTGGTCGCATCGGGCGGCGCCTCGTCCCAATACACGCCGTTCGTGCAGATGGCCAACAGGGCGCTATCCGCGCCGAGCTTCGCAATGAGCGCGTTGTCGATGTCGCTGCTATCAGGCATCGCCGGACACCACGAACCCTTGCCGCGCGAGGAGGTCCTTCAGCCGCGCATACATCTGTCGTCGCGCCTGGATGATCCGCGGCACGAACACGTTGCCCGGTGGCATCCGCCCGCGGTTGGCGCCGATCGCGGTCTGACGCGTCTGGGTGCCGGAGTCGAATAGCGCCGCATGGGGCGCCCGGTTCACCACCACGGCGCCGACGCCGTAGAGGCCGCCCTCGGAGACCCGCTTCACAGAGACGCCCTTCCGCAACCTGCCGGTGCGCTCGGGATAGGCGGCCACGATCGCGGCCGCAGCGCCATTGGCCGCGCCTTCGACGATCGGGCCGGCCTCGACCACGAGCTCGGCCGGCAGTGCGCGCAGCGCCGCGCGGAACTCGGCGAGGCCTTCGAGCACGAGCCGGTTGTTACTCACGAGACGACCTCGATGCAGACGGCGATCGTCTCGATGTTCCGTTCGTCCGGGTTCGCGACCGCGGCGACGTTGAACTGGCGCGACCCGTAGGTGATGCGGGTCTGCGTCGTGACGCCGGCGTGATACCGCATCGACACCAGATGCGTGGCCGTCGATAGCACCGTCCCGGCCGTGATCCGTTCGAGATTGCGCGTCGTCGCCGATTCGATCCGCGCCCAGGCGCCCGCCGGCGTCAGCGCGGCATACGTCTGCGTGTAGCTGCCGTCGCTATCCGCTGTCGCCGTTCCCGGCGCGTCGAGCGTCACGTAGCGCCGGTAGTCCCCGATCCGCATCAGCTCCCCACGCAGGCATCGCGCACACAGCGCGGGCAGAGGTTGCCGGCCGGACTCCGATGGTCCCAATACACCCCGCCCGCCGTGCTCGAGCGCGCCAGCGATCCGCTGACCGCGCCGACGACCAGGTCCTCACGCCCGGGCCCATACATGGAGCCGATGTCGACGAGCATGGCGCGCCGCAACCGGACCGGCACCGCCGCGGCCGTCGCGCCGTAGCCACAGGTGAAGCGGATGGTCACGGCGTTGGCTTGCGGGCGCGTCGCTGGCCAGCTCACCCCGTAGGCCAGGGCCACCCGGCCGCGCTGGGCTTTCGGGCCCGTGGGCGCATCGACGGCGTAATTGCTCGACGCCCAGGTCGTCGACGTGCCCGCGGTGTCGATGTAGGTGATGCTGGTGATGGTCAAGAGCGGCGGCTTCGGCATCCAGATCCAATCCCCACAGGGGAACCGATCGAGCTTCAGATCCCAGGTCTGCGTGATGAAGGCACGGTTGGTCGCCCCTTCTCCGCGCTGGACCGCCGTCGGAATCAAGGTGTCCTCGACGTAGTCGTCATCCTCGGTAATCGAGGCTGTGATCCGGAGATGGGTCTTGGTTTCCGCCAGCGTCAGCGGGTCAATCGCCGGGGCGGTCGCGCGGAACAACGCCACGCGTCACGCTCCCAGCGCGTAATAGAGGTCGATCTGCACGATCGCGCTGGCGACGCTGTTGTTGGTGATCGCGAGCGTCAACGTGTCGCTTTCGTGGACGACGGGGTGATCCGAGCTGCTCGCGTAGAGAATCGCGGCCTGCTGGGAGATAACGTTGGACCGGTTCGCGCCGACGCCTTCGAGCACGTCGTAGAGGGTCTGGTCGTAAATGGCGATGTCGTAGAGCGCCGTCGGCAGGCCGGCGCTCGGACTGACCGAGCTCGAGGGCGAGGCGCTCGCGGAGGGCGAGGCACTGGCCGACGGGGAGGCCGAGGCGCTGGGCGATTTCGAGGGCGAGGCCGAGGCGGACGGCGAGGCGGACCCCGACGGCGAGGCCGAGGCGCTCGGCGACTTGCTGGCCGAGAAGCCGGGGCTCGGCGACGGCGAGGCGGAGGGCGATTGTGAGGCGCTGGGCGACTGGGAGAGCGAGGCGCTCGCCGAGGGGGACGTCGACGCCGGCGATCCCGGATTGGTGACCAGCTTCAACAGCCGGCCCGCAATCCGGGTCGTGATTACCGTGAGCGGAAACGATCCGTCAGACGCGTCCCCGGTACACGCAAACGAGAGCTTGCGAATATGTCCGAGCAGCGATGCCGACTGGACGACCGTGCCCGCCATGCACGATTACGCCGAAACGACCGTGGCACCAGGGTCGAGCGGGACATACCAGATGTCCCACTTCGTCGCGCCGGTGTTGGTCGCGCCCGTCTCGATCCGAATCACGCCGATCGGGATGATGAACGGCAGCGCGTTGAGCGCGGGGGCAAAGCCCGCCGACACCCCGATCATGGCGGTCGCGTCCCCTTCGACGACGAGGATCGTGCCGAGTTCCAAGTTCGCGATCGCCAGGTTCGCCGCGATGTCCGCCGCGGTCCCCGTGGTCGGCACGGAGGTCGCCTTCAGGTTGGTCGCGGTCGCGCCGAAGATGGTCGTCACTTCGCCGACCAGGGCTTGCACCATCACGCGCCCGCCGCTGACGGTGAAGATGTTCTGCGTCGTCGTCGCCGGCAGCGTGGCCGAGGCCTTCGAGACCTTGAACCCCATCTGCACGGTGCCGATCGCGTCGCGGTCGATATTCGTGTACATGTCTTTGCCTCTGTGGTTGTCCGGAGGACTACGACACGTAGTCGGCGGTCAGGGCGTCGTACTTGAAGCGCCCATCCGTGCGCTCGAAGTAGACGATGCATTCATCAGTGCTCGTGCCGAGCGTGATCTTCACGCCGACATAGAGCGCGGTGCTGCTCGCGGCCTTGCACTGTTCGGCGGTGACTTCCAGCCAGAGCGTGTCCCCGACCGCGTCCGGGTTCGACCCGATCGCGTGCGAGACGACGTTGGTCGCCGCCGTGGTGCCCGCGGCGTTGTCAGCCACGAACACGCGGAACGAGGTCACGGTGCCGGTGCCGACCGTGTGAACGAGCGCCGCCAGGAAGGTCTGGAAGCCGTCGGTCAGCGCCAACAGCTTTTCGGACGCCGCCGGATTCAGCGTGACGATCGTTTCCGATCCGCTGTCCGGGTCGAAGTCCACCAGGCGGCGATTGCTGCGCGAGAGTTTGCGATTTGCGGTGTACGCCATGTCAGTGTTGTCCTTTGGGTTCGCGCAGTAATTAGGCGCGTGTCGCGAGCGTCACCACGGGTGACAGCGTGCTGCCGTTCTTCGGCGTGAGTGCGGACCGCCACCACCACTGGCCGTCGTTTCTCCGGTAGAAGCGGAAGCCTCGCTCGGCGGAGGCAAACCGCACGTGAATGGACTCGGCGTACTGTTCGCTCTGGTACGTGCCCTCGAGGTATTCGGAGGGGACGATCAGGATGAGATCGCCTTCGGTGCCGAGCGTCTTCGCGAACTCGGTGAAGAACAGCGGGCGCCCGTCGAGCTGCTCGGCGCCCCCGCCCCCCGTGAAGTAGGGGACGGCATTGCCGCCGAGGCCCACGACCTGCACGAGGCTCTTGAGCAGCGGGCGGGTGTTCTGATTCGCCAGCCACACGGCCTTGCTGTAGCGCCAGCAGCGCGACGCCATCTTGTCGATGTTTTCCTTGACGATGGTGGCGGCGACCTGTCCGGTTTCCTTCGCGACGGAGACTTTGCAGCCGGCGTTGAGGGCGCCTTGCCGCTCGCCTGCCCCCGTGCCAGTGATGCGCTCCTTCATCGCGTTGGCGACGTAGTCGCTGGCCATCCCGGCCTGAATGAACGCGACG
>Ga0070696_100002049_pt1 | contig 13211 bp, 11 predicted proteins | sample KBSK1253metaG_FD_65474 | JGI IMG/M metagenome (GOLD analysis project Ga0070696, IMG submission 65474) | Corn, switchgrass and miscanthus rhizosphere microbial communities from Kellogg Biological Station, Michigan, USA - KBS K1-25-3 metaG | ecosystem: Host-associated > Plants > Roots >... | reverse complement strand
GCTGGCGCTGCTCGCCGTCGCGGTGTCGCTGACGCCCGTGCTCATCAAGGTCGTCGACCGGGGCACGACCACCTCGATCGCGATCGTGTCCGACGATCCGCACCTGACCCAGAGCTCGATCAGCATCCTCAACACCTTCATCAATCCCGCGCCGCCGGCCGGCCAGCCGCCGGCCTACGCGTTCATCGACGCGCCGCCATCCGACTCGATCAACAACGACGTCGCCGACGGCCGGTACGACGGCGCCCTGGTCGCGACCCGCCAGCCGAACGGCCAGATCGCGTTCCAGTTCCTGGTCGGTGAGCGGATCGGGGCCGATCGGCTGCAGGTGATGCAGGTCGGAATCCTCGCCATCGGCGTGTTCGACTGGACGGAGCGCAACCGGAGCAACGGCACGGCGGCGTGGGTGCCGCCGAGCTTCCAGTCGTCGCAGGTGGCCGGCGGTGGCGCCGGCGGTCAGCCGCTCGGGGCGAGCGAGTACGCCGGTCGACGCATCGTCGGCGTCGTGTTCGTGGTCCTGATCTTCATCACGCTCGTCATCTACGGCATGTGGGTCGCCGCCGGCGTCGTCGCCGAGAAGTCCAGCCGGGTGATGGAGCTGCTCATCAGCGCCGCCTCGCCGGCCGAGCTCGTCCTCGGCAAGGTGGTCGGAATCGGCCTTGCGGGGCTCATCCAGTACGTCGCCATCCTGGTCCCGGCGCTCGCGACCCTGCTGCTCCAGGACCGGATCGCGGCCATCCTGCTGGGCTCGTCGAGCGGGCTCGACCTCTCACTCAGCGCGCTCTCGCCGGGCCTGCTCCTGGCGTACGGCGCGTTCTGGGTCCTCGGCTTCATCCTGTACGCGCTGATCTACGCAGCGGCCGGCTCGCTCGTCAGCCGGGCGGAGGACCTCCAGGTCCTCGCGCTGCCGCTGTCGATCATCGCGATCGGTGGCTACATCCAGGCGGTGATGGCGCTCTCCGGCGGGATCAGCACGTTCATCCGGATCTCGTCGTACGTGCCCTTCTGGTCGCCGTTCGTGATGCTGACCCGGCTGTCGATCGGTCGCGTCGAGCCGTGGGAGCTCGCGCTGTCCTTCGGCCTCCTGGCGGCATCGATCCCGATCGTCGGCGTCATCGCCGTGCGCGTGTACTCGGCCGGCGTCCTCCTCTACGGCCAGCGGCCGGGGGCGCGCCAGATCGTCGGCGCGATCGTTCGCCCGCCCGTCTGACCGCGGGGCCGGCGCGGCCCGGCGTCAGTCCTCGTCGAACTCCAGCGGCAGCCGCCGGATCAGGGCCAGCACCCGCTCCGAGCGCGGGCCCGCCCCCAGCATTCCGGGGTGCTCATCAGCCGCAATCTCGGCGGCTCCCTCGCCTGCCTCTGACGCGACGCCGGCCGCCGACGGCTCGGCCCAGTCGCCGACCGCCACGCTCCGCCACAGGCGGCTGCGGACTCCCGGCAGGTACGGGCTGCTCCGCTGGCGAGCGCGAACGCCGAACAGGCCCTGGCCGGACACCGCCTCGAACAGCGCCCGGCCCTCGCCATTGATCGCGGGCACGGCGACGGCCTCGTCGCCCGGGCGAAGGACCTGGCGCAGGAGCTGACGGCGCTTGTCCAGGGTGAGGTTCAGCAGGCTCCGGCCGTCGAGGTGGAGGAGGTCGAAGGCGAGATAGGACAGGGGCCGGCCGGTGCCGCCGATGAGCCGCCGGCTGAGCTCCTTCCGATCGAGCATGCCGGCGTCGTCGACGACCACGATCTCGCCGTCGAGCACCGCGGACCGCGCGTCGATGCGCATCGCGAGCCCGGACAGATCGACCGGCGCGGGGCCCTGGGTGCCGTCCTCGGCGATCAGCGCCACTTCGCCGGTGCCCGCGGTCTCAGCGGGCCCGATAAGCGCGAGCGCCCTCGCCCCACCCCACATCGGCTCGAACAGGTGCGCCGTCGAGTCGAACGGCTCGGGGAGGGGACGGGCCAGCATCGGCCGCAGCCCCGCCGGCAGCTTCGGCAGCGGCGGCTCCAGCAACATCGTCAGCTGGTCGGTCATGGCTCGGGATGTATCCTGCCACTCCCATGGCCGTCCGGCAGCCCGACACGATCTCCAGCGAGCGTGCCAGCGAGCTGGTCCGAGCGTGGGCGGGCGGGCGGCCGGGGCCGCTCGGGAGCGTGCTCGGGCGGCAGACCGCGGTCGACCAGGTCGGGGTCGAGCTCCGTGTCGAGAGCCTGAAGCGGCGCTCCATCAAGAAGGCGTCGAAGCTGTGGGCGCTCGACCTCGCGATCCGGATGATGGATCTCACGACGCTCGAGGGCCGCGACACCCCGGGCAAGATCCGGGCCCTGTGCGCGAAGGCGATCCACCCGCAGCCGGGCGACCCGTCGATCCCGTCGGTCGCCGCGGTGTGCCTCTACCCGAGCCTGATCCCGGACGCGAAGGACGCCCTCCGCGGCTCGAGTGTCAAGGTTGCGAGCGTGGCCACGGGCTTCCCGAGCGGCCAGACGTTCCGCGACATCAAGGTCGCCGAGGTCAAGGCGGCGGTGGCCGCCGGCGCGGACGAGGTCGACATGGTCATCGACCGCGGCGCGTTCCTCTCGGGCGACTACTCGACGGTCTTCGACGAGGTCGTCGAGGTCAAGGACGCGTGTGGGGATGCGCACCTCAAGGTGATCCTCGAGACCGGCGAGCTCGGCACGTTCGACCAGGTGCGCCGCGCCTCGATCCTGGCCATGGCCGCCGGCGCGGACTTCATCAAGACCTCGACCGGCAAGATCCAGCCGGCCGCGACCCTGCCGGTGACGCTGGTCATGCTCGAGGCGATCCGCGACTTCGAGAAGGCGACCGGGCGCGCCGTCGGCATGAAGCCGGCCGGCGGCATCCGGACCGCCAAGGAGGCCGTGCAGTACCTGGTCGTCCTGTACGAGACGCTCGGGCCGCGGTGGATGACCCCGGACCGGTTCCGGTTCGGCGCATCGACGCTGCTCAACGACGTGCTGATGCAGATCGAGAAGGAGCGCACGGGCCGCTACCAGGACCCGGACCACTTCACGATCGACTGACGGCTGCGCCCGTGCGCGGAACCAGCCTCTCGACCGCGACGTCAGCCGCCCGATGACCCGCTCCCCGTTGGATCGTCGCGCCGTCGCGATCTGGCTTGCGGCGCTGCTCGCGCTCGGGGTCGTCGGCTGCGTCGGCGGGTCCTCGGCATCACCGTCGCCGCAACCGCAACCATCGCGCGGCTGCGGATCGGTGCCGGTCGCGCTTGCCGGTCTCGGCGCCGGCCCGGAGATCGCCGACTGCGGCACGCCGGCCCCGGCGAACACCGCCGGCCAGCTGCGGCTGCTGCTGATCGACCAGCTCGGGCCGCGCTGGTACTGCGACCCCGACGAGTATCCCGTCGCCCATTTCGACGAACAGGCGCGCGCAATCGAGCGGTACCCGGAGATGGTCGCCGAGGGCGACACGTTCACCGCGGTGGCGAGCCGGCTCGGCGTCGATCCAGCCGCGAACGTCACGGACACGCAGAAACGGGCCATCTACCACCTTTGGAAAGAGGCGATCTCGATCCCGCTCGACCCCATCGGCAACGACCAGTTCCGCTTCGACTACACGGCGCAGCCGAGGCAGAACGGCATGCAGGGCACGCGGACCGTCGGAACGATTGCCATCGGCGGAGCGATGAACGTCGAGCAGGAAGCGCCAACGGGACAGCCGCCGTGCCCGATCTGCCTCTCGGTCGGCACCCGGATCGACACACCCGACGGGCCGATCGCGGTCGAGGCAATGCGCCTCGGCGACCCGGTCTGGACCGTGGATGCGGCGGGACGGCGTGTGGCCGGGACGGTGATCGCGCTTGGCTCCACGCCCGCCCCGGCCGGCCATCAGGTCATTCGGCTGCTCCTCGACGACGGCCGCTCCGTCACCGCCTCGCCGGGACATCCGCTGCCAGACGGCCGCCGCCTCGGCGACCTGCGGACCGGCGACGGTGTTGACGGCAGCCGCGTCGTGGCCGCGGACCTCGTTCCGTACGCCGGCGACGAGACCTACGACCTCATCGCCTCCGGGCCAACCGGCGTGTACTTCGCGGGCGGCATCCCGCTGGGCTCGACGCTCCGCTAGGCGTCCGGCACCGACCCGTACACGAGTGCCGCGTTGAGGCCCCCGAACCCGAAGGACGTCGACAGGACCCGCTCGTACGTGCCGGCGCGGCCATCGCGAAGCAGGCCGGGCAGCAGCTCGCCGATCCCGGGATCGATGGTCGCGAGGTTCGCGGTGCCGGGCGCCCAGCCGTCTCGGATCGCCATCGAGCAGATCGCGGCCTCCAGGGCGCTCGACGCGCCGAGCGGGTGGCCGTACAGCGCCTTCGTGCCGCTCACCGGCACGCCACCCGCGCGCCCGTCGAGGGCAAGCGCAAGTGCTCGCGCCTCCGCAATGTCGCCCAGCGGCGTCGACGACGCGTGCGCGTTGACGTAGTCGATCTCGGCCGGCTCGACCGAAGCGTCCCGCAGGGCGAGCGTGATCGCCCGGGCCGCGTCGCGGCCGTCCGCGCGGGGCTGGACCATGTGGTGGGCGTCCGAGGTGGCCCCGTAGCCGAGCAGCTCGGCATACGGCCGCGCCCCGCGGCGGCGCGCCACCTCCTCGGCCTCGAGCACGAGCAGCCCGACGCCCTCGCCCATGACGAAGCCATCGCGCTCCGCGTCGAATGGCCGGGCGGCCTCCGACGGCTCGTCATTCGAGCCCGACGAGAGCGCGCGGATGATGTCGAAGGCGCCGAACGCGAGCGGGCTCAGCGGCACCTCGGCGCCGCCTGCGATGGCCGCGTCGATGGTCCCGTCGCGGATCGCGCGCAGCGCCTCGCCCAGCGCCACCGCGCCCGAGGCGCACGAGTTCGCGGTGGACAGGATCGGCCCGCGCAGGCCGAGGGCGATTCCCAGGTTGGCCGGCGCGGCCCCGCCGAAGACCGCGAGGGCGAGATTCGGCGCGACCGATCGGATCCCGCGCTCCATGAACCGTTCGTGCTGGTGCTCGGCGTACGCGATTCCGCCGAGAGCGCTGCCGAGGTAGATGCCGAAGCGCTCCGGATCGACGCCAGGGGCGCCATCGATGTCGTCACCCGGCAGGCCCGCGTCGCCGAGGGCCAGCCGCCCGGCGGCGAGCCCGAACTGGCTGAATCGGTCGAGCTGGCGAGCGGTCCGGGCATCCATGTGGTCGAGCGGGTCGAAGTCGTCGATCTGTGCCGCGACCTGCGATCGGAACGGGCTCGGATCGAACCGATCGATGCGGCGGACGGGCGAGACGCCCGCCCGAACCCCGGCCCAGAACGCGTCGCGGCCCGTCCCGATCGGGCTCACGACCCCGAGCCCCGTGATCCAGACGCGTCGCCTCATATCGACTTCTTCGCCGTGCGCGTCCGCGTGGATCGCCGCGGGGCCGCGGCGGCGACCACGGCCGGGGCGGCGGCCTCCGCGATCGCCTTGAACGTCGCCAGCGTTCGGGTCGCGATCGGCTGGACGAAGAGACGGCTCACGAATGCGGCCCAGCCCGGGACCAGGGGTTCGAAGGTGTGCTCGATCGCGACGTGACAGCCGCTCGGGGTCGGCTCGATGCGCCACGTCACATCCATGCCCGCGGTGGCGCCGCCGCCATGGACGAATCGCAACTGTAGCTCCGGCTCGACCGACCAGGCGCGCGCCCGCCATGCGACCGGCAAGCCGTAGCCGAGGCGGCGCACGAGCGGTCGCAGCGCGACCATCCGCGCGGTGACCGCGCCGTCGGGGGCACGGTCGAGGACGCGAACGTCGAGGTAGTGCGGGAGGAGCGCCGGCCAACGTTCGATGTCGCGCGCGAGCTCGAACACAAGCCGCGCGGGCGCGGCCACGTCGATGGCGACGGTGGAGTGCATCAGGGCGCCATCACGGGCCCAGGAGCGCGGCGAGGTAGCGCGGGTCGAGCGCGCGGCCTGCGGGTGCGAGATCCCCGATCACCAGGGCCATCGTCTCACGGACGTGGCTTCGCGCCGCCAAACGGCGCGCCGCGTACTCGAACAATGCCGGCCGGCCGAGGAATCCCTGGACCAGCCGGCTGACCGCGTCCTTCGCCCCGAAGCGCGCGCGCATCGCGCGTTCGTACCCCGCCAGCCCGGCCGAGGAGCGGCCGGCGAGCAGCCCGGCGACGGCCTCGGCCGCCAGCTGCGCGGAGACGATCGCCCGGTGCAGGCCCTCGCCGGTGAACGGGTCGAGGAACCCGCCCGCATCGCCCACGAGCAGCCACGAGTCGCCCGCGCGCCTCGACACCGCGTGTCCGACCGGCATCGCCCCGGCGACCCAGTCGAGCGGCCGATCGACGTCCGTGGCGCTCGCTCCGCGCTCGGGAAGTGCGCCGAGGATCTGGCGCGCGACCGCCCAGCCACGATCGCGTCGAAGTCGCGGGAACCAGCTCCGGCCGAGGACAATCCCCACGTTGACGCGCCCGCCGAGCACCGGGGCGAGCCCGCAGTAGCCATCGCGCAGGACATGCATGCGAGCAAGCCCGGGTTCGGGGCGAGCCACCTCGGATTCCGCTTCGGCGAGGTGGAAGGTCAACGCCGCCCTCGTGCCGAGCGCCGGGCGGCGTTCGACCCCGGCCGCGAGCGCGATGCGCGAGCGCAAGCCATCGGCGCCGACGAGGACGCGCGCTCGGACATCGCCGAGCTGGGCGCCCTCGGCCCGGACGATCGCATGGTCGGGCTCGAGCCGCGCGATCGAGGCGGTCGTGCCCGCTCGCACCGACGCGCCGGCCTCGCGGGCGAGGTCGAGCAGCAACGGATCGAGGGCGCCGCGATCGAACCCCACCGCCGAGTCCGCCAGCTCACCCGTGCCGCCGTAGTCGAGGCGGAACCGCGTTCCCCGAGCGGACACGACCTCCATCCCGACGAGTGGTCGCGCGACAGCCGCGATCACGTCCTCGGACAGCCCCACCTCCCTGAGCGCAGTCGTGCTCGCCGGCGAGGCAAAGACGCCGCATGCCCGCCAGCGCCAGCGCGGCGCGCGCTCGAACAGGACGACCTCGCGGCCCTCCCGCGCGAGCAGCATTGCGGTGAGGGCGCCCGCCGGGCCTCCGCCCACGACCGCTACGTCGACCACCTCCATGGTCAGCGTGCCACCGCGGCCAGGGCCCAGCGGTGACCCGCGAAGCCACCGTGCCATGCCAGCGCCCGGAGTCCTGCTCGCTCGAGGAGCGGACCCATCTCGCGCCGGGTGTACGCCCGACGCACGGACAGCGGGCCATCGTGGAGCGTGAACCGGTTCCGGGTCATGGCATGCAACACGAGCCACGCGCCGAGCCAGTTCAGGCCTCCCCGCTGCAGGTCGTTGATGACGAGGCCCAGCGACGCGACGCGCGAGAGCTCCACGAGGAACGCCACGGCATCGTCCTCGCCCAGGTGATGCAGGACGAGCGACGCGTGGCCGACGTGGAAGGCACCATCCGCGAACGGCAGCGACCGGCCATCGGCAATCGCCAGCTCGACCTGCGGAAGCTCCGCGAGCGCCGGTGTCACCCGCCGCGCCGAATCGAGGATCTCCCGGCGGCTGTCGACGGCGGTCACCCGCGCCAGGTGCCGGGGCCCGCGGCTGCGAGCGAGCGCCACCGGGATGTCCGCGGCGCCCGTCCCGACGTCGAGTACGCGCAGCTCGTCGAGCGGCGTGCCGCGGCGCCGGGCGTCATTGGCCAGTGATCGAATTGCGAGCAGCGAGAGGTCGACCCCGCCGAACCGCCTGTTCACGCGCGCGAGGTCGCGCAGGTTGCCGTCGAGCACGGCCGCGTTCGCGAGATCTCCGTCGAGGAGCTCCGGAGTGGCGGTCAGCCGACGCATCCCGAGCATCATGCGCGCGCCGGAGATCTGCTCCGGGCGGCCACGGTCAGGCCGTGGGCGCGGCGCTCCGCTCGCGCACGTCGGGCAGGCGGGTGACGCCGGGGACCGTCGTGGCCAGGTAGTCCAGGACGACCTTGAGCTGGCTGATCCGCTGGTCGATGTCGAACGAGGAGTGGCCGGTCGAGTACAGGTACAGCTCGTGGGGGTGGCCGCGCGCCTTGAGCCGCTCGACGTAGTTGAGGATCTGCTGCAGCGGACAGCGGCTGTCGTGCTCGCCGGCGAGGATCAGCAGCGGCGCCTTGACCCGGTCGACGTACGTGATCGGTGACCGCTCGCGGGTCAGCTCCGGCACGTCCTCCGGCGTGCCGCCCATGAGCGCGCGGTCGTACGCCTGCAGGAGCGGCGACTCGTCGGCGTACGCGGCGGCGTAGTCCGCCACGGGGACACCCGCCACGCCCGCGATGAATCGATCGGGATGCATGCCGTGCATGAGCAGCGTGAGGTAGCCGCCCCACGACCAGCCGGCGATCACCGAACGGGTCGGATCCGAGATCCCGCGGGCGATCAGGTCGTCGTGGCCCGCGACGATGTCCTCGACCTCGGGCCAGCCGATGTTGCCGATGAGCGTGTCGCGCCAGGCCGCCCCGAAGCCGATCGAGCCGCGGTAGTTGAGCATCGCCACGCAGAAGCCCATGTCGACGTAGGCCTGGACCTCGGGCGCCCAGCGATCGAGATCGACCGACGTCGGTCCTCCGTGGATCAGGAACAGCGTCGGCCAGGGCTTCGGGGCGTCGTCCGGCTCCACCAGCCAGCCCTGGACCCGCTGCCCCTGCTTGTTCGCGTACTCCCACGGGACGAACGGCCGACCGGCCGGCGCGGGCCGCGGCGCAGTGAGGATCGGCTCGTCACTCCCGACCTGGAACAGGACGCCCGGGTGCTCGCCGCGCTGCAGGCGGTACCAGATCTCGCCGTTCGGTCGCACTCGGGCGCCGCTCAGGCTGCCCTCGAGCATCGGCAGCGCCTCGAGCTTGCCGGTCGCGAAGGTGTACTTGTGCAGGTAGTTGCGGCCGTCACGGAGCTCGAACAGGAGCACGGCACTGCCGTCAGGCCACCAGTCGGCGACCTCGGTCAGTCGGTCCCACGGCAGCGGGATGTCGTCGACCGCACCGGTCTCGACGTTCCAGATCGCCGGCGCGCGCTCGCCTCGGCGCTCGTGCCCGATTGCCAGCCGGGGATCGCCCGGGATCGGCGACCAGCCGAAGGCGCACAGGGCGAGGCGGTCGTCGTGCAGCTCCGCCTTGACCTCGCCGGTCCCGGCGTCCACGACGCGAAGGGAGGGGTGGATGGTGTCGCCGTGCTCGGCGTGCTCGAGGCACAGCAGCGTCTCGTCGGCGGACAGGGCGCCGTGGTCGGCGGCGGCGGCGAGTGCGTTCGAGCCGCCGAGCTGGAGCGACTCGGGGCTGGCCACGAGCCGTCGGGCGCCGGTGCCGTCCTCGGCGACGTAGACCGCGAAGCCCTCTCGATCGCTCACGGCCGCGGCCGTCCGGTGCCGCCCGATCGCGAGGCCCTCCTCCCAGCCCGGAGGCAGGTCCTCCACCAGCGGTTCGGCGGTCGCGCCCGTCCCGCCGTCGAAGGGCGTGGCGACCCACACGCCAGACTCGTCACCGGTCAGGTCGCGGTGCCAGACGACCCACTGCCCGTCTCGGGTGACCTCGCCCGAGATCAGGCCGACGGGCTCGTTCGTGACCTGGCGCTTCTCGCCCGTCGCGCGATCCCAGGCGTGCAGCTGGTAGATGCCGCTCTCCGACGAGGAGAAGATCAGGCGATCGGGCGCCTGGGGCGACCAGTGCGGGAAGCCCACGATGGGCGCACGGAAGCGACGCTGCCACAGCGGTTCGGGGTCGGGCACGCGGCGCATAGTACCGGCCCCGCGCGTATCTGCCCTGTCACATCGCGCGCGGGCGGCGGCTCGTTGCTTCGACAGGTGTTGCGGGTGGAGGCGATCGAACCGGGACTCGCACAGGTCACGGGCCGCTCGGACGTCGACCTCGATTCGGCGTTTGCCTCGGCACGGCCGCGACTCGTCCGGATCGCGACCTCGCTGATCGGGGCGGACTCCGCCGAGGACGTCGTCCACGACACCTACCTCGTCGCTCGCGAGCGCATCGGCCAGCTCCGCGACGCGGGCGCGATCGAGGCGTGGCTCGCCCGGATCTGCGTCCACCGGTCGTTCCGGCTGCGGCGCCGCGGGCGGCGCCTCCAGGAGCTGCTCGACGCCCTGCCGTTCCCCCGGGTCACGCCGGCGCCGCAGGGCCGCCTCGAGCTGCACGAGCTCGTCGAGAACCTCCCGCCGCGCGATCGCGCCGTCGTGGTGCTCCAGCACGGCTACGGCTACTCGCTCGACGAGGTCGCCCAGCTCGTCGGCATCAGTCACGCCAACGCGCGGAAGATCTCGTCGCGGACGCGGGCGCGGCTGCTCCGGCAGTGGCTGGAGGCCGAGGCGTGAACGATTGTCGGCGCACCTTCGGGCTGATCGACCGCCTGGTCGACGGACGGGTCACCGACGCCGATCGCCGCCACGCCGCCTCGTGTGCCTCGTGCGGGCCCGTGCTGAGCCGGGCCGCCGGGTTCGATGACGCGCTGCGGCGATCCGCGCGGGCGCTCGTCGCCGAGGAGCTGCCGCGCGGGATCCTCGACCAGCCGCTCGCCGGGCGATCGCCCGGCGTGGCCTCCCGCCGGTCCGCGCCCGGATCGGCATCGATCCTCGCCGCGGTCGCTGTCCTGCTCACGGCGACCGTGATCGCCCTTGCGCCCGGTACGGCTCCGGTCGCGACTCCTGCCCCGAGCGCCACCATCGGGCCGACGCCAACGCCGGCCGCGACGCCGCAGACACCGCGGTTCGTCGAGCGCTTCCGGTCCACGGACGCGATTCGCGGGTCGCTCGTGAAGTTGGGCTACCGCTGCAACGACGGCGCGCCCGTTCCGTCGCCCGGCAGCGCACCTGACGCCGTCGTCAAGGAATCGACGGTCTGCCTCGCGCCCGATTCGATCGGGCCATTCGCGGCCGCGGTCATCGTCGGCGAGGCGGTCAACGGCAAGGTCGCCGCGCTCACGATCAAGGCCGACATCGTCGGCGGCGACTCGGTCGACAAGCGACCGGCTGTCGCCGCAGCCGTCGCGAAGATCTTTGCCCTCGCGCTGCTCGACGAGGGTGCGGCCCAGAGCGGTGGCGGGTGGGCGACCGTGCACCTGCCCGAGCTCGAGGCCGGCGACGACAACGAGGTCGTCCTGCGTCAGGTCGACTTCCACGCCTCGCGCCAGCCCAACCTGAGCTACCTGGTCGAGGTCAAGGGCGGCCTGCCGGGCTGATCGCGTCTGTCACACCCGGGCCCCGTGGCGGCTCGGAGGGGCATGACGGGTCGAAACGCGCTCTGCCTCCTCGCCGCGATCGCGCTCGCCGGCTGCCAGCTCGGACCGTCGGGCGCCCCGAGCTTCGCCCCGGCCACGCCCACCGGGCCGACGCCGAGCGGACTTGGAAGCGCGACAAACTCGCCGCCCCTCGCGACTGATGGGGCCGCGGCGTCTGCGATCCCCGCCGTGCTCAGGCTGACCCTCGACGATGGCGGCCCCGTGATCACGCCGGCCGACGGTCCACCTAATTCCGCGTACGCATTGCCGGCCGCCGCAGCAAGGGCGAAGGATGGGAGCTATGTCCTCATCATCGTCTGGTTCCCGGTCGAGAACGGCACGCCGGTCATCGGCCTCGCGATGTCCACCGATACAAGAACGTGGACCGTGGGCGAGGATCCGATCCTCACCGAGCTCGGCGTCGGCGGCACCGACCCGGGGCCAATCCCGACGGCCCTGCTGCAGCTCGACGATGGGAGCTGGCAGCTGTTCGGCTGGGCCGACGACCCGATGCGCTCGCCCCACTTCACGAGCTGGCGAGCCAGCGCCCCGAAGCTGCGTGGCCCGTGGACGCTCGATGGCGCCCACGTGCTCGACACGGGGCAGCCCGGGACCTGGGACAGCCAGACGGCCGGCATCAGGTCCGTCGTTCGAGGCGATACGGGGTACGCGGCCTGGTACGAAGGCTCGCCGCCGGGCTCGAGCCTGCGCGGCTACCTCGGCTACGCGACGAGCGTGGACGGGCTGACCTGGCAAAAGTTCGACGATCCCTCGACGACCTCCGCCCAGTTCGCCGAGAGCGACCCGGTCATGCGGACGGGGATCTGCGGTATCGGCACCTCGCTCGCCCTGTTCCAGCCCCATGTCGAGCGCGACCCGGACGGCTACTCCATGGTCTTCGGCGCCTTTGGGCGGTCGCGCGAGCAGATGGACCTCTTCGGGGCGGTGAGCGTCGATGGCGCCCACTGGACCTGTGGCGCGCCGGACGCGCTGCTGCGGACGAGCGGCATTCCCGGCAGCGAGGGCACCCATACCTTCACCGCGTTCCCGCTCGGTGACGGGCGGATCGGGCTCCTGATCGAGGCGCTCGGCGAGGGCCACAGCGACATCTGGTTCGCCACGGCGCAGCGGCTCGGCTGACCGGCTGACGCGGCGCACCCCGAGGGGAGCGCCGCCCGTACCCTTGTGCGGATGGCAGGCATCGGCGGCATCGGCGGACGTGCGCTCGCCGAGCGACTCGGGCGGGTCGGCGTGTGGAGCTTCGCGCTCCAGCGGCTCACCGCGTCGGACGCGGGAGCGGCGATGCGCGAGTACGAGCGCGCCGGGTATCCGACGGTCTGGATGCCGGAGAGCGTCGGCTCGAAGGAGGTCTTCGCGCACGCGGCGCTCCTGCTCGCGGGGAGCGAGCGGGCGATCGTCGCGCCCGGGATCGCGAGCATCTACGCCCGCGACCCGATGGCCATGGCCGGTGGTGCCAAGGCGCTGGCCGAGGCGTACCCCGGGCGGTTCGTCCTGGGCATCGGGGTGAGCCACAAGCCGTCCGTCGAGTCGCGCGGGCACGACTACGGCAAGCCGGTCGAGTCGATGGCCGCCTATGTCGACGCGATGGAGGCGGCCTCGTATGCCGGCCCGGAATTGAGCGAACCCGTGCCCCTGGTCCTCGCGGCGCTCGGCCCGCGCATGCTCGAGCTCGCGGCCGCCCGCGCCGACGGGGCGCACCCGTACTTCGTGCCGATCGAGCACACACCTGTCGCACGCGCGCGGCTCGGGCCGGAGGCGTGCCTCGCCGTCGAGCAGACCGCCGTCCTTTCGACCGACCCGGACATGGCCCGGCGCATCGGGCGCGCCTTCGCGAAGCACTACCTCGCCCTGCCGAACTACGCCAACAACCTGCGCCGACTCGGCTGGTCAGACGAGGACATCGGCAACGACGGCAGCAACCGCCTGATCGACGCGGTCATCGCCTGGGGCGACGTCGAC
>Ga0070696_100002047_pt1 | contig 13218 bp, 13 predicted proteins | sample KBSK1253metaG_FD_65474 | JGI IMG/M metagenome (GOLD analysis project Ga0070696, IMG submission 65474) | Corn, switchgrass and miscanthus rhizosphere microbial communities from Kellogg Biological Station, Michigan, USA - KBS K1-25-3 metaG | ecosystem: Host-associated > Plants > Roots >... | reverse complement strand
TCCGCGAACCCTGCCGCGAGCGCGATTCCGCGCGACCGCTGGCCCCCGAGCCAGAGGGCTGGCCCGCCCGGCCGCACCGGCGCCGGCTCGAGCGTCGCCTCGCGGAGCGGGTAGTACGGGTCCTCGCGAGTCACCCCGGGCGGGCGCCGCGCCTCGTCGGAGAACAGCGCCGACAGGGTCGCGACCGCACTCTCGTAGCGGGCGAACCGCTCCGGCATGGGCGGGAGCGCGATTCCGAACTCCTCGTGCTCGCCCTCGTGCCAGCCGGCGCCGAGGCCCAGGACGAACCGGCCGCCGGTGGCGTTGTCGAGCACCGTCGCCGCCTTGGCCACGATGGCGGGATGGCGGAACGTGTTCGCGAGCACCGCGATGCCGATCCACTTGCCGGGCACGCGATGCGCCAGCGCGGCCGCGGTCGTGAGCGATTCGAAGGCGCCGCCCCCGCGGTCCACGCTCGCGTCGGTGAGGTGGTCGCTCATCCAGCCCGCCGAGAAGACGTCGTGCTGTCCGGCGGTCGACCAGATCGCGTCGAGGGTCTGCCAGTCGAGGCCCTGCGAGGCGATCGGCGCGGTGCGGAAGCCCAGCAGGCCCGGTCGGGTCATGCCCGCAGCCTAGTGCGTCGGCGAGAATGCCCGGATGACATTCAACGTGGCGGCCGGCGCCTATGACCGGTTCATGGGCCGGTACTCCGTCCTGCTCTCGCCGCAGATGGCGGATCTCGCCGGCGTCGGCTCTGGGCAGCAGGTCCTCGACGTCGGCTGCGGCCCCGGCTCCCTGACGGCCGAGCTCGTCGCGAGGACGGGCAGCGAGAACGTCGCGGCGGTCGACCCATCGGCCTCGTTCGTGGGCGCCGCGCGCAGCCGATATCCGGGGGTCGACGTTCGAGAGGCGAGCGCCGAGTCGCTGCCATTCGAGGACGGCCGCTTCGATGCCGCCCTCGCCCAGCTCGTCGTGCATTTCATGACGGACCCGGTGCGCGGCATCGGCGAGATGGCGCGCGTCGTCCGTCCCGGCGGCATCGTCGCCGCGTGCGTGTGGGACCACGCCGGGGGCAAGGGCCCGCTCGCACTGTTCTGGGACGCCGCGCGAGAGCTCGACCCCTCGGTCGCCGACGAGTCGAACCTTCCCGGCGTCCGGGAGGGACACCTGGCCGAGCTGTTCCGGCAGGCCGGCCTGCGCGAGGTTCGATCGACCGTCCTGTCGGCCGACCTCGAGCATCCCGGCTTCGAGGCCTGGTGGGCGCCCTTCGAGGAAGGCGTCGGTCCTGCTGGCGCCTACCTGGCTGGGCTCGCCCCCGACCGCCGGGCCGACGTGCGGGAGCGCTGCCGAGCCGCACTCCCGTCCGGGCCGTTCACGATCATCGCGCGGGCGTGGGCTGCGCGGGGCGAGGCCTGAACCTCCGAAGCCCGGTGATCGCCGCGAGGAGCAGCCCTCCGGCGAGCAGCAGCAGCGGCGCCACGAGATCCGTCGCCGACCCCGTGCTCGGCCGCGCGACCGCCGGTCGCGGCGCGCCGACGCGCGGATAGCTCGGGAAGGTCACTGCGAAGGTCTGATCGAGCGGCGTGCCGTCGATCGAGCCGGTCAGTCGCAGCGACCAAGGCCCACCACCGAGCGGGTCGAAGGCGGACCCAGCCACCGAGCGGTCGAGGACGTGGAAGCCGATGCCGTCGAGCGGCGGCACGGTCAGATCGACGCTCGCGCCGTGTCCCGTTGCCTCGGCGTGCACGCTCTGTTCGAGCCCGGTGATCTGTTGGCTCTCGCGCCGCACCCAGAACTCGAAGCCCGCGTGGTTGTTCTGGAACGTCGGCTCCTCGACGAGGACGACGAGGATCGTGTACGGCCCGCCACGGAAGTCCTAACCTCAGGCTCCTGGGGTTAACCTGACATGGATTGACAGGAATCGGCGTATCCTCGCCGGGAGATGCGCGCGTCACGCCTCGTCAGCCTGCTCCTGCTGCTCCAGAACCGCGGCCAGCTGACCGCCGCCCAGGTCGCGCGGGAGCTGGAGGTCTCGGAGCGCACGGTCTATCGCGACGTCGAGGCGCTCTCCGCGGCCGGCATCCCGATCTACGCGGAGCGCGGGCCGCACGGCGGCGTGCGTCTCGTCGAGGGCTATCGGACGCGCCTGACCGGGATGACCGAGGACGAGGCTCGGGCCCTGTTCCTCAGCGGGCTCCCGGGACCTGCCGCCGAGCTCGGCCTGGGCACGGTCATGACGGCGGCGCGACTCAAGGTGCTGGCGGCGCTGCCGACGGAGCTGCGCGCCCGCGCCACCCGCCTCGTGGAGCGGTTCTACCTCGACGCCGCGGCCTGGTTCCGCCCGGATGAGCAGGTCGCGCACCTTCCGCTGCTGGCCGAGGCGGTGTGGGAGAGCCGGACCCTCTCGATCACCTACGACCGGGGCGACGAGGTGACACAGCGTGTCCTCGAGCCGCTCGGGCTGGTGCTCAAGGCAGGCATCTGGTACCTGGTCGCTCGCCGGGACGGCGAGGTTCGGACGTACCGCGCCTCGCGGATCGAGTCAGTCGCGCTGGGGGATGCGCGCTTCGAGCGTCCGCCGGGGTTCGACCTTGCCTCGTACTGGCTCGAGTCGAGCGCGGCCTGGGAGCGCGACGTGCCTCGGCTCGAGGTCGACGTCCGCGTCGACCCCGCGTTCCTCGAAGCGCTCGATGAGCAGATCGGTAGGGAGGCGTATCGAGCCGCCGAGACCCTCGACCGCGACGATCCCGACGGCTGGGTGCATCTGCGGCTCCGGCTCACGTACCCGCACGACGCGCCGGCCCGACTGCTCGGGCTCGGCGCACATCTCGAGGTCCTCGCACCACCGGAGGCGCGTCAGCGCGTGGTCGCGCTGGCGCGCGGCGTCCTCACCCGCCACGAGGCCCGGTAGCGGGCGATCGGGGCCTCGCCCTCCGTCGCCTCTGGGGCATGGTCGCCTCGAAGCAGACGGCGAATCCGGAGCTCGTCCTGGAGCTCCCGCTCGCGCTCCTCGGCGAGCATCCTGAGGAAATGAATCGACAGCATCTCCGCGTCTCCATCGGTTCTTGTCTGGAAGACAAGACTACCCGGCGAAGGAGACAGAACCTGTCAGGAATTCGTCCCTGGTATCGCGGATGCTCCGGGGTGATGGAGTCGCACGGCGACCAGGAGCGCGTCGAGATCGATCGGCTTCGAGAGGTAGCCATCGAAACCCGCCGCAAGGAGGCGCTCCCGGTCCCCTGCCATCGCCTCCGCAGTCACGGCCAGCACCGGGATCGACGCGGTTCGCTCGTCCGCGCGCAGGAGGCGCAGGGCTTCCGTGCCATCGATGTCCGGCAGGCGAATGTCCATCAGCACGAGGGCCGGGCCGTGCTGCGCCGCCAGCAGCACCGCCTGGCGGCCGGTCGATGCCTCGAGCGTGCGATAGCCGGTCGCATGCAACACGTCCCGGACGAGCGTCATGTTCCGGGCGTTGTCCTCGACCACGAGGATCTGCTCGTCGCCCATCACGAGGCCGTGGGCACCGGCAGCGTGAAGGAGAACGTGCTGCCCTTCCCGAGCTCGCTCTCTACCCAGATGCGTCCCCCGTGGAGCTCGACGAGGCGCTTCGACAACGCGAGGCCCAGGCCAGTTCCATCACGGTGCTCCTTGCCCGCGGCGGCTTGCTGGAACTCCTCGAAGATTCGCGACTGATCCTCTTTCGCGATGCCGGGCCCCGTGTCGGTCACCGAGACGCGCACCTGGCCATCGCGGCGACCTGTCATGACGTCGACCGAGCCGCCGGCCGGGGTGAACTTGATCGCGTTCGACAACAGGTTGAGCACCACCTGCCTGATCCGGCGCTCGTCGCCGATGACGGTGTCGACTCCGGGCTCCGAAGCCAGCGACAGCCGGACGTTGCCCTTCACGGCCTGCTCGCTGACGACGACCAGCACGCGGTCGAGCGTGGACGGCAGCGAGAATGGCGCCGGTTCGAGCTCGATCTGACCCGCTTCGACCTTGGAGAGGTCCAGGACGTCGTCGATCAGCGTCAGGAGGTCCCGGGACGAGGCGAGGATCTCGTCGAGATATTCCGCCTGCTTGTCGTTGATCTCGCCGTACATGCGCTTCCGGAGCACCTGTGAGAAGCCGCTGATGGCGTTCAAGGGCGTCCGCAGCTCGTGCGACATGTTGGCCAGGAACTCGGACTTGTTGCGGCTCGCCGCCTGGAGCTCGCGGCTCTTCTCGTCGAGCTTCGCCAGGGCATTCGTGAGCTCCCGCGTCCGCTCGTCGACCTGGTGTTCGAGCCCGGCGTAGGACGCCTCGAGCCGGGCTGCCATCGTGTTGAACTCCTCGGCGAGGGCGCCGAGCTCGTCGTCGCTCGAGACCTCGATTCGCTGATCGAGCGCGCCGGAGCCGATTCGCGCGGCGCCGACCTGGATCGACTCGATGGGCCGCACGAGATTGCGCGCCAGCAGGACGCTCGTCGCGATCGCCACCGCGAGGAACACCACCAGGAGCGCGGCGGTGCGCCAGATCGCCGACTGGATCGGCTCGAACGCCACGCTGAGCGGCTCCTCGAAGAAGACCCACCATCCGGGCGGATCGACGTGTTGCCACGCGCTGAGCACCTCGTTTCCGTCCAGGTCGCGTCCGGACGGCACCACGTCGGTCAGGACGGTCGTCGGGGCGTTCAGCGCCGCCTGGACCTGGGGCAGTGCGGCGAAATTCGCGTGGCTGAGGACGAGATTCTTGTTGGGATGCGCGATCAGCTCGCCAGCGGAGTTGACCGCGTATGCGTAGCCCGCCTCGCCGATCCGCGCCTGCTGGATCGCGTCCAGAACCGTCCCCAGGTCGACGTCGGCGACGATCACGCCCTGGCCCGGGCTCTGCTCGGCCACGGCGACGGTCATATGTGGCCTGGCATCGCGATCGCCGAACGTGACCTCGCCCAGGTACTGCCGCGCCGCCCTCGCGCCAAGGAACTCCGGGCTCGAGGAGCGGTCGCTCCCGCAGGTCTTGCTCGAGAGCTCATTGATCTCGAGGGAGTAGGCATGCACGCAGTCCCGGCCGTTCGAGTCCAGGTAGGCCAGCTCGTTGAACACCCTCTGGCGTTGGAGCAGCAGGCCGAAGTCCTGCAGGCGTCCGGCGGGGTCAGGGTCCGTGGGCGCCCGCGCAACCCCGTCGAGGTCCGTGACGACCTGCTGGATGAACCGATCGATTGACGCCGCGGCGGACGCGGCCTTGTCTGCCTCCACCAGCGTGATCGCCTTCTTGCTGTCCTCGTACGAGAAGTACAGCTCGGTGACGCCGACGGCAACGATCGCTGCCGCGACGAGGAGGACGACCACGGCCGTGTACTTCCAGATCAGGCGGTGATGCAGGCGAGTCGGAGCAACCAGGGGCTTCGCCAAGTGGTCGCCTATCGATAGATCTTGTCGGCTCGGGCGATCACATCCGGCGGGACGTCGATGCCGAGCTCCCGCGCCCTCGCCAGGTTGATCGCGAACTCGGTCTTGCGGACCTCTTCGACAGGAAGGTCGGCCGGCGGCGTCCCGCGCAGGATGCTGTCGACGAAACGGCCGGCGGCAGTCCCGACGGGCCCGACGTCGACACCGACGGAGAAGAGCGCGCCCTTCTCGAGCCATTCCTTCCGATGCGCCTGCACCGGCAGGTTCGCCTCCTTCGCGAGATCGATGGTCTTCTGCGAGAAGTTCAACCGGAGGCTCGGCGAGAGGATGAACGCCCCGTCGACCTCGCCAGGCGTCAGCGAGTGGAACGCGCGCTCCAGGTCTGCCGCATTGGAGGCCTCCTGGATATCGAGCTCGATCGCGAGCCTCGACGCAGCGTCCTTGGCCTCTTCAAGGAGGGTTGGTGTCGCCTTGTCGGTCGAGTCGACGAGCGTGAGCAGCCGATGGAGGCCCGGGACGATCTGCTTGTAGAGCTCGAGCTGGTTCACCACCGGATCCCGCGCTCCGAAGACGCCGGTCAGGTTGCCGCCCGGGTGCGACAGGCTCTCGACCAGGCCGTCCCGGACCGGATCTGAGGGGTGCAGGAAGACGACGGGGATCGGATGCTCCATCGGCGCAGTCGCCGCCTGTGCAGCCGCGATCGAGGAGTCCTCGAACGCGACGATGACGTCGACGTGCTCGGCGACGAACTCGGCGGCCTGGGCGGGTGCCTGCGCCTTCTCGAGGTTTCGCCAGATCAGGTGGATCCGGTCACCGTCGTACTGCCCCTGGAGCTGCTTCATCTTGCCGTCGACCATCGTCCCGTCGCCGACGAGCTTCTGCATCACGTCCGTTGCCGGGCCGTCGAACCAGCGGTGGTCGCCGAGCGCCGCCACGAGCGTGGCCAGCGAGGGGGGGTTGTGGTCCGTTCCCGCATGCATGAGACCGACGCGCGGAATTGGCGGTGGGGTCGGGCTGGAGGCCGTCAGAGCCGAACAGCCGCCCAGGATCGCAGCGATCAGGATCACCCCGACCAGGGAGCGCATGTCCCGTGGAGCCTTCATCGGCTTCTCACCCTTCCAAGGAGAACTCGGATCATCTCACCGCTGACCAGCGGCAAACGTGCGTGAGTCGGCCGCCGGCGGAGCGCCGGCGGCCGATCTCGGGCTAGAAGGGGCAGTTCCCCGGGTTGGGCTCGTCGATGCGCGTCGGCGCGCCGGCGGGCACGATCCGGGTGACCTCGAGGACGAGGTCGACCGATCCTTCGTTTCGCCCGATATGGACGGTTCCACCTGGATCGATCAGCACGTCGCCGGTGCGATAGACGGTCGGCGTGCACGTCGGGTCATCGCCCCGGTAGAACGTGAGCGTGCCGGACTTCACGATGCTGAAGCTCGGGCCCGGATGGCTGTGCCAGCCGAAGTCCCCGCCCGGGGAAACGCGACTCTCGGTCATGACGACGGTCGAGTCACCCTTCGTCCGGAAGTCCATCTTCCAGTCACCGGTCTTGATGTTGAGGTTGCTCTCGGCCAGGATGCCGGAGCCGATTGCCGTGTTGCTCACACCGCTGGCCGGCGTCGCCAGGGTCACGCCGGTGAAGGCGGCGGCCCCAAGGACTGCCACGAGCAGCGCGAGGCTGAGTCGTTTCGACATCGGAAAGATCTCCTTCGACGGTTGGTGGTCGCGAGCCTCGGCCGAGGAGCTGCTCGCGCTTTGGCCAACGTACGGGGACGGCCAGCGCGCGCCAACCGTGCCTGCAGGCATATGCCGGGGATGCTGGCATCCCCCTGAGCGCTGACGTCGGGACCCGGACTCGCCTACTCCGCGCCGCGGGCGGCGAACCGCAGGACCAGGTCGGGCAGCGTTTCGATGTCGATCGGCTTGCCGATGGCCCCCGCAAACCCGGCCCCGACCAGCCACCCGTCCGTGTCGTCGACTCGGAGGGCGGTCATCGCGACGACCGGGATTCGCGACGTGCGCGGCTCGGTGCGAAGCGCTCGGACGGCCTCGGTGCCGTCGAGATCGGGCAGGCGCAGGTCCATCAGGATGACATCGGGCAGATGCGCCGATGCGAGCGCCAGCCCCTCCGTTGCGGTCGCGGCCTCGACCGTTCGCAGGCCGGCGAACCGCAGCACATCGCTCACGAGCTTCCGATTCCTGGGGCTGTCGTCCACGATCAGAACGAGGGCGGAATCCGGGATCACCGGCGTATTCTCGATCGATGCCGACCCGCCTTGTCCTCGCCGAGGATCACTACCTCGTTCGGGAGGGCGTGCGCCGCTTGCTCGAGTCGCGACCCGAGTTCGAGGTCGCCGCGGTCTGCGGGGACCTCGCCTCGCTGCTCGACGCCGCCGATCGCGAGCGACCGGACGTCGTCGTGACGGATATCCGTATGCCCCCGGGCCACTCGGACGAGGGAATCCAGGCCGCGCGGCGGCTCCGCGAGTCGCAGCCGAACCTGGGCGTCGTGGTCCTCAGCCAATACTCGAACCCGAGCTACGCGCTCGCCCTCCTCGACACCGGCAGCCGCGGGCGCGCGTACCTCCTCAAGGAACGCGTCGACGATCTCGACCAGCTGGCCGCCGCGATTCGAACCGTGTCCGAGGGTGGCTCGCTGATCGACCCGAAGGTCGTCGAGGGGTTGGTGGCAGACCGGGCGCGGACGGCGGCGTCGCCCGTCAACGAGCTGACCATGCGCGAGCGCGAGGTGCTCCGGAAGATGGCCGAGGGCGAGAACAATGCCTCGATCGCCGAAGCCCTTGTCCTGACCGAACGATCGGTCGAGAAGGTCATTCACTCGATCTTCTTGAAGCTGGGGCTCACCTGGGAGCCGTCGGTCCACAAGCGCGTCAAGGCGGTGATCCTGTACCTGGCCGAGAGCGACCGGGGTCACGGCAACGGCAACGAGCCCTGAAGACGCGAGCTGCCGTCCCGCCGGTCGTCGACGCTGAGACGGCCGTCGAGGGCCTCGATGCCGTCCTTCATGCCCTCGACGCGCCCGTCGGACAGACGCCGGGCGACGGTCACCTCGAACGACAGCCCCTCCCCGCCGGCGAGCACCTTGATGCCTGCCTCGGAACCCGATGGCGCCGCGGAGATCGCCTCCACCCACGTCCGGTAGAGCGCCGCGATGATCTCCGGCGGGTAGTCAGCCGAAGCCGGTACGTCGACCAGGGCAACTACACCCGCGTCGCCTGCTGCGGACCGCAGGGCGGCCGCGAGCCCCCGCGCACCGACGATCGGCGGATAGATCTTCGTCGCCAGCCTCGTGGCTTCATCGATGGCCGCCCGGATGTTCCCGCGCACCTCGGCGATCAGCGCCTCCGCGGCGTCTCGGTCGTCGACGAGCCCGGCGAGCCGCTGGAGGTCGACCGCAAGGGCGACGAGGTGCTGCTGGACGCCGTCATGGAGCTCGCGCTCGATCGCGCGCCGCTCCGAATGGTTGGCCTCCGCGAGGCGACGCCGCGAACTCCGCAGGGTCGCGACCTCCACCTCGAGGCGGGCGACGATCTCGTGCAGCTCGGACGAGCCAACGCTCGACAACGTCTCACCTACTGGGTCGAGGTGGTACCGCATATCGGATTCGAACCGATGATCTCCGCCTTGAGAGGGCGGTGTCCTGGGCCTCTAGACGAATGCGGCACGGACGCCGGGCGGGATCCGCCGCGGGCAGGCGGGCATTCTACCAGCCCCTGATCGGCGACCCAGGAGCAGCGCCGGGCCCGCTAGCCGTGCGCCGGCGGCCGGCTCGCGCGCTGGACCGGGACCGTGCTGCTGTCCCTCGGCGCGACGAGCGCCACCGCGCCGACGGCGGCCGTCAGGAGGAACCCGACTCGGTTCAGGAGCGCTGCGGCGATCGCGGTGTCGGCGGGCAGGCCGAGCTGGACGAAGAGGACCGTGAGCAGCCCCTCCTGGATACCGATCCCGTTGGGTGAGATCGGGATCGCGAGGCTCAGCCGTGCCACGGCGAGCGCCCCCAGCACGATCAAGGGTTGCGCGGCGGCGTCCGGGTCGACGGCCCGGACGAGCGCGAGCCCGAGCAGCAGGCTGATCGTGTGGAACACCAGCCCCAGGAGGAACCCATCGCGGGCAGCGCTGCGCAGCCGGCTCGCGGGCGAGGCCGGCGCGCCGCTCCAGCCGAGCCGCCGCGCGAGGGGGTCGAGCCGGCCGCCGATGGCCGCGGGACCGACGGCGGCGACCGTGACCGAGGCGGCGATGGCGCCGACGATGGCCGCGACGACAAGGAACGGCCGCAGCCACGGGATCGGGAGCGCGATGCCGCCAGCGACGCCCAGGCAGACGATCGCGGCGACGCTCGTCAGCCGTTGGACGATCACCGGCCTCGCGAGCTGCGCGCGGCTCGCGTCGGCCCCGACCGCGAGCACGCGGTAGACGTCCGCGCCGACGTTCGCCGGCGTGACCGTCCCGAACACCTGGGCGGCGTAATACAGCCGGAGCGTGGGGATCCAGCCGAGCGAGACCTCCGCGAGCTCTCCCAGCAGCCGACGCCAGGCCGTGGCCGCAACGACATGGACGAACACGAGGCCGACGACGGCCGGGACGGCGAGCCGGAGATCCGTGCCGGCGAGCCGTTGACCGATTGCGCCGAGGTCGACGAAGGAGATGAGGACGCCGATGACGGCGAGCGCCACCCCCCACCGAGCGACCCTTGCCCAGCTCGGACTCATGCGGCCACCCGCGCGCGTCGCGGCGTGCCCGGCAACGCCGCCGATCGCTCGACCGCACCGCCGACCGCCTGGGCAAGCGCGGCCGGCGCCGGCTCGACCTCGGCCAGGTCCCGCTCCTCGAGCCAGTGGCGGCACTTCTCGGCGTAGGCGATCGGGACGATCGGAATGCCGGCACGCTCTGCGAACACGAGGCTGTGGTAGCGCATGCATACCGCCGCGCTGAACGCCTCGAAGACGCCGAGGAGCCCGGCCGTGTCGTCCGGGGGCAGAACGAGCCGCAGCCGCGGCCGAGCGGCGATCAGGCGGCGCGCGAGGAGCTCGTCGTTGTGGGCCGCCACGAACGGGTGCCTGCTCATCGGCAGGAGCGCGAAATCGATCTCCGGCATCGCGTCAACCGTTGCGACCACGGCCTGTTCGACGCGTTCCGCGATCGCCGGCGCGACGGCCGTCAGTGCCAGGCCGACCACCGGACGACGCGCCGGCTGCAGCCCGGCCGCCTGGAGCGTGCGACGGCCCGCGACCGCTCCCGCCGATGCCACGAGGCTCGACAGGTCCGGTGCCACGGCGGCGTCCACGCCGAGCTCCAGGAGCGCGCTACGCGATGCGGCATCGCGGACAACGACGGTTCGAGCCCGGCGAGCCAGGAGCCCGAGCAGCCGTCGCGCCGAGAAGGGCATCTCGCGATCGACGCCGATGCCGATGAGTGCGACGTCGCGGCGAGCGCCTCGCGCCGCGAGGCCGGCAAGTGGCAGCAGCCGCCCGAGCAGCCCCATGTCCCGGCCGAAGAGCCCGCCCCCGCCGATCAGGAGCCCCCGATGGCTCGCCAGCGCCGCCGGCGCGGCTCGGAGCGGGATGCTGCGGACGCCGTGAATCGCGGCGGTCTCGGCGGGCGTCCTGGAAACGACCGTCACGCCCTCTCGACCGGTGAGCTGGAGCAGGCCGGCGAGGATCGCCTCGTCGCCGGCGTTGCGGTAGCCGTAGCCACCGACGATCAGCAGCGGCTTTGCCGGCAGCAGCGTCCGCAGGTCGGCGTGGACGACCGGCGACGCGAATGCGCGGTTCACCGCGACCCGGGGGGCGACGGGGATGTGGTGGCCATCTGGAAGACGGCATAGGGCCCGATCTGCCGGACAAGGTGCAGTCCCACCGACTCGAGGCGCGCGCGGCGGTCATCGAACGCGGGGTCGATCGCGAGCAGGATGGCGGCTTTGACATCGTGGCTCGCGAGCACGCCGGCGGGATCGATCAGACCAAGACCAACAGAGTCGCCGCCCGAAGTCAGATCCGTGACGTACAGCGAGAGTTGTGTCGACGTGGTCGTCTGAACGAGGAGCCCCTGCGCCGTCGACCGAAGCTGCGCGTCCGGCTCCGATGCGAGGAGTCCGACGCAAGGCTCCTGCTCTCCGACCCTTGGCAGGCAGAGTCGGGCGCTCCGTCCTTCGATGCTGACCGAGGTGAAGCCCGTGCCCGCGGCGGGTCGCAGGAGCGACTCGATCCGATAGCCGGGCGCGTTGTCGACAACCGACATCGTCGAGCCTTCGTTGACGACCGTCACTGTCCGGGAGAACGTGGCTGACTCTTTGCCGCGGGTCTGCTCCCACAGCGTCTGGTAGGTCGCGTCGGGCATCCCGAGCGATCCATCCGCCCCGACAGGGCCGACCTGCGCCGTCAAGGTCCTCGAATCACCGATCAGGTGGGTGTCGGCCTGCCGGAGCTGGAGGACGTCGACGAACTCACCACCGTGATTCATCGAGATCGTGGTTGCGGTTGGCGCGGTGGCCAGGCCGCTTGAGGTCGGCTCGGAGAATTTCACGAAGTAGAACTGGTTGGTGAGCGCGGCAGAGCTTCGCAGGATCGTGTCGGCATCGACGCTGCGCTGCCACTCGTCGGGCCGAACCGCGAATCGGACAGGCAGGTTGAAGAGCGCCTCGCGCCCGGTCAGCCCTTCGAGCCATTTGCCGTCTCGGACTGACGTGAGCACCGCGCCGGGCGCGCTGCCCAGCGAGGTGTCGACGAACTCGGCAGCGGCGTTCAGCGCTGTCCCATCGACCGGCTGATAGCTGTTCATCTGGGCCTGATATCGCACAGTCGCGAACGGGATCGCGATGATGGCAAGCATCCCGGGTGCGAGCACGGAGATGAGCCGCAATCGGGACGATGCGATGAAGACCTGTACGTTCCGGACGAGGACGTCGGTCAGAACCAGCAGTACGGACGCGGCAGCCACGACGAGCGGCGCCAGGACGATCGGGGCAAAACGCGGATAGTCGGTTCCCGTGCCGGCGGCGGCGGCGATCAGGAGGAATCCCCAGGCGCCTGCGGACCACGAGAAGAGGATCGAACCGCCGCCAAACGATCGCTTCAGGGCGTCGATAGCGCCACCGGCGAGTGCGGCTACCGCACCGGTGACGACGAGGACAGCCGTGGGACCGTGCGCGAAAAGGCTGCTCATCAGGCGCCCTGGTCCGCGATACGCCAGGCTGGCCGGATTCGAGACGTAGTCTTTCGACGCCGGCACGAGGACCACCGCCGCGTAGATGCCGAGCGCGGCCAGGGCGATCACGAGTGGCGCCAGGACTCTGAGGAGCGCGACCCAGCGAAGGCGGCGCACTCGCAGGGCGGAGATCCCTGCGACTGCCAAGGCGATCGGGATCCCGACCGTCGCGGTGCCGACGTGTGTCATCGCGAGGAGCACCACCCAGGCCGAGCCCATGGTCCAGTAGCGGGGTCCATTGCTGCCGCCGTCGCCGGCTCGCGCGAATGCGGCAATGGCGAGGTTGATGAACGCGACCGCGGCCAGCTGGAACAGACCGCCGAACGCGAGGAGCTCCAGGAAGCGGTCCGTGATGAGGAAGGCCCCGATGACGCTGAGCAAGCCTCCGACGGGATTTCGAAGCAGGACCGAGCCAACGACGTAGAAGCTGGTCGCGACCAGGGCCAGGATCCCAACGGTGAAGACCTGGAGGGCGACCACCGGGTCCGGTATCACCAGTTGAACGCCCGCCAGCAGGATCGGCACCAGCGGCGGAAGCGCTCCAATGGTCCGGTAGGATGGGACGTCGAGCCCGAGGTAAAAGCGGGACGCCATGAGCCACTGGCCGAAATCGCCTCGGCCCGCAATT
>Ga0070696_100002046_pt1 | contig 13222 bp, 8 predicted proteins | sample KBSK1253metaG_FD_65474 | JGI IMG/M metagenome (GOLD analysis project Ga0070696, IMG submission 65474) | Corn, switchgrass and miscanthus rhizosphere microbial communities from Kellogg Biological Station, Michigan, USA - KBS K1-25-3 metaG | ecosystem: Host-associated > Plants > Roots >... | reverse complement strand
GTGGGCTCCCTCGAGCGCGCCATCGCTGCAGATGTTCGTGTAGGGCCAGCGCATGATCGTCGCGATGTCACGCTCGTCCATCCCCTTCGCCACGACGCTCTCCTCCGCCTGCTTCGCCTGCGATTCAGCGATGAGCGCCATGAGCGTGGTCGCGGCGTCGGTTCCGCGCAGCTTCGCGATCTCACCGACGCTCTTGCCGACGTATGACGTGTCGAGCGCGAAGTCACCGATGACGAGATCTTCGGGCGACGCCACTTCCTTCAGGATGAAATCCGTTTCGGCGCGATCGGTGAAGTTGCGCTTGGGATAGAGCACGGTGAGCGTCGACTGCCACATCGTGTACGGATAGACGTCGGCCGTGAGCTGCACTCCCTCGCTCCGAGCGCGATTGAGCGTGGCAATGAGCCTGTCGCCCTGACCCCACAGTCCTCGCATTGCGAGCTTCGTGTGCGACACCTGCACCGGCATCTTTGCCACTCGGCCAATCGTGATCAGCTCGTCGAGGGCCTGCCAGAAGTCGCGATCCTCCGAGCGCATGTGGCTGATGTACCGGCCGCCCTCGGCTCCAGCGACCTTGGCAAGCTCCAGCACTTCGCTTGGCGCGGAGAAGATTCCGGGGTCGTACTCGAGGCCCGTCGAAAGGCCCAGAGCTCCAGCCGCCATTTCCTCGCGCAGAATCCCGCGCATGCGCTCGACTTCGGCCTCGGTGGCTACCCGTTTGAAATCGTCGCCGAGGACTCGCTGGCGGATGGATCCGTGTCCGGCGTACGACGCGACGTTGATCGCGGCGGGTTGCGTGTCCAGTCTTGCAAAGAAGTCAGCCAAGGGTAGATGAGATCCGCCGTCCTGGCCGGCGACGATCGTCGTGATACCCTGACTGACTGCGGCGAGCGCGTCAGGCTGCTTGAACAGTCCCCAGTCGTGATGGCTGTGCGTGTCGATGAAGCCGGGCGCGAGCGTCAGTCCCTTCGCGTCGACGACCTTGTCGCGTGGATTGCGCGTCCAATGCCCGATCGCGTCGATGCGGCCGTTCAGAATGCGAACTTCGGCTCGACGCGGCGGGGTCCCCGTGCCGTCGATGACCGAGGCATTGATGATGAGCGTCGCCTGCGATTGCGCGCCGGCGTGGGAAGCAGCAACGCAAAAGGCGGCCGCTAATGCAATTGTCGATTGGATTCGCATAGGCGCGCGAAACATGCTGCGCGCACCAGCGACGGGCCAGATTGCGGACGAGCTAGGGAATCCTGGCGGGTGAGGGAACCTCAGGCACGGCCACGGTTGGCCCGAGCGTGTCCACCTTCACGCTGCATTGGGCGACGCCTGACGAGCGATCGGCGCGCTTCCGTTCCTTGTCACAGAGATAGCTGTTCACGACAGCTCCGACCCACGAACCGTCGCGCGGTAATGCCATGTTGCTGCCCGGGCGAATCCGCACCGGATAACTACCGACACAGGCCGTGGTAAAGAGGACAATCAGAAGTGAGAATCGCCGCATGTGTGTCCGTCTTGCGATTCCAGTGCCCAACTCCGACAAGGTGGCATCTCGATGCTACGTCATCGTTTCGGGCGCTGTGCGCACTGGGCGGGTCTTCGGTGCGACCTCGGTTGAGGACAGTCGCGTTGCGACTCGACACGCATCCGAGACCAAAGAACTGCAATCGCGAAACACGCGAAACACGCGAAACACGCGAAACACGCGACGACCTCCTTTTCATTTGTCAGGTTCCGGCTCGAGCTCGGGTTCTCAATTGATGTATTGAAGATTTCGCGTTCTTAGCGGAATTCGCGTGTTTCGCGATAAGCAGTTCATCGGTCTGAGCACCCAACTCGGTCTGAGTGGCCAACTCCGCACAACGAACCACATCTTGGTTGCTCTCTTCACGCCCGGGGCTCCAAATGCGCCGATATCTCGCCGTGCTCAGCCTCCTGCTCGCGTCCACGGCACAGTCGCAGGTGACAGCGATCAGAGCCGGCCGTCTGGTCGATCCCGATGCCGGCACGATCTCGACGAACCAGATCATTCTCGTAGAGAACGGAAAGTTCACAGCGATCGGGCCGACCGTGGCGATTCCGCAGGGCGCGCAAGTCATCGACCTCTCGAGCCTCACGGTGCTGCCTGGGCTCGTCGACGCGCACAATCACCTGGCGTTGACTTATAAAGAAGTTCCCGAGCGGAACATCTACTACTTCACCTACGTGATGGAACCGACCGCGCTGCGAGCGATTCAGGCGGTTTCCAACGGCATTCAGATGCTGGCGTCGGGGTTCACCATCGTCCGCGACCTCGGTAACAACGGCAATTATGCCGACGTCGCGCTGCGCATAGCGGTGGAGCAGGGATGGGTGCCCGGCCCCACGATAATCCCCTCGGGGCTCATCATCGGCGGGATGGGTGGCCAGTTCTGGCCGACGCCGGAGATGGCGAAAGAGCACAACATCGTCTATCCGGAGTACCTGGACGCTGACACCCCCGACGAGATCATCAAGGCAGTCCGTCAGAACGCCCTGTTTGGAGCGCGCGTCATCAAAGTGTGTGTCGACTGCAAACCGTGGGGTTATTCGGTCGACGATCTCAGGCTGTTCGTGCGGGAATCAGCCAAAGCGGGGCTCAAGGTCGCCGGCCACGTGCAGACCGTGGATGGCGCGCGCCGGGCCGTCGAAGCCGGCATCTGGTCCATCGAGCACGATCGCGGGATGACGGATTCACTGCACAGAGAGATGGCGCGCAAAGGGATCTTCCGCGCTGGAACGGAGACCCCGCTCTCATTGACGGGACACACCACGCAGGAGCGGTTCGACTTTACCGTGCGGATGCTGAAGAACGGCTTCGACAACAAGGTGCCTCTCACCTTCAGCACTGACGCCGACTACTTCGTCCCCGGAAAGACGCGCGGTGAGGTCGCCATCGAGTTCGTAGAGACGTGGAAGGCCGCGGGGATCCCCGCGCGCGACATCCTGCGGGCGATGACGACCAATGGCTATCGTGTCACCGAGCTGGAACCCACGCGCGGCCCCATCAAGGTGGGACGCTTCGCCGACCTCATCGCCGTCCCTGGCAATCCCCTAGAATCCATCGACGCGCTCAGGGACGTCCGCTTCGTCCTGAAGAACGGCATGATCTTCAAACGTGACGGAGTGATGGTTCCGGGAGGTTTCTTCCACGGTGGTCCGGTCAACGGCTGGAGCGTGCGGTAGCGGCGCGTGCGCGGCCGGAGGTCACAGACTGGCAGGACAGGGCTCACGATGCCACAATTCTGCCGGCGGATTGCCGCCAATCAAAGCCGTCCTTTGCACATCACAGTCAACGGAGACTCCTGATGTACCGACGTTTTTTCGCCATCACCGCCGGCGTATCGCTATTCGTCCTTGGCTGCGAGTCCGATAAGAGCATCACGACGACCCCTCCGGTGACCGCGCTGGTGCGGTTCGTCAACGCGACGGTCAGCGATACGATCGACCTCGCGATCAGCGGCCTGGCGAATCCCGTGAACGGAAACATTGCTTTCGGCGGTGCAAGCGGTTGCCTCACCGTCACTGCCGCCAACCCGACGCTCACCTTCCGGCGGAAGGGAACGACCACGGATCTTACCGGATTCACGCCCAGCTTCACGGCCGGGAAGAGTTACTGGGTCGTCGCGGTCACCGGTGCGAGCGCGCTGGAGTTCGTCACGCTGGAACAGACGTTCGCGCCAACGGATCCAAAGCTGGACGCGGGAATCGCCTCACTCAACGCGATCAACGGCGGCGGCCCGTTCGACACACATATCACACTGCCAGCAGGAACGCTGAGCAGCACGACGGTAAAGAACGCGAATCTGGCGTTCAAGACACCGAGCGCGTTCGCCAACGACCCATTGGTGTTCAACACCGCTACGCCGCCCGTTCAACAGCCGCAGCAACTGCAGTTCACTAACGCCGGCGCCCTGACGGTCGTCCGTAACCATGGCAACGTCACGCTCGGCGTGAACACCCAAAACCTTGCGATCATTGCGCCGGGAGCGCCCGCTACACCCACGACGTTGCGTTCGATCGTGAACGGAGGGTGCTAGAGGAAGAGGTGATGGGTGGTGGGTGGTGGGTGATCGGTGACTGGTGATAAGGGTGATTGGTGATCGGTTTTCCCCCGATCACCTACCACCCACCACCTATCACCCACTGTCAGTACACGTCCAAATCGTGCGCTGCCACGACGCGACCTTTGTAGCCCGCGCGGATCTCCTTCAGCAGCACCGCTTCTGTGTCCGTCGGTCCACCGAAGTACATCTGGTGGTACAGGATCAGCGTCTTCGGCCTGGCTTTCGTTGCGAGCTCGGCGAGCTCTTTGGTCGACGTGTGGAAGCTCGTGATGTACTTCTGCCACGCCTCGGTGCTCCTCGAGTAGCCCAGCTGCGTATACACCTCGTGAATCAACACGTCGCATCCGTTGCAGTTCGCCAGGATGCTCTCACTCGGCGACGTGTCTCCGCCGATCACGATGATGCGGTCCGGCGTCTCGAAGCGATAACCATACGCGTTCTTCCACGCCCCATGTTTGACCGGGAACGCTGTGACCCTGACGTTCGAATCGCTGTAAATCACGCCGGGCTTGACGTCGTACGCGTTGACTTCGCTGCCGGCTGAGCTCTGCTGCTCGAGGCCCTTGACGCGAATGTTGTTGTCTTCCTTGTATGCTTCGCGGAGGTGTCTGGCCATGCTGGAGATGCCGGGCGGACCGTACAGCTCCAGCGGCTTGTCGCGCCCCATGATCCACGGTGTGGTGATCAGGTCGGGCAGCCCGATGGTGTGATCGCTGTGGAGATGCGTGATGAAGGCGAAACGGAGGTTGCGCGCCGTCAACGCTTTCACGCCGGCGCGGTTGGCTTCTTCCGCTCGCCGCACCAGGCCTACCCCCGCATCCACCAGGTACGGCGTGCCGTTGACGACGATCGCGACTGCCGGGCCCATTCGGTCCGGCATCGGCCGAGGATACCCGGTGCCAAGAAAGACGATCTGGCTTGTACCGCCGGATTTGCGAGCAGAGGAAGTGGACGGCGCTTTCCCCTGCGCGGTCGCCGTATTCGCGAACGCGACCGTGGCGAGTGCGATGACGCCGACGGCATAGCCGATCACGCGTCTGTTGTGGCGTGCGTAGCCAAGCATGGCGGGAGTGAAGAGAAGGGGAGGATTCATCGAACGATTCTGAGCACGCTGCCGCCGACGCGATCGCGCAACGTCGCCGCGTATTCGCCGCGCATGCGCCGCTTGACGGAATCGGGCTCGAGACGCGTGCCCGCGGCGTCCAGAGCGGTGCCGAGCGACAGGAGTTGCGCGGAATCGCGCACGACGAAAATGCGCATATGCGTCCACGGCGACAGTGAATCGCTCGCCTGGAGCGTGGTCACGCTGATGAACGCGCCCTGCTTCCGAGCCTCGGCGTCGATCGGCTCCGCGACTTCTCTGATGTAGCGGTTGTACGCTTCGAGCATCCCCGGCTTGGCGCGCCAATAGAATACCTGCGCCAGCGATCCAACGTCCTGCGGGAGGGCGGCGGCAGTTTGGCCGACGTTCACGTTGCCGCGACAGCTCACGGACGCAACGACGCCGAGGATCAGGAGAGCCGAGGTCTTCGAGGGCATTCGACGCGGGGCAGCTGGAGCAGGGGAGTGACTCCTCGCGAAGATGATTTGGCATCGGGAAAGTATCAATACGCCTGCGCGCTTGACGCAGTCGTCGGAGCACCGCCCAATTTGGGGATGCAACGCCGAGACTTTCTCATCGATGTCGCGCGGCTGGCCGCGCTGGCTGCCGTCGTTCCGAACGACTGGCGCATCGTTCACCGCCCGCGCTTCGCGGACGACCCCTTCCAGCTCGGGATCGCCAGCGGTGATCCGACGCCGACGTCGGTGATGATCTGGACGCGCCTGGTGCCCAAACCAATGGAGCCCGACGGCGGCATGACGATGCGCACGGCGGTGAGCTGGGAGGTGGCCGACGATGAGGGGTTCGCCCAGATCGTGAAGAGAGGGCGCGCAACCGCCGTGCCCGAGCTCGGATACAGCATCCATGTCGACGTCGACGGCCTCGCCCCCGACCGGTGGTATTTCTATCGGTTCACGGCGGTGGACGCCGCGAGCCCAGTCGGGCGGCTGCGCACCACCCCGGCAGCGGGCGCGCTGTCGCCGCTGCATTTCGCTTTCTGTTCGTGTCAACATTACGAGCAAGGCTACTACACGGCGTTGAAGCACTTGTCCACCGAAGAGGTGGACCTGGTCGCCCACCTTGGCGACTACATCTACGAGTACGGTCCCATCGAAGGGCGGGCGCGGCTGCACAACGCCCTCGAGATCCGAACCCTCGACGACTATCGCAAGCGATACGCGCTCTACAAGGCAGATCCGATGCTGCAGGCCGCGCATCACCGCGCGCCCTGGATCGTGGTGTGGGACGACCACGAAGTGGACAACAACTGGGCGGGTAGCTTCGGTGAGAACGGCATGGAGTCCGACGAGCAGATGCACGACCGGCGCGCGGCCGCGTTTCAGGCGTGGTGGGAGCATCAGCCGGCTCGCGTACCCCGCGCTCGGTCGTGGGCCGATCTCACGATCACGCGCACCATCAACTGGGGCGCGCTCGCGCGGTTCTGGATGCTCGATTCGCGGCAATACCGCAGCGATCAGGCGTGCGGCGATGGCGTCGTCAACGTGCCATGCGGCGATTGGGCGAGTCCGTCCCGCACGATGCTCGGACCGACGCAGGAGAAATGGCTGAGTCAGGGGATGGCTGCGTCGCGCTCACGCTGGCAAGTGCTCGCCAACCAGACGATGCTCGCGTCACTCGACACCGCACCGGGACCCACCCTCCAGACGTCGATGGACAGCTGGAGCGGCTATCCGGCGGCGCAGACGCGCCTGCTCAATACGATCGCGCGCGCGGCGCCGAACCGGACCATCGTGATCACGGGCGACAATCACGCCAACTGGGTGAACGACATTCGCGCCAGCGAGCCGCGCAGTCCCTCGATCGCGACGGAGTTCCTCGGCACCAGCATCTCGTCCGGTGGGGATGGCAGCGACCGGGCCAACTTCTACACGGACGCCATCGCCGCCGAAAACCCGCATGTGAAATGGCACAACAACCGGCGCGGCTACGTGGTGTGCGAAGTCACTCCGGAGACCTGGCGCGCCGAGTATCGCACTGTCGCCTACGTCTCACGCCCCGACGCCGCCATCGAGACGCCGTCCAAATGGCGGGTCGCGCACGGACGTCCTGGCGTTCAACGAGAGTCCTAGAGGCCCGGCATCCCAGACCGACTACTTCCATCACGGAACACACTGGATGAGACGGAGCACACAGATACAGCAACAGCATGATGTTGGTGTTTCGGCAGAGAGTCTCTCACTCGCAAGAAACCAACAAGTCACGTGCAGTATCCGTGCATTCCGTCAGGTCCGTGTGTTCCGTGATGAGCTTTTTTCGGTCTGTGATGCTCCTTGATCAGTTTCGGCTCGCGACCTTGTCATCCGGTCGCTTGAGCTTGGCGTTGTAAAACTCGACCATGCGCCGATGCATGTCGAGAAAGTCCTCGATCGTGGCGTTGCCGCCGCCATGGCCGCCGTTCATGTAATTCACCCAGACCACTTCCTTCCCCAGCCGACGGAGCGCGTAGTACATCTCGCGTGTGTTGTCCGCGGGCACGTTGGAGTCCTGGGCGCCCGTGATGAGCATCAGCGGCGTCGTGATGCGATCGGCGAACATGATCGCCGAGTGTTGCACGTACTTCTGCGGTTGCTGCCAGAGCGTCGCGCCCAGCCGATCCTGACTCTTCTCCGCGGCGTGCACGTTGCGAACGCCCAGCCGCGGGCTGTCCGTGTAGAAGCTGATGATATCGACCTTACCGGAGATGTTGATCGCCGCCCGGAACCGCTGCGTCTGCGTGATGAGCAGGTTGGTGGCGTACCCGCCATAGCTCGTCCCGTGCACGCCGAGCCGCGTGGAGTCGGCAATCCCCATCTCGATCAACTTGTTGGCAGCGGAGGTTACGCCTTTGACCCACGCCTCGCCGGGATATCCGATGTCGAAGTCGACCGACGGCTTCACCACGATGTAGCCATTGGAGGCAAAAACGTTGGCGGTCGCATCGAAGGTGTCGTCGAAGAAGTCTTCGTACACGTTGAACAGCGTCGGATAGGTCTTGCCCGCCGTGTAATCGGCGGGATAGTAGACGACGCCGAACTTGCGATGGCCATCCGAGTCGAGGTACTGGAGCAGGTCGGTGCGCGCGAGCTGTTTGGCCGAGAGCTGGGGGTTGGTCTCGACGAGCTGCCGAACGTTCTTGAGGTTCGCGTCGGCGACGTAGACGTTGGGCGGCCGGTTCCCGGTCGCGATGTTCATCACGAGTGTGGAGCCGTCCTTCGAGACCCTCAGGCCGGAGTAGATGCGACCGTCCTTCGCAAGCTCCTCGAGCTTCCTGGCGCCACGATTGTATCGCAGCACCGCACGCTCCCATTTCAGGCGGGACGCGCTCGTGAAGTACAGCTGCGACCCGTCGTCGGTCCACGCCGCGAGCTGCACACGCGGAATCGCAACGTTCGAGTCGGAAGTGGCGACGATGAGCTCCTTCGACGAGCCGGCCACGTCGTACAGCCAGAGACCTTCCTTGTTCGAGAGCACCAGCGCGTCGCCCGCCGGGCTGTAGCGCACGACGGCGAAGCGCTCGTTCTCGCGCCGATCGCGTGTCGCCTTGGTCGTGTCCGTCGAATCGCGTTTCTCGTTCAATGGGAGGCCCGCGATCAGCTTTTTCGCGGTGTCGTCGATCGTGCCGAGGAAGACGCGTCCTTCCTTGCTGTAGGCGAAGTGCTTGCCGTCCCGCGCCCATGTGATCGTCGTGTTCTTGAGCGATGGCAGCACCGTGCGGGCGCAATCCGTCGAGCACTGGGGGGGAAGCCTGCGCGCGACGAGCTGGTTCTCGGTGCCGAAGATGACGTCGTAGTCCGTCTTCTTCGTCACGTCCTCGTTGTACACCACGACGGTGGCGTCTTCGGTGATGTCGAAGTTGCCGAGCTTCATCTCCGGGATCAGCTCGGTCGTGGCGCCGCTGCTCGGAGTGTAAGCGACCACGCTGACTTCGGACCCCATGCGACGCAGCGCGTCCCACGAGAGAAACGGCTCCTTGCTCGACTGCACGAACACGGGTCCGGTGGTCATGCCGAGGAACATGTCGCGCGCCTGCTTGCGCCACGCGAGGTTGTGTACCGAGTACACCAGCCGTGATCCGTCACTGGTCCACCGCACGTCGCTGTTCTCCGCGACGTACTTGTTGGCGGGCACCGGCGCGCTGGAGATCTTGCCCGAGGCGCGGTCCCAGAGCATCGGGACGAAGCTCTCGCCCCTCAACTCGAGAAACGCGAGGCGCGATCCGTCGGGCGACCACCTCGGTTGCCGGATGTTGCGCTTGTCCGGGTAAACGGCTCGGCTCTGACCGGTGCGCGTGTCGATGACCCACAGCTTCACCAGGTTGGGACGGATGTAGGTCGGGTCGCCATCACGGCGAAAATCGACGCCGAATCCGTCGCGCCGAACGGCCGACGTCGCGGCCACCCACCGTCCGTCCGCGGTCAGGTCGCCGACGTTGTACGTCGTGATGTCCAGCGCGTCTTCGGCAGTGAACGAGGCCGGTGACACGGCCGGCCTTGGCGCCTGGGCGCGGGCGGCCGACGCGGTGACCAGGAGAATGGCGAGGAAACGCAACGAGCGCATTGGATCAACCCGGAGGGAGATTGAAAGAAAATGCCGTGCGGGGACTCCAAAACGGAAGTGACTCCACGTTAGAGATCTCGATACGGCTGTTCTAACGCGGAAACGACGCGGATTAGGCGGACAACTTCACGGATACTACTTGTTGTTAAAACAAATCAGTATCCGAGATGTTATCCGCCGCATCCGCGTCGTTTCCGCGTTAAAACAGCCGAACCGAGATCTCAAAAGCACCGAGATCTCAAAGGACCGAGATCTCCAAAGAGCGCGAGATCTCCAAGGAGCGCGAGATCTCCAAGAGCGCGAGATCCCAAGGAGCGCGAGATCTAAGGAGCGCGAGATCTAAGGAGCGCGAGATCTAAGGAGCCGACAGCTCTCGGACCCAGATGTTCCGATAGCGCACGGGGTTCCCGTGATCCTGCAGCGTGATCGGCAGCTTGTCGGGATGAGCTTCGTACGGCGCCCGTCTTTGGTTCGACGTCGGCCCGAGCAGCGTCATGTTGTCCTGCACGAGGACGTTGTTGTGAAACACCGTCATCCGTGCGGGGGACAGAAGCTTCCCTTGCGCGTCGAAGCGCGGGGCGTGGAAGATGATGTCGTACGTCTGCCACTCACCGGGCGGCCGGCTCGCGTTCACCAGGGGCGGAAACTGTCCGTAGATCGCCCCGGCCTGGCCATCGGGATACGTGATGTTCTTGTACGAGTCGAGCACCTGCACTTCGTACCGCTCCATCAGAAAGACGCCACTGTTGCCGCGCTCCTGACTCTCCCCCTTCGGCGGCGTCGGCGTCTGCCACTCGACGTGCAGCTGTGCGTCGCCAAAGCCCCGCACGGTCGCGATGCTGCCGGTGCCGGCGACGACCTCCATGTATCCGCCGGTGACCTTCCACTTGGCGGGACCGCGCGTGCTGTCGTTCGTGCGCCACTGCGCCAGCGACGTTCCGTCGAACAGGACGACGGCGTCCGACGGTGGCGGCACCGGCGGCGTCGGCGGACCGGGGTCCACCACGCGTGGTTGCGGTCGGCTGGTCGAATGCTGAGGCCACTCAGTCACGGCCTGCGCGCCCGCTCGCGCCGCCAGCGCAATGACAGCGAATCCGGTGAACAGCCATGCGCGCCCCCCCCTCATGGTACCAGTCGCGTGCGCCCAAACTCAAACTCTTTGGGCGGCTCCGCGCCGAGAAGGTTTTTCACCCAGTAATCCCAGCGACGACGCATCATGTAGCCCGACATCGCGCCATAGCCGTGACGCTGGTTCGTGAGCATCAGCAGATCGAAATCCTTGTTTGCCTTGATCAGGGCGTCCGCCACGACCTCAGTATTGTACGGCGGCACGTTGTCGTCGAGGGTGCCGTGCGCCAGCAGCAGTTTCCCCTTGAGATTCTTGGCGTACGTCTGGTTGGCTTCCGCGGCGTAGTTGTCGCCGCTCGGTCCGCCCGTTTTCACGAGCAGCCCCTGGTAGCGCTCTCCCCAATCATCCTCATAGTTGCGGTTGTCGTGGTTGCCGGATTCCGAGATCCCAACTTTGAAGAAGTCGGGATACCTGAACATGGCATCGGCCGTCGCGAAGCCGCCACCCGAGTGGCCCCAGATCCCCGCGCGATCGATGTCGATCCAGCGGTACCGCTGCGCGAGCTCCTTCATCCCCGCCACTTGATCGGGGAGCGTGTTGTCGCCCATCTGGGCGTAGTACGCATCCTGAAATGCCTTCGAGCGCCAGGGGGTCCCCATGCCGTCGATCTCCACCACGATGAAGCCCAATTCGGCGACCGCCTGATTGTCGCCACGCGCGGGTGAGAAGCTGCGTCCCCCGACGCTCCCCGTTTGTGGACCCGGATAGATGTGGTTGATGATCGGATAGCGGCGCGTCGAGTCCAGCTTGGAGGGGGTGTACAGCAGACCATACAGATCGGTCCTACCGTCACGCGCCTTGACCGTGATCGGCGTCGGCGGCTTCCAGCCGGTGGCAAGGAGACGCGAGGCGTCCGCGCGCTCGAGCGTGAGCAGCACCTTGCCATTCATGTCGCGCAAGGCAGTAACCGGCGGCGACGTCGGCGTGGAGTAGGTGTCGACGAAGTACTGTCCGTTCGGCGCGACGGAGATCGTGTGGTTGGCGTCCTCGGGGGTCAGCAGCGTCAAGCCGCGGCCATCCATGCGTTGCTTGTAGAAGAACTGGAAGTAGGGATCGCGCCCCGGCTCGCGGCCGACAGCCGTGAAGTACAGCGTCCGCGATTTCTCATCGACGCGCATCAGGTCCGCGACGTTCCAGCTCCCCGATGTGACTTGCTGCTTGAGCTTTCCGGTTCCGAGATCGTACAGGTACAGATGTCCCCAGTTGTCGCGCTGCGACCACCAGAGCACCTCGTTGGAGGCGGGGAGGACGCGCCACTGCGCCGTGCCAACGGGTGAGATGCCGGACTCGAATTGGGTGGACGAGCGCTCTTCCAGAACGTCGCGAATCGCTCCGGTCGCGACGTCCGCCACGCGCAGATTGACCTGCTTGTGATCGCGCGAGACCGAGGCGAAAGCGAGCGCCGTCGCGTCCGGGTACCACGCGACGTCGGTGAAGTCCCCGTTGCACGAGATGTGATCGCAGATCGTCGACCGGTGCTGGTCCGGAGGCATCTGAAAGCGCACGACTCGGCGCGTATCGACGTCGATCACGACGCGGTGAATTCGGAAGATCACGCTGTCGCCGGGAAGCGGATACTTCCACGCCTGGAGCTTCGGGGCTCCGACGTTCGTCGTGACGAGATACATGTCGCTCGTCCCGCGCGCGTCATGCTGGAAGGTTGCGATCTTCTTCGAGTCCGGCGACCAGGCGAGCACGGGATCATCGCTCTTGATCCAACCCGCGTTGTTCGTGGCGTAGCCGAAGTCCTTTACGCCGTCGGTCGTGAGCTGCGTCTCCTGTCCCGTCCCGAGATCGCGGACCCACAGATTGTAGGCGCGAATGAACGCGGCGAGCCGGCCGTCCGGAGAGGTGACCGAGTTGGGCGGCGCCCCAGTTGCGCGCGCGGTGTCGATGATGACGCAGGCGTACGTCTGGAGATCGCACTTCCACCGCCGATTCGACGCCTGCACGGTGAGCTCCCTGCTGTCCTTGGAAAGCTCGAACGTCTGGAAGGGCAGGCGGTTGGGGTCGACGCGCCCACCGGTGACCGTCGTCAGCGCCTGGGCCAGGCGAGTTTGATCGAACGCGCTCGCGCGCGTACGACGCGCGGGATCGACGAGCACGAACGTGAAACCGTTGCTGGTCGAGGCGCGATACCAGAAGCGTGTGTCCCCCCCCGGGAGCCACGAGGGACGCACGCCGATTCCCGTGACGAGCGGAGCGGTCGTGGCGCCCAGAAACCGCTCGGCGCGCGCGTAGTCTTCGGCGGTGACCACGCGAGGAGACTGCGCGGCCAGCGGAGCGGCGAGGACGAGAAAGGCAGCGAGTTGAATGCGCATGGAGCGGAAACTGTCCACCCCATGTCGGGGGTGCAAC
>Ga0070696_100002045_pt1 | contig 13231 bp, 14 predicted proteins | sample KBSK1253metaG_FD_65474 | JGI IMG/M metagenome (GOLD analysis project Ga0070696, IMG submission 65474) | Corn, switchgrass and miscanthus rhizosphere microbial communities from Kellogg Biological Station, Michigan, USA - KBS K1-25-3 metaG | ecosystem: Host-associated > Plants > Roots >... | reverse complement strand
CGGATGGCTGAAGGGCGCGTCGCTCAACCGCGATCGCAACCTGCGGCTGCAGTACCTCGCGGGGCTCGGGCTGAACCTGTATCAGAGCGACGCCATCTACAGGAACATGATCAAGGAGAGTCAGTATCCGGACGGCCTGTTCACCGGATCGCCGTCGACGCTGGCGGCGCTGAGGGAGACGATCAATCAGGCGCTGGGGCGGTAGTCGGCTGGTTGGTGGTTCGTGTCTAGACCACGGTCCCCGGCGGGATGACGCCGCCCTTCGGCACGACGACGATGCCGCCGCGGATGTACCAGCCGTCGCCGTCGGCGTGCTCCACGTTGCGTTCGTTCACGAGCCGCGACCCCTCGCCGATGCGCGCGTTCTTGTCGATGATCGTCCGCCTGAGCACCACGTCGCGGCCGATGCCGAGGTCGGGCACGCCGTTCCTCGCGTGGCCGTCCTCGTAGTAGTCGGCGCCGAGCAGCACCGACTGACTAATCTGCGCGCCCGCCTCGATGTGCGTACGGATGCCGACGACGCTCTCGTCGATGTCGCAGCGGTCAAGGTAGCAGCCGTCGGTCACGATCGACGTGCGCACCTCGCAATCGGTGAGGCGTGCGCCAGCCAGGTGCCGCTGGTGCGTGTAGATGGGGCGGGACGGATCCCAGAACCGGAACGGCGCCGCAGCGCGGCCGAGCATGATGTTCGCTTCGTAAAACGACTCGATCGTGCCGACGTCGGCCCAGAAGCCGCGGTACAGGTACGGCTTGACACGGTACTTGGTCAGCGCGTTGGGAATCAGCTCGCGGCCGAAGTCGAGCCCAGGCTCGCGCTCGAGCATGTTCAGCAGCACGTCGCGTGAGAAGACATAGATGCCCATCGACGCCATGAACGGCTGCTCATCCGTGTGCCGCCCGAAGGTGGCGCCGGGCGGGATGCTGCGTCCGATCTCCGTGAGCCGGTCCGCCTTCGGCTTCTCCTCGAACGCGACGATGTTGCCGCTGGTGTCGAAGCGGAAGATGCCCATCTGCGTCGCGGTGTCGGCATCGACGGGCTGTGCGGCGATGGTGATGTCGGCGTGCTGGTCCTGGTGCGCCAGGATCATCTCGGAGTAATCCATCCGGTAGAGATGATCGCCGGCGAGGATGAGGTAATAGTGCGCCTCGTGCTGCGCGAAGTGGCGCGCCGCCTGCCGCACCGCGTCGGCCGTTCCCTGGAACCAGTTCGGGTTGTCGGGCGTCTGCTCGGCCGCGAGGATTTCGACGAACCCCTGCGAGAACATGTCGAGCCGGTACGTCAGCGAGATGTGACGGTTGAGCGACGCCGAATTGAACTGCGTCAGTACATAGATGCGACGGATGTCTGCGTGCAGGCAGCTGCTGACGGGGACGTCGATCAGCCGGTACTTGCCGCCGATAGGGACCGCGGGCTTGGACCGCGTGGCGGTGAGCGGGAACAGACGAGACCCCTGGCCCCCGCCAAGGATGATCGCAAGCGTGTCGCCGGCCATGAACATAACGGGTCAGTGCAAACCGCCGGCCGTCATCGGTCGGAGCGCGGCAGTCGGATGATGAATGTGGCGCCGGTGCCCGGTCCGTCGCTCATGGCCTGGATGCGCCCGTCGTGCAGCTCGATCAGCCGCCTGGCGAGCGTCAACCCGATGCCGAGGCCGTCGCGCGGCTGGCCCGTTGGGTCGTCTCCCTGCATGAACAAGTCGAAGATGTGCGGCAGCACCGACGGCGAGATGCCGACGCCGGTGTCGCTCACGCTGATCATCACGTCGCCGTCGTCATCCGCGGCGCGGAGCGTGATGCGCCCGCCGCGCGGGGTGTACTTGACGGCATTGTTCATCAGGTTCGAGATCGCCTGCGCGAGGCGCGTGAAGTCGGCGTGCACCCAGACCGATTCCCGCGGCATGTCGACCGTGAGGATCTGGCCCGCGACCGCGATGAGCGGCTGCGTGGTCTCGATGGCGCTGTGCAGGACGACGCGGATGTCGATGCGCTCGCGCCGCAGGTCGATCTTGTTGCGCGTGATGCGCGAGACGTCGAGCAGATCGTCGGTGAGCCGGCCCAGGTGGAACAGCTGCCGCTCCATGACGGCGTAGGCGCGTCCCGCGACCAGCGGATCGCCGCCCGAGCGCCGCAGCTCGTCGAGCGCGTTGCGCAGCGGCACGAGCGGGTTCCGCAGCTCGTGTGAGAGCGAGGCGAGAAATTCGTCCTTGCGCCGGTCGGCCTCGCGCAGCAGGCGCTCGGCGCGCCGCTGTTCCGTGATGTCGACGCAGACGGCGACGCAGCCGATGATCGTCCCGTCCGAGTCGTAGAGCGGCTCGACGTCGTTCTGAATGTAGCGGACGGTGCCGTCGGCGCGGACGATCTCGATGTTGTTCCTGACCGATTTCCGGTGCGCCATGGCGTACCGCATCGGCAGCTCGCGGGGGGGCAGATCCTTGCCGTCGCGCTGAATGCGGTACTTCGGCGTCTGCCCGTCTGCCGTCATCGAGATGTTCTCGTCCGGCGACACGCCGAGCAGGTGCGCCAGCGCTTCGTTGGCGGACACCATCCGGCACTCGGCGTCGTGCGCGATCGCAATCGGCACCGGCGCATGGTCGATGAGCGCCTCCAGGCGACGGAGCCGGCCGCGCAGCTCATTGGCGTTTGCGCCAGTGCTGGAACCGAAGAATTCGAAGGATATCGCCATTCAGCGGAAGGCGGGGTCGCCGGGCAGTCGGGGATTATCCCACGGAACTGTTTTCGCGATTGTTGCAGCGGCGAGATCCGATCGTTACGCGCACACTCCATGCTGGGGATGCATGTGCGTGGGTATACCACGGCGTCCGATCACGACCGCGCAGCGATGGCGCTGACGATCAGCGTCATTGTCTGCGCGCATAACGAGGCGCGCTACCTTCGAGCCTGTCTCCATTCCGTCCTTGCCCAGTCGCGGGCGCCTGACGAACTCCTGGTCATCAACAATGCGAGCACCGATGAGACGGCCCTCGTGGCGTCGCAGGTTCCGGACGTGCGCGTGGTGGATGAGCCGCGCAAGGGCCTCGTGGTCGCGCGCGAAACGGGCCGCCGGCACGCGGCGGGCGACATCTTGATCTATACGGACGCCGACTGCCGCGCCCCGCTGACGTGGGTTGAGCGCATCGAGCGGCATTTCGATCGTGACGCCACGCTCATCGCGCTGTCGGGTCCGTACCGGTATTACGACTGGGACTGGTGGGGACGCGCCCTGATTCGCGCCTACGACTTCACGCTGGCGCCCGCGACGCAGTTGCTCGTCAAGCACCTGCTGCGGATCGGCACGATCTTTTACGGCGGCAATTTCGCCGTCCGCCGCGAGGCGCTCGATCGCATCGGCGGCTTCGACACCTCCATCGAGTTTCACGGCGAGGACACGAACGTGGGCCGCCGCCTGTTCGCGGTCGGCAGGGTCGGCCTGTTTCACGACTGTTACCTCCATACCTCCGCGCGCCGGTACATCGCCATGGGGAAGCGCGAGGTGTTCCGCCTCTACGTCCGGAACTTCGTCTCCGAGGTGCTGCATCACCGGCCGAAAGACACGGCACACGTGGATGTGAGGACCTGATGCCTGGTTACGAGCCCTTTCTGTTGTGCGACTTTCACGTGCATACGCGGTGGAGCGACGGCGCGCTGTCGGTGCGCGAGGTGGTGGACCTGTACGGCTCCACCGGGAAGTTCGACGTCGTCGCGATCACCGATCACATCCTGATGAAGAAGGACCTGCTCGCGCGCGCGGGGCGCATCGCCTCGCTCGGCCGGCGGCGGTTCGGGTTGCGGGAGCAGGAGTTCGAGGCCTACCTGGCGGACATCGCGGCCGAAGCGCAGCGCGCGCTCGACCGCTACGGCATGCTCGTCATTCCCGGAGCCGAGGTGACGCAGAACCGGCTGCGCGGGCGCAAGAACTCGCACATCATCGCGCTCGACATCAAGAAGTACATCAGCGCCGACCAGTCGGCCGATGCGATCCTCCGCGAGATCCGGCGGCAGGGCGGGCTGAGCATCGCCTGTCACCCGCACCATCGCCACCCGCGGCGCTTCGAGATCAGCACGTGCTACATGTGGGACCACCGCGAGGAGCTCTCGAGCCTCGTTGACGTCTGGGAAGCCGCGAACCGCGACGACCTGTTCCCGGTGACGAGCCTCAAGCACTACCCCTACATCGCCAACAGCGACTTCCACAAGCCGAAGCATCTCTACTCGTGGAAGACGCTGGTGCGCTGCGAGAAGAGCTGGCCGGCGGTCAGGAAGGCGCTGCGCAGCAACGTCGACGTCGCGCTGACGCTCTTTCGGAATGGCTCCTGGGCGGCCTGACGTCGGTTTCCGGCGTGGCACGAAAATGTGATGCGGGCGACACGCGACCGACATGCGTGTGGTTTAGGGTGACTGCCATGTCATACACAGTCACCCTCGGATGCGGCTGCCTGGTGTACGTGGCGTGCCACCCGCAGACCGGCCTCGCGCACACGCGCATCATCGAAGCGCGATCGACCGAGTGCGCGATTCGCTCGCACGCCATCGGCGTCCGGATTCCCGTGTGGGAACTGCTGCCCTACGAGCCCGACGACCCGATCGCAGGGCGCCGGGTACCGCCGTACCGACGCGCCTCCGAGCGCGCGAATCGATGAGCGCCGAGACGCCGGCTCCCGACGACCTGCTGCAGCGTGTCCGGGCGGAGTTCATCGAGATGCCGGGACTCCGCGTGACGCGCGCAGCGAGCGGATGATCAGCCTTCTGCCACGGGAACGTCGGAGTCGAGCTCCGGCGATTCCGCGACCTCGACGGGCTCTTCACCGACATCCCAGATGCCGCCGCGCGGGCGTTCCGCGTCCCGCTCCCGCCGCCGCGCCGAGCGCGGCTCGTTACGCGACGGCGTCGTCCGCTTCGGCGTGGCGATCGCCTCGCGCTGTTTCGAGGCCTTCTTGCGCTCCTTCGCCGCGCCTTCAACGATCTTCTTGTAGGCCCGGCGCGCTTTCTCGGCGGCCTTCCGCGCGGCGCGAGCGGCCTTCGCGGCCTCCTTCGCAGTCTTCTTGGCCTGCTTGGCCTTCCGCTTGGCGTCGCGCGATTTCGCTTTCAGCCGCTTCGCGCTGTCGACGGCCTCGTTGAGCTCGCGTTCAGCTGCCCGCTGTTTGTCGATCGAAAGCTTTGGCGCCGGCGCTCCACGTTTTTTGCTCATAGAAGCGCACAGCCTATCGCAACGGGCGGACGGACCGCCAGATCTTTGCTTGACACACTGCGGTGCGGGATGCAGGCTTCGGCTTTCGCGTGAGGAGGGTTGTGATGACCAAAGGCCTGCGCACCGCCGAGGAACGGTTGGAGACCGAGGGTGGCGTAACAATCTTCGTCCGCTCGTGGCGTCCGGACGCGCCGGCCCGGGGCGTCGTCGTGATCGTGCACGGCTTCAACTCGCACAGCGGCGAATACGGATGGGTGGCGAGCCAGTTCGCCGGCAGCGGCCTTGCGGTCTATGCACCCGACCTGCGTGGACGGGGCAAGTCGGACGGCGAGCGCTTCTTCGTCAACAAGTTCTCCGACTGGGTCAACGATGTCGCGGAAATTGTCTCGCTCGCCAAGTCGCGCGAGCCCGGCCTGCCGGTGTTCATGCTCGGGCACAGCGCAGGTGGGGTGGTCTCCTGTATTTACGCGCTCGAACACCAGGCGGAGCTCGCCGGACTCGTGTGCGAGAGCTTCGCCCACGAAGTGCCGGCGCCCGACTTTGCCCTCGCCGTCTTCAAGGGACTCAGCCACGTCGCGCCGCACGCGCATATCCTGCGGCTGAAGAACGAGGATTTCTCGCGCGATCCCCAGGTCGTCCAATCGAAGAACATCGACCCGCTGATCGCGCACGAGATTCAGCCGACGCAGACGCTTGCGGAAATGGTTCGCGCCGACGATCGGCTTCGACGGGAGTTTCCCCTGATCACGCTGCCGGTTCTCATCCTGCACGGCACCGCGGACAAGGCCACCAGGCCCAGCGGCAGCCAGCGGTTCTATGAAATGGCGGGCTCCCGCGACAAGACGCTGAAGCTCTATGACGGGCACTTCCACGACCTGCTGAACGACCTCGACAGGGACGTCGTGATGAACGACATCAAGGCGTGGGTCGATGCGCACATTCCCGCCATGCGCGGCGTTGCCATCGAAGGCGGCGTCGCCGGCGTGTAGAACGCGCCGGCGGAGGCGATGACAATTGTGATCCGCGTGCTTCGCGCGAGGCGCGCTAGCGCCGGAGTGAAGGGACCCAACGTGCGGACGCGAAGATGCCGACGTGACGGCCATCGGATCGAGACGCGGCTCGAACGGGCGATGCGCTGGACAGCCTCTGCACGACGGGGCCCGCGACGAGGTTCGCCATCCAGCCCCCGTTCGTCGACGCGGCGTGGAGCGATGGACCGACGAGCAGCTTCGCGCCGCCGTCGGCTTCGGCAGGATCCCAGAACCCTTCGAGATCCTGGCCGATGCCTTCGGCGCCGATGCTGATGCGACGGCCAAGACCCCGCGACCAGCCGAGGCTCGTCACGATATCCGCCGCATCGTGCCTGACAAGCGACCCCGCGGCTCGTTCCATCACGAGGCTGCCCTGGAGCCGACCGCGTCCGACGTTCGATCCAGCGAGCAGGCGGCCGATGAAGACGCGCGTGCCGTCCCATTCCTGCCGGATGCCGCCTCCACCGGCGACCGCGATGGAGCCGGTCGACAACACGGGCCGCACGATGTCGATCTGCTGAAACGTCGGCCGCACATGGCCGTCGATCGGCAGCCTCGTCATGCTGGAGATCGAGCGGACCGTCCATCGCGGCGTCGAGATCGCGACGCCGACGCCGAAGTCAGCCGCCGAGCCGCCCCACAATGCCAGGCCCCGCTCCTCGACCGCCGCGAACGTCTGCAGACTCGTGTGCGGGGGTTCGCGTTCCGGCGCCGCCACCGTGAAGACGAGCTGCGGCGTCTGCGCGGACGCGCGTACCGCGGCCGATGCCGCCATCGTCAGTGTCAACGCGGCAGATCGCCACAGGCGCAGCATGGACCCTGACAGTGCGCGCCGGGTGTGACAACGCACCGATGATGCAGAAAAGAGAATGTAAACGTCAGCGCACCGTCCGGGCCATGTCGAGCAGCGTGGTCGCCGTCAGCCAGTTGCGGGCGGTGGCATCGACGCCGAGCAGCCGCTCGGCGCGCGTGGCGAGCTTCGATCTGCCGAACCCGTCCGGCGTGTGGAGGTAGAGCACCTTCCCCTTCAGCGCGAAGCGCTCGGTGCCGGTCTTGAGCGCGTCCATCGACTTCAGGTCAGGTTTCTTCGGGCTTTCGGCGAGAAAGAACAAATGAACGCTCGGCGGGTTCTTGTCGGCCTCCGGAAAGGGGTTGGCGGCAACGGCGCTCGCGAGCTGGCGCGGCGTCAACACCAGCACGTGCGGCTCGAAGCCGTGGCTCTTCGACACCGCGGCGGTCAGCTGCTTCGCCAGGCGCGACACATCGGACGCGGCGCTTCGAAAGATCACGTTGCCGCTCTGGATGTAGGTCTGGACGTCAACGCAGCCGTGCTGCTCGAGCAGCCGCTTCAGATCCGGCATTGGCAGCCGGTTGTTGCGGACGAGATTGATCCCGCGAAGGAGCGCGACGTAGGTCTTCATCGGAGCGGTCATAACCGTCGGGTTTCTCCGTGCGCGAGCGTCCAGTTGGCAGCGTCGGGCAATCCGGCCTCCCGCCAGCGCTGCGCAAATCGCGCGGGCGGCTCTTCGACTGGCTCGTCGGTGAGCCGGAACGTCCCCCAGTGCATGGTCAGGCAGGGTGGCAGCGTCCCGGCGCCGTCGGCCACGGCGCGGTAGGCGGCAATCGCGTCTTCCGGGTTCATGTGAACCGTGCGCATGAACCAGCGCGGCTCGTACGCTCCGATTGGGAGCATGACGAGGTCGAACGGTCCGAGACGCGCGGCAATCTCACCGAACTCGGGATGCAGCGCCGTGTCGCCCGCGAAGAAGATGCGCGCGCCGTCGGCTTGGATGGTCCAGCTGCACCAGAGCGTGTCGCCGCGGTCGCCGATCATCCGCGAGCTGAAATGCTGCGCCGGCGCACAGGTGGCCGAAAGAGCCGGCGCCTCGACCGTCTCCCACCAGTCGCGCTCGACGGCATGGCGGACGCCGAGCGTCTTCAACAACGCAGCCAGGCCCATCGGACAGAGCCACGACGCGCCGGGGAACCGGCGCGCGATGCGCTGCACGGTCGGCGCGTCGAGATGGTCGTAATGATTGTGCGAGAGCAGCACAAGGTCGAGCTCCGGCAGCGCGTCGAAGTCGACCGCCGGCGTCATGAAGCGGCGAGGACCGATCCAGCTGAACGGCGACGCGCGGTCGCTCCAGACCGGATCGGTGAGCACGTTGATCGCGCCGAGCTGGAGCAGCACGGTCGCGTGCCCCACCCACGTCACGGCGCGATAGCCCGGTTGCGCCCGCGGCGTGATGATCTCAGGCGTACGCCTGGGAAGCGAGTCGCGAGGCGGCGTGGGTGCGAGGCGCCGGCCGCGGCGCTCGACGAACTGCCAGCGCAGGAAGTCGCGGAAGCCCGCGGGCTGCGTGTTCGGCCATGGATTCCGATAGCCGCCGCCGGGACGATGGTGTGACATCCGTCGCATTATCATGACTGCTTCACTGTGAAAGGCAGCGCGCCATGGCCGACTCCCTCCAGGTAACGCCGCGCGTGAGCGCCTCGCACCAGGCGCTCATGTTCCCGACGCTGACGCCGGCGCAGATCGACCAGATCGCGAGCCAAGGCTCGTTGCGCGCGGTGACGCGCGGCGACGTGCTCATCGACGTCGGTGACACGCCCGTTCCCTTCTTCGTCGTCAAGAGCGGTCAGGTGCAGATCGTCCGTCCGTCGCTGCAGGGCGACACCCTCGTCGTGGTCCACGGACCGGGGCGGTTCACCGGCGAGGCGAACCTGTTCCTCGGGCGCCGCTCGCTGACGCGCGCGGAGGTCGTCGAGTCGGGCGAGGTCGTCGAGCTCAGCCACGAGGCCGTGCGGCATCTCGTCCAGACCGAACCGGAGATCAGCCAGATCCTGATGCGGGCGTTCATCTACCGCCGCATCGAGCTGGTCGCACACGGGTTCGGCGACGCCGCGTTGATCGGTTCCACGCACTCGGCCCCCACCCTCCGGATCAGGGAATTCCTGTCGCGTAACGGACACCCGTTCGCCTACCTCGATCTGGACCGGGAACCCGACATCCAGGATTTGCTGGACCGGTTTCACGTCGCGGTTGGCGACATCCCCGTACTGATCTGCTGTGGCGACGTGGTGCTGCGAAATCCGAGCAACCAGCAGATCGCCGAGGCGCTCGGCTTCAACGAGGGGATCGACCAGGCGCACGTGCGCGACGTGGTGATCATCGGCGCTGGGCCCGCCGGACTGGCGGCGGCGGTGTATTGCGCGTCGGAGGGGCTCGATGTCCTGGTCGTCGAATCGCAGGCGCCGGGAGGACAGGCCGGTGCGAGCTCGCGGATCGAAAACTATCTGGGCTTTCCGACCGGCATCTCGGGGAGCGACCTGGCGGGCCGCGCCTACGCGCAGGCGCAGCGGTTGGGCGCGCAGATCGCGATTGCGAAGGGCGCCACGCGGCTCGCCTGCGATCGCGCGCCGTACGCGGTCCACCTGGACGACGGGCTCCCGGTTCCGGCGCGGGCGGTCATCATCGCGACCGGCGCCCAGTACCGCAAGCTGGCGCTCGAGAACCTGTCGCAGTTCGAAGGCGTCGGTGTGTACTACGGCGCCACGCCGATGGAAGTGCCGCTCTGCGCGGGCGAAGAGGTCGTTGTCGTCGGCGGCGGCAATTCCGCGGGGCAGGCCGCGGTGTACCTGGCGGCGTCCGCCGCGCGTGTCCACATGTTCGTGCGTGGTCTGCGCCTGGCAGACACCATGTCGCGGTATCTCATTCAACGCATCGAGGAACAGCCATCGATCGAGGTCCGCACCCAGGCGGAGATCGTCGCGCTCGAGGGCGCCGAACATCTCGAGCGGGTGCGGTGGAAAGACAAGCGCACCGGCGCCGTGGAAACCAGCGACATCCGGCACGTGTTCATGATGGCCGGCGCCGTGCCCAACACGCGCTGGCTCCAGCGCTGCGTGGCGCTCGACGACAACGGGTTCGTCAAGACCGGCCCGGACCTCTCTGACGACGACCTGGCGACGGCACGCTGGTCGGAGGCGCGCCGTCCGCACCTGCTCGAGACGAGCATGCCAGGCGTGTTCGCCGTCGGCGACGTGCGGAGCGGCAACGTGAAGCGCGTCGCATCTGCCGTCGGCGAAGGATCGATTGCCATCGCCTTCGTGCACCAGATCCTCCACCGGTAGATCATCGCCACATGAGAGCACGTCTCGCCGAAGGTCTCGTGCGTCATCCCGACGGCCTCGTTCGCTGCTGGTGGGCAGGAGGCGACCCGCTCTACGTGGCCTATCACGACGACGAATGGGGAGCGCCGGCGACCGACGATCGCCGGCTGTTCGAGAAAGTCTGCCTCGAGGGGTTCCAGGCCGGACTGAGCTGGCTGACCATTCTCCGCAAGCGTCCGTCGTTCCGGGAGGCGTTCGACGGCTTCGACATCGATCGCGTCGCGCGATTCGGCGCGCGCGACATCGCGCGTCTCCTGAAGGACGAGCGTATCGTCCGGCACCGAGGGAAGATCGAGTCGACGATCAACAACGCCAGGCGCGCCGCAGACCTGCGCGACGAGTTCGGATCGCTCGCGGCCTACTTCTGGCGATGGGAGCCGGAGGCGCGCTCGCGGCCGCGGCGCCTGACGCGAGGCGCCCTGATGCAGCTCGCGCGGACGCCCGAATCGATGGCGCTCAGCAAGGACCTCAAGCGGCGCGGCTGGACGTTCGTCGGGCCGACCACCATCTACGCGTTCATGCAGGCCATGGGGCTCGTCAACGATCACCTCGAGGGGTGCGCGAGGCGCGGCGCCGTCGAGGACGCGCGTGCGGCGCTTCGCCGGCCCGCGGCGCCCGCCGCGACTACAGGCGCATCGCGCCGGCCAGCAGCAGCACGAGCTCCAGGACGAGGATCAGCACGACGATGAACTCGAGGAACTCGCCGCGCGCCATCGACGCCTGCTCGACGGCGAAGCGATAGATGTCGGCGAGCGTGCGCAGCTTCTCCTGGACGCTCGCCTTCCACTGATTCAGCCCGAGACGCGCGGCCGCCAGCGCGAAGAGGCGCGCCGCGTAGACGTCGCCGACGATCTTCAACGCGTTCTCCGTCCGGTCGGTCAGCTCGTTCAGGTCGATGAGCAGCGAGTGCACATGTCGCACCGCGCGTGAATAGCGCCGCGCCAGCCAGTTGGACAGCCACCCGCTGCGCTGCAGCTGCGGGTAGATCCGTGCGAGCTCCGCGTCGAGCAGCTCGTCGTAGTAGCGGAACTCGAGAAGCTGCGAGTTGGCGAACTCGAGGATCTCGATCGCGGCCTGCGCGCCCGACTCCGTGTCGCGGACGAACGCGCTGTTCCACGTGACGATCACGACGTCGTCGGCGAAGTACGAGATGCGGTGCCGGAGCACCTCGTCCCGCTCCTCGGCGCTGAGCGGGCTGCGCTCGCCCCGCAGCAGCTGCGCGATGGTGCCGCCGTGCGAGGCGACCAGCGAATCGGCGGGCGGCGAGCCGTCAATCCCGGTGACCGTGAAGACGAAATAGTCCTCCGTGAGGAACTCCGGCCGGAGCCGGGTGATGGCAGCGCGGCTGCGTTCGACCAGCGCCCGCGCCAGGCGTTCCGCGTCGCGCGGCAGCGCCGCGTTCTCGAGGCAGCGGAGTCCCAGCGTCAGCCAGTCGGTCCAGAGGCCGTCCATCGGCCGCGTCAGCGCGACCGAGATCACGCCGTAGTCGAAGACCTTGAACCGCACCGCGAACCCGTCGGCCTCGGGCATGGCGACCGCCGAGCCGTCGAACGTCATCGGCGGCTGCCGGTACTGCACGTAAGGCGGGGTCGTCGGCTTCGGGGCGAGGCGCGCCGCGATGCCGGCGCCGAGGTCGCGCTGCACGCGCGCGAGGTCGATCGCGTCGGCCACGTCGAACAGGAAAAACACCGTGATGTGGCCCGAAATCGCCTCGTTCACGCGAGCATCCTATCCGCTCAGCCGAGGTTTTACCCATCGGGATCGGACCCGTCACATCCCCGTTACACCTCGCCCCTACCCTCGAAACGACCGTGAAGCGAACCGGGCATCTCAACAGGAGTGCTATGCAGAATCTATTGAAGACGTTTCGAGGCGTGGCGGCGGTTGTCATCCTCGCGGCAATGGTGACGCCGGCCTCCGCGCAGGGCGATGCGCGATTCTCGGGCACGGTGCTCGACCAGTCCGGTGCGTTCGTGCCGGGTGCGACCATCAGCGTCAAGAACCAGAGGACCGGTGAGGTCCGCACGGCAACCTCGGGACCGGAAGGGCGCTACGTCGTGCCCAACCTCAAGCCATCCGTATACACCATCAGCATCACCTTCGGCAGCTTCCAGCCGCTCGAGTACACCGACATGACGCTCGCGGTGGGACAGGAGTTCAGCCTTGACCTCGAGCTGCATGCCGCCGGCGTGAGCGAGACGGTGACGGTGGAGGCGCACGCGACGGCCATCGACCTGAGCTCGGCACGCATCGGCGCGAACGTCAGCGAGCGCGAGGTGCAGGCACTCCCGGTCAACGGCCGCCAGATGTCGCAGCTGCTGCTGCAGGCGCCCGGGTCGCAGAACGCGGGCACCGGCACGTGGCAGGACATCCGCTTCAGCGGGCGCGCGGTCGAGCAGAACGTCATCAAGTACGACGGCATCGAAGGCTCCGCCATCATCGACGCCTCGCCGGGCAACGTGAACGGCGAGAACAACACCCCGTTCAAGCTCCAGGCGAGCCTCGAGAACGTCCAGGAGTTCCGCGTCGAGTCGAGCAGCTATCCGGCCGAGTACGGCACCGGCACCGGCGGGCAGGTGAGCGTCGTCACCAAGTCGGGCGGCAACGTGTTCCATGGCGCGCTGTTCGAATACGCGCGCCGCGACAAATGGGATGCGCGCAACTACTTCGACTCGACCCGCAATGTCGACGGCAGCGTGATTACCGCGCTCCCGAAGTCGAAGTTGAAGCAGAATCAGTTCGGCGGATCGATCGGCGGTCCGCTCGCCACGGATCGCGCGTTCTTCTTCGGCAGCTACGAGGGCTATCGCCTCGACGCAGGGTTGAACTTCGTCGAAGCGCT
>Ga0070696_100002041_pt1 | contig 13246 bp, 7 predicted proteins | sample KBSK1253metaG_FD_65474 | JGI IMG/M metagenome (GOLD analysis project Ga0070696, IMG submission 65474) | Corn, switchgrass and miscanthus rhizosphere microbial communities from Kellogg Biological Station, Michigan, USA - KBS K1-25-3 metaG | ecosystem: Host-associated > Plants > Roots >... | reverse complement strand
GAGGCCCGCGCCGCGTTCGAGCGCGCCGACCCGGCTCATCGCGATGCGACGACGCAGTTCTACGTCGCGTATGTGTTCTATCGCCAGGGGTGGGGTCGCCTGTATTCGGACGACGACCTGTATCGGCAGGGACTGGAGGCGGTGAACCGTGCTATCTCGCTCGCGCCCGGAGGCCGGCTCGTGGTCGAGCAGCCGGGGCAGCAGATCCGGACCGCCGACGAACTGAAGGCGGAGCTCGAAGCCGGCCTGCGGCGCGACGCGTCCGATTTCGACCCCAGGCGCGTGCTCCGCCCACGCAAATGACCGCCGCACGCGAATCAATCTATCTGCCCGTACTCTTCCTGACCGTGGCGCTGCTCGCCGGTTTCAGGCCCGGCGCGCCCCTGCTGCTCGCACCTCCGTCGCTCTTTGCGCTGGTCCTCGGGGTGCTGCTGGCGGTCGTCCTCGTTCGAAGCGGCGCACTCGACCCCTTACGGGTGATGAACTCGTCGCGCGAGCCGCTGGCGAACATGAACGGATTCACGGTGCTCGCGACGCTGTTCGTGTCCAGCGCGCAGATGTTCTCGCTGCTCACGCCCGACGCGGGCCTTCCGAGGGTTCTCTTCAGCGTGTATTTCCTGACTCAGATGCTGACCACGATGGCCGCGGGCCCCGACCGCGTTCGCGCGCTGCGGAGCCTCGCGGTGATCTTCGGCGCCGCCTTCGTGCTCAAGTTCGTCGTGCTCGATGCGGTCTCCGATCCTGCAGGCGGACGGTTGGCGCGCGTGCTCCAGTTGCTCTTCGAGGGCGTGACGTTCGGTACGCTGACGCAGGAGGTGCACCACCCGGCCGCTGGATATCTGGCGTTCGTCACGATCGGCCTGTTCCTGATTGGTGTATCGCTGCTTCCGGCCGGCGGCGGTGCTCCGCTGACGTCGCGAACCCTGACGTTGCGCGAAGGCTGAGACTAAAACAGCCTTCCGGTTCGTTTCGGCCGTATCATCTGACCCCTCTGGCAATCCCTCCTGCCCCCGCGCGGTACACCCTCACACAAGGGAGGCTGACGATGAATCGCACGTTCGAGCGCTCCTGCAGATCGATCCCCCTCGCGATCGCGCTCACGGAGGATGCCTCCCCATGTCCCTTGTAGCGGAAAAACGCGGCCCCGTGACTTCAAACGCCAGCGATTGATCGTCTGTGCTGGTCCCTCGTCGCGTTTTGCGTGTCGGCCGGTGTTCTCAGCGCGTTCTGGCTTCGGTGGCGGCAGGCTACCCCCGAGGACGGGGGCGGTACCGCGGATGCTGCCGACCTTGTTCGCTCTATGGCATGCAACGGAGTCTTCGTGTCGACCGCGTTTGGACACCACTTGTCAGCTGGGATGTCTCCACGATTGTCCCTTCGTCTCCGGGGTCTTGGCATCGCCGTGGGGGTGAAAGCTGCATAACCACGCCGGCCTAACCCAAACGGTTTCACTTAGTCGCACGCCTACTCGAGCGCGACGACTGCCGATCGGATTTCCAAGATGTGCACTCCCTTAGCCGTTGTGCCTGCACGCAAATCCGCATCGGTGTAGATGGGAACTGCACGACCAGCCGCCGCATACACCGCGGCCAGCGCAGCCCGAAGCTCGACGAAGTGTACGGCGCGGATGGCAGTCACGCCTGCGAGGAGTGACGTGTCGGTCCAATTGAACGCCGGCAACCCCTGGCGAGTACGCAGCAAATCGATGCGCACCCGAAGCTCGATGATGTGGACGGCCTTCATCAGCGTGGTTCCGGGTGTCAATTCACTATCCGTGAACGGGCATCCGGCCGGCGTCGTCGTGAAGGTCACGTCCGATCCATAATTTGTTCCCATCAGGTTCGTGGCCCCGGCGCGGAAGTGATACACCGTGTTGCACGTCAGCCCCGTGATGTTGCCGTTCCCGATTGCCACGCTCGAACCGCCGGATCCGAGGCTCGCTACTGCCGTGGTACTTCCGTAAGTCGTCGTTGCTCCGTACTCGAAGAATCCGGTGGCAGTCGTCCCCCTCGGATTGGCCGTGCCGTTTAGTGTCGCCGCCATCCCACCGAGCCCGGTCGCGACCCCTGTGAACACCTGAGGCGATCCGGTATCGGGGGTCCTGAAGGTCCACCAGGTTCCGCTGTTGGCCTCCGTGGTGCCGGCCGCGTTGAAAGCCCGAACTTGCCAGTAGTATGTCGTGGCTCCCAACAGGGCGCCGGTCCTAGCATCCGTCGTGACTGTCGCAATCCAACCACCGTCGCAACTGTTGTTATTGATGGTGTCGATGCAGTACTCATACGAATCGGCGCCGCCGGCGACCTGCCAGCCCATGGGAACGCCTATGTTCCCGAACAGGTTCTGACCATTGAATGGAGAACCCTTGCTGAACGCTACGGGAGGCCCGACTCCAAACGCAGCCGTGACACTGGATGCCTGGGTCATCGTCACCTGGCAGGTCTGCGCGATGCCGGAGCATCCTCCACTCCATCCTGCGAACGCGGAGCCCGTTGTCGGCAATGCGGTCAACGTCACAACGGTTCCGAGCGTATAGGGCTCCGCACAGTCGGTCCCACAGTCGATTCCAGGTACGCTGCTCGTAACCGTTCCGCTGCCTGCCCCTGCTTTGGTCACGGTCAACGTGTAAGACGGCAGATTGAAGACGGCGGTGCACGTGCGGTTGTCCGCCATCGTGATGACGCCGTCGGCGCAGTCCGGGTCCCCACCGAACGACACGAATGTTGAAGGGGGTAGCGCAACCGGATTCAGCGTGACCAGAGCGCCGATGGGATACTCTTGAACGCAGTCGGGCCCGCACTGAATGCCCGCCGTGGTGCTCGTGACCGTTCCGCTGCCCGTGCCTCCTTTGATTACTCCCAGCCTTCGCACGCCTTCCGGCTGCCACCTGAAGGTGGAGCGGAAATCGGTGCCTGCGTAGAGGATCGAGGGAGTCAGCGGGTCGATGGCGAGAGCGCCCACGGAAAGGTCAGTTAGTCCCGCACTCATCGCCGTCCACGTCATTCCGCTGTCCGTGCTCCGGAATACTCCAGCCGCAGGAACGCCAAGGATGCGAAAGGCCGTCGCGACGTATATCGTCGACGGGTTCGACGGATCGAGAGCCAGGGAGGTGATATAGGCCGTCGGGAGTCCAGCACCGACCGGGGTCCATGTCCCACCGCCATTGGTCGTGCGGAACACGCCGTCGAACACGGTGCCAAGGTAGAGGGTCGAAGGAGTCAAAGGATTGATGGCAAGAGCCGAGGGAAAGACTCCCGCGAGCCCGTTGCTCACCTCAGTCCAGCTGTCACCGCCATTGACAGTCCTGTACACTGCGGCTCCGCTGAGATAGAGCGTTGAAGGCGTCTGCGGATCGATAACCAGTCGAACGGATCTGGATTGAAAAGCGCCGGCCGGCAGGCCTGCGCTCGAGTTCGTCCAGCTGTCGCCTCCGTTCGTGCTGCGATAGATCGCATCGCTCGTTGCCGCGTAGACCGTCGACGGAGTCAGCGGATCGATGGCTACCGAGCGCGCCGTACTTAACGAGATGCCATTGTTCACAGGGAGCCAGGTGGTGCCGCCGTCCGTCGTCCGATACACACCGAAAGTGGCTGCGGCGTACATGGTCGAGGGAGAGATGGGATTGATCGCCAGATCGAAGGGCGCCAGCAGCAACCGAGTCCAGGTCGCGCCCATATCATTGCTGCGCGTTAGACCGATAGGCTTGTCCCAGTCCTTGGCGACCATCGCATAGACAGTTGAGGGCGTCACAGGGTCGGCCTTCAGTCCCCGAACGGGGGCCGCGAACAGGCCGTGGTTGGCCGGGGCCCAGCTCACCGCTGCGTTGTCGCTGCGGAAGAGGCCCTCACCGCCCAGAAGTCCCGCATAGAGCCTCGTCGGCAGTTGTGGGTCGATGGCAAGCGCACCGATCTGTTCAGGATCCAGGCCGCTGTCGGCCTGAACCCACGTGCTGCCACCGTCAGTACTTTTCCAGACGCCGCTGAAGAACGTGCCCGCATAGACAGTGGAGGGCGTGGCCGGGTCGATCGCCAATGGTCCGACTTGCCCACCCAGCTGGTGAGTCCAGGTCACGCCGCCATCCAGGCTGCGCCAGACGCCACCAGAAGTGAGTTCGTGACCCGCGTAGTAGAGCGTCGTCGGAACCATAGGGTCGATGGCCAGCGCCCGACGTCCGGCATTCTGGTGGAGATTGGTGCTGATCTGCTGCCAGGTGACGCCGGCATCCGTGCTGCGAAATACCCGCCCCGGGCCTCCAGCGTATAGGGTTGAGTGTGTGAACGGATGAATTGCCAGACTATAGATAAACCCGCTCTCGCCGGCAGGCAGACCGCTGTCGACGCGGGTCCAGGCACCTGCGCTGTTCGTGGTGCGGTACACGCCCTGCCTGGTGCTCATGTACAGAGTCGAAGGAGTTACGGGATCAATGACCAGCGAGTACGGAATGGTGATGTCGGATGGATCAACGGCTGGAAGCCCGCCGCTGGCCGGATTCCAATTCTCGCCAGCGCTCGTCGTCCGAAAAACCTCTCCACCCAGGGCAAGGGCGTAGAGCGTGGAAGGATTGAGCGGGTCGATAGCGAGCCGTTGAATAGACGGATTCGTCAATCCGTTGCTGACGTTAGTCCAGCTGCCGCCGGCGTCGGCGCTGCGGTAGACGCCCTGCGGAAGACCGGCATACACAATCGATGGGTTGCGGGGATCGACGACCACGGCGGTGACGCTCCCTCCGTCCGGTCCGAGGGGGACCCACTGCCCTTGTGCGAACGCAGACCCGGCATCCAGGCAGACCAGCAAGCACACGAATACCCGCGGACCGACTAGTCTTCCGCCGGAGAACAGAGGTACCAGCAAATGCGGAGACATCCCAGTTCACCATGACCATCAACGCCGGAAGGATCGCGAGGGACGGGCTAACGCAAGACTCTTCTTCAACACCCGGACGCCGGAGGGAAGCGAGCACGAACAGGAGCACGTGCACGCACCGTGGGGATTTTAGCGCACAACCGACGGCCGAAAGGCGCCTCCGAATTGTCTCCGATGACTTATGGAACGCGGTCGTGAGCAAGGCGGCGCGCCAAGCGGGTCGCGGATTGATGCGCGGCAAGAATGCTGCGCTGCATTCGCGTCACCTGTTCTCCGGCTTCATGCGCTGCGGCAGCTGCGGGGGCGCGATCACCGTCGTCAGCGGCGGTTATGGGCAGCCCCGGTACGGATGTCTCCGGCGCTCGAAGAATGCACCCGCTCGAGCACCTCATTGCCCCCATCGAGGCTGGCTCAGGAACGTCGACGGCCCTGCGCGACGCGCTCGAGCGCGTCACGTCGCGAGTGTTTTGAGGGGAATGAGCGATAGTCTAGTATCTTCAGCCGCCGATCGCCAGCAAGGCGTTACGCAATTCCTCGACGTGTATCGCTTTAATCGACGTGCCTGGTGTCAAGGGCGCATCTGTGAACGTTGGTGGGGATAGGCCAACTGCCGCGTAGAGTTCTGACAACGCAGTCCGGAGATCCGTGATGTGCTGGGCGCGCACGACGGCGCCGGCCGATAGACTCGCGTCCGTCCACGCGAACGGCGATAACCCAACGACGGCGCGCACCTGATCCATCCGCGCTCGAAGTTCTGCCATATGTATTGTTTTGATCAGCGTCACGCCGGACGTCAGTGGTGTGTCGGTGAAAGGGTTCGCGATCGAAACGTGGCCCGCACGCCTACCGATCGTGGTCGCGTTTCGAGCCGTCTCGCCAAGAATCCAGAAGCTGCCGTCGGTCGAATCGAACGAGGCGCCAAAATAGTCGCCGAACGGTATCGCACCCGAGCCTGCATTAGGCGTCAGGCTAAGGCTCGCCGTCCCGGCTTCAAGCAACATGCTGGGTCGAAGCGTATTGACTGCGTCGCCATGTAAACGTCCCGTGACGTAGAGCGACGGAAATTCCGTAAAGCTTGATCGGCCGAACACGAGCACGACATTGTTGATTAGGTCGACGGCGAGCGTCGCATAGTACTCAAACGTGTCATTCATCGACATCACGGCGTCTTGAGCGAGTGTGGGCGTCGCAGGCCACGAAGTCACGTCAATTTGGGTCCATTCGATCGCAGATACGACGGTCGAGCCGGCTGTTCGCGCCACCGTGCGAATCGTCCAGAGAGAACCGTTTCGGTAGACGGGTGGCGTTCGGACGCCGCTGGCCACAAACAACGGCGCAGCGCCGCCGGGTTGCGTAGCATTTGGAGCTTGCTGACACGGCGTAAGCGTCGCGACGGATCGCACCGTGAGCGACGGAGTGACCGATGCGTGCTCCACTCCGATGACGACGTATCCACACCCGAAACTCCGCAGCCCCACCAAAAAGAATGCGTGAGGATTCCCGTAGTGATTTGCAGGTTGAAGCGCGGCGTTCAAACTCGAGTTGTCGATTGGGTCCTTCATCCCGGTGAAATCCGTCCACGTCACGGCACCCCCACTCAACAGGTTCGATTTCGGGATGACTCGAATCTTCAGCACCTTGTTTAATCCGGTTGCGGGCACTCCCATCGGAAACATTTGCATCGCGAACACCACGGCATCGCGGTTGACGCCGAGCGACGGGAAGTCTGCCCACCGCCGGGTGGGGACGCCGTTCTCGGTCGTTGCATCGAACGCGAAGAACTGCCAGTCGGCCAGGCCGAGCGAGGTCGGACGAGCGCTGGTCGACACCGCCAGGAACAAATCCGAAACACATGGCTCTGTTGCGCATGCTTGTCCACCGTTGTTGCCGGCGGCGCTGACGAAAAAGCGCTTTGTGTCTTCGTCAAACAACACGCGAACATCGAACGCATTTTCTGTTGATCGCCGAACAGTGTTGAAAAATGAGGACAGCGAATTCGCGGCGATTACAGCTCCGGTTTTCTGCCGAAGTGAGATGCCGCCGTTGTATGTGAGGACAAGAGTCGAGGGGCCCGCCGCGATGCTTTCGTCGATATTGTTACGGCTGCCATCATTCGCGTCGAAAGTGCCGGTGACAGTAAGCGATTGCGTGCGGACCGGCGATGCGAAGGCAGCGACAATCAGAAGCGTTGTGAAGACGATAGGAGCGATTAGCGGGGGAAGTGTACCGACTGCCCCCTCATACGATCCGCCCGCAACCCTCTCTGCACAACGCGGATGGCCGGTGAGCACGGGGCGGATCATTGTGCCCGGCGCACGCGTCTGTCAAACACCCCGGACGGGGTGTTCGGAATTGAATTCGTCCCTTGCGATCATTACGACAGGATCGTCACGTCCTAACAGTCCGAAAGCGAAGCCGGACCAATCTCTGGGCAGCCAAGCAAACGACACGGGTCGCGAACCGGCGGGTCAAGTTGTCAGACATACCCTTCGATCAACTCACGTCGCTGGTGACCGGTCTCAACGACGAGGCCGCGACGCTGACCTACGGAAGCCGGCGGCACCTGAGGGGCGCGGTGAACTGGTACAAGCCGGGGCTGTTCGCGGGCAATCACGACTTCAAGACGGGCGTGGATTACCTGCCGCGCAACAATTTCGATCGGGCGGCGTTCGACCGCGGTGCCGCCGAGAACTACCGCCTCATCTTCAGGGGTGGAGCGCCGTTCGACATCGACGTCAAGAGCAACCCGGTCGACCCGAAGACGCAGTCCACCTCGCTCGGAACGTACGTGCAGGACAGCTGGACGATCGGGCGGCGGCTCACGCTGAGTCTCAGCGGCCGCTTCGCCTATGACGACGGACACATACCGAGGCAATGCCGCGCGGCGGCGAAAGCGCCGTTCGACGTCGTGTTCGGCGCCGGGTGCTTCGAGCGGGTCCAGTTCAGGAAGCGCCACACGGTCGTGCCGCGCTTGTACGCGGCGTATGACCTCACCGGCAGCGGCAAGACGGTCGTCAAGGGCGGCTGGGGACGCTTCGCACAGGAGCGGGGCATCGACGAGTTGAGTGCGGCAAACGCCAACGTCGCGCTCACGGCGCCATTCGTGTGGCGCGATCTGAACGGCAACAAACGGTGGGAGCCCGGCGAATCGAACCTCAATCCGAACGGGCCGGACTTCATCGGCACGACGGTGCAGTTCGGCGGCTCCACCTCCTATGCGGTGCCCAACCCGCAAGAGAGGACGCCGATGAGCGACCAGGTCTCGCTGTCGCGGCCGACGCCGGCTGACTGCTCGACGGTGTAGGCACATGCCGGCACCAGGCACACTTCCCAAGTCCTACGGCTGAACAATCTTGTTGCGAATCGCGTAGCGCACCAGTTCGCTCACAGATCGCAAGCGCAATTTGCGCATGATGTTCGCGCGGTGCGCCTCGACGGTCTTCACGCTGATGCCGAGCGTTGCTGCCGCTTCCTTGTTGCTCTTGCCCTCGGCCAGGAGCTGGATGATTTCGCGCTCGCGCGCTGTGACCGTCTCGTGCGACAGCACCTCCTCGAGCGCGTCTGTTCGACGAAGATAATCATCCAGGACAAATTCGGTCACCTTCGACGACAGAAACGGCTTGTGCTCGCGCAGACTCTTGACCGCCGCGATCAGGCTCTGATCGGCATCCGACTTCAGGACGTAACCGCGGGCGCCTGCCTGCAGCACGTCCCGCGCCAGTTCTTCGGAATGATGCATCGTCAGCACGAGAATCTCGCTGCGTGGCGAGTCTTTCAGGATCTGCCTGGTCGCGTCCAATCCGTTCAGCTCCGGCAGGCTGAGATCCAGGACGACGACATCCGGTTGCAGGCGGCGCGCCATGTCCACCGCCTCTCGCCCGGTTGTGGCCTCACCGGTAATCTCAAACCCTGCCTCGCTTTCGAGGAGCGATCGGACACCTCGACGTACGACGGCGTGATCGTCGACGATGAGGATCCGTAGCGCGATCACTCGGCTTCCCGCGGAAGGGATACCTGAGCCCGGACCGTCGTCCCTCGGTCGCTCGATTCGATGTCGAACGTGCCACCGATCTGCTGAAGTCGCTCGCGCATGCCCGCCACGCCAACGCCGAGCGCGCCGCCTCCAGCAGGCAGTTGTGCGATCGTCGTCGACGGCATCCCCCGGCCGCGATCGACGATCTCGAGAAGCAGGCGATGGTCGTCCACGCGCAGACGAATCAGCGCGGTCGGACTGTCCGCGTGATGGTGAATGTTGATCAGCGCCTCTTGAACGACGCGGAAGAGCGTCGTCTCCACGTCCTGCGGCAGCCGCTCGAAGGTCGACGGTAGATCGAGGTCGACCTTGATTCCACTTCGCTTGGCGAACCCGGCCGCGTACCACCGCAACGCCGACAGGAGGCCGGCCTCGTCGAGAAACGGCGGGTGCAGGAGATACGACAGCGTGCGAATGCCGGACATCGATCGTTCGGCGAGCTCGACGCTCTCGGCGAGTGCGGCACGGTCTGCGCCGGACAATCCCACCTCCGTTCGCACGAGACGGGCGAGGTGCATTTTCAGCGCGGCGAGATCCTGCGCGGTCGTCTCGTGGAGCAGTTGGGCGATGCGGCGGCGCTCGTCGTCCTGCGCGCGCATCAGGCGCCCCGTGAGCGTGCGCAGCTGTGTGAGCGCATCGTTACGTTCGCGTTCCGCGGTGGCGCGTGCGGAAATATCTTCATTGACGATGACGGCGCCCGTGACGCGGCCATCGGTGTCCCGAATCGGAACGGCGGACGTCCGGACGATCTTTCGCACACCGTCGAACGCCTCGATGTCGATCAATTCGTTGACCGACGTTTCACCGTCGCGGACCGCCCGTACGGACCCCCAGTCCGCAGGCTCGAGTTCCTTTCCCGTATCGTGCCACCAGGCTCTGGCCCGCGCGTACCGCTCGCGTCCGTCGCGGATGATCCGGCCCCAGATCTGCCCCGCCGCCGGGTTGCTGAGGATGATGTCACCGTTGACGTCCACGACGACGACGCTGACCGGCAGGGCATCGAGCACCAGCCGCAAGAGACGCTCGCTTCGCGTGAACTCCTGTTCCGTGCGCTTTCGAGCCGTGATGTCGCAGCAGACGGTCAGCACGCAATCCTCGCCGAGAATCTCGATGCGCTCCATCCATATGAGCAGATCGATCGTCTCGCCGGATTTCGTTCGTGCCTTCGCCTCGAAGTCATGCGCCCGGTGCTCGTCGAGCAATCGCCACACGTCTGCCCGCTGGGCGGGATCGGCGTAGAGCCCAAGGCCCAACGCTGTCTGACCGACCAATTCCGCGCGCGAATAGCCCAGCACGGATACGAACCGGTCGTTGACGTACATGAGCCGTCCGTCGGCGACGCGCGCAATCGACATGGCAGCGGGACTGGAGTAGAACGCCGTGGAAAATCGGCGCTCGCTTTCGCGCAGTCCGGCCTCGGTCTGCTGCCGCTCCACGGCAATGCTCGCCAGACGCGTCGCGTGATCGACGAGGCTCCGTTGCGCGGCATCAGGACGCACCGCCTCGCGACTGAGCATCGCAAACGTCCCGAGGACATCGCCGTCCTTCGAGAAGAACGGCGTGGACCAGACGCTGACCAGGTGCGAGGCTCGCGCGACGTCCCGCCATTGGGTGAAGAGCGGACTCGCCGCGATATCCGCGACCGCTACCGGTTCGCGCCGGCTGACCGCGGCGCCGCAGGTACCAGCGGTCGGCGTCGCCGGAAATACCCTGGTGGCTTCGTGCCACGCCTCGGGCACGTTGGGACCGGCGCCCCATGTCAGCTGCCTGCCGTCGCGATTCAGCACGTACACCGACGACATGAGTCCCGATTCTTCGTCGATGACGCGGCACAGCGCCGCGAGCACATCCGGCAGACATGCCCCCGTCGCGATCAGCTCAAGAACGTGACGCTCGCCCCTGAGAAGCGTTCCGCTCGGCGAAGGCTCGGCAACGGGCGGCAGAGTCATCGAGCTACCTCAGGCGCAGCCGCGGAAGCGCGGAGTTGCCTCACACCATACACCCATGTCGAAACGGGTCAACAGAGGATTGTCCTTAAGGAACCCTAGGTAGTCTTCGGACGCGAATTCCGGAGTGCTGCCGATAGGCACGACGCGCCGCGGAGGTTCCAATGGATCGTCGTGGCGTCAGGACAACCATTCGCTGGCGACTGGTATCGGGCGCTTCTCGCGGTCAGCGCCGACGCGATGGCATTGCTCGCGGCGGACGGCGGCATTCTGTTCGTGACGCCGCCGATCGAACGGCTGACCGGCTTCACGCCGGACGAACTCGTCGGCGCGAGCGCCTTCGAGCTCGTGCATCCAGACGACCTGCCGGGCGTTCGCGAAGCATTTCAACGCGCGGTTGGCGGGCGAGAGCCGGTCCGCATCGAGTACCGGGCGCGGCACAAGGACGGATCGTGGCGAAAGCGGGACGTCGTCGGCATCAATCGCCTCGACGATCCAACGCTGGCCGCCCTGGTCGTCAATTATCGAGACACGTCGGTCGCCAGCGTGGCGGAGGCGGCGCTGCTCGAACGAGAACGACGGACCGCCGAGCAACTGCGCGCCGTCATCTCGACCGTACCCATCGTGCTCTGGGCGATCGACCGGCACGGCATCGTGACGCTCTCCGAGGGCAGTCTCCTGCGCGACATCGGCCTGCAGCCGGGACAAGTCGTCGGCCAATCCGTTTTTGACTTGTACGCGACCGTTCCGGCCGTTCTTGACTTCACGCGCGAGGCGCTTCGCGGCGAGTCGCCGGCGTGGACGCTCACTATCCATGGGAAGACGTTTTCCGGCTGCTATACGCCGCTGCGCGATCCGTGCGGCCAGGTGAGCGGCGCGATTGGCGTCGCCACGGATGTGACCGAGCGCGTGCACCTCGAACAGAGGCTGGCGCAGACGCACAAGATGGAAGCGATCGGGCGTCTCGCAGGCGGCATCGCCCACGACTTCAACAACTACCTGACCGCGATTGTGGGCTACGCCGAGCTCGCGATCGGCCAGGCGTCCGGCGACGAATCGCTGCGGCGGGACATCGAGGAGATTCGCAAGGCGGGACACAGCGCCGGGTCGCTCACGAGGCAATTGCTCGCGTTCAGCCGCAAGCAGCTCCTGCAGCCGCAGGTGATCGACCTCAATGGGATCGTAGACCGCATGTCGGGGCTGCTGCGGCGATTGATCGGCGAGGACGTCGACTTGCGCTCGCGTCCGGCCGAGACGCTGGACCGCATCAGCGCGGATCCGGGACAGATCGAGCAGGTGATCCTGAATCTCGCGTTGAACGCGCGCGATGCGATGCCCGATGGCGGCGTCCTCACGATCGAAACCGCCAACATCGAACTCGACGAGGCATTCGTCGCCGACCATCCGGGCTCGTCCGCCGGACCCCATGTCATGCTCGCCATCAGCGATACGGGTACCGGAATGGAGCGCGGCGTCCAGGAGCATCTGTTCGAGCCGTTCTACACCACCAAGGAGCAGGGTCGCGGCACGGGACTTGGGCTCGCGACCGTGTACGGCATTGTCAAACAGAGCGGCGGTTCGATTTTCGTCTACAGCGAGATGAACCGAGGCACGGCGTTCAAGATCTTTCTGCCGCGCATCGAGCACGGCGTCGACGTCGCCTACCAGCCGCCCGACATCGTCGGCAATCTCAACGGCAACGAGACGATTCTGGTGGTCGAGGACCAGCCGGAGGTCCGCTCGGTCGTTCACAATGCGCTGTCACGTCACGGATATCGTGTGCTGATGGCGACCAATGGCGGCGAAGCGGTCGACATCGCGATGGTATATGGCGACCGGATCGATCTTCTGATCACCGATGTGATGATGCCAGGATTGAGTGCTCGTGAGCTCGCCGAGCGGTTCCGCCACCAGCACCCCGCCGGCCGTGTCTTGTACATGTCGGGCTATACCGACGATACGGTCGTGCAGCGCGGGATACTCGAGCACAGCGTCGAATTCATTCAAAAGCCGTTCACACCAACCACTCTGTTGCGCCGGGTTCGTGAGGTCCTGAACTCAAATCTGCCGCGGGATAAGCAAGCGTAACGACCCGCAGCACTCAACGGAAGGGATGCTGGTCCTCGCCTTCCGCGACTCCCGGATCGCAGTTCCCGACTTATACTAAGGTCGGGTTCCGTAGAAGGGCTGCACGATGTCGCGTCCGAGCGCCGTGGCGGCTTGTGTCGTGCTCGCGATCATGATGATGATCGCTCGCCCGATGTCCGCCGGGCCCCTCCGTGTCCTCGATCTCGACGGCCGCCTCGTCGATCCCCTTGCGCCCGCCCCCGGCGTGAGGGCCACCGTCTTCGTCTTCATCACGACCGACTGCCCCATCGCGAACCGCTACGCACCTGAGATTCAGCGT
>Ga0070696_100002038_pt1 | contig 13251 bp, 12 predicted proteins | sample KBSK1253metaG_FD_65474 | JGI IMG/M metagenome (GOLD analysis project Ga0070696, IMG submission 65474) | Corn, switchgrass and miscanthus rhizosphere microbial communities from Kellogg Biological Station, Michigan, USA - KBS K1-25-3 metaG | ecosystem: Host-associated > Plants > Roots >... | reverse complement strand
AGCGGCCGCCAGCAGCAGCAGTGGGACGGCGCGGAGCAGTCGGTGAGACATCGAAAGCCTCCTGGCTACGTGTGATGCACGGAGTGGAGGCGATAGGTTCACCCGCGGTTGTCACCCCCGCGATAGCAAGGGCGTAACGGCCCGGTCACGATTCGGTTGTGTAAGCGCGTCGATCATCGCCCGCGCCTTGGCGAGGGTCTCGTCGTACTCCGCCGCGGGGTCCGAGTCCCACACGATCCCCGCTCCGGCATGGAACGACGCGGCCCCGCCCTGCAGGACGACGGTGCGAATGGGAATGTTCATGTCCATCACGCCGCTCGCCGAGATGTACCCGATGGCGCCGCAGTAGACGCCCCGCGGCGCGCGCTCCAGCTCGGCGATGATCTCCATCGCGCGGATCTTCGGCGCGCCCGTCACCGAGCCGCCGGGAAACGCCGCCCGCAGCAGATCGAACGCGTCGGCATCGTCGCGCAGCTGGCCGGTGATCGTCGAGACCAAATGGTGCACCGTGGGGTGCGACTCGAGCGCGCAAAGCTCCGGGACGAGCACCGTTCCGGGTCGACACACCTTGCCCAGGTCGTTTCGCAACAGGTCGACGATCATCACGTTCTCGGCGCGGTCCTTCTCACTCTCCGTGAGCGCCCGCGCGAGAGCGGCGTCCTCGGCCGGCGAGGCACCGCGCGGCCGCGTCCCCTTGATGGGCCGGGCCTCCGCCACGCCGCTCCCCGCGTCGACGCGGACGAACCGCTCCGGAGAAATGCTCGCGATCACGACGCCATCCAGGGCGAGGTAGGCACCGAAGGGCGCCGCGCTGCGTGCCCGCAGCCGGCGATACAGATCCAGAGGGTCGCCGTCGAACGTCGTCTCGAACCGCTGAGCGAGGTTCACCTGGTAAACATCGCCCGCCGCGATGTACTCGCGGATCCTCGTCACGGCGGCCTCGTACTCGGCGCGGGTGAAGTTGGACTGGAGGACGGTCGAAGACGGCCCAGGACGGTCAAAGACGGTCCCTGGGCTCTCGCGCGTCAGAAGGTCCTGGGCCCACTCCAGGCGCTCGTGGCTCCACGCGATAATCCAGCTGCGCCCCGCCGTGTGATCCCACGCGATCACCCAGTCGTAGAGGCCGAGTCCCGCGTCGGGCACGTCGCGCTGCTCGGCGCCCCACTCGTAGCTCAGGTATCCCGCGATGCCGCCCTGAAACGGTGGCAGACCCGCGAGCGCGGGCCGGTGGTGCGGGGCGAGCAGCGCGCGCGCGGCATTGAGCGGGTCGCCGTCCGGGCCGACGCGAGCAACTGGATCAGCGGTGAGAAACGAATAGCGGCCCTGAGGGCCGCGCGCCGAGCTATCGAGGAAACAGAGGTGCGGGAGTTCGGCGAAGCGGGCGCAGGTGTCGAGCGGGTCAGGTACGGGGTTCAGCTCGATCGCCCCCCCCAGCGTCACGACACGAACTTCTTGGGCGTGCCGCGGAACGCGCTGCCGGCGGGCGGACGCCACAGCGCGGTCTGCTCGATCAGGCGCGCCAGCTCGACGTCGCTCGCCGTTACGCCGCCCGCGCTGTGGGTCCACAGCTTCACGCCCACCTTGCCCCAACTCACCGCGAGATCGGGATGATGGTCGGCAGCCTCGGCAAAGAAACCGATCGCGTTGACCAACATGAGGGTCGTCGGCCAGCCGTCCGTTTGGTATTCACGCACCAGCGCGCCTGAATCGAGACGCCACGCCGGAAGCGTCTTGAGGCGATCGGCGATCTCGGCAGCCGAGAGAGAGGTGGGCTTGGCCATGGGTCCTCGGTCTTAGTCCAGTGTTTCGCGATAGCTCGCTGACTGCCCGAAGTTCTCCTCCACTTCGATCTCGATCGCCGTCAGGTGCACGGCGCCCCCCCCGTTCACCGCCGCGAGCTCGGTGCGGACGCGACCCGCCAGATACTGCGACAGCATTTCGACGGTCGTGTTGGGGATCGGGAGGATCACGCAATCGCGCGCGGGGAAGAGATAGCGAGGCTGCCCGTCGAACGCGACCCGGACCGTGTCGCCCTCTGCCGCGATCGTCAGTTTCGGATTGTCGCGCGGCAGGAGCACGTGGTGATCGAGCTCATTCGTGAGGCTCTTCAGCAACCGCTTCAACGCGGCGAAGTCGAGCACGAACCAGCTGTCGGGCTCGAGCCCCCCCTCGACGACGGCGCCGACGCGGTAGTTGTGCCCGTGCAGCGTCTCGCAGCGATGGCCGGCAAACGTGATGAAATGGGCCGACGCGAAGACGAGGTCTTCCTTCGTGACCGTCACTTTGAATGCGCCGCGGGTGCCCATACGGGAGGAATCTACTCTGGTGGCGCCGTCTCGCCGGTGGCGACGCGCCATACCTCGTCCGCAAGCCATTCCAGCCGTTGTTGGGCGTAGTCCAGCTCCGCCGGCGTCATCGCCTTGGCGCGGCGGGCGATCTCGCGCGCGTGCGAAAGCAGGTCATCCAGAACTTCGCGTAAAGGACGGTTCTGCCGCCGCTCGGGGGGTTTTTTCGCCTTGGGGCTCATGCCGTCTGAATACCGAGGGCGCGGTCGTCGGCCTGCTTGAGCTCCTCCACGCTCGCGCGCACGGTCGAGGCCGCGCCGTGCTCAGCGAGGTAGTTCTCGACCAAGCGCAGGCCCAGGTAGTACCCGGAGCGTTCCGGGAGCACCTTGCCGCTCACAAGTCGCGCCGCGGGGCTCATACCACCGGAAAGGTACTTGAGACGCAGGCCGAGCCCGTGGGCATCGAGATCGCCAGTCGCCGCGCGGCGCAGGAACGCATCCAGCTCGCGCAGCCGTCGGTACTGGCGGCGGTTGTAGCCCAGATACTCCCAGGGCTCGGACCCCGGTGCGACCGCCTGTGCCGCCGCGACGGCGGCGCCTTCGTTCCCCAGCAGCTCGCGCAGCGTGGCCCGCGAGCCGGTCTCCCAATAGTCGTAGTAGCCGCCCAGCTCCCCGACGAGGCGCCGCAGATCGGCGCGACTCGTGGGTGATGTGTAGCGGATCACGTGCGCCACTTCGTGCGCGATCCACAGCGGCAGGAGCTGCGGCGCGAGGCCCATCCCGTAGGTCTGCGCGTTGGCGCGCCCGGTGAAGTGCTCGAGACAGACGAACGCGATGCCCCGGCCGCCCACGACCAGCTCGCCCGCATTCGCGGCGCCGACGCCCACCGTGAGATACAAGTCCACGGGACAATCGGCCTCGAGCAGCTCCGTCGCCCGCCGTAACGCCTCCTCGGCGATCCCTACCACGTCGACGTCCTGGAGCAACCGAATCAGATCCATGCGATCGGCGCGCAGCGCCGCCGCGATGATCTGCTCGGCGTGCGGCGACTCGGGATCGAGGACGTAGTTGTGCCAGTACGCGGCGAGAACGGGACGATGACGATCGAGATACTCGTGGTATGCCGCGGCGCGATCGGGCGCGGCCAACACCGAGAGGAATTCCGGAATGAGATTTACGAGCATGGAGCCGTTTGGCCGTCCCAATCTGGGAAGCCGCGGGCTCCAAGACAAGCGTGCGTCAGCGGATCGTTACGTCGAGCGCAGCCGAGGTCGACTTGACATTTCTCTGCAGGTCGGTCACCACCACGCTGACGCGGTAGCGCCCGGGCGGCACGCGATCGGCCTCGATGACGAGCTGCTCGCGGGCGGGCGTCACGAACGCGCCGCGGTCGAATTCGAACACCACCGGTCGCGAGCCACTCACGAGCCGCGCAGGCAGCGAGCGCACGGGAGAGAACTCGTAGCGGATGCGGTACTGTGACCGGCCACTCGGGTCGGCCGTCAGGCCGTACACCTCCATGTACGCGGCGAGCGGCGCGCCCGCGCGGTACACGAGATCGGCGGGCATGGCGCGCAACGCCGCTTCGCGATCGAGCAGCGATGCCGCAGGGGCGAGCAGCAGGGTCGAGAGCCTGAGATCCTCCTCGGAGAAACCTGGGATCTTCACGTCACCGCGCGTGCGGCCCAGGACCCCACCGGCGACGATGTCCAACCCCATGCGGTAGCCGCCCGGCGGGACAGTGACCTGGAGCAGCCCTGAGCCGCTGGCGCGCACCGGCGCCTCGTTCGCGTCCCATAGCACGACGGCGGCCGAGTCGCCGTCGACCCGGTAGTACGCGTCCGTGAGGCCAGTCGCAGAATTCCTGAAGAATGCGCTCCACGCACGGGCTTCGAGCGGCGCCGGAAGCGTGGAGCGGTCGGTCTCGAGCGCAATGCGCGTGCTGGCAGCCTGGCGCCGATTCGCCGGCAGGAAAATGAAGTCGCCACCCGGCAGCGAAGCGAAGAGGCTGCCCGTACCCCGTCGGAACCCAATGCTCAACGTCCCTTGCGGCGTGTGGTAGAGCCAACCCTCGATGTCCAGCGGACTCTCGGGAGACCCCTGAGGGCGCAAGGGATCGAGAAACCCCCGCAGCAGCACTTCTGGCGGCCCGTAACGCATGAAGATGAGGCCCCGAGCGTCGACTCCTGCGAGCGCCGGTGACGTCGCCTCGCCGGCCGCCACGTCCGGCAGCTGCCGGCTGGCGGCGAGGGCACGGTCGAATTCCGCGCCGGGATACGGATCCGCCTCGCGCTTCCCTTGGGCCTCGAGATAGTCCTTCTGCGTCGCCGCGATCAACGCGCGGTAGCGCGGCGAGCGGTGATACAGGTTCATCGGGTGGAGAAGGCGGAAGTAGCGCCGTGCGTAGACGAAGCGCCGGAAATGTTCCGCGATACGCTCGTTTCCGGCCGTCACCAGGTTCGGGTCGCGCGTCGCCCAGAAGCGCTCGAAGAAGCGCCGCCGTTCTCCATCTCCGGGCGGCGTGGCGTCCTGGCGGCGGATCTCCTCCGGCGTCGCAATCATCCACACGGCGTCCCACATGGCACCGGTCGAGTCGACGTCGGCGTACGCCAGCGCGGAGTCGTACCAGGCGAATCCCGCCGAGTCGCGCCCGGCGTCGAAGTTGGCCTCGGCACGCGTCAGGTAGACCGGCACGCTCGCGGGCGCATGGATCAGGAGAGAGTCGGCGCGCAGCGGTTCCTCGAGCGCGATCGCCAACTCCGCCCGCCGCTCCAGCGCGACCGGGTTGTCCGGGTGGCGAGCCAGCGCCTGGTCCGCGCGGCGCCAGATCTTGGGATTGTGGTAGACCGTCTCGAAGCGGACCCAGACATCTTCGTAGTCGGGCGTCAACGCGAGGATCTTGAGAATCGCTTCCCGGGCCAGCACGTCTCCATCGTCGCTCCCCAGGTAGAACCCGACCTTCATCTGCCAGTAGAGGGGCTCTGGATCGGTAGGGACCAAACGGGCGGCGGCACGGAACGCTTCGAGGGCGGCGTAGCGGCCGATGACGGGGCGCGCGAACTGCGCGCGTCCGACCGCCAGCAACGAGTCCGCGCGCGCCCGCGCGGCCAGTGTATCCTGCCCGATTCCGCTCTCCCCAAGCAGCGCCAGCAACAGGGCGAGCACGAGGCTCCTACGGTTTGGTCCGCAGGTGACGACTCATCTCGACGAGGAACTTCCGCTCGGCGGGCGTGAGACTCTCGATGCCGGCCGCCGAGATCTTGTCGAGCACGCGATCGATCTCGGCGTGCGCACGGGCGTCCGGGGGGGAGTCTGCGTGGGGTTTCGTCTGTGGCGCGCTACCGCCCCGGCCTCGAACGGTCCTGCCTCGCGGCACCGGCGTCACCAGGACGCTCGGCTCGGAGACGCGGCGCAGATGCCGCTCCGCCCGTCCCAGGCGCATGTCCTGCGCCTTGAGGTACAGGAACCCGGCGACCATGCCGCCGAGGTGGGCGAGGTGTGCCACGCCTCCTCCGCCGCTGAACGGCGGCAGGGCGAGCAGCAACGAAACCGCGAACGCGAACGTCACGAGCCACTTCGCCGGAATCGGCACCGGCAAGGGGAACATGTAGATCGGCGCATCGGGCCAATGCCAGGCAAACGCGACCAGCACGCCGTAGATCGCGCCCGACGCACCCACGATGGGTTCGCGAATCGCGAAGCCCTGGACGAGGAGCAGCGACAAGAGCGCTCCGCCCATCCCACAGAGCAGATAGAACCCGATGAACGAGCGGCTGCCGAAGCGGTCCTCGACGGGGCCGCCGAACATGAACAGCGCCAGGAGGTTGAACGCGAGGTGCAGCGTGCTCCCGTGGAGGAACATGTATGTGAGGAACGTCCACGGATGTCTTGCGGCGTCCAGCGGAATGAAGCCGAACGTTTTGATCGAGCCCTGAAGGGTGAACAGCGTCACCTGAAACAGGAAAACAATCAGGTTCGCGACGAGAAGGCGTCGCACCCAGGGGGTGAGGACGTACATCCGCTGCGGGCTCAACGAGTCTTCGGTCATCATCTGGCGCTCGGTGCGTCTTTAGTTATGCCCTCGCGTGGCCCCATTGTTCCGGGCCAGCTTACAGATCTGCTCGCACATCTCCGGGAACTCCATGCCCGCCGCCCGCGCGGCTTGAGGATAGAGACTCGTCCGCGTCATGCCGGGCAGGGAATTCGCTTCCAGGCAGAAGATGTCGTCGTCGGGGCTCACGCGGAAGTCGATGCGCGAGTAGCCGCCGAGTTTGAGCGCGCGATGCGCGACGAGCGCATACTCCTGGAGTTGTCGCGCCAGGCGAGTCGCAAGCGCCGCCGGGAACGTCTCCACGGACATCCCCGGCGTGTACTTCGACTCGTAGTCGAAGAGCTCGTGCTTGGGGACGATCTCGCCGACGGGGAGGGGTACGTCGCCGAGCACACCCACCGTGAGCTCACGGCCCGGGATGAACTGTTCCACCATCACCTCGTCGTCGTAACGACGGGCGAGCTCCACCGCGGCGTCGAGTTCCGCCGGCTTCCGGACGAGCGTCAGTCCCACCGACGATCCTTGCTTCGACGGCTTCACGATCACCGGCCACCCGAGCCCCGTCTTTACGTCCTCGGGGGCCACCGGCGCCATGAACCAGGCCGGCACGGGCACGCCGGCGGCGCGGAACAGGCGCTTCGACAGATCCTTATCCATCGCGAGGGCGGACCCCAGCTGACCGCTGCCGGTGTAGGGTACGCCGATCACGTCGAGGATCGCCTGGAGCGTGCCGCCCTCACCCGCGCCGCCGTGCAGCGCGAGGAATAGGACGTCGGAACCCCGGATCACCGCCAGCTCCGCGAGGCCCTCGGAGAGCATCTTGCGCTCCTGCTCCTCGAGCTCGGCCACGGAGGGGGGCGTCGTGCCCACCGCGCCACCCAACACATTCGCCTCCTCGGCATCATCGAGCAGTCCGGCGCACGTGTCCACCACGTGGACGTCGTGTTTGCGGCCGCGCAGCGCGGCGACGATTTGGGAGGCACTGGCGAACGCGACGGTGCGTTCTGCGGTGGCGCCGCCCGTGAGGACGGTGACGCGCATCAGTGAATACCCGCCAGCTGATGCAGCAGGTCGTAGCGCGTGACGATGCCGACCACCGTCCCGTCGCGCCGCACCAGCGCCGCCGGCGTGGTGCGCGACAGCAGCGTCGCCATCTGGGCGATGGGGGACTCGCTGTCGACGACTGGGAAGGGCGCGTCCATCACTTCGCGCACGGGACTGTCGAGGATCTTCGGCTCTCCAAGAGCACGCGCCATCAGCGCCTGCTCCGACACCGCCCCGACGCCATCGTTGTCCTCCAACACCGGCAGCTGCGACACATTGTACGTGCTCATCAGGTTCAGCGCCTGGCGTACCGACGCTTCGGGCGCGACATGAATCACGGGCGGCGCGTCGCTCGTCTTCGCCGAGATGAGCCGTCCCACGGTAGGCCGCTCGTCTTCGACGAGCTGATTCTCCCGCAGCCATTCCTCGTTGTAGACCTTCGTCAGGTAGCGCTCGCCGGTATCCGCGAGCACCGTGACGACATACGCCTTGGGGTCGTCGACCCGGCGCGCCACGTCGAGCGCCGAAACTACGTTGACGCCGGTGGAGCCGCCCACGAACAAGCCCTCTTCCTTGGCGAGGCGTCGTGCCATCTGCATCGCGTCCTTGTCGGTGACGAAGATCCACTCGTCGATCAGGTCGAAGTGCAGCGATGTCGGGATCTTGTCTCCCCCGATCCCCTCGACCTTGTACGGCTGGCCTTCGCCTTTCTTGTGGGTGCGCGCGTACTCCGTGTAGATCGAGCCCACCGGGTCGCCGGCCACCACGCGGATCTTGGGATTCTTCTCCTTGAGAAAGCGCGCCACGCCGCTCACGGTGCCGCCCGTCCCAGGCGCGCACACGAAATGCGTGACTTTGCCCTCGGTCTGCTCCCAGATCTCGGGGCCCGTGGTGCGATAGTGCACCTCGGGATTCACCGGATTGTAATGCTGGTCCGCGAAGATCGCGTTGTCGTGCGCAGCGGCGATCGCGCGACCCTTCACGAGGTAGTTGTCAGGGTGATCGTTAGGCACCGCCGTGGGCGTGATGATCACCTCGGCGCCCAGGGCGCGCAGCAGGCGCGCCTTTTCCTGCGACATCTTGTCGGGCATGGTGAAGATGCAGCGGTAGCCTTTGACCGCGGCCGCGAGTGCGAGTCCCACCCCGGTGTTGCCGGAGGTCGCTTCGACGATCAAGCCACCGGGCTTGAGACGGCCTTCGCGCTCCGCCGCCTCGATCATCGCGAGGCCGATCCGGTCCTTCACCGATCCACCAGGATTGAAGAACTCGGCCTTGGCGTAGACCGGCGTGCGCAACCCACGCGTCACCTTGTTGAGACGGATGAGGGGCGTCCAGCCGATCGTCTCAAGGACGTCGGCGTAGGGTTTAGTGTGTTGCGGCACTAGTAGTGTCTGTCTTCGGGCGCGTGGTGTCCGCCGGGTGCTTGGTCGTATCGGCCGGGTGACGTATCGTGTCCGCAGGAGGACGCGTCGAATCGGGTCGGGGCCTCGGCACGACAGGACGCGGCGCCTGGACCGGCGGGGGGGCGGGCGTCGTGGTCCTGCTGGAATCGGCCGTCACGCGCCTCGCCGCCGGTAACGTGGCTGCGGGCGACGACGGCGTCGTGCTCGTCGCATTGGTGCCGGCGTGCTGGAACTCCACCGGCTGCAGGAACGAGGTCGCGACCGGAACGCCCCGGCGCTTGGCCGGCGCGAAGCGCAGTCGCGTCGAGCCCGCCAACGCGGCGGAGTCGAGCGCCGGATAGTTGCTCGATTCCGCGACGCGTGTCGATTCCGGGATCAGGCGGCCCGTCGAATCGGTGAACAGGCGCAGCACGACTTCACCCTCGATGTTCTGCTCGAAGAGGGCGGCGGGATAAGCGATCGGCACGTCGGGGTTCAGCGCCACCGGCGCTTCCGACTCGGGGGGCGGCCCCGGTTGGGCGCTTTGAGGATCCGCAGGCGGCGCCGATCCCCCACAAGCGAATGTCCCGGCCATGATCGTGGCGAAGGCCGCGGCACGTCTACGCACTAGCGCTCCTCCAGCTGTTTTTTCCAGGCCGCCAAACGGTTCAACGCGTCGATCGGCGAAAGCCGGTCGAGATCGAGGCCGTCCAGCTCCGTGAGGAGCGGGTGCGGCGCCGCGGTGCCGAACAAGGGGAGCTGCGCCGCGTCGGGTGGCAGGGGCGCCCGCTGCTGCGCCACGTGATGGCCGGCCTCCAGCAACTTGAGTACCTGCCACGCCCGCGCCACCACCGGCGCCGGCAGGCCCGCCAGCCGTCCCACGTGAATGCCGTACGAGCGGTCGGCCCCGCCGGGCTCCAAGCGGTGCAGGAACACAATCTCGTCGCCCACCTCGCGCACCGCCACGTTGAAGTTGCGCGCGTGCGCCAACTCCTCGGTCAGCTGGGTCAACTCGTGGTAGTGGGTCGCGAAAATCGTCTTGCAGCCGACTGCGTTGTGCAGGCACTCGGTGACCGCCCACGCGATCGCCACGCCGTCGTAGGTCGACGTGCCGCGGCCGATTTCGTCGAGCAGCACGAGACTCCGGGCCGTGGCACCGTGCAGGATCGCGCTCGTCTCGCTCATCTCCACCATGAACGTCGACTGACCGCGCACCAGGTTGTCCGACGCGCCCACCCGCGTGAACAGCCGGTCCACCACGCCGACCGCTGCGCGCCGGCACGGCACGTAGGCTCCGATTTGGGCGAGGAGCACGCACAGCCCCACCTGGCGCAGCAGCGTTGACTTGCCGGCCATGTTGGGCCCCGTGAGCAGGATGATGCGGCCCGCATCGTCGAGCTGTACATCGTTGGGGATGAACGTCTCGCGCGGCATCATGCGCTCGACGACGGGATGACGGCTTCCTTCGAGGTGCAACGTGGAATCGGCGGTCACCTGCGGCCGGACGTAGCGCTCGCGCTCGGCCACATCGGCGAGACTGGCCCACACGTCGAGCTGCGCGAGCAGAGTGGCGGTGGCTTGTACGCGGCCGATCGCCTCGCCCACGCGGCGGCGCAGTGCGTCCACCAACTCGGCTTCGCGCGCCGCGATCCGCTCTTCGGCGCCAAGGACCTTGGCTTCGTATTCCTTGAGCTGCGGCGTGACGTAGCGCTCCGCACCCGTCAATGTCTGGCGGCGCTCGTAGTCGGCGGGGATGCGGTCGCGGTGCACGTGCGTGACTTCGATGTAGTACCCGAACACGCGGTTGTACCCGACCTTGAGCGACGTAATGCCGGTGCGCTGACGCTCCGTCGCCTGGAGCGATGCGATGTACTGCTTGCCGCCGTCGCGCGCGTCCTTGAGGCCGTCGAGCTCAGCGTCGTATGTCGGCCGGATCGCGTCGCCGTCGGCGAGCTGCGCAGGGGGCCGGTCGACCAACGCGCGCGACAGGGCGTCGCCGAGGTCCGTCAACAGATCGCACTGCGCGGCCGCGGCCTCGAGCAGGACGGCGCCGTCCCGGCCTTCGAGCCCGCCCAGCGCGCCCGCGGCGTCGGGGAGCCGCAGAATCGAATCGCGCAGGGCGCCCAACTCGCGAGGCGTCGCGCGGCCCAGCGCGGCGCGTCCCGCCAGCCGCTCGAGGTCGCGCACGCCGTCGAGCGCTTCCCGCAGCCGCTCGCGGCCGCGCCCATCGCGCACCAGCACATCGACCGCGTCGAGGCGGGCGTTGATCGCCACGGGGTCGACGAGCGGCGCCAGGATCCAGCGCCGCAGCAGCCGTCCCCCCATGGGCGTGAGCGTCCGGTCGAGAACTTCGAGCAGCGTCGCGCCCTGCGCGCCGGCCCGCAGTGGCTCGACCAGCTCGAGGTTGCGCCGCGTCATTTCGTCGAGTGGGAGCACGTCGCCGCGGCGGACGAGTGTCGGGCGCGCGAGGTGCGGCAGGCCGCCCGGCTTCAGCTCGCGCGCATAGCGCAGTAGCGCGCCGGCGGCGCCCACGGCGGGGCCGTCCTCCGCGGCGATGCCGAGTCCGTCGAGTGAGGCGAGACCGTAGCTGCGGGTCAGGTCCTCCCGCGCCAACTCGGGGTCGAACTCCCATGCCTCGCGCTCGGTGACCGTGACGCCTCGCGCGCCGGGCGGAACAGGAACCTTCGCGCCGGCGGGGACCACCAGCTCGACCGACTCGAACCGCGCCAGCGACGCCTCGAGCTCGGCGGGCTCGACGACCTCGAGCACCAGCTCTCCCGTCGTCACGTCGAGCGCGGCGATGCCCCCAGCCGCCACGGCGACGAGATAATTGTTTCGGCTCTGCACCAGCCAGTCGTCACTGAGCACGGTCCCAGGCGTGATCGTCTCGACGACCTCGCGGCGCACCAGGCCCTTCGCGAGCTTCGGATCCTCGACCTGCTCGCAGATCGCGACGCGGTGGCCCTTGGCCACGAGGCGGCGCAGGTATTCGGTGGCCGCTTTCACGGGGACGCCGGCGAGAGGCACCTCCGCCGCGCCGCCGTTGTTGCGCGACGTGAGCGTGAGGCCCAGCTCGCGCGCGCCCAGGCGGGCGTCGTCCTCGAACATCTCGTAGAAATCACCCATCCGGAAAAACAGGATCGTATGCGGGTACCGGGCCTTGATCTCCCGGTACTGTTGCATCAACGGGGTGTCGGTCCCCCCCCCCGGGCCGCCGGCCACCCGCTGCGTCACGGCTCTTCCACCACGAAGGGCTGACCGCCGAGACGCGTGCGCAGGCGTTGCTGGGTCTGCTGCGCTTCCTCGCGCGTGTTGTAGCGCCCGACACGCACCTTGAAGAAGCCGCTCGTATCGCGGACGACGCGCGCGTCGAAGCCCATCACCTTGAGGCGGGTGAGCATCTCGTCGACCTGCACCGCGCTCTTCACGGCGAGGACCTGGACCGCGTAGGTCTTGGCCGGTACCGGGACGAGACTGTCTGAATCTCCGACCGGCGGGGGGGGCGCCGTGACGACGCCGGCGCAGCGCGAGGCGTAGAAGTTGACCTGATTCGTGAACTCCACTTCACCCGCCGCATTGGCGCCGGCGAGTGACTCCTGAACGAGCTCGCAGCCCCGCGCCTCGTTCTTGAGCTCGAAGTATGCGCGCGCGGCGGGGAAGTCGGCCCGGTAGCGGAGCGGCGAGTCGGGGTAGTCGCGCCGCAAACGCTCGGCCGCCTGAATCGTCTGCGCAGCGTCGCGTTGGGCGAAGTAGAGCTGCGTGAGGAGCAGCAGCGCGTCGTCGGCCCACGGCGAGGAGCCGTATTCGAGCACGATGCGATTCAGGTTCGTGGCGACCGTCGCTGCATCCGGGGCGATCTTCGCACCCGCCAGCAGTGCCTGCGGGTAGACGGAGTCCGAGGGGGGCAGCGCGGTGAGGAGCCGGCGAATCACGTTCCGCCCTGAATCGACCTGGCCATTCTGGGCGAGACGCAGGGCCTCGACGAGGCGGGCGTCGGTCTGGGCGGCCAGACGGCCGCACGGACAGACGGCCAACAGGGCGAGCACGACGAGCCAAGGCTTCATGCGGCGTAACTCAGCACCAACTGCGTCACGATGCCTCCGTCGTTCGTCACGGTGGTCCCTTTGAGGGCGCGATCCGCGGCGAGTGTGGCACGGAGCGCTGCGGACAACTCGGTCGCGGTCCACAGCGTGCTCCACCGGGCCCAGCGCGCGGCTTCTTCTTTGTACCCGCGCAGGCCGTAAGGGCGCGCCGCGAGCAGCTGGCGGAGAATTGCATCTTCCACACGCGCCGTGCCGCGGTCCCGTTCGGCGCGGGCCAGCGCTGTGCCGACGAGGTGCGTGCCCAGGGGCGTGACGATCTTCACGCCGCTCATACCCGCTTGTTCGAGCACGGGCTCGACGAGTTGCGCTGCCCGCGCCGCGCGCCGTTCGAGTGCCGCGTCCACGAGATCGTGGATCGTCTCCCCGCGCCGCACGCCCACGAGCGCG
>Ga0070696_100002037_pt1 | contig 13251 bp, 12 predicted proteins | sample KBSK1253metaG_FD_65474 | JGI IMG/M metagenome (GOLD analysis project Ga0070696, IMG submission 65474) | Corn, switchgrass and miscanthus rhizosphere microbial communities from Kellogg Biological Station, Michigan, USA - KBS K1-25-3 metaG | ecosystem: Host-associated > Plants > Roots >... | reverse complement strand
CATGTCCGCAACACTTCTGCTGCACTGCCGTTTTCTGTAAGCCCGAGGAGCAAGTGCTCCAAGGTTACGTATTCATGGCGCTTGCTTCGTGCGTCGACGAACTGAGTCTGAAGGCTGAGCTCAAGCTCTTGCGAAATCATCGACAACGCAAATTGCCGCTCAGTTCGATCGGCTTCGTGCAGTCCTGCTCGATGATCTGCCGCTCCGGATTCATCGCAGGCGCTGGTCGACTCCAGAGCCAATCGGCGAGGCTCGGATAGCGAGTCGGCGGCTCGCGCAAATCCTCCACCGCTGCCGCGGTCAGCATACCGCCGAGCAGCACGACGCCGAGTGCGTTGCCGCCATTCACTTGAACGCTGGCGCCGTTCACGCTGGAACCGTACTGCACATGACTGCAGGCCGCACACAGGATCAGCAGCATGAGAGCGATCGCTCGCATGCGGGCATGTTACCCGCTGGCGCGCTGCAGCCGGTCTAATACCGCCGCCCAGTCGGGCGTCGACGGCGGCGCTTCGATCAGGATCGCTTCGCAGTGTGCGCTGTCGAGCTCGCGCAGCGCCGCATACAGCTTGTGCGCATAGGCCTGCGGATCGCGCGGCATGCGCAGCCAATAGTCGACCCGCTCGTCGGGCCGCGAGAAGGCGAGCACCGCGACTTTGTCCTTCAAGCGGGCAATCTCGCGATCGAGTTGATACGCGGGCACGAGCCGCGCCGGCGTGCGCGGTGCGTAATGGCGCTCAAGGCCTCCGGAGTGGCGCGGCGCAGCGGCGTGCTTCTCGGCTACCGGCGCGCCGAGTGCCGACTCGATTTCGGCCGCGGTGATCCTGCCTGGCCGCAGCACCACCGGCTTTGCGCCCGACAAGTCGACGATGGTCGATTCGATGCCGACGTCGCTCGGCCCTCCTTCGAGCACCAGATCAACATCGCCGCCGAGATCGGCGCGCACATGTGCCGCCGTCGTCGGGGAGACGCCGCCGAAGCGGTTGGCCGACGGCGCCGCGATGGCGCCGCCGAACGCGGCGAGCAATTCGTGCGCCACGGCATGCGCCGGCACGCGCACGCCGACGTTGTCCTGCCCGCCGGTGATGAAATCTTTCGCCAGCGCCGAGCGTTTCAGGATCAGCGTGAGCGGGCCGGGCCAGTAGCGCTTCGCGAGGCTGCGCGCCGCATCTGGCACCTCTCGCGCCCAGGTAAACGCGCGCTCGGCGCTGTCGAAATGCACGATGACCGGGTGCTCGGCGGGCCGGCGCTTTGCCTGGTACAGGCGTGAGACCGCCGCCGCATTGCTGGCGTCGGCGCCTAGCCCATATACCGTTTCTGTCGGGAAGGCGACGAGCCGCCCTTCCTTTAGCAGCTTTACCGCCTGCGCGATTTCAGCCTTCAGAGCTTGAGCGGCGGGGTCTCGAGCACCGCCTTGGTCTGCTTGCGGCGGAACTCGTCGAGCTTCGCAGCGAGCGCCTTGTCCTCGAGCGCGAGGAGCGACACGGCGAAAAGCGCAGCGTTGGCAGCGCCGGCATCGCCGATGGCGAAGGTCGCCACCGGGATGCCCTTCGGCATCTGCACCGTGGAGAGGAGCGAGTCGAGGCCCTGCAGATGCTTGGAGGGCATCGGCACGCCGAGCACCGGCAGCGTGGTGTGCGCCGCGACGACGCCGGCAAGGTGCGCCGCGCCGCCCGCAGCGGCGATGATCGCCTTCATGCCGCTCTTCCTGGCGCCGGAGGCCCACTCGGCGACCGCGTGCGGCGTGCGGTGCGCCGACATCGCCTTGGCTTCGTAGGGCACGCCGAACTCCTCCAGCATCTTCGCCGCCGCCTTCATCGTCTCCCAGTCGGAGGTCGAGCCCATCACGATGCCGATCATGAGAGGGTCCTTCCGGTGAGGCGCTGCAGCGCTTCGCGGTATTTCTCGGAGGTGCGCTTGATCACCTCCGCCGGCAGCTTGGGCGCCGGCGGCGTCTTGTTCCAGTCGAGCGTCTCGAGATAGTCGCGCACGTACTGCTTGTCGTAGGACGGCGGGCTGATGCCGACCTTGTACGAATCTGCCGGCCAGAAGCGCGAAGAGTCGGCGGTCAGCACTTCGTCGATCAGCACAAGCTGACCTTTGTCGTCCAGCCCGAACTCGAACTTGGTGTCGGCGATGATGATGCCCTTCGCCGCGGCGTAGTCGGCGGCTTCCTGGTAGAGGCGGATGCTGACCTCGCGCACCTTTTCGGCCATCGGTTTTCCGATCAGCGTCACCACTTCGTCGAACGAAATGTTCTCGTCGTGCCCGGTTTCTGCCTTGGTCGCGGGTGTGAAGATCGGCTGCGGCAGCTTCGCCGCCTGCTGCAGGCCCCTGGGCAATTCGATGCCGCAAACCTTGCCGGTCTTCTGGTAGTCCTTCCAGCCCGAGCCGATGATGTAGCCGCGTACCACGGCTTCGATCGGCAGCGGCTTCAGTTTGCGAACGACGATCGCGCGCCCGCGCACCTGCTCGCGCTCCTCCGGCTTCACCACCGTCTCGGGGTCGATGCCGGTAAGCTGGTTCGGCACCACGTGCCCCAGCCGCTGGAACCAGAAGTTCGCCATTTCGTTGAGCACCCGCCCCTTGTCCGGGATCGGATCCGGCAGCACGACGTCGAACGCCGAAAGCCGATCGCTCGTCACGATCAGCATCTTGTCGTTGCCCACCGCATAGATGTCGCGCACCTTGCCTTTGCCCAGGCGCGGCAGGCTCTTGATGCTCGATTCGTACAGCGCGTGCGCCATCAGGCCGCCTGCCTTTCCAGCTCAGGCCGCCATTTGCCCTGGCAGGCGAGCGCGTTCATTTGCGCGCGATGCGCGAACGCCTTCTGCGCCGCCGCGACATTGCCCGCCTGGCCGCGCCAGGTGTTGAGCGCCGGGTTCTGCAGCGCGCGCGAGTACGAGAACGTCAGCGGCCATGGCAAGCCCTTCATCGCCGCCATCGCGGAAAGGTGGGCAGTCGCCGCTTCGTCCGATTGGCCGCCCGACAGGAACACGACGCCGGGCTGCGCGGCCGGCACGGTGCGTTTCAGTACGCGCACGGTGCGCTCGGCCACTTCGTCGACACTCGCCTGCTTCGGATTGTCCTTGCCCGAGACGCACATGCTCGTCTTGAGGATCAGGTATTCAACTTCCACGTTGTAGGCGGCGATCGCCGCATACACCGCGCGCAGCGTCGCCTCATGCACGACCTCTGAGCGCTCCGCGGTGTGGCTGCCATCGAGCAGCACCTCCGGCTCGATGATCGGCACGATGGAAGCGGCCTGACAGGCCGCGGCGTAGCGCGCGAGCACGTGCGCATTCGCGTAGAGGCACGCGTGCGTCGGCAGCGTATCGGTGATGGTGATCGTCGAGCGCCACTTGGCGAAGCGGCAGCCCATCTTGAAGTACTCCTCGAGGCGCTTCGACAACCCGTCGAGGCCTTCGCTCACCTTCTCGCCTTTGGGTGCGAGCGGCAGGTCGGCGAGGCCCTTGTCGACCTTGATGCCCGGAATGATGCCCTTCTTCTGCAGGTATTGCGGGAACGGCGTGCCGTCGGTTGCCTGCTGGCGAGCCGTCTCGTCGAACAGGATGACCCCTGAGAGGTACTGCTCTACCCCGGGAGTACTGAACAAAAGCTGCCGATAGGCGCGCCGGTTTTCCTCCGTACAGTCCACCTTCACTGATTGAAAACGCTTTTCGCAGGTGCCGCTCGACTCGTCGGCAGCGAGCAGGCCCTTGCCCTTGGCGACCATGGCGGCCGCGGTCTTTGCCAGCAGTGCTTTGTCCATAGTGGTACGAGATTGGCTTACAGGAAGAGGGCCGAAGTCTAAGGATTGTGCGGCGCACAGCGCAACCTCGGCTTCCGGTACAATCGCGCCCTTTTGCTCTACGGATCAAGCCCGTGCCCCGCGCCCTGCGCAATATCGCGATCATCGCCCACGTCGACCACGGCAAGACCACGCTGGTCGACAAGCTGCTCGCGCAATCGGGCACCTTCGCCGCGCACGAGCATGTCCAGGAGCGCGTCATGGACTCGAACGACCTCGAGCGCGAGCGCGGCATCACCATCCTGGCGAAGAACTGCGCGGTGCGCTACCGCGGTACGCACATCAATATCGTCGATACGCCGGGTCATGCAGATTTCGGCGGCGAGGTTGAGCGGGTGCTGTCGATGGTGGATGGCGTGCTGCTGCTGGTCGACGCCGTCGAAGGGCCGATGCCGCAGACGCGCTTCGTCACCCGCAAGGCTCTCGCCCACGGCCTGAAGCCGATCGTGGTGGTGAACAAGGTCGACCGCTCCGGCGCGCGGTCGGACTGGGTGGTGAACCAGACGTTCGATCTGTTCGACAAGCTCGGCGCGAGCGACGAGCAGCTCGACTTCCCGGTGATCTACGCCTCGGCGCTGGAGGGCTGGGCCTCGACCACGAACGAACGCGGCAGCGACATGGCGCCGCTTTTCGAGGCCATCCTCGCGCATGTGCCGGTGCGCGACGAAGATCCGGACGCACCGCTGCAGCTGCAGATCTGCTCGCTCGATTATTCGAGCTACGTCGGCAAGATCGGCGTCGGCCGCATCCGGCGCGGGCGGCTGCGCGCGGCGCAGGAAGTGCTGGTGCTGCATGGCGATGCGCCGCCGCTCAAGGCGAAGGTCAATCAGGTGCTGATGTTCGAAGGCCTCGAGCGCCAGCTGGTCGAAGAAGCCCAGGCCGGCGATATCGTGCTGGTGAACGGCATCGAGGAGCTCGGCATCGGCAGCACGCTCTGCGACCTCGAGCATCCCGAGGCGCTGCCGCTCCTGCGCATCGACGAGCCGACGCTGACCATGAACTTCCTGGTGAACGCTTCGCCGCTCGCCGGCCGCGAAGGCAAGTTCGTCACCAGCCGCCAGCTGCGTGAGCGCCTCGAACGCGAGATCAAGAGCAACGTGGCGCTGCGCGTCGAGTTCACCGAGGACACCGACAGCTTCATTGTCTCCGGCCGTGGCGAGCTCCATCTCACCATCCTGATCGAGAACATGCGACGCGAGGGCTACGAGCTCGCGGTGTCGCGGCCGCGCGTCGTATACAAGGACATTGGCGGTGCGCGCTGCGAGCCCTATGAATTGCTCAGCGTCGACGTCGAAGATGCGAACCAGGGCGCGGTTATGGAGACCCTTGGTCGCCGACGCGGCGAGCTCGTCGACATGCAGCCCGATGGCAAAGGGCGCGTGCGGCTCGACTATCGCATCCCGGCGCGCGGACTCATCGGCTTCCAGGGCGAGTTCATGACGCTCACGCGCGGCACCGGCATCATGAGTCACATCTTCGACGACTATGCGCCGGCGAAGGCGGACCTCGAGGACCACCGCAACGGCGTGCTGGTGTCGCAGGATGACGGCGCCGCGGTGGCCTATGCGCTGTGGAAGCTGCAGGAGCGCGGCCGCATGTTCGTGAGCCCGGGCGACCCGGTCTACCAGGGCATGATCATCGGCATCCACACCCGCGATAACGACCTGGTGGTGAATCCGATCCGCACCAAGCAGCTCACCAACATCCGCGCCTCCGGCAAGGACGAGGCGATCGACCTCACGCCGCCGATCGAGCTCACGCTCGAGTACGCGGTGGAGTTCATTGCGGATGATGAGCTCGCCGAAATCACGCCGCGCTCGATCCGCTTGCGCAAGCGTTTCCTCAAGGAACACGAGCGCAAGCGCGCCGAGCGCGCCGCCGCTTAACTCAGCGCTTCGCGCGCCGCGCGCTGGCCGCTGCGGATCGCCCCGGCGACGGTGCCGGGCTCCTCGCTCTCCGTCGCCTCGCCCGCGAAGAACACCGTGTCCGCGAGCGGCGCCGCCAGCTCTTCGCGCGCACCCATGCCGCCGACCAGCACGTAGCTGTAGCCGCCGCGCGCGAACGGATCGTGCATCCAGTCGTGCGCGTACGCTGCCGAAAGCAGCGCCCGCGCGCCTTGGCCGAACATCGCTTCCACCGAGGCGAGTGCCGCGTCGACCAGCTTGCGTGTGCCCGATCCGGTCAAGCGCGCCGCCTTCGGCCCACCCGCCCAGGCCGTGAGTAGCGGCGCGCGTAACGGCAGCGGCGTCCAGAATGTGGGAAAGGGAGCCGCTGGGTTATGGAAAAAGGCGACGCCGGGGGCGCGCTTTTGCCAGAACGGCCGGTGAAAGCGCATCGCCACCCGCACGACCGGGCCGGAGGCGAGCTTGGCAAGCGCCGCGCGCTTTTGCGGAAAGACGAGCGGCCCTTTCTGCAGCAGGCCGAGCGGCAGCGTGACGATCACGCGCTTCGCCCGGGCGGTGAAGCGCTCGCCGAGGAAGGTGCCGCCGAGGTTCACGGCGCCGGCGCGCCATTGCAGCCTCGTGACCACGGCGCCCAGGCGCAGTTGCGCGCCGCTCGCGACGACCGCGTTCGCCAGCCACTCGAGCAGCGCGCCGTAGCCGCCCTGCGGCCGCGGCTGCGAGGCGCCGAGCTCGCCGCCGCCCCATTCCTCGGCGATCGAGCGCATGCTGGCGCGCCGCGGATCCGCCGCATCGAAGCCTTCCACCATCATGCGCGCGAAATCCTTGGTCTTCGCCGGCACGCGCAGGCGCGCAAGAAAAGCGGCGACCGAGACATCGCGCTCGAGGCCGGTGGCTTGCTTGGCGGCACGCTGCGCTTCGGCGAACGCGTTGATCCGGCGCAGGCGCCCATGCTCGAGAAAGCGCTGCTCGCGCACCGCATCGATAGCGGTGAGCCCCGCTTTCTCGAGGAGCGCATGCGTCACCTTCGCTTCACCGTGGATGAACTCCGCGCCGAGCTCCACCGGGATCTCGAGCCCCGGCATGCGGCGCGTCCAGCAGCGGCCGCCGACGCGCTCCCGCGCTTCGAGGATGAGGACCGAGCAGCCGGCGGCAGTTAGCTCGCGCGCCGCCGCGAGCCCCGCGGCGCCCGCGCCGATGACGATGACCTCCGCTGACTGCGTGGCTGCTCTCAAGGCGAGGCGCTAGAGTAGCGGAACCGCGAGGAGCCCCCATGAAACTGCATGTCTTTCCGCCGAGCCCGCGTTCGTTCAAGGTGCTGGTCGTCGTCCATCAGCTCGGGCTCGAATGCCAGCTCGCCTTGTGCGATCTCACGAAGGGCGAGCAGAAGTCGGGCCCATACACCGAGATCAATCCGAATCAGCGGGTGCCGGCGCTGGAGGACGGCGAGCTCAAGCTCTGGGAATCGAACGCCATCATCCAGTACCTCGCGACGAAGAAGCCCGAGAGCGGCCTGCTGCCCATGGATGAACCGAGCCGCGCCGATGTCGCGCGCTGGCAATTCTGGGAATCGACCAGCTGGGATGCGGCGTGCGCCATCCTCGTCTACGAGCGGGTCGTGAAGCGCTTCTTCGGCGGCGGCGCCGCCGACCCGGTGGAGGTGGAAAAGGGCCTGCAGCGCTTCCACCGCGCGGCGAAAGTGCTGGACACGCATTTGCACGGGCGGACCTACGTGTGCGGCAATCGCCTGTCGCTCGCCGATTTCGCCATCGGCGCCGATCTGACGATGGCGGAGCCGGCGCAGCTGCCGCTTGAGGGCTATCGCGAGATTCGTCGCTGGGCAGCAATGCTCGCGGACCTGCCCGCCTGGCAGCGCACTCGCGCGATGCAAAACGCGCCGCGTTAGCGCGCGCTTACTGCACCTTCACGCCGGTCTTCGCGACGACGTCCTTCCACACGCCGATCTCTTTCTTGATCTGCTCGGCGAAGCGCTGCGCGTTGCCGCCGGCGGGCGCGACGCCGTCGGTCTCGAGCTGCTTCGTGGTCTCCGGAATCTGCAGCATCTTGTTCACCGCCGCGTTCAGCTGCGCGACGATCGGCGCCGGTACGCCCTTCGGTGCAATCAGCCCGTGCCAGATCGGTACGTCGAAACCGGGCACGCCGGACTCGGCAATGGTCGGCACCTCGGGCTCCGCGGGCAGGCGCTTCGCCGTAGTGACGGCGAGCGCCTTAAGCCGGCCGGACTTCACGTGTGGCAGCGACGTCGCCGTGGTGGCGAAGAAGATGTCGGTCTGACCGGAGATCGTGTCGGTAAGCGCAGGACCCGTGCCCTTGTACGGCACGTGATTCATCTTGATGCCGGCGCGATACTGGAAAAACTCTCCCACCATATGCGTGATGCTGCCCTGGCCCGCCGAGGCGAAGTTGATGGTGCCCGGCTTCTGCTTTGCGAGCGCGATCAGCTCCTGCATGTTTTTCGCCGGGAACTTGGGATTCGCAACGACGATCATAGGCCCTTGGGAGATCTGCACGACCGGCGTGATATCGGCGATCGGGTCGTACTTCAGCGGATAGAGCGCGGCGTTCACCGTGTAGCTCGACGCAATCAGGATCAAGGTATAGCCATCGGGCTTCGCCTTCACGCCTTGCTCGATGCCGAGCAGGCCGCCCGCGCCCGGCCGGTTCTCGACGATCACTTGCGAGCCGAGCGAATCGCCGAGGCGCTGCGCGGTGAAGCGCGCGATGAAGTCCGATCCGCCGCCCGGCGCGAACGGCACGATGATCTGCACCGGCTTCGCCGGATACTTCTGCGCGTGCGCGCAGAACGTGAAGAGCGCGCTCGCGGCGAACAACAGCGCGAGCGATTTTCTTAAGGCTTGCATGGTTTTGATCCCCTGGCTTGTGCGAGAATCGCGCCCCTGAATCCGGGGCAAGGGCCGCAATTATTGCCGAAAAGTATGACGCCCTGTCGGGGGATTCGCGCAGCGCAAGTCCGATGATCACGATCGAAAATTTGGTGAAGACGTTCGGCCCGAAGCGCGCGGTCGACGGCATCTCGTTCCGCGTCGAGCGCGGCGAGGTGCTCGGCTTCCTCGGCCCGAACGGCGCGGGCAAGTCCACCACCATGCGCATGATTACGGGCTTCATGCCGCCGACCTCGGGCAAAGTCACGGTCGGCGGCTTCGATGTCACGGAATCGCCGATCGAGGCGAAGCGGCTGATCGGCTACCTGCCGGAGAACGCCGCGTCCTACCCCGACATGACGGTCGCAGGGTTCCTCAAGTTCGCCGCCGAGCTGCGCGGCCTCGCTGGCGAGGCGCGCAAGAAAGCCGTGCAGCGCGTGATCGATCTTTGTTTCCTCGACTCCGTGCTGCACCAGTCGATCGACACGCTTTCCAAAGGCTACAAGCACCGCACCTGTCTTGCGCAGGCGCTGATCCACGATCCGCAGGTACTGATCATGGACGAGCCCACCGACGGCCTCGATCCGAACCAGAAGCACGAGGTGCGCAATCTGATCCGCGAGCTCGGCGCGAGCAAGGCGATCGTCTTCTCCACGCACATCCTCGAAGAAGTCGATGCCGCCTGCACGCGCGCCATCATCATCGACCGCGGCAGGATCGTTGCCAACGGCACGCCGGAGGAGCTGCGCAACATGTCGGAGCTGGCCGGTGCCGTGACTCTGCAGGCGCGCGGCGCGAGCGCCGAGCGCCTCGCGACGCTCGGGCGCGTCGAGAAGCTGAATGGCGCTTTCCGCATCTATCCGCGCGACAGGTCGCAGGCATCGCAGCTCGCGCAGGAAGTCGTCGAGCTCGTCAACGTGCACGGCTGGAAGGTCGAAGGCATGTACAGCGAGCGCGGCGAGCTGGATGAGGTTTTTAGACGAATCACGCTGCCGGATACGGTGAAAAAGTGAGCGCCAGCGCCTTTCGCGCCACGCCCCAGATCAGAACGGCGACGACATGAAAATCATCTGGACGCTCATCAAGCGCGAGCTGGTCGCGTATTTCACCAGCCCGGTGGCCTACGTTTTTCTAGTGATCTTTCTGCTCCTCACCGGGTTCTTCACCTTCACCGCCGGCAGCTTCTTCGAGCGCGGCGAAGCGAGCCTCGCGAGCTTCTTCGGCTGGCATCCGTGGCTCTATCTGGTGCTCGTGCCGGCGGTCGGCATGCGCGTCTGGGCGGAAGAGCGTCGCTCGGGGACCATGGAGCTCCTCCTCACCATGCCGGTCGCGACATGGCAGGCGATCGTCGCCAAGTTCCTCGCGAGCTGGATCTTCCTGGCGGTGGCGCTCGCGCTTACCTTCCCGGCGGTGCTGACGGTGAACGTGCTCGGCGAGCCGGACAACGGCATCATCTTTGCCGGTTATATCGGCAGCCTGTTCCTCGCCGGCGCATACCTCGCCATCACCTGCATGACCTCTGCGATGACCCGCAACCAGGTGGTCGCGTTCATCCTTTCCGTGGTCATCTGCCTCTTCTTCATCCTCGCCGGCTTCAACCCGGTGACGGATTTGCTGACGCGCTGGGCGAGCCCGGCGGTGGTGGATACCGTGGCGGCGTTCTCGGTGGTGACCCACTTCGATGGTTTCCAGCGCGGCGTCATCGACACGCGCGACCTGGTGTTCTTTCTCTCGCTGATCGGCTACGCCCTCTTCGCAACCGGCGTGATCATCCGCGGGCATCGAGCCGGCTGAGATGCAGCGCAGATACGAGCATGTGGTCTATTCCGCGGTCGGCCTGGTCGCGCTGGCGCTCGTCCTCGTCGCGTTCAATTACCTGATTTCGCGCGTGCCGGCGCGCATTGATCTCACGGATGGCAAGCTCTACACGCTGTCGGATGGCACGAAGAAGATCCTGCGCAACCTGCAGACGCCGGTGAAGGTGAAGCTCTACATGTCGCAAGGCGAGAGCGTGCCGGTGCCGCTGCGCAGCTTCGCGCAACGGGTGGATGACCTGGTGCGCGAGTTCAAGTCGGTCGCCGGGGCGAATCTCATCATCGAGCGCTACAACCCGCGGCCCGACTCCGAGGAGGAGGACGCGGCGCAGCTCGACGGCATCGACCCGCAGCAGCTCGTCACTGGAGAGCAGTTCTATCTCGGTGCCGCGGTAAGCCAGCTCGACCGCAAGCAGACGCTGTCCGCCATCTCCCCGCAGCGCGAGCGGCTGCTCGAATACGACTTCGTGCGCGCCATTTCGCGCGTCTCGTCGAGCGAGCGGCCGAAAATCGGCCTGATGGCCGGGCTGCCGGTGCTCGGCGAGCGCTTCAATCCCTACACGCGCCAGGCGTCCGAGCCGTGGGTGCTCGCGACCGAGCTCAAGCGCGAGTTCGACGTGAAAGAGGTTCCGCTCACCGCAAAGGAGATCGACAAGGACATCAACGTCCTGCTCCTCATCCACCCGCGGGACATGCAGCCTGAGCAGGAGTACGCGCTCGATCAATTCGTCCTGCGCGGCGGAAAACTCATCGTGTTCGTCGATCCGTACGCCTACTTCGACCAGGCGCCGACCATGCCGGGCATGCCGCCGATGCCGTCGAGCTCCGATTTGCCGCTGCTCTTCAAAGCCTGGGGCATCGGCTACGAGCCCGGCAAGGTGATCTCGGACGTGGTGTTCGGCTCGGGCGGCGGCGCGCGCTACACGCCGACCGTGCTGTCGCTGAACCGCACGGCTTTTTCGCGCGACGATGTCGTCACCGGCTCGATCGAGACGCTGCTTTACGCCTTCGGCGGCGCCTTCCAGGTAAAGCCGGTCGACGGGCTCAAGGCAACCGATCTCGTGCACAGCTCGCCGAACTCGATGCTGGTCGACAGCGCGGAGGCGACCAAGTCGGGCGACCAGGCGACCCGCAGCTTCAAGCCGGGCGGCAAGCCCCTGCCGCTCGCCGTGCGGCTCACCGGCAAGTTCAAGACCGCCTTTCCCGACGGCCTGACCGTCGACAAGAAACCGCAACCGAACACGCCCGCGCTGCGCGAAAGCACGAGCGACAATTCGGTGATTCTCGTCGCCGACGTCGACATGCTGGCCGACGGCGCTGCGGTCGACGTGCAGGAAATGTTCGGCCGCAAGATCGTAGTGCCCTCGAACGGCAATCTGGCGTTTGCGCTCGGCATGGTCGAGCAGTTCGCCGCCGGCAATGAGCTCATTTCGCTCAGGAGCCGCGCCACCGCCTTCCGCCCGCTGACGGTGGTGCGAGAGCTCGAAGCGCAGGCGCAACAGCAGTACCTCGGCAAGATCCAGGCGCTCGAAGACGAGCTGCAGAAGACCAACGCCAAGCTGCAGGAACTGCAGAAAGCGCAGGGCGGCGCAGCCAAGGGCGGCCAGATTCTCACGGCCGAGCAGCAGGCGGAGCTCGAGCGCTTCAGGAAACGCGTCGCCGAGACGCGCCTCGAGCTGAAAGAGGTGCGCCGGAGCCTGCGTCAGGATGCGGAAGCGCTGGTCTTCTGGACGAAGGTGGTGAACATCGCGCTGATGCCGATCCTGGTCGCGCTCGCGGGCCTCGCGATCGCGCTCGCGCGCCGGCGGCGCATGGCGCGATGAACGCGCGCATCGCGCTGGTTCTGGTGGCGCTGCTCGTCGTCCTCGGCGGCGGCGCGCTCGTCTATCGCTACCAGGAGAGCGCGCGGCGTCCGGAAAACGTCGGCACGCTGGGACGGCCGCTGCTCAAGGATGTGCAGGTGGCGAACATTGCCAGCATCCGCATCGTCGAGCCGCAGGCGACGCTCACCTTGCAGCGCAAGGACGATGGCTGGGGGATCGCGGAGCGGCGCGGCTTCCCCGCCGATCTCGCCAAGGTGCGCGAATTCGTCCTCAAGCTGATCGAGCTCAAGGTCGGCCAGAGCGAGCCGATCGGCGAGAAGGACCGCGCGCGGCTGAATCTCGATGCGCGCGCCACGCAGGTCGAGCTGAATGGCGCGGACGGCAAGCCGCTCGCCAAGCTCGTCGTGGGCAAGAAGTACTTCAAGCGCGAAGTCGAGAATCCGGAAAAGACGCCGGCTGACGGACGCTTCGTTGGGCTGCCCGGCGAAGCCGGCACGGTGTACATCGTTTCCGATCCGCTTGCCCAGGCGAGCGCGAAAAGCGCCGACTGGATCGACCGCACCTCGTTCGAGGTGGAAAAGGTGAAGACGCTCGAGGTGCGGCTCGCGAACGGCGAGCGCTGGCGCCTGGAGCGCGCGGCGGACAATGCCGACTGGAAGCTTGCCGGGGCGAGGCCCGACGAGAAGCTCGACGGCGGGCGCGCGAATGCGGCGAGCTATTCGCTCTCGATGCTCGAGCTCGCGGACGTCGCGCCCGACGATGCCAAGGACACGGGGCTCGATAAGCCGGCGCTCATCGACGCGAGCACTTTCGATGGCCTCGCCTACAGCATCAAGGTCGGCCGTCCGGAAGGTGATAACTACTACGTGCGCTTCAGCGCTTCCGGTTTGGCGCCGGCCGAGGCGAGCGGCCCGGACGCCGAGCGGATCAAGAAGCTGCGCGAGCGCGCGCCGCGCGAGAAGCTGCTGCAGGAGTACGTGCTGTTGATACCGAAGTCCA
>Ga0070696_100002036_pt1 | contig 13259 bp, 11 predicted proteins | sample KBSK1253metaG_FD_65474 | JGI IMG/M metagenome (GOLD analysis project Ga0070696, IMG submission 65474) | Corn, switchgrass and miscanthus rhizosphere microbial communities from Kellogg Biological Station, Michigan, USA - KBS K1-25-3 metaG | ecosystem: Host-associated > Plants > Roots >... | reverse complement strand
AGCTGTTAGCTGATAGCTGTTAGCTGATAGCTGTTAGCTGATAGCTGTTAGCTGATAGCTGTTAGCTGATAGCTGTTAGCTGATAGCTGTTAGCTGATAGCTGTTAGCTGATAGCTGCTAGCTCTCTTCGCACCAACACGCTCACGATCTCATGCGGTCCGGCGTGGAATCGAATGACCCGGCCCTCATCCTCGAGCGAGAGCTGGCTTGGCTCCCGCTCGTCTGCCCGAACCCGTTGGGCCGAATCAGCCGGCGAGGCGAGTCGCCATGCTCCCTCAGTTGCGGTCGCTCGCGCGTTATAGCAGCGGAGAACGATCCCATCATTATCCTCTGCCGGCTTGAGTGCCGAGAACACCAGGCCGTCGCCTTCGAGGCATATCCCGATCTGCTTGGGTAGTAGCGGAGTGGCCTGCCGCAGCCAGACGGGCCGGAGCGGAAGAAAGACGTCCTCCCATAACTCGGGAAGGACCGTACCGGATTCCAGATCCTCGGGGGTCACCGCGGCAAAGGCGATCTGCAGTCGCTCCGGTCCGAGACACTGAGCCAGCGGTGCGGCCATGGGCCAGGCGGCATGGCCAGGACGGGTGGGCAGATTATCCCGAGACAGCTCCCCAACGGCGCGCAGCACAGTGAATAGAAGATCGCCCTCAGGAGTCAGCTCGTACTCGAAAAAGCCGGGTGCCAGAAGCGCAAGCCCGCGACCTCTCCGTGCGTGAGCGACGAACCGATGCGCCGGAGCGGTGCGCACTGGCGTTTCGCGAGGGTAGCGACCCGCATCGGGGGCGATGATTTCGCGGATCACACTTCCGAACGCCCCCCCGGCGAGCGCCGTCCCACCTGCGAGCCCGGTCGGCAGCCTTAGTCGAAGCCGCTGATTGCGGGCGCGGTTTTCTACCTCCAACGTGCAACGGACCGCGTCGCTTCCAGCATGCAGCGAAACCACCACTCTCACGCCAATCCTACCCTCGCTCGGCACCAGCGATCCTCGTAGCTCCAGCGCGCCCACCAGGGGACCGCCAGCCAGGATTCTGGGACGGAGCGGCCCCGACAAACCAAAGGGGGGAGCCCCGGGGAGCGGCGCGAAGCTGTAGCTGTCACCCACATCGCTTTCCGCCTCCAGTGAAACCAGCCCGCTGAACCGCGCACCACTGCGCCGATCGCTCAGCTCCAGGGTCCCGTCGGGCTTCACCTCGATCGAGATCAGGCCGTTGTCCAGCCAGCTCTCCCCCACCATCACCTCGGCGTCTGCACTTTGATTACCGGCTGGTACCGAAGCCAGGGCTGCGCAGCTGAGTCCCTCTACCGATGGCGCGGGAAACGCCAGTCGCACAACCTCTACCTCGTCCTGGTCGGGGTAGTGATGCGCGGAATCAAGTCGTTCCATCCGGCGATCTCGGCCCAGTAATTGGATTCGTCGGCCGTCACTCTCTCTGAGGAATGGCAGTTCGCCGGCGCCAGGCCCGGTCCGGGGAATTCTCCCTCCAGGTGGACCGACGAGCACATCTCGGAGGAAACCGGTAACCTCGGCCACGACAATTCCGCTGCGAGTGCGGGGCGCCGGATTCCAGAGGACGAGTCGGGGGGAGGTGCGCGCGGGTCGATCCCGGGCCAGGTCAGGATCGTTGTCCAACAGTGCGTTCAGGCTGGTTCGAGCCACTTCCCGTGCCAGGGTCTCGGCATCCACGATCCGTGCCGTGACCCGGCGAGCGACGGCATCGGCGGTGCAGCCAGCGAGGGAGTCATGAAATTGACTCCGGAGAAGAGTTCGCCAAGCGTGACTCAGCAGCGGCTGGGAGTCGGTGCCGAGGGCCCAGCGAGCCAACGCGGCGAGTGGTTCCGCCACCCGCTCCAACCACAGCTCCGCCTCCGAGTGGCGCCGTTTGAGCGGCGCGCGGGTGGCGTGCACGCCCTGGAGCGTCCAGGTGTATCCGTATGACCAGCGCAGCTCGCCGCTGAGGATCGGGAGCTCCCGGCCTTCCGCCCGCGCGGCGGTGAAGAACTCGTCCAGCCGGGAGACTCTGACGTAGGCATCGGGTTCGAGCTCTGCTACCAGAAGCCGCAGTCGGGTCAGCTCTCGGTGAGCCGCATGGTGGTCCGCTCCCACGAACACCGCGACCTGAAAGGTTGACGCGCGACCGACCAGCGCCTCGCGGATTCGACCCCACTGCGCAGGCAGTGCATCGGGATCCGCGACCAGACCCGAGCCGATTTCGTATCCGTCAGGAGGCAGGTGGTAGAGCAGCACTTCCGCCCGATCAGGACCGCGCCAACGATAGAGATCGCTGGTCTGGCCAGGCTCACCACCCAAGCCGCGCCATAGGACACCGAATCGGATTCCGAATTCATTCGCCAGGCTGGGCCATGCTGCCGGATGACCGAAGGCGTCAGGAGAATAGAGCACATCGGTTCGGCGGCCGAGCAACTCTGCGTCGGCGCGGCCGGCGAGGAGGTTTCTGACCAGCGACTCTCCAGAGGGAATCAGCTCGTCCGCCAAGACGTACCAGGGACCCACCTGGAGTCGCCCGCTGCGGACAAGGGCACGTAGCCGGTGGATCCTGTCCGGACGCACCCGCAGGTAGTCCTCCAACAACACGGTCTGCCCGTCCAGCAGAAAGCTGCGGAATTCCTCGTCGCCCTGGAGCTGCTCCTGCAGGTCGTCCAGGACGGGCACCAGACGCGCCAGAAATCCGGCGCGGGTCAGGTACCACTCTCTATCCCAATGGGTGTGGGGGATCAGATGAAAGGTGTAGCGAGGCATCGCTCAAATTAGCGATCCCCGGTAGCCTCGGGCAGCGCGCAGCCCTATTCGTAGTTGACGAAGGGTTCGGTCAGCAGGCGGGCTTTCTTGCTTCCGTACTCGAAGACATGGGTGATCCGGACGGCGGAGCCCTCACGCTCTACTCTGCTCTCGAGCAATTTCAGTTCGGGCTGGTCTGCTAAGCCGAGGGCGTTCAGGCGTTCGGCTTCGGCGCGGCAAACGTCACCTGGGGTGGGGCGACTGGCGGGATAAGCGTCCTCGTGGTGCTGCACCAGAGCCCGCCAATGCTCGTCCCCGGCGCGCTCCACCGACTCGCGAATCTGCTCCCTGGTAAACGGCATTCCTACCCGCCACAGAGACAGCGGTTAGAGGCTGCGGTGTCTTCCTGAATCGAGTGGGGCCTTGGTGGCCTCGACCGAGCTTCGGCCGATGAGCCCATAAAATAGGGCTGCGAGGATCGCGCACCCGAGCGCGACCGGGAGGAACCGGATGTTGCCGTAGTGGAAGCCCATCGCGCCGAGGGAAAAGACCAAACCCAGACAGAGACGTCCGGCCCACACTTGCAGCTCACTGGTCCGTGCCATTTCAGCCTCCGTCAGGGGTCGCAGCGTCATGATGCTCCTCTGGTCAGCGGCAAGCTGTAGGCCAGGTCACCCTAGCGTGGTGAGGCCCGCGGATGGAGCTCCAGGTTCAGGCAGCCAACGATATGACGCGGAAAGACTTAGATCTCAGAGCGTGGCTTTGAATGCCCAGGATGCGACGCGGAGAGCAAGCAGGCCGATTGCGACGTAGACTAGCATGTGCCAGTCGAGACTTGCGAATTTGTTGCTGAGGTTCGACGTCAAGACCCCGAAGGTCTGGGCGGAGGTGCTGGCGATGAGAAGCGCGTATTCGACCATTGGTGCCCTCGGCACAGAATACGGCCAGGCGAAGGTGGGTCTGCTTCAGTTAGTGTACCGGCCGGAACGCCGGTCGTCAATCGCTTCCAATGGCGTCAAGCAGTCGCCGACTGGCGCTTCGAAAACGGCCGGCGTCCAGCAGTGCAGATATCGGCACTCCCGGCACGTTCATCCAGCCCTCCTGACTCATGGTGAGCTTGATAACGTCCACGTTGCGGCCAAACCAGCGGGCGCTGGGCTCGAGATCCGACGGATAGACGAACCCCGGAAGGGACGCCGCGGCCAGCGCCGCCTGAGATCCGAGGCCGGACTCAGGCATGGTGCCGGCCCACAATCGAACGCCGGAGTCCTGAGCAATCCGCACGATCCGACAGACCTCGGATAGTCCACCAACCCGATGCACTTTCACGTTCCATACCTTGGGGCCGCCAAGCTCGACCAGGTCACGGGCCGCGCGGGCATCGCGCAGGGTCTCGTCGACGCACACAGGAGTGCGCAGCGTCTGGGAGAGCTTCACGTGGCCGAGCAGATCGTCAGGCGGGAGCGGCTGCTCGATGTACAACAGCCCCGCATCGTCCAGCGCGCGCAGGTTGGACTCGTGTTCGGGCCACTCGTAGCTGCCATTGGCATCCACCGTGAGCGGCAGGTCGACGCCGGCCATCACCTCGCGGGCAGCCTGCACTGGGACGGCATCCCAGCCGGGGGCGACTTTGATCTTCACCCGCCGGTAGCCCTGGTGGAGCGCGTCTGTGATCCAGCGCTGCAAGGTGCCAGGAGTGCGATCCTGGGGGATGCCGAGGGCGACGCCGCAGGCAATCGAGTTGGAGGTGGCAGCCCGGAGCCGCTCGCCCAGAAGTGCCGCAAGGCCACGGTGTCGACGGTGCGCCTCGAGGTCCCAGCAAGCCGTTTCCACTGCCGCGCGGGCGAATGGGTTTCCCCTTACGCCCGATCGGAGAAGGACGTCCATCGCCTCCGGCGAGTCGACCTCTCGCCCTAAGACCCGGGGGATAAGCACCTCCACGAGCAGATGCCGGGCGCCGCCCAGGGTTTCCTCGGAGTAGAATGGCAACTCGAAGGGAGGCGACTCGCCGTAGCCCGAGTGCCCCTCGCCATCGTGCAATACGACGACCAGCGAACGCCGCTCGGTCATCGTCCCTCCCGAGATGATGAAGGGCTCGACCAGCGGAAGGGTCAGCTCGTAGAGCTCGACGCGGGCGATGCGCATGATGCCAGATCGAGGAACCGAAGCTCACCGCCGCGACGCTCCAGCACACCCGCCGCCTCGAGATCCAGCATTGCCGCGACGAGGCCGTGCTGGGGGTCGAAAAACAGGGCGTGAAGTGCGCGCTGAGGGCGGGAACCGTGAGTCGCGGGATATTCGGACAGGGGCAACTGGAAAAAGGTATGAAGCTGCACACTTTCGCAGCCCACGCGAGCGTATTCCACCAGCAGTCGTCCGGAACAGATGTTGCCGCTCCCGACCAGCACCGGCCGACGACTCCCGCGTGGTGCTGTCGCCAGGACGCGGAGGTTGCGATCGCTCAGGTCGTAGCCGCCATATGCCACCAGTCGCTCCTTGTCCCACAGGCGGTTGAACACGACCAGGGCATCGGCGTCGGCGGCCGTGCGCATCATCTCGAGTTGAAAAGCGTCGTCAAACCGGGCGTTCATCAGCTTCAGAGCCAGTCGGACTGGGATCTCGCCCGCGGCTGCGCGGATGTTCCCTGGCACCTCCCGAAGCCAGCGGAGAATCTGACGCCGCTCATCTGCTAAGGAGTCTCCGGCGAGAGTAGGAGAGAAATCCTTTTCCAGCGGCAACGGTGAGCCACCCCAGGCTTCGGCGAGTCGCCCGGTGGTATAGCGATACTCGGCCTCGCGAAACGGTTCATCCAGGCGAGGGAGATGGTACTTCACCGAGGGAACCGCAACGATTGACCCAGCCCTGGTGAGGTCGCCGGCCGAGCGCACCAATGACAGGTAGTCCTCAAACGAACGATCCCAACCACGACCCTTCCAGGTCACTGTCCAGCCCTCGCGGCCCTCACTGGAAGTGCGCCGCTCCAGCCGCATCCGGGTTTCGTGAATGGCCCAGGCACCCATGGACCGTTCGCCGAGCGGATCCTCCGCAATAACGGTCTTGAGCACGACGAAGGCCAGGCCGGCGGCGCGATCGGTCTCCAGCTGCTCCAGGCTCAAGGAGAGCTGGCCCGAGCCCTTTCCGATGGGATGGGGCAGGACATAGTCGAGATATCTGGCGGAGAGATCGATCCGGTAGGTCTCTCGCACGTGCGCCGCCACATCCGAGGGCAGCTCGCGCTTGAAGCGCTCGAAGTCATGCTCGAGGCGCGCGCGCATCTCGTACCACCTGTTCCACCACCACCCGCTCCGCGTCCGGCAGGGCGGGACCCCAAGGGTCATCGCAGGCCTCGGCGGGGATAGCACCCTCGGCGGCGGCAGCCCAGAGCATTCGGCGGATGTATCCCTCCATGGGCTCCACGAAGGTCACCTGGGCGAAGCGGTCGCAGAGCTCGGATAGGCTGACGAACCGGGACCAGTCTTCAGCCGCGCGCGCGCGCAGCAGTTCGGCCTGAAGGTCAGGCAGAGCGGCACCCATTCCAATGAGCGCGGCGCGCGCGCCGAGCAGGAGCGAATAGCCCAGAAAGCGATCTTCACCGGTGATGAGGAGCTTCTCGGGATGGGACCGCAGGAGGGCCGCGAGCCGTTGAAAGGTCATCACCGAGTCCAGGGTGGCCACCTTGATGCCGATGACCTCAGGGAGCTCCAGAATCGCGTGCAGGATTCGATCGTCGTAGGCCACTCCTCCAGCAGCCTCGTAGAGATAGAACGCGATGACCGGCAATTCGCGGCCCAGCCGCCGATGGTACCCAACAGGGTCCTCCCGCTGAGGAAAAGCGAGGAGGGCATCGGCGGCACCCCGCCGCGCCTCGATGGCCATGGTGAGATCCCGTGCGCCGGCCACGAGCACTTTGTCGGGCAGGGCCTCGCGCCAGGTCTCGAGCACGATCCTGCGCTGCTCGGCAGTGAGATGCGGACCCCGACCGGTGTGGGCCCAGATGGCGACCCCGGCGACCGGCTGAGTGGCCATCCAGGAGGCGTAGCTTCGTTGGGCCGCCGCATCGAGCTCGCGACCGCGGAAGGGCACGGGCACCGCGGGAAGGAGCCCCCATACCAATCGTTCCACCAGCTCACTCATCTCACCCACCCCGCTGAGCCACAGTGGAACGGAGATCGGCTGCGTTTCCGGATTCGATCGCGCCGCGATCCTCAGAACTCAGGTCGAGCAAATCGAGCTTGGCCGGCCCGTTCTCCGGGATTCGTAGGGGCTGTCCCGTGCCGAAGAGGAAACGCCTGGGACCTATGGTCTGGAGCAGGATCTGGAGATGATCCTCGGGCGGCCCCCAGACCCAGCAGATGTCCCACCAGATCCGGTCTGCCTCACTGGGAGTCAGGCCGAAGTGTACTTCCTCGATGAATGTTCGTTCCGCGTGGGTGACGATCAACCGAAGCGTCGGTGCGCTTCGCACCAACGCTCGAACCGCTGCCGCGGGAAGGTCTTCGGCTCGATCGTTCGGGTGCCGCTGCCGCGGATCCTCCAGACGAACGGCAAGCAGCAGGGGAAGGCCGGCTTCTCCGCAAGCGTGACCCAGAGCCTGCATGGCCGCTCCAGTGGGGGCGATACCGTAGAACATCGGATCGCAGCGAACCGCAGGAGCCCCAGCCTTGGCCGCCGCCGCCACGGCACGCTCCCAGTGGGCCAGCTCCGGCTGCACCGCCGGAACCGGCCGCAGGCGCTGGTGGCGTGCCGTGACATCGTACAACCAGGGATTTCCCTCGATCGGATCCTTCCAGAAGATTCCAGGCAGATGGGTAACCCAGGCTTCGTCGATTGCGACCCGGTCCATGGCGAGGAGGAGAGCCTCGACGGAAGTGCCGGGAACGCGGCGGTAAGGATAGGCCCCCAGGAAGCTGTTGACGTCGACGCGCATTAATCGGTCGGGAAAGCGCCGGGAGGGAAGATCCGGGCCGCGTTGCGCCAGCGGACCAGCTCGAGCTCTTCATCGCTGAGAATTTGACCGAGATACCGCAGCTTGGCCCAGCCGGTTTCGATGGTGAGATCGCAACCCCAGAGCAGTCGCTCGACGCCGACCGCGGCCAAACACGCCTCCAGCATCCCTCCATCGACGCCGCTGCCCGAAAGATCGACCAGGATATTGGGGATGCGACGGATGGCCGCGAGCGAGTGCAGCCAGTCTCCACCACCGCCGATGTGCGCCAGGAGAAAGCTCACGTTGGGATGGCGGGAGGCGAGCCGGCCCAACTCGAGCGCATCGGACGCCTCCTGCCCGGCGTAGTCTCGCCGGCGATGTTGCCAGACGTGGTGGAGCAGCGGCGCTCGCCGCTCGGCCGCAAGACGGCAGATCGGGTCGAGCAAGGGATCATCGGCCCGCCGGCTGGCGGCCAGCTTGATCCCGATCATCCCCGCATCGAGACATCGGCGGATCTCCCCCAGCGCCTCGGGCGGGTAGTTGGGGTTGACGGTGACGTAGCCACGGATGCGGTGGGGATGCTCCCGCTGCAGCGCGAGGAGATAGTCGTTGGCGTAGCGGAGGTCTGGAAGCGAAGGAAAGTAGATGGGCGAGGTGAGGCCCCAGCTCCCCAGGATCGAGGCTACATGGATGGAGATACCGACCCGCTCGCCTGCGCGCAGCCGGCTGGCATTGCGTTCGCGCCAGTCGGCGCGCGGAGTCCGATCATGCAGAAAGTGCGCGTGGACGTCGATAAGCACTCGGCGGGTATCCTCCTAAACGATCGACGGAATCTAGGCCGAAACGCCGGCCATCGAGAGGGCTTCGTCCAGGACGTCGAGCGTGCGGTCGACCACATCGTCATCGTGCGCGAGGGATACGAAGTTATAAGCTGATCGTTTGAACAGAACCCCGAGTCGGGCAGCCGCCGCCGTGACCCGTTGGGAGATTTCCTCATCGCGGTAGTGCAGAAGGCACATCTGGGGAACTCCGCCGACCCCGGCGACGAGGCCGGCATGACGTTCGGCCAAGGCCTGGAGGCCCACAAATAGTCGCCCGCCTACCCGCGCGAGGTGGCTCGGAACCGAATCCACCAGCATCACCCTGAGCGTCTCCTGGGCCGCGGCCAGCGATACGAACTCGGTTGCGAGAGTGGACGAGATCCAGGTGCGGCTGATCTTCCCCATGATGTCCGCCCTCCCACCGACAGCCGCCAGGGGAAGGCCATTGGCGATCGCCTTCGCCATCACCACCAAATCGGGGCGGAAGCCGTAACGCTCGGCGCCTCCGCCGATCGCCAGGCGGCACCCGGTCTTGACCTCATCGGCCACCAGGATGGCCCCGCACCGACGGGTTTCCTCCTGGAGCACGCCGAGCCATTCCGGCGTCGGCTCGGCGAGGATGACAGGCTCAAAGAGAACGGCAGCCAGCTGATCCCCGGAGGAACGGATCAGCTCGCGGGTCAGCTGGGCATCGTTGAAGGGCAGCTCCGAATACAATGCCCGGGTGGTCGTCGGAACACCGGCCCCTCGCGTCTCGCACCAGTCGAGCCATCCATGATAGCCGCAGCCGAGGACCCGCTCCCGACCGGTGGCCACACGGGCGAGGCGCACCGCCGCGGCCATCGCCTCCGCCCCTGTCTTGAGAAATCGCACCCGCTCGATCCACGGAATCAGCCGACAAAGCTCGGCGGCGAGCTCCTCCTCCAGCACCGGGGGGAACGGCCCAACGACACCCTGCTCTGCCGCCTGGACGACGGCCCGAGTCACAGCCGGATGTCCGTAGCCCAGTGCGACAGCCCCAAGGCCCATGATGTAATCCGTGTACTCTCGACCTTGCTCGTCCCACACGCGGTAACCGGACGAGCGAATCATCCGGGACGGAAGCGACGGATCGGAAGCCCCGAACAAGACCTCGGGCCGCTTGCTGCCCGTCGAAGTAAAGTCGGCGATGTAGTTGGTGGTCACCCGAGCTCCAGGACGCCGAAGCTGGCGGGATCCTGCCGGTCCCCCCGCAGGTACACCCAACCTCCTCCGCCGGACCACACCAGCTGGCCCGCCCGGCGGAGCCTATCGGGCTCGGCGCGATTGATGAGGATGTCGAACTCGACGGTGTCGCCGGAGCGCGGCTGCCATTCGGGAACCGCGACCGCGAGGGTCAGGCTGTAGCCGGACTCGGTGGGCTGCCACGATCCCTGGACCATGTCCGGGCTTCCCGCTGTTCCCCCCGCGGAGTGAATTCGGATCTCTCCTGTTTCGCCCGCGAGTGCCACCAGGAAGCCATACAGCGGCGCATCCGGCGCGGGGCGCAGGTACACCTGGACTCCGTCGGCGTGGATGTCGTCCGGCTCGTTATCGAGGCGCAGCGCCGGTGCATCGCTGCCGCGCGGCAGCACCTCCTGTTTTACGACGTCGATACCGAGGTACAGCGCATCCGCATCCCAGTTGGCCACCACGCTCGCCGAGAACTCCTCCGGCCCAGGATACGGCTCCTCGCTCCGCCGGTAGTGGTCCTCATGGTCCAGCAGCAAGGGCTGGCCGGCATCGAGGCCATCAAGCGACCCATCCAGTGAGGGTGGCTCGGGAGCATGAAGGGCAGTTCCTTGGACCGGCACCGGCCGGGTGAGATCGACGAGTGGGCGGACCGGAGCGGGTGCATGACGACGACCCCGCAATCGCACCACCCCTGCCGGCAAAGTCACATCCCAGCCATCCGCGGTCGGGAGATGACGCTCCGGGCCATCGGGCCCAACGACTTCGATCACCTCTCCGCTGAGTCGCAGGCCGTGAACCGCAGAATCCGAAGGTTCGAGCGTTGCGATCATCCGGAGATTGCGGCCGCGAGCCCGAGCCAAGTAGAAGGTGGCCGGCTCGGAGGATCCGGGTAGGCCAGGCGCTCGGGCTCGGAGCAGCTCGCCCTGGAAGAGAAGGTGGAGCCGGAGAGCCGGACCACCATTGTCGGCCAAAGCCTGCAACACGACGGCGCCCTCAGGGACCGGGATGAAGCGTTCCGCACCGGACACGAACTCATCCTCCAACACGGCATCGGCCCAGCTCCCGGGGGTCAGGATTTCGACCCGAGCGTTGAGATGCCAGGGAAGCTCGAGGAGATGCTCGTCGGGGGCGGACAGCTCGACCACATCGAGCAGGTAGCGCGGCCCGGCGACGAGTGTGCGGGTGAGCTGGCCAAAGCTACCCTGCGCCCATCCCCAATCTCCCTGGGTGTCGAAGGCGTCACAGCTCGCATCAATCACCGGCTGGGAGATACCGTCCAGCCGGGGGGCATTGTGGGCGAGTGTCGAGCGATACCACAGGAGATCTCGGCTGACATACGAACCGGTGCCGGGATCCGCGAGCCAATGCCGGCCATCCGCATGCAGCGTCAAGTGCAGGCGGTCCGGATGTCCATGCCCTCCACCGTACGCACCACTCTCGAGACTGGCGTACCGCGTGCCCGATCTCATGATCGGCAGACCTTGGCTCTGCAGCAGAACATTGCCCGGGCTCCAGGCGGGGAGGTCGTGCGGTAGTGAAGGTGGCATCTCCAGCAGCGACCACCACGACAGATCGACCCGCGAGCGAGGGTGCGAGGGTGGAGCCTCCCCCGCCTCGTGCAGGTAGGAGTCGAAGCGTTCCGCCGCCGGCGGGGGAGCGGCGTACAGTTCCGCGAGCCACGCCGCGAGCTCGGCAGGCTCTCCGGAGAGTCGCCCCAGTCCAACTTCCCAGAGCTCGAGGTACATCGGCTGGGCGAGTGAAACCGCGAAGCGGGAATCCTTGCGAGCGGGGAAGGTGTGGTCGGGAAGCGCGCTGAGGGCCGGAGCGCGAAGGGCCGCCCCGAGCCGCCGGGCGAGCTCAGGGTCGGCCAGCAGATCGACCCCGGCCTGACGCGCCCAGGCCATCGCCAGAAGCTCCCCGCGGAGCGCGAAGAGGTGGTAGTTCTCACCCTCGAACCACATCCCATCTTCCCCGAAGCCCCGCATGAGGTGGGCGATGATACCGGTGGGAGACTCTACCGCTCGCGTCGCCAGCTCCTCGTCCTCGAACCACACCGCCACCGCGGCGAGGGCCGCGTTGTGCCAGCTCTGCCGGTTGGAAAAGCCCTCGTCAAACTCGCCGACGAGATTGGCCGCTTCGTCGGCCACGCCTCCGACCGCGTCCGCGAGCTGCTGGTCGAGGCGGCCGCTCTCTCGCAGAAGGGTCGCGGCCGCCAGGAAATTGGTCAGCCAGATTGACTCCAGATAAGTAGAAAAAAACAGCCGACTGGGGCCCAGCACGTTGTCACGATTGGGGTACTGGAGATAGCGCTCGGCGTAGCATCCCAGGATGTCGACCGCTCGGGCGGCCGCATCGTCCCGATCGCCGAGCGCCGCGATGGTCGCCAGGTGGGCCGCGCGCTCCGCCAGCCAGAGGTGCTGAAAGCGGGCCCACGCGCGGTCGTGCCGCTCGCCGCTGAACATCCGGCCACAGCGAGGGCAGCGGTGCTCGTGAGCATTCCACGGGTCGAACTCCAGCCCGGCTCCGTCGTCGGGACAGAATCCCCCGTCGCTCGAGAGCAGCGCCTTCTGTGTCGGCACTGTCGGCATACGGGCGAGAACCGGGGCGGCTCGCTGGGTGAGCCGGTCCAGCAGGCTCCTCAGATCCGGTGCTTCCCTCAGCTGCTCTTTCCGAGTCTCCAATTCAGCCGCACTCAGCACCGGCGAACACCCTCTGTTGCCCAGCGGACCGGCAGGAGCTGCATCCCAAGCGAGCGGACCGCATTGAGTGCCGGCGTCGGATCGTCGGGGGCGAGAAAGAACATGGAGCCCCCTGCCCCGCTCCCGGCTGCCTTTCCGCCGTGGGCCCCGGCTTCTTTCATGGCGTGCTCCAGTCTGGCCATGTCAGGAGTTCGCATTCCAGGGTCGAGCTCCTGCTGTAGCCGCCAATTCTCGCTCAGGAGCGCACCGACCTTGACCAGATCGCCGGCCTGGAGCGCATCACTCATCCGTTCGGCAACTTCACGCAGCCCGCGCAGTGCCCGAGCGATGCGAGGATCGCCCCGATCATACGCCTGCATCACCCGAAGGATGGTGGCGCCGGAGAAACGTGAGGCACCGGTGTAGCACAGCACCGTGCGGCGTTCCAGCTCGGCGAGCGTGGCGCTGTCGAGAGTCAGAGGCTCGACCTCGACCGCCGGGTCCCGAAAGCCCAGCCGAAGAAAGCCACCAAAGGCAGCGGCAAACTGATCCTGACGGCCGCCCGGAATGCCCGCTTCGTGACCTTCGAGGTGACAGGCGCGCTCGGCAATCTCCCGAACATTCAACTCCTCGCCGCGGGCCTGCGAGAGTGCGGTCACCAGAGCCACATCCACTGCGCCCGAGCTTCCCAGTCCGGATCCAGAGGGCGCGTCGCTCCGAGTCACCAGGGTACAGGGACCCACGGGAAGCATGCGGATCCCTGCCTTAAGCAGCGACAGCCGACCATTCTCAGCCAGCCCGCTGACGTCAGGCAGGTCCAGCTCATCTCCCAGATCCTCGGAAACCAACCGGAACCCGGTACGCGCCGGTCGGACTTCGGCGTA
>Ga0070696_100002034_pt1 | contig 13267 bp, 13 predicted proteins | sample KBSK1253metaG_FD_65474 | JGI IMG/M metagenome (GOLD analysis project Ga0070696, IMG submission 65474) | Corn, switchgrass and miscanthus rhizosphere microbial communities from Kellogg Biological Station, Michigan, USA - KBS K1-25-3 metaG | ecosystem: Host-associated > Plants > Roots >... | reverse complement strand
CCCGTCGCCGACCTTTTGCCGCCTCTTGCCGGCGGCTCCACGCCGCCCCCGCCCGTGAGCGTCACCCCGTGCTCGGACGCGATGACGTTCGCGACCGCGCGCGCGCCGCGGAGGAGCCCGGGGCCGAAACGATCGGCCGACAGGTCCGGTCCCATCACGAGGCGGATGATCGAGCCCACGCGTCCGTCGGGAAGCGGGCCCTCGAGCCCATAGCCCACTTCGATCCGCACCCGCCGCTCCTCGCGCGCGAGGAGGATCAGGACGCCGTCGTCCTTCCCCTTCCGCCCAATCCCCCACGCCTGGTAGAGCTCGGTGGCCGCGGGCTCGATCTCCTCGCCCCCCAAGTTCGGGAAGGTCGCGACCGCCAGCTCGGCGTCCGTCTTCTCGCGGAGTTCGAGCGCGAGCGATTCGATCGAGTCCGCGGACGCCGCGTCCACGACCCCGGCGAAATCGCTGAGCCGTCCCGTCGGCGCGGGCCACTCGCGGGCAAGCGCGGGGACGGCGAGGAAGGTCGCCGCGAAGAAGGTCCCCGCGAGGAGGGTCGCCGCGAGGAGGCCGGCGCCGATTCGCGCCGCGCCGGGGATCGCCCTAGCTCGAGCGATAGTTCGTGAACTGGAGATCAAGGTCGAAGTCATGGCCGCGGAGGGCCTGGATCACTTGCTGGAGGTCGTCGCGATTCTTTCCGGCCACCCGAACCTGGTCCTCTTGGATCGAGGCCTGCACCCGAAGCCCCATTCCCTTGATGAACTTCACGATCTCCTTCGCCTTCTCCGACGGGATCCCCTTTCGGATCGTGACCGTTTGCCGCACGGTCCCCTTCGCCGAGGGCTCGATCTTCCCATACTCGAGCGCCCGGAGCGAGACGCCCCGCTTCACCAGCTTCCCCTGCAGGATGTCGATCACCGCCTTCAGGCGGGACTCGTCGTCCGAGTGGAGCGTTAGGATCTCCTTCTCGAGGGTGATCTCGCTCACGCTCCCCTTGAAATCGAAGCGCTGACGGATCTCCTTCATCGCCTGCTGCACGGCGTTGGAAGCTTCCATCAAGTCCACGTCCGACACCACGTCGAACGAATTCTCCGCCGCCATCCGACACCCTCCGCGCCGCCTTTGCCGAGAAAGGAAAGGGGAAGCGAAGCGCGATCGCGCCTGCTTCCCCTCCACACGTTACACGCTACTATATGCGAGCTGCCCGTACCCCCGAATGAAGCCCAGTAGCGGTTGGCCCGTTGCCGGGACCGAATGACCCGGGATTAGTGGGCGGTACCGATCGTATCCGATGCCGCGATCGAGTCCGTCATGGCCGGCGGGGTCGACTGCTCCATGCTCTGGTCCATGCCACCCTCGGTGGACGTTTCTTCCTTCTTGTTACATCCCAGCGCGAACACCAGCGCGAGCGCGAACACGAACACGAGCGTAACGGTCAGAAGCTTCTTCATTCTTGTCTCTCACCTCCCTTCCGCATTTTCTGCGGTGTCTCGTACCGCTACCTGGATTTCAGACCTGGTCGCCACATAAAGCAAAACACCACTAGTTGCAGCGGTGCCGGGTGAAACTGCTATTCGTCCTTTGGTCCCTCGTCCATGTCACTCCGCCGCAAGGGGGATACGCCCAGGAGGCGAGAACGGGCGGACACTACGGATTGGGGGATAGACCTGTCAAGAAAGAACTTGGCTCAAAGGGCCTGAAGCGCGCGGTCGAGATCGGCGAGCAGGTCTTCGAGATCCTCGATCCCCACGGAAATTCTTACAAGACCGTCAGTTAAGCCCGCCTTGAGGCGCTCGGCCTGGGGGACCGAGGCGTGCGTCATGGTGGCCGGATGGCTGATCAGGCTCTCCACTCCCCCCAGGCTCTCGGCCAGCGAGAAGAGCCGCGTCGCCTTGAGGACCCGGGCGCCCCCTTCGATGCTCCCCGTCTCGAACGCGATCATGCCGCCGAATCCGCACGCCTGCTTCCGCTGCAGCTCGTGGCCGGGGTGATTTGGAAGGCCCGGATACAAGACCTTCTTCAGCTTGGGGTGCTTCACGAGCCAGGCCGCGATCGCCCGCGCGTTCGACTCGTGCCGGTCCATCCGAACGGCGAGGGTCTTGAGGCCGCGGAGGACCAGGAAGCAATCCATCGGACCGGGGACGGCGCCCACGGCATTCTGCAAGAAGGCCAGCCGCTCGGTCGACGCCGGGTCGTTCGAGACGACGGCGCCCCCGACCATGTCGCTGTGCCCATTCATGTACTTGGTCGTCGAATAGAGGACGAGGTGCGCGCCGAGTTCGATCGGGCGCTGGTGATAGGACGTCATGAAGGTGTTGTCCACCGCGAGCAGGGCGCCCCGCTCCCGGGCGAGCGCGGCGAGGGCCCGGAGGTCGGAGATGATCATCGACGGATTGGTCGGCGTCTCCACGTAGAGGAGCTTCGTCTCCGGCCGGAAGGCCGCGGCGACCTGGGCCAGGTCCGACGTATCGACATAGGTGAACGACACGCCGTACCCCGCCATCACCTGGTCGAAGAAGCGGAAGGTTCCACCGTACATGTTGTTCGAGGAGACGACGTGGTCGCCCGCCCGGAGGAGATTCAGAACCGCCGCGATGGCCGACATGCCCGACGCGAACGCGAATCCCCGCTCCCCTTTGTCGAGGGCCGCGAGGCATCGCTCCAGGGCGAGACGCGTTGGATTCTGCGTGCGGGCGTATTCGAAGCCCTTGTGCTTGCCCAGCTCCTCCTGCACATAGGTGGAGGTCTGGTAGATCGGCGTCATGATGGCGCCGGTCGTCGGGTCGGGCTCCTGCCCGGCATGAATGGCGTCGGTCGCGAATCCCATGGGTGCCTCGTTAGGGGGCGATGTACTCGAGGAGGTCGAAGCGGGTCAGGATGCCGGCGGGTGCTCCCGCGTCGTCGATGACCACGGCGGCGTTGCTCTCGGCCAGGAGCTTCATCGCCCGGGAGAGCTGCGAGGCCATCGGCACGGTGGGGAGCGCCTTCTCGATCAGGTATTCCAGGCGCGTGTCGCCCGCCGCGGTTCCGGCCAACACTTTTTGCAGCAAGACGCCTTCCGACACCGAGCCGACCACCTTGCCGTCCTTCAACACGGGGAGCTGCGAGATGTTGAATTCGCGGATCAGGTCGAGCGCGCGCGCCGCCGATTCGTCGTAGTTGATCGAGACGACCACGGGAATGTGGTTCCGCTTTCCCCGGACCACGTCGGCGACGGTGACGCTGCCCGAGTCGAGGAGCCGGTTGTCGCGCATCCATTCGTCGGAGTGGACCTTGCTCAGGTAGCGCTCCCCGGTGTCCGGGATCAGGACCACGACCACCTCGCCGTCCTTGGCCTGCCTCGCCACCTGCAGGGCCACGTAGAGCGCGGTGCCCGCGGAGCCGCCGGCGAGGATCCCCTCTTCCCGGGCGAGCCGGCGCGCGGTGTTCAGGGATTGGAAGTCGTTCACCTGCACGACCTCGTCGATCACCGAGAAGTCCATCGTCCCGGGAATGAAGTCCTCGCCGATCCCTTCCACTTTGTACGTTTTCGCGGGCACCATCTTCTTCGTGTAGAAGTAGTCCTTGAGGATCGATCCGACCGGGTCGGCGCCAATGATCTTGATCTTCGGATTCTTCTCCTTCAGGAACTTCGACGTCCCGCTCACGGTCCCACCCGTGCCGAGCGACACGACGAAATAGTCGATCCGCCCGCCGGTCTGCCGCCAGATCTCGGGTCCGGTCGAGCGGTAGTGCGCCTCGGGGTTCGTCGGATTGTGATACTGGTTCGCGAGGTAGGCGCCCGGGATCTCACGCGCGAGTCGCCGGGCCACCTCATAATAGGAGTCTGGCGAGTCGGGTGGAACCGCCGTGGGCGTGACCACGACCTCGGCCCCGAACGACTTGAGCAGGTTGATCTTCTCGACGCTCACCTTGTCGGGCATGCAGAGGATCGCTCGGTATCCCTTCACCGCCGCCACCATCGCGAGCCCCGCACCGGTGTTCCCCGACGTGGCTTCGACGATCGTCCCGCCCGCCTTGAGGAGTCCCTTCGCTTCCGCTTCGGCCACGATCGCGACCGCGATCCGGTCCTTCACCGACCCGCCCGGGTTGAAGTACTCGAGCTTCGCGTAGAGGGCCGCCTTGCAGTCGCGCGCCATGCTGTTCAACCGGACGATCGGCGTATTGCCGATGGTGTCGAGGATGGAAGCGAAGAACTGCGGAGCGCCCGAGGGCTCGGTGCCCTTCGGGGCGGGTGCGGCGTCGGTGGCGCGGTTCACGGATCGTCCCAGGCTTGGGGGAATGGATGGCGGACTTCGATTCGCCTGAGACGCTACGGGGCCGAAGCGCTCCCGGTCAAGGGAGGAATTCTAGGGCTGGCGCGCCGGAGCCGCCTTCAAGAGCGCCTCGATGTGTCCGAGGATCTCCTGGAAATCGTACGGCTTCGTCATGAAGCGGTTCGCGCCCATCTCGTGCGCCAGCGTCTGGTCGCCTTCCTGCGTTCGCGCGGAGAGGATCATGATCGGGATGTGCTTGTACCGCTCGTCGAACTTGAGCAGGCGGCAGACCTTGTATCCGTCGAGCTTGGGCAACATGAGGTCGAGGAGGATGATGTCTGGCTTCATCTCCCGTGCCTTCTTCAACCCTTCCTGCCCGTCGGAGGCGGAGTCCACCTCGTAGCCCGCCGCCTTGAGTCCGAACTGGAGAATGCGCACCAGATCCGGCTCGTCGTCCACGACGAGTACGCGGGCACGCGGCTGAGGCTGGTTCATCGGTCCCTCCCTCCCATCCTAGTGCCCGATCAGGCGCGGGGTGACGAAGATCATGAGATCCACTTTCTGCTCCTGCTTGGTCTTGTGCTTGAAGAGCAGGCCCAGGATCGGGATGTCCCCAAGGATCGGCACTTTTCGGACGATGTTGATCTTCACCGTCTTGATCAGGCCGCCGATCATGACCGTCTCGCCGCTCTTCATCACCACCTGCGTGGCCGCCGAGCGCGTCGAGGTCACGGGTCGCTCGTTGAACTGCCCGCGGTACTCGACGATCTCGCTGATCTCCGGATTCACGGTGAGGACCAGGGAGGAGTCGTCGGCGGCATGGGGCGTGACGAGAAGCCGCACGCCGATCTTCTTCTCCTCGTACCCGATGATCTCGAGCGTTCCCGTATCTTTGAGTCGCTCGTAGAGCGCGATCGGAACCACCGTACCGACCACGATCTCCGCCTGCTGATTGTCGAGCGTCGTGACGTTCGGCGCCGAGATCAGGTTCGTGCTCGAGGTCTGCTTCAGGATGTCGAGCGCCACGGCGAACTCCTGGAACGAGAGCTTGCCGAACGTGAAGTCGCTCGTCGACGGATACGGGAAATTCTGTCCCGGCGGAAACGCCGGCCCGCCCCCGCCGACCTGGGTGTTCGGATTGGGCTCGGCCGTGAAATCACCGGACCCCGCCGTCTTCGGGAACGGGAACGTGGTCGGCAGCACCGCCCCCTTCGCGCTCGCGCGAAGCTGCCAGTCGACGCCCAGCTTCTCGTCGTCTCCGAGCGTCGTCTCCACGAGCTTCGCCTCGATCGAGACCAGGCGTGGCCGGACGTCGATCTGCTGGAGGACCGATTCGACCTGTGCGATTCGGGCCGGCGTGTCGGTCACGATGAGCGCGTTCGAGCGCGCCCCGTTCTCGGTGGCGCCGACGCCCCCCGGCGCCGTGCCACCGCCCCCCCGTCCCGAGAACGGCTCGGCCGCGCCGCGCTCGCTCAAAACCTTCAAAACGGCGCCCGCCGCGGCCGTCGGATCGATGTAGCGGAGCACGAAGACGCGGGACGTGAGCCCCGCCGCGTTGACCACCAGGACGTTTTCGTTCAGGCGATAGTCGCAGCCCGTCGCTTCCGCGACGAAGGCCACGGCTTCCGGAAACGTCACGTTCGTGAGACTCGCCGTCAGGGTTCCCGAGACGCCCTTCCCCACGACGAGGTTCATCCCGAACTGCGTCGCGATGAGGCGAAGGGCATCCTGAGCGCGGGCATCCTTGAAGCTGAACGAAGCTCTTCCTTGAGGCTGAGCCGGCGCATCGGGTGGCACCGCGACCAACGCGGCAGCCAGCAAGAGCGCGGCGATGACCCGCTTCATGACCCGTCTCCTCTGAGCGTGAGCGTCGTCACGGTTCCGTTGTCGAGCAACAGGACCGAGCGTGTTCCGATTTGCAGCACCTCTCGAGAGCCGATGCGCTCCCCTTCGCGATAGACCTCGCCGTTGATGAGTGCGGTCCGACCGGCGGGCCCGTTCATCACACCTTGGAGATAGAGGCCGGGCGCGGCCGGCGCGGTGTGCCCGCGCTGCGCGGAGCGGGCGGCGCCTCCGGCTCCCGCCGGCACCGTACCGAATCGATTCGCGAACGGATCGCGTCCCCACCCGGCCGCCGTCGGCGTCGAGGGCCCATGCTTCTCACCCGCCGCGATCGCCGTGGCCGGAGCGGGCGCCGGCGACCCCGCGGCGGTGGCCCTCGCGCGGAGCGCGCGCTGCTTTTCGTCGAGCGAATGGATCCACGCGAGCGTGGCCACGAGGAACGCCACGAGGACGTACGTCCTCGGATTCATCCCCCGCTTCACCTGTTCGCGCAGCCAGTCCATCGTTCCTCGCCTCCTCAGGGAGTGCCGTAGAGCCAGATCGTCACGTCGGCGGCCAGCTCCGGATAGCTCGGCGCGTTGTACTGGAGGGCCACCGCGCGAACCACCACCAGCTGATCCATTCCCTCGACCTCACGCAGGTATTCGCCGAGATCCCGGTACGACGCATAGAAACGGAATCGGAGCTCGGCGCGGCGGTACGTGACCGCCGCTCCGCGCGAGTCGGTCACCGTTTCGTCGGTCACCACGCCCGCCGGCTGGATCAGCTCCGTCCCCACGCGCCAGCGATCCGCGATCGGCGTCACGTCCCGAAAGAAGGACGCAACCATTTCGCCGACCGGACGCGCGCGCCGGGAGGCGAATTGCGCCGCGTCCGCTCCGGGATGGGCGCGCTTCCACGCCTCGAGGTCCTGGAGCCCGTGCGAAAGATCGGCGAGATCCGCCTGCAGACGCTCCTGCTCCGCGTGGAGCGACTTGGCCTCGCGCACCTTCGGATCCACGTAGACGGCCCGTGTGACGCCCACCGATGCGACCAGGAGCACGAAGATCAGGACGTGACCCAGGAACGGCTGGCGGAGAACGGAGTTCATCCGCCGCTCACTCCGCGATCCGGGCGGTCAAGGTGAAGCTGCTCATCGACGTCGTCACTGTCTGGCATCCCTCCAACCGGACCTGATCGAGCACCGGCGATTGCGCGAGCGACTGCATGAGCGTGCCGAGCACTTCCTCGGGGCGATTCCGCTCCGTGTCGAGAAGCCCGCTCAAGCGGACCTCGCGAGCCGACACCTCGGTACCCGGCGCCGTTCCGGCCACCGGCTTCGGCTCCAGCACCTCGAACTCGGTCAGCCGCACGCGATCCCCGACCCGGTGGCTCAGGTCGCGCAGCACGTACGACCAGAGAACCTGCCCCCCCGACAGACGGGCCAGGAGGTCCTGAAGCCGTGTTTCCTCCTCGCGCGCCGCTCGGAACCGGCGAACCGCGTCCGCGCGCGGGGCCAGCTCCTCGAGGGTCGACTTCAGCTGCCCGACCCGCTGCCGCTCCCGAAACACCGAGACCTCCGCCGGTAGCGACACCGAGAGAAGCAGGACCGCGGCCGCCGCGGCCGCGATCTTCTGCGGCACCGCCCGCGCCAGCCGGTAGCCGGTGCCGGCGTCCGCGGGCGTCAAGAAATTGAGAACGTCGTGCCCGACGAGCGCCAAGCCAAGGCCCAGGTCGCTGACCGAGGCCGCGCCCTCCCGATCCCGACCGGGATGTCGCGGGACGATCCGTTCGGAAAGATCGGCGCGTACGACGGGGATCTTGAGAACCCCCGCCAGGTATTCGGGGAGGTTCCGGACCCGGGCACCCTCGCCCAGGAGAACGACTTGCGAGACCGACTCGCCCAGGAACTGCTCGTTCAGGTAGTCGAACGAGTTCCAGAGCTCCCGCACGAGCCGCTCCAAGATCGGACGGAGCATGACCGAGACGGCGGATAGCGGAATTCGACCCGATGTGCCGGACTCCTCCGCGCCGTACGGAATCCCGTGCGTTCGTTTGAGCGTCTCCGCCTCTTCCAGGGAAAGCTCCACCAGTCCCTGCCCCGGGACCACGATGGAGCGAAGCGCTTCCGTCAATGTGGCGCCGCCGATCCCGAACTCCCGCGAGAACCGGATCTCCCTTCCCTTGAAGACCATGATGTGGCTGTCGGCGGCGCCGACATCGAGATACGCGACCACGCGGTCCGGCCGGACGTCGCGCGCCGCGTGGAGCAAGGCATAGAGTCCGACGGGGCGAAGCGTGACGCAGACCGGCTTCAGGCCCGCCTCCAACATCGCGTCGCGCGCTTCCTCCACGCGACGACGCTGGGCGATCGTGACGAGGAGGTCGAGCGTCTGCGCGCCGGCCTCTTCCTGCCGGTCGACGATCTCGTAGCGGATCTCCGCGTCTTCGATCGGGAAGTTGACGTGTTTCCGGCACTCGAGCATCAGCGCCGGAAGGATGTCCGCGCGCTTCATTTCGGGGAGCGTGAGACGCCGCACGACGACGTCCGGGCCCGAGACCGCCGCCACGGCCATGCGGCCGCGAAGCCCGCGGCTCTGGACGAGATCGCGAAGGGCCGCGTACGCCGCCGCTCGGCGCTCGGGCGGCTTCGTGTCCGGCGCCAAGCCGAGGGTCCGCTCCGCGGCGTCGACGCGCGTGATCGAGCCGCCGCGCCGAACGACGTGCACGATCTTGACCGAGGACTCGCTGGCGTCGATGCCGACGAGGTCGGGCCAGGAGGACGCGAGGTAGTTTCGCGCCGCGGCGCCGAGCCGCTGGAACGCCTTCGGCCCGCGAATCCGCTTCTCCGCCAGGTTGAGCCACCACTGCTGCGAGCGATTTCCGTCCATGACCGTCTCCTTTAGCGCCGCGTTTCCACCCAAGCCACCACGGAGAGCGCTCCGGTGACCTTCCGAATCCGATGATTGTTCTTGTCGCTGATGAAGTAGACCCCAGTCGATGCGACCGCGATGCCTCGCGGCCGATTGAACTGGGCGAGCGTCGCGGAGCCGCCGTCGCCGGCGTAGCCCGCGGCGCCCGTGCCCGCGAGCGTCGTAATGATCCCGGACCCCGCCTGCACCTTGCGGATCGCGTGATTGCCCGTGTCGGCGATGTAGATGTCGCCGGTGGGCGCCAGGTGGACCGCCTCGGGCGAGTCCAGCCGCGCCAAGGTGGCGAGTCCGCCGTTCCCCGTGTATCCCGCGGTTCCGGTCCCGGCAACGGTGGTGATGATCCCCGTGATCGCGGCGATCTTCCGGACCACGTTGTTGCCCGAGTCGGCGAAGTAGAGGTCGCCGCTCGAGTGGAGGTGAAGCCCCTGCGGCGTGCTCAGGCGGGCCAGGGCGGCAAGCCCTCCGTCGCCCGAGTATCCCGCCGTTCCGGTTCCCGCGAACGTCGAGATCAGTCCCGTGATCGCGACGATCTTTCGAATCTTGTTGTTCGAGCGATCGCCGATGTAGACGTCGCCGTTCGACGCGATCGCGAGCCCGCGCGGCGAGTTGAGCTTCGCCGCGGTGGCCAGGCCGCCGTCGCCGCTCGAGCCGGGATTCCCCGTGCCCGCGATCGTCGAGATCGTGCCGGTCGCGGCGGTCACCTTCCGAATCGCGTGGTTCCCGGTGTCCGCAATGTAGACATCACCGTTCGACAGAACCGCGACGTCCTCGGGGAAGGAGAGCTTGCACGCGGTCGCGGCCGCTCCGTCGCCCGAATAGCCTGGATTTCCGGTACCGGCGACCGTGGTGATGACGCCGGTCAGGAAGTTCACGCGCCGGATCGCGTGGTTGTCGCTATCGCAGATGTAGAGGTCGCCGTTCGGCGCGAGCGCGATCCCTTCCGGGTTCTTGATCTTGGCTAGCGTCGCCGCCCCTCCGTCGCCCGAATAGCCGTTCGTCCCCGTGCCGGCGTAGGTCGTGATCATGCCGGGCGCGACGTGCACCTCGATCGCGCGCTTCGCGTCCCCGACGATCCCGGTCGCGACGACGCGCAATTGTCCGGCGGGCAGCGGGTTCCCGTTCTCGTCGACCGCGTCCGGCGGCGCGACCCAGAACGAGCCCTTTCCGACGGTCTTTCCGGGAAGCGCGAGCCCGCTCCAGGACGGATTGGCCGAGAGCTTCAACACGGCGTACTCGACGCCGGCGTGCGCCGCGTAGAAGGCCTGGTTCGAGCGAACGTGATTGACGGAGAGGTCCGAGTCCTCGACCACGATGGACACGAGCGCGAGCCCGAGCGTGATGAGCACGAGGATCGACGCGACGGCGAGGACGATCGAGAAGCCGGCGTCCGGACGCGGACGGACCATCGCCGCCCGGTCCCCAAGGGACGAACGCGGTGGGACGACCGCGCGCGAACGATCCACGCGGACGGGGATCACAAGGACCTCACGAACGCGGCACCGATCGCGTCCACCGATTGTCCGTTCTTGGCGAGGCGGAGACGCACCGAGATGCGCCAGATGTCGGTCGTGCTGGGCGACGTCACCGGTGCCGCGGCCGTGCCGTCGGCCTTCCAGTAGGAGAACGCGAGCGAGTCGACCCCCACGGCGAGCGTCACCGGCGTCCCGTTCTTCGTATAGAGAAGCGGGTCGCCCTTGACGCCGCTCCACGAGAAGGAGACGGCCGCGGTGTCCCGATCGACGAACGCGAACGTGCGCGCGGCGGCGGTCGTCACGCTCGTGGGACTGAGCACGCGCTTCAGCTCGCGCGCCATCCGTTCCTCGGCGTACCGGGCCTCCTGGAGCATTCCCTTCTCCGTGTCGATGAATTGATAGGACTTCACGGCCTCGATGAACATTCCGGTGAAGACGAACGCCGCGATCGAGACCACGACGATGACGATCGTCAGCTCGGCGAGCGAGACGCCGGATTCCCCGTTTCGGGGGCGCTTCAATACGACGTGAACCATGTCGTCATCGCCACGGGCGGGATGTTTCCGCACGTGACGGTCACCGTGACGGTGCGAAACGTCACGCCGTCGTAGGAGGAGTCCGGCGCGAACGCCACGGCCCGGTTGTAGCCCGGGAATACCGCCACCGGGGTCTCGGCCGGGTAGTTCGAAGCGATCAGGTACGAGAATCCGCGCGACGGGGAGTTCTTGTCGGCGGTCAGCTCCTCCATCTTCGCCTGGGCGAGCTGGGCCGCGACCATGGCGTTCCGCGCGTCCCCCGAGCGGATCGACGTGTTCGCGAACAGCATCCCGAGCGGGAGCACCGCCACCGCCGCGATGACGATGATCAACACCACCTCGATGAGCGTGAAGCCGGCGTCGCCCCGTTTCATTTCACCGTCACCTTTCCGGTCGTGGGGGTTACCTCGACGGTGTCGACGAGGCCACCGCACGTGAGCAGCACGCGGCCCGTCCCCGAGAGGTCGGTCCCCGCGGTGTCCCGCGGCACGCCGAAGTAGTCGAACGAGACGCCCGGCGTGGTTCCGAACGCCGCCGAGACGATCGACACGCCCTGGAATTCGGCGCGCCTCGTGAAATCGACCGTGAGGGACCTCGCCCGATCCGCCGGATCCACGACCGCCGTCGCGGGCGTGGGCGCGTAGACCGTGTACCGCTCGGTGGTCGCATCGAAGAGGAGGCCGTGAACGACGCGCGTTCCGATCGATCGGTTCTGCGCGTACCGGAGATCCGAAGCCACGCGCCGCGCCGCGGCGTCGAGCTTGATCTCGGTCGTCACGGTCAGCCGCGGGTAGGCGATCCAGGCGAGGATCCCCATGATCGTGATGACGAGGATCAGCTCCACGAGGGAGAAGCCCGCCTCCGGCCGCGCGCTCATCCGACCCGCTCCGGAGCGAGAGACGACCCGCCCTGCTCCACGGGCGACTCGGGTCGGGCGAGGGACCGCGCGCGCTCGTTCCATACCTGGGCGCGCGCCTCGTCGCCCGCGAGCGTCCACGCCCGCGCGGCATCGGCGGCGATTTCGCTCCGCGGCTCCACGCGAAACGCCTTCTCGAACCAGAGGGCCGCTTCGCGAGGCCGCCCCGCGGCGGCGAGAAAGACCGCGAGACGCGCGGGCGGCTCGGGGTCGTACGGAGCCAGCGACAGCGCCGCGAGGAACTCGCTCAGGGCGAGATCCGGCTCGCCCGCGGCCGCGGCCGCGGTCGCGAAATTCAAATGCGCGCCGGGAAAGTCGAAGCCCACTCGAGCCGCGTCCTCGAACCACGGCAGCGCGTCCTCGATCCGACCCTGATCCCAGAGCCACCGCGCCGCCGCGTCCGAGTAGGTGACGGCGAGCTTTCGGGTCACGTAGTCGTATCGCTCCGGGCTTCCCGCGAGGAGTTCGGTCGAGCGGGGCCACGCAACGGGAAGCGTCCAGGACCGCGCCGGCGCGGCGGCCGCATGGGTTCCGGGAAGCAACGCCCGATAGACGATTCCCTCCTGCCGGAAGGCGACGCCCGCCTCGACGAGATCGGCCGGAGGCGTGGCGTAGAAGACGGGGACCTCCGAGGCGGCGAGCCGCGCCAGATCGCCGCGCCGCGCGGCGTTCGCCCAAGCGGAGCGCGGCAAGGACCGAAGTCCGTCGGGATCGCCGAAGAGGTAGCCGCGCCGGTGGATGAGCCGCACGTCCGGGCGAAGCCCTTCGTGCCGGGTCATGTAGGCGGCGAGGAACGTCTCGTTGTCTCCGTCCAAGACGAGCGTGGCGCGGGACGGGAGCCCGCCGAGGAGGTCGCGGCCATAGCGCTCGGCCATGCGGAACCCGCTCCGATCGGACGCGACGTAGTGGAGCGCCACGGTCCCGACGACGCACGCGGCCGCCGCCGCGAGGAGCGCCCGGTGTCCACGCGGCGGGCAGAGCGCGCGAAGCCGCTCGAGCCCAGCGCCCGCGAAGAGCGCGACCGCGGCGGTCACCGGCGTCAGGAACGGGGCCACCTGCGCGAAGTGTTCCGCGTCCGGCGTGAACGCGATCAGGGCCGCGAGCGCGGCCGGCACCGTGAGCGCGGCGAGGGCGATGGCGCGCGTCGCGATTCGCTCGCGACAAGGAGCGAGGAGTCCCACGGCCGCCAGGATTCCGCCGACCCAGCCGACGGCGCCCAGAACGATCGTCCCCATGCCGAGAAGCTCGTCAAAGGCGCGGTCGAGTCGGAACGGGTTCTGCGCGAGCCCTCCGTAATTCCGCCGGAGCACGTTGTCGAGGAGCGCCGCGAGGCCGCGTTCTTCGGTCC
>Ga0070696_100002033_pt1 | contig 13273 bp, 12 predicted proteins | sample KBSK1253metaG_FD_65474 | JGI IMG/M metagenome (GOLD analysis project Ga0070696, IMG submission 65474) | Corn, switchgrass and miscanthus rhizosphere microbial communities from Kellogg Biological Station, Michigan, USA - KBS K1-25-3 metaG | ecosystem: Host-associated > Plants > Roots >... | reverse complement strand
CGGATGGACATCGCCCAGGGTCGCTACGAGTCCGGCCTTCGCGACGGCCTTCGGGCCGCCCGGGAGGCGCGCGACGCCGGCTATGAATCGGTCGGGGTGACCGGCTACCGCAACCTCGCGATCATGGCCGCCAGGATCATGGACCGGCGGAGCGCCGAGCTCGCGATCGGCGAAGGGCTGCAGTACGCCGACGCCATCGAGCAGTCGCACTGCCGCCAGATGATCGCGACCACGCAGGGGCTCCTGGATTGGGCGGCCGGCGCCTGGGAGGCCGCCGACGAGCGGGCGCGCCAAGAGCTCGTCGACCGCGGCTGCGTCCGCGGGACGATCGGCTCGCTCGACGTCGTCGGGCTCGTCGCGCTGGGACGCGGCCGGCTCGACGAGGCTCGGCGCTGGCTCGACGAGTCCCTGGCGACGGGGCGGAAGATCGGCGAAGTGCAGTTCATCCTGACCCCGCTGTGGGGCCTGGCGGAGATCGATCTCGTGGCCGGCGACCCGGAGCGTGCAGTTGCGCGGGTCGAGGAGGCCTGGTCGATCGCGACCGAGATGGCCGAGCGGGCGCTCATGATCCCGTTCGTCGTGACGGGGACGCGGGCACTCCTCGCCGCCCGGCGGCCGGACGAAGCGGAGCGCTGGCTGACGCGGCTTCGCGAGCACCTTGCGGGCTGGGAACCGATCGCCGGCGCCGCTCTGAGCCATGCCGACGGCCTGATCCGCCTGGCCGCCGGCTCGACGGGCGCCGCGCGGGAGGCGCTCGAGCGTGCGGTCCGCGGATGGGACGAGCGCGGGCGCATCTGGGAATCGACGTGGGCCCGTCTCGATCTCGCCCAGTGCCTGATGCGCTCGAACCGCTTCGCCGATGCCGCGATTCTCTTGGCCGACGTCCGCATGACGGCCGAGCGCCTCGGGGCCCTGCCGCTCCACGCGCGGGCCGAGGAGCTCGCCCGGATCGGCCGCGGGCGGGGCGTGGAAGACGAGCCGTGGCGGCCGCTGACGGCCCGCGAGTTCGAGGTCGCCCGGCTCATCGCCGAAGGGCTGACGAACGGCGAGATCGCCGAGCGCCTGGCGATCGCGCCCAAGACGGCCAGCTCACACGTCGAGCACATCCTCGCGAAGCTCGCGGTGACGCGGCGAGCGGAGATCGCGGCCTGGACGGCGGCCATCGCCCAGCGGGAGCCCGCAGCGGCGCCCACGGGTGGCGGAACGGCGGTCGCGGCCCGCGGCTGACCCGAAATCCGGTTGGGGACGCTCGACCTCGGCGAGCCGATGCGGCGGAGGGGCGTCTCGGCGTCCAAGGCCGAAGGTCTCGCCGTGAGGAAGTCAACCTCTCGCAAATAACTCATATGTATTGGATGGACAGCGAGACGCGGGCGAGACGCCCGCCGCATAGCTTCACCGTGGCGCTGAGATCAGTCGCAGTTAAGCGGCTCCCAGTACCCTCCACCCGGTTTGAGTTGACGCAGTGACGTTTCCGTGTGGGGTCAAGCCTAGGTGTACCGACGCGCGCGGGAGGTCAGCGCCTGGCTGGCGTATCGACGTGTGGGGGTCATGGGCACGAGAGTCGACGGCGTTTCACCGGACATCGTGTCGGCGGCGATCGGCAGCAGCTTCTTGGGGGTTCTCCCCAGATCGCTCCGTGACGGTATGCAGCGCGAAGCACAACTCCGCCGCGTGGCGCCCGGCGCGATCGTCACCGACGACGGCGACATCCTTTCGATCGGGATTGTCGTGTCCGGGTTGGCACGCGTGAATGTGGAGCAACTCGACGGGCACGAAAGCACCCTTCGCTACGTCCGTCCGGGTGGTTCGGTCGGGGTTGAGATCCTCGTAGGCGACCGACACCCGGTCGATATTCGGGCCGTGTCGTCCACGTTGGTCGTGCAACTCAACGCGGGTCGACTGAAGGCTCTCCTGCACCGAGAACCACAGGTCGTCCAGGCGATTGCGCAGGAGCTTGCCTCATGGCTTCTCGATGCCTGCGACCTTCTTGCCTGGCGCGAAGGGGCTTCGGTACGCCAACGACTGGCTGGCGTCCTCCTTGAGGTGACACACGACAGCGCCGTCGAGAACGCTTCGGGAGGCGGCGATCTGGTCGTGCTCTGCACACACCAAGCGCTGGCTGACGCGATTGGTTGTGCCCGAGAGGTCGTCTCCAGGGCTCTGCTGGCCTTTGCCCGTGAGGACCTGGTCGCCCTTGGGCGCGGCAAAATCCACGTTCTCGATTCGGTCCGGCTTCAGGTCATCGCGCGCCACCCCGGGCAGGACCTACCCAACGGTGTTGAGGTTGTCCAAGGGCACGTTTTTTCGAGGATGGTGCCCGGAACCGTGATCGCGGTCACAGACAACAACTGATCAGTCTGCCAGCGTCGCCGGGTACTTCAGAACGAAGTACGTCGAAGCCGCGTCAGGAGGGGAATCGATGAGAAGGCGTTTGCTCGGGCTTGCAACCTCAGCCGCTGTTTTTGCCGGCGCGATGCTCGTGCCGACGACCGCTCTCGCGTCGAACCCCTGCACAGGGGCCACAAGCTGGTGGGCACCAAGCGATTCCGATTCGCGGTGGATCGTCCCGCCAAACGGGTCCGGCGGGAGCATCACGTCGCAGTTCAATGCGTCCTGGAAGCGGGCGGATCTTGGCCTCGGCGGCATCTGCTATGCCATTTCGGGGACGTCGAAGACTTCGTGGCTCGGCAGCGTCCCGTTCAACGCGAACAAGGTCCAACTCGTCGATCAGTGGCACACCGATGGGATCGCCATCTCGCTCGGGATTCCTGGCGGAGTTGGCTTCTCGGGGACGGGATCGACGATCAAGTGGTCGACATCACTTTCGAACGTGTGGACGCTCTCTCATAACTTTGTCGACGTCTGGTTCACGGGCCTCATCTTCACGGGATGGTGGGAGCAAGCGACCGGCTACTACACGTTCGGGGGCGACTCGTTCAATGTGAACTCGTTCAAGTCGCGATAGACGGCGCGCTGCGCGCCCAATTTTGAGAAGTCGTGGGCCGTCTCGGGGGCCAAGCACTCCGACGCGCGATGGCGTTCGTGGCGGTGGCCGGCACCTCCGCCGCGATCGCCACGAGCGTGGTGCTGGCTCCGCACCTGACAGGTGAGCAGCAGGCGCTCCTGAGCAAGGCGCACGCCGCCTTCCAACGCGCATGGCTGGCGACGGCGCCCGCCGGAGGCGGCTACACCATCTCCTCTTCCTCGATGCCAGCCTCGCTGTATTCCACGAGCTGGACGATCCTGTTGCTGAAGCAGTCCGGCGCGATGCCGGACACGGTCGACACTGGCTCGGTAGCTCGGTTCATGAAGGAGGTGCTCGCGCGGCCCGGAGACCACGGGGTGCCCTCGCTAGAAGCCGTCTGGCTCGCTCTCAGAACGCTCAACGCGATCGGGGAACCGGTTCCGGACGCGACGATTGACGGAGCGTTGCCTGCATACCTGACGCCGGGAGGGCTGTATTCATTTGACCCCGGTGGCCAGGAAAGCTGGGGGGCCACGTCCGTCGCAACGCGGATCCTTGCCCTGGCTGGTCAGCGCGCCCCCGCCGCGACCGTCGATCGAGTCCTCGACGCGCTTGTCCATCGGCCACGACCGGCGTCGATCGAGTCTCTCGTCAATGACGATATTCCGCTCTGGGAGGCTGCCGACAACGTCCTGGCAGATCGGGAGCGAACGCCCCTTCGACCGAGGCTCGACGAGGTCGTTGACTACTTTGAGGCGTGGATGAACGCACACGCCGACTACGCGGGCGGCCAGATCCTGGGGGCCGTCGTCTCTCTCGACGCCATCGCGGAGCAGAACTCGTCAGCCGGGCCACGCGTGAACCCTGCGGTGGTGTGGGCGAGCTTGGCGACGCCGAACGGCGGCTTTGGCTCGGGTCCGGGCGAGCCGGTTCCGGACCCGCACTCGACGTACTACGCGGTGCGCCTCGGGGCGTCGCTGGATTCCCCAGGTTTGGCGTACTTTGCTGAGCGCGCCCGGCCGGACGGATGGCCAAGCGACCAGGCCCAACTCGATCGATGCAGTACCTATATGGGGGCCCTGGTCAATCGAGCGGCGGCCGACCACAATCACGACCGCGCGCTCTCTGCCACCGCGGCCATGTGGTTGAGGGAGCTGAACGGTCAGCCCGAGGTGAGCAGCGCGGCGCTCTGTGTTCTCGCCCTCGCCGAAACTCTCGGGATCCCGGTACCTGGAGAGTTGGCCGACGCCATCCGCAGCAACGTGGCAACTGCTCCGACAGGCGCTTTGTCGCTGCGGCTCCGCATGCTCCAGGCGGTTGGCATGTCCCGCCGCCAGGACACTGAATCCCTCAGCCAACACATTCCAGCCTCTCCGCCGACCGACATCGACTCGTATGACGTGTGCGTGTCGTATGCAGCGCTCGCGGGACGGAAAGGGAACTGCGAGCTGCCCGGAACGCTGGAGGCGCCCGACGGAACCTACAAGAGCCTGCCCGAGGCGCCCGTCAGTGACCTGAGGGCGACGGTGATCGCCCTGCAGTCGAGTGGCGACCTCGCACGGAGAATCGAAGCACTTGGCAGGTTCCAGTCCGCGGGCCTCACCTGGATGTTGCCGGTCGAGGCGACGCCAAATGTCAACAACCTTGACGCGGAATTCTTGAGCTTGGTGTTGGCCGACGTGATCCGGGCTCCACGCTATCTCTGAATGCCAAGTGGTCGGAACGCCGGGCGCCATGCCGTTCCCCTCTCTTGGGGAAGCCGCCATGCTTAGGGCGCTCAAGTCCCCGGGTAAGGGTTTTGGGCCGCTGCGGCGTTACATGGGTGTGCGGCGATGAACAGCGATCCGAGCCGATCCTTCGAGACCTTCTACGACGACGTGAAGGACCACGTCTATCGAGCCATCCTGCTGTCCAGCCGCCGTCCGGCTCAGGCCGAGGACGCGGTGGCCGAGGCCTTTGCAAGGGCTTGGGAACGGTGGGACACCGTTGGACGCCTGGGCAATCCGACTGGTTGGGTCGTGCGAACGGCGATGAACATCTACAGCACGGACTGGCGGATCTGGCGTCGCGAGGTGCAGGCGCCACCCCCAGCCACGGTAACGACCGATTCGTCATCCGACGATGAACTGATCCAGCTGGTCTGGCAGCTGCCGCGGCGGCAACGTCAGGTTGTCGCCCTCCGGGTTCTAGCCGACCTATCGGAAAACGAGACTGCTCGGCTGCTCAACATCAATCCAAAGACCGTCAGCGTCCACCTGCACCGCGCACTAAGTGGCTTGAGAGCCGCCATGACTTCGCTCCAAGGAGGGACCGACCAGTGGATGACAGCGACCTCGCCGGACAGGTAGAGCGGGCATTCGGGCGATACGAGTTTCGGAACGCCCTGGAGAGCCTGCGGCCGCGCCAGCAGCGGGCTCGGATTCTCTCCGCCCCTCGGGTGGCCGTGAGTGGCGCAGTGGCCTTGGCCGTGTTGGCGTTGGCGATCTCGGCAAGCCCCCTGGCCGTCAGTCCGACGCTCGGTTTCGTCGGCTGGCGGACGGCCCCTGACTCTCCGAATCCAGGCTTCGCAGCAGCAGCGAACCAGAAGTGCAGCGTCGGTTCGTCCATGCGGCTCGTGGCGCAGGACCAGCGAGGAAACGCCGCCACTCTCATCTATGCAGGCGGTGGAGACCTGACTCTCTGTCTGGTCGCCCAGGACAGTACCGGGACCATCGTCACCGCCGCCTCGGGTTCCACTCACCTCGAAGCGGCCGGCGGCCCGCTGGTGGTCGACACCGGACTTTCGGCGCCGGCATCGTCGACGTCGCCGGGGGTTCGGATTCTCGTTGGCCGGGCGTCGGCGCCGATCACATCTGTCAACGTCGTCCGAAGCGATGGCGTGGATGTTGCAGCGACTGTTTCGTCTGGGTACTGGGTTGCGTGGTGGCCGTCAACAGTGACGGGCACGAGCGTGCGATCCACCGATAGCCATGGAGCCGTTGTCCAGGTGGCGACGCCCCTCAACTAGTCGCCATGCGGGAACGGCGTTGAAGAACCAAGGGATCAGCTCGCTCTTGAGCTGCACCAAGGCGGCGATGCGCCCTCGCATCGCCGCCCTCGGTGCTCCCCCCGATGACGTCGGCTAGACGGCCGGGTCCCCGTTGCCGCGGCAGCTGACCCGCGGGTTCCAGTCGTCGTAGATCCCGAGCGGGTTCGGCGACCAGAGCCAGACGTGGCGCTCGAAGAACGGCGGGAGGCCGTAGCGGTTCCCCGCACCGACCGCGATGAGGTTCGTCCCCAGGACACTCGGCGTGGCGTTCGCGCCGAACGCGGCGTGGTACGCGTCCTGGAACGTGACGTACTCCGCGGCGACCAGCTTCAGCGACCCATCGGGGCGTGGCTCGTAGACGAGTGCCTCCGGATGCAGCGGATCGATGCCCGGGCTCTTGACCGGGTCGACGAGATCGCCGTTCACGTAGTGCTGGCCCATCGCGCCGACGCCTTCCTTGTCCGTGCAGATGTAGAACGCGCCGTAGCCGTCGGCCTTGGCGGCCTCGACGTCGTGGTACTTCGCCGTCGCGTTGCGCACGGCGCTGATGTCGGCCTGGCCGCCCTTCACCGGGAAGGCGATCGCGGACAGGACCGGGACGAGCACGAGGCCCGTCGCCAGGAGGATGGCTCCCCGAAGCCGGAACGAGTGTGATCGCGTATTCATCAGGGCCTCCTTCAGACCTCGATCGGGAGCTCGTAGACCTCGGGAGTCGGGTGGCCTGCTCGCTCGTGGATTCGCATGACCGCCTCGCGCGATGGGCCGGTCGCCAGGCAGAAGACCTTGCCGGACTCCGGGTCGAGCCACGCCCGCTCGAAGTGGACTCCCTCGTCCTTCTCGATCGCGAGGTCGCGCTCGTGCGCTTCCTTGAGCTGCTCCTTGGTCACTCCGACGAACCCGGAGTGGACGTCCATGAACGTCGCCATCGCCATCCTCCTGATGTCGGCTGCCGGGTGGCGGCCGATCGATGGCTCGACGATCGCGGGAACCCGGGCAGCCGTCATCGGTCGTCCAACCGAGGGAGCCTCGGGGCGATGACCGATCCCTAGGCCCGGCGGGATTCTTCCAGGCGGGCCCGAGCGGCGGCGATCGCCGCGGCCACGCGGGCCGGCGCCGTCCCGCCGGTCACGTCGGCCGCCGCGAGCGACCCTTCGATCGTCGCCGCGGCGAGCAGCGTCGCGCCGATCCCCACCTCGCCGGCCAGCCGTCGGGCGGCCGCGTCGTCCGATGCGGCGAGCAACTGCTCCAGGACTGCCGGCGGCATCGCTGCAAGCTCCCTGACGCCGTCGCGCTCCGCCCTGCCGACGAGCTCGCCGACGATTCCGTGCGCGGATCGGAACGGGACGCCGCGCCGGACGAGGGCGTCGGCCAGCGTCGTGGCGGTCGTATAGCCGTCGGTGGCCGCATCGGCCATCGTGGCGCGGTCGATCGTGAGCGTGGCCACGAGGCCGGCGAGGACGCCGAGCGATGCCTCGTAGATGCCCACGGAGCCGAACAGCGGTGGCTTGTCCTCCTGGAGGTCGCGCTGGTAGCCGAGCGGCAGACCTTTGAGGATCCCGAGGATCGCCGCCAGAGCCGCGATCGCCCGGGCAGACCGTCCACGCACCAGCTCGACGGGATCCGGGTTCCGCTTGTTCGGCATCATCGAGCTGCCCGTCGAATACGCGTCGGCGACGCGGACGAACCCGAACCGCGGGTTCGACCACCAGGCGATCTCCTCAGCGAGCCGGCTGAGGTGGACCATCCCGAGGGCGACGGCCGCAAGCGTCTCGACGACGAAGTCGCGATCCCCGACCGCGTCGATGGAGTTCGCCGTCACGGCGTCGAAGCTGAGCTCGGTCGCCGTGGCTTCGCGGTCAAGCGGGTAGCCGGCCCCCGCGAGCGCACCCGATCCCAGCGGGCTCACGTTCAACCGTCGCCGCGCGTCAGCGAGCCGACCACGATCGCGCTCCGCCATCTCGACGTAGGCGAGCAGGTGATGGCCGAGGAGAACCGGTTGCGCGGGTTGCGTGTGCGTCGTGCCCGGCATGATTGCGTCGCCTTCGCGCTCGGCGAGCCCGACGAGGGCCTCCTCGAACGCGAGCAGGGCGCCATCCAGCCGGTCGATCGCGCGGCGTGTCCAGAGGCGGAGGTCCGTCGCGACCTGGTCGTTCCGCGAGCGGCCCGTGTGGAGCTTCCCGGCAACCGGCCCCAGCCGCTCGATCAGCGCGGCCTCGAGGTTCAGATGGACGTCCTCGAGGCTCGGGTCCCAGCGCAGCTCGCCGTTCTCGACGTCGCGCCGAAGGTCCGTCAGGCCGGCGACAAGCGTCCCGACTTCGTCGTCGGTCAGGATCCCGGCTCGGCCGAGGCCGCGGGCGTGGGCGACCGAGCCGTCGAGGTCGTCGACGGCCAGCGCCGCGTCGACGTCGATGGACCGGCCGAAGGCGGCGACCTGCTCGTCAGCCTCCTCGGAATCCGCCCCGAATCGCCCGCCCCAAAGCCGCAACGAAACCTCCGTGTCTCGACTTCCTGCGTTCGTCGCGCCCGCGCGTCGCTGGCGAGGCGCCGCCGAGGACCGTAAGCGAGCGCACTCGAGGTGCGTCAGCGCGGACCACAGGCGGCAACGAAGTCCAGCGGCGTCCTGGCGCGACAGCCGTGTCAATCATGCCGTGAACCGACATGGTTCGACCCGACACTCGACCTCGTACCGGTGCCGTCGACCTGCAACGTCGGCACCGGTCCCCGTGTTCCGTCGGTAACCGGACCTTTCACCCCCGCGGTTGGAACACTAGTCTAGGCCAACCAATTCGCGATCAAGGGACCCGAACGTGACCCGCAGCTCCCGCATCGACTGGCTGATCTTCATCGCCCTCGGCTTCTTCTGGGGCAGCAGCTACCTCTTCATCAAGATCGGGGTCGATCACGGCCTGCAGCCATTCACCCTGATCATGTTCCGTCTGCTGATCGGCTTCGTCCTGCTGGCGACGGTGGTCGCGGTCGCCCGCGAGCCGCTGCCCCGGGATCCCCGGACATACGGCCACCTGGCGGTGATGGGCACGATCAACATCGCGGTCCCCTTCGCCCTGATCACCTTCGCTGAGCAGACGGTCGACTCCTCACTGGCGTCGGTCATCAACAGCGCGGTTCCGCTCTTCGTGATCGTGATCGCAGCGCTCTTCCTGAAGGGCGAGACGATCACCCTGAACCGGGTCGCGGGGCTGATCGTGGGGTTCATCGGGGTGGCGCTGCTCGTCGGGTTCGACGTCACCGATCTGAGCTCGGCGAATGCGGTTGGGGAGCTTGCGCTCCTCGGCGCCACGATCTCCTACGCGATCGGCAACGTCTACGCGAAGCGCAACATCCACGGGTTGCGGCCGATGATCCCGGCCGTCTTCCAGGTCCTCTTCGGGCTGCTGATCACGGGCACGCTGGCCTTCGCGACGGAGCACCCGCTCCAGGTCGCCTGGGTGCCAGAGTCGATCCTCGCGGTCGTCTGGCTCGGCCTGCTCGGATCCGGCCTGGCCTACCTGAGCTACTTCCGGATCCTCCAGCACTGGGGCGCCACTCGGACGTCGCTCGTCGCGTACCTGCTCCCGGTCTACGGAATCGCGCTGGGCGCGTTGGTCCTCAACGAGCGGATCGACGTGACGACGCTGGCCGGGACCGCGCTGATCATCGGCGGCATCGCGCTGGTGAACTCGAAGTACGGCACCCGCCCGCTGTTCACCCAGCCGACCGAGGCCAAGGCGCTCGCGACGCCGCCGCGCGGCTGATCGCGCGGGCTCCTACTCGCCGGCAACCTCCGCGACGATCGTGCAGGGACTGCCGTCGGCGCCCTCGACGAACAGCGGCCAGGCGAAGACGCGGATCGCGTCCGCGGCCTTGGCCACGAGGTTCACGTCCTCGTAGATCAGGACGAAGCGGCCGTCCGTGCGGCCGACGCCCGTCAGGATGTGGTGTGTCTCGATCGTCAGCGGCAGGTTCCAGATACCCCCGATCGAGATCGCGTCGGTGGCGATCGCCCGCAGCCCCGGGTTGCCATCGATGAGCCAGCGCGCCGCGTCGGGATGGAGGATCGGGCCGGCGTTTGCATAGCGCCCCGGGTCCGCGGTTCGCTGGGCGGACCAGCCGGTGCGGATCATCAGGAGGTCCGCCTCAGTGACGGCCGTGGCGTGCGGCTCCAGGTCCGCCGGACCGATGAGCCGCCGCTCGCCGGCCGGGACCTCGATCAGGCGCGGGGCATCGAAGACGAACGCTTCGATCGGCAGCTGCCACGCGGCCGGCCCGTCCGCGTTGAAGTGGAACGGCATGTCGCCGTGCGTCCCGGAGTGCGAATAGAGCCGCAGGATCGTCGTGTTGTCGGGATCGCCACGCGCCATCGAGTCGGCGGGCTCGACGTCGGCCGCTGGGGGATTGCCGGGCCAGACGGGAGCCTCCGCCTGGAGCGGGTGCGACAGGACGATGAGGCGGCTCATGACTCCGCCACCGGATCGGCGAGCCGGACGCGGCCGCCCGCGCGCGACGCGGTCTCGATCGCCGTCATCAGACCGACCGTCGTCCGGCCATCTTCGCCCGTGACCGCGGGCGGGCGACGTCCGCGGATCGCCGCGACGATGTCGCGGAGCTGGAGCTCGTGGTGGTGGCTGGAGAGGTCCACGGCGGCCAGTTCCTCTCGATCCGTGCGGCGCCACTCCTCGAGGCGGTCCTCCTCGCCGGGGATCGTCCAGAGGTCGTTGACCGGCTCGCTCGGCGGGCTGACGCCCGCCACGAAGATCGAGCCACGATCGGTCTCCACGCCGACCGACGCGCCGTTCGTGCCGTGGACGTGGATCCGGGCGTATAGCCCCGGTTGTTGCGAGTTGCTCGCGACGATCGTCGCCAACGCCCCGCGTTCGAACCGGACCACGGCGACTGCGGTGTCCTCGACATCGATCTCCGGGTGGTTCAGGTTCGTCGTCCAGCCGTCAACCTCCAGCGGCGGTCCGAGGAACCAGCACGCAAGGTCGAGCTGGTGGACGGCCTGGTTGACGAGGACGCCGCCGCCTTCGCCGTCACGCGTTCCACGCCAGGCGTCCATCGCGTAATACTCGGGCGATCGCCAGCCGAGGACCTCGACGGTCGCGAGGCCCGGCTCGCCGACCTTGCCGTCCTCGATCGCCGCCTTGACCCGCTGGACGGGCGCGTACCACCGGCGCTGGCTGATCACCGACAGTGCGACGGCTGCGCGGTCGGCAGCCTCGATCATCGCGGTGCAGTCGGCGGCCGTGAGGGCCATGGGTTTCTCGACGACCACGTGCAGGCCGGCCTCGGCCGCCGCGATCGCCGCCGCCGCGTGCTGGGGATGAGGCGTGCAGAGGACGACGGCGTCGAGATCTGGGTCATCCAGGAGCGTCTCGAGGTCGCGCCCAACCAGGGCCCCGAAGCGATCCGCCAGCGAGCGGGCCCGCGCCGAATCCGGCGTCGATCCCACGACGGCTGCCAGGCGCGCGTCCGCGATCCGGCTCAGGGCTGCCGCGTGGACGCTCGCAGCTCCGCCCGCACCGACGAGCGCGAACGCCATGGGCCGATCCGCCTCGGCGGCCCGCGCACGACGAGCCGACGCCGCAGCTCCCGAGGCCGACACGCTCAGCCAGGTTCCGGTGTGAGGACGACCTTCACCGCGGACAGGCTCCCAACCGCGAGCCGCCGGAACAGGTCCTCGCCCTCCTCGAGACCGGCGACGCACTCGATCAGCGACCCTGCCTCGATCCAGCCTGCGGCGAGCGCGTCGACGGCGCCCGCGAACTCGTCGACGTAGCCGTACGAGCCGCGAACCGTGAGCTCGCGGGTCACGAGCTGCTGCATCGGCAGCGGCACTTCCGGCGCGGAATTGCCGATCCACGTGACCTGGCCGCCCGGCCGCGCTATGGCCACGGACTGCGCGACCGTGGCCGCGATGCCCACCGCCTCGAAGACGGCGTCAGCGCCGCGACCGCCGGTCGCCGCCTCGACGGCCGCCACCGGATCGGCCGACCCGACGTCGATCGCCTGGTCCGCGCCGAGCCGCCGCGCGACCTCGAGTCGATGCGGATCGCGGTCCGTGACGATGATCGTGCCGGCGCCACGCCGGCGGGCGGCGAGCAGCGTCAGCAGACCGATCGGCCCGGCGCCCACGATCACGACGACGTCGAGGAGCTCGAAGGGGGTCAGATTGACCGCGTGCATCGCGACCGCGAGCGGCTCGACCAGTGACCCGTCCTGGAAGCTGAGGGTCTCCCGCAAGGGCACGGCCATTGCTTCCGGCACGACGACGCGCTCCGCATAGGCCCCATCCATGTGCATGCCCAGGCCGCGTCGGTCGAGGCAGACGTTCGGCTGGCCGTGGAGGCAGCGATCACACCGGCCGCACGAGAGGATCGACCGCAGCACGACGAGATCGCCGACTCGGACGCTCGTCACGCCGGTTCCGACCTCGTCCACGACACCCGCAGCCTCGTGGCCCATGACGACGCCGATCCGCCGGCGCCCGGTGGCGCCGCTGAAGCCGTGGACGTCAGACCCGCAGATGCCGGAGGCGCGGATCGCGACGCCGATCTCCCCGGCCGCCGGCCGCGGGTCGGGGCGATCCTCCATGGGCATGGAGCCCGGCCCCCGGAAGACGAGCGCCTTCACCGCGGGGCGCGATCGGCAGCGACGACGGGTTCGCGCGCCGCCGGCTCCGACGGCGTTGACCGCGCCGGCGCCGCGAGCGCGGTTCGCAGGCGGCGGGCCGCCTCCTCGGCCGTGAGGTCCCGCTGGGTCTCGGCGAGGAGCTCGTACCCGACCATGAACTTGCGGACCGTGGCCTCCAGCAGCGGCGGGAAGAAGTGGGCGTGGAGCTGCCAGTGCGACTCGTCGCCGTCGCGGAACGGCGCCTGGTGCCAGCCCATCGAGTATGGGAACGAGAGGTCGAACAGCCGGTCGTAGGCGCCCAGGACCTGGATCAGGATCTCGGCCAGCGAATCGCGCCGCCGATCGTCGAGGTCCGGCAGCCGCTGCGCCGTGGCCCGGGCAACGAGCAGGATCTCGTATGGCCAGGACGCCCAGAACGGCACGACAGCGAGCCAGTCGTCGTTCTCGGTGACGACGCGCGGGCCGTGACTCTCCTGGGCCACGTAGTCGAGGAGCATCGACCCGCCGTGCTCCGCGAGATAGGCGCGCTGCGTCCGATCCTCGCGCGCCGCCCCGTTCGGCAGGGCGGCTCCAGCCCAGATCTGCCCGTGCGGGTGCGGGTTCGATGCGCCCATCACCTCGCCCCGGTTCTCGAAGACCTGGACCCACTG
>Ga0070696_100002030_pt1 | contig 13290 bp, 9 predicted proteins | sample KBSK1253metaG_FD_65474 | JGI IMG/M metagenome (GOLD analysis project Ga0070696, IMG submission 65474) | Corn, switchgrass and miscanthus rhizosphere microbial communities from Kellogg Biological Station, Michigan, USA - KBS K1-25-3 metaG | ecosystem: Host-associated > Plants > Roots >... | reverse complement strand
CGACCAGCTCCGCGAGCGGCTCCTGCGCGGTCTTCGCGATCGCCGCGCCGCGCGTGTCGAGGTCACGGACGAACCACTGGAACGTGAGCCGGTCCACCAGCGGCACGACGGCGTATGCGATGGCGGCGAGCGCTAGAGCGAGGGGGACGACGAAACGCAGCGAGAGCGGCATGGTGCTCCGACGGAAGCCCTTACTTCTCCAGCAAAGTTTACGCCGGCTCCCCGAAACGACCCTCGCGCCGACCGGCCTGTCGCTCCCCGGCGTCAATTCGGGCCTCGGCCTCGAGCGACATCTCGGTGAGCTGGGCGGGAAGCGGCTTGGCCGGCTTCAGCCCGAGCTCCCGGATGCGCTCCACCTGGCGGATGAGGTTGCCCCGGCCGCTCGCCAGCTTGCCGTGGGCGTCGTCGTAGCTCACCTGGGCCGCTTTCAGGCGCCGGCCGATCTCCTCGACGTCGCCGACGAAGCCGACGAACTTGTCGTAGAGGGCGGTGCACTGCCGCACCAGCTCCTGGGCGTTGCGGTTCTGGTACTCGTAGCGCCAGATGCTCGCGATGGTCCGAAGGGACATCAGCAGGTTGGTCGGGCTGACGATCATGACGTTGCGGCTGAACGCGTCCACGAAGAGATCCTGCCTTTCGTCCAATGCCAGCCTCAACGCCGGCTCGATCGGCACGAACATGAGGACGAAATCGGGCGTGCGTACTCCGTACAGAGCCTGGTAATTTTTCTCCGCCAGGCCGCGCACGTGCGCGCGCAGGGATTCGACATGCCGGGCAAGCTCGCGCTTCCTCGCGGCCTCGTCCCCGGCGCTGCAGTAGGCCTCGTAGGCGGTGAGCGAAACCTTGGAATCGACCACCACGTGCTTGTTCTCGGGCAGGCGGATGATGACGTCCGGACGCACCCTCGCGCCGTCGGCGCCCTCCAAAGTGGCCTGAATGTCGTATTCCCGGCCCCGCTGCAGGCCCGAGGCCTCCAGGACCCGCTCGAGCACCACCTCGCCCCACGCCCCTTGCGTCTTGGAATCGCCCTTGAGCGCATTGGTGAGATTCAGCGCTTCCGCGCTCATCCTCGCGTTGGCCTCGACCAGCTTCTGGATCTCGTTCTGCAGCGAAAAGCGCTGCTTGGATTCCTTGTCGTAGGTCTCCTCGACCCGGACCTGGAACTCCTTCAGGCGCTCGCCCAGGGGGCGCAGCAGCGAATCGAGGTTGGCCACGTTCTGCTGCACCAGCTTCTCGCCTTTCTCCTCGAAAATCCGGTTGGCGAGGTTCTGGAACTGCTCGGCGAGAGTCTCCTTCGCCTCGGCGAGGAGCTTCAGCTTCTCGTCAGCCTGGCGCCGCTCGAGGGCGAGCGCCTGCAGCAGGCGCGCGTTCTCTTCGCGCACCGCCTGGTAGCCCTCGAGCTCCTGCTCGAGCTCGGGGATGCGCCGCGCGCGCTCCTCGAGCGTCGCGATCATCACCTCGCCGGCGAGCCGGGCTTTCTCGGCCTTCAGCTCCGCCAGCCGCTCGGCCGCGCCGCGCTGCCATAACCAGACGCCGGCCGCGCCGAGCGCCGCGCCGAGGATAAGCACCAGTACGGTTTCCATACTGGTATTTTATACAGATTGCGACTAGGGCGTCGTCACCACCACGTCGTCATACTCGGCCGTCGCGCCAAACATTCGGATGCCGAAGTCGTTGCCCGAGGTGAGCGGCGCCGTGTCGGTGTACTCGATGAGGAGCTTCCAGCCCGTGCCGTCGCTGTTGTCGACGTACACCCTGAGTTCCGTCGCGCCCTGAGGCGTATCGAGGACTTCCAGCCGGAACTTGTACCAAAGGCCGGTGGCAATCGGCAACGGCGCGCTCGCCAGAGGGCCGAAGACGCCGCCCACGGTCTTCCTCAGTTGGAGCTCGTTGGAGGGACTCCTTGCGGTGATGTAGTAGTGATTGTTTGCATCGATGTAACGGGCGGCGAGCCCGACCCAGTTGTCCGGGGCGTTGAACGAGAGCGGCTTCACCCTGGCCTGGATTGTCTGGTTCGGCGAGCCCGAGGTTCCCCCTGCGAAGATGGAGAAGGCGCCGTTGCTGCCGTCGGACTGCTGGTAGACGAGCGATCCGTCCGTCACCACCGACCAGCTCTGTACGCCGCCCGGGGTCCATCCGTCCGCATTGCCGTCCTCGAAGTTATCGCTCATGACGGTTGGCGCGCGGGCGCTTACGACGATGCTGTCGAATTCCGTGCTCGCCCTGAAGTTCCCGACGCCCGCGCGACCGGCCGCGAATGCCGCGTCCGTGGCCTGGAGCACTGGCGCTCCGTCGACATAGACCTTCAGGACAGAGCCCGTCGCCTCGAGCCTCACCTTGTAGGTCGTGTTCATCCCGACGGTGAAGGGCATCGCTGCAAGCTCCGTGATGACCCCGCCCACGTTCTTCCTGAGGCTCAGCTGGTTCTCACCGTGTCGCAGCGTGACGTAATAGGTGTGGTTCTCATCGGTGTAGCGCACGAATAAACCCGCCCAGGCACCGGAGACGGCTGCGCCCGTCACCCTCACATCCGACTCGATGGATTGATCGCGCCAGTAGGAATCGGCGCGGATGGCCCGGTTGCCGCCCGCGGTGTCCGACTGCGTGAGCACGCCCGAGGTCACCGTCCAGGGGCTCGCGCCGATCTGGGTCCATCCGGCGGCGTCGCCGTCGTTGAAGTTGTCCTGCAGCCAGCCGAGCGCGTTGAGCGGCGTCGGCGTCACCAGGATGTTGTCGAAACTTGCGACCGCCATGAACGTTCCGACGGCAGCTCGACCGGACGCCCACGTCCCGTCGACTGCCGAGAGCACCTGCGTGCCGTTCACGTACGCCTTCAACGTTTGGCCGACCGCTTCCAGGCGCAGCCGATAGGTGGTGCCCAGAGTAACCGTCATTGCAAAGTCACCGAGCACCGTAGCAGTGCCGTTGACGAGCTTGCGCAGCGACAGGACGCCCGAGCTGCGCAGGGTGATGTAGTAGGTATTGTTGAAGTCGGTCTGGCGGACGAAGAGGCCGGCCCACCGGTCCGCGCCGTTGGTGCTCTCGATCGTGACGTCTGCCTCGATCATCTGGTCGGTGAAGCCGGAGGAGGCATCGAGCGAGGCGCGAGCGCCGGCGCTTGTATCCGACTGCCGGAAAACCTTCGACGAGGTGCCCTGCACCACAGCCCAGCTGCTTACGCCGTCCGGCGTCCAGCCAGCCGCGTCACCGTCCTCGAAGTCGTCGAGCACCGGCGGTTGCGTGGAACCACCGCCACCGCCGCCGCCTTGCGGCGGCGTCGCGGCCGCGCGGCCGAATTTCATCGGCGGCGTGCCCGACTGGTGCGCGCCGGGATCCGCGCCGTCCATGTCGTTGAAGTTGTTGATCCGCACGCCCTGGCCTTGGCCGAGGCTTCCCGCCGCGAGCGTGAAATCCCCCGACCAGCCGTTGGCCTCGGAGGGCACTGCGCTGGACGCCGGGTACGCGCCGCCGCTCGTGGCGTACCTGGGGACGCTGTTGATATCCGCGCTGCCGCTCGGACTGCCCCAGCCATGGATTTCGGGTGCGCCCGGATTGGAGGCGTTCGCCATCAGCCCGTTGAAGAGATCGAAGTCCGCGGTACACGGGCTCTTCACGTTGCAATCCGCCCGAATCGATCGGTAGTCGGGACCGGGAGCGTCCAGCGGCCTGTGGATATGCCAGATGTTGTTGAGGCTGACGAAGTTGAAGAACGGCAGGCTTCCGGCGCTGTCGTTGGGTCCCTCGCCCGCGCCGCGCGGAGCCGGCTGAGACTGCTGCGAAGGCGGCTGCAGCGTCGTGTTGTGAAAGTAGTAGGCCCGGCCGCCGTTCATGTTCGAATCGGAGCTGTTGCTCCCGGCCTTCACGAACGGGCCGCGCGAGCTGACGCCTTCGTCGGTCGCGTTGGGATTGTGCAAGAGTGCCATGTCGTTGCTGACGTTGCGCCAGACGTAGATAGGCCCGCTGACGACCGCGCCGTTTGCGATGGCGACCATTGTGCGGTCGAGATAGTTCGCCCAGATCCGCACGTTGCGGTTGCCGCCTTCGGACTCGATGCCGTCGTCGTAAGTGTGCGAGATGCGGTTGGCGTAGATATCTGAATCGGCCCACGGGAAGCCACGGAGGGTGAAGTTGGCGAAATCTCCCATCGAGTCGTTGAAGTACTTCTTCTGCGCCTCCGGAACGTTCGGATCCTGGGTACCGAGGATGTCGTTGTAGCGCACGACGTGATTGCTGCCGCAACCTTGGAACACGAGGCCTTGCGGCCCGATCGGATGGCCGCCTATCGCGGGCTCTGCGGACGCAGAGCTGCCGTCGGGCTGCGTAATCTGGCTCTGGTCCCAGTATGTGGCGCTCCAGCGCGGATCATGGATGATGTTGCGCTGAACGATGATTTTGTTTCCGGCGGCGTTGCAGTGGATCGCGCCGTCCGTGCTCGGGTAATGCGTGAGTGTCACAGTCGCGGACCACCTGTCGGTACCCCATCGACCCCAGCCCGTCATCTCGTTATCGTCGATAACGATGTCGGAGGCTCCGCTCCGAAGGAAGATGCCGGACTGCCCGCAGTTCAGCAGCTTGAGCGAGCGAATCACCACTTTGGCTGCGCCATTGACGTTGATGCAGTTTGCCGAGGCGCCCGTAACGACGGACCGGGAGCTGGAGCTCTGACCCGTGATGAGGACATACTGCTGATTCGCGTTGGGCACGGTGACCGTCATCACACCGCCGGCCGTCTGGCTCTGGGGCGCCGTGACCGCTCCGGTCCCGATGTTGATCTGGCTGATGCCCGAGGCCGGCACTGAAATGCTGTAGGCCGGGTCTGCGGGAGGATCGAAGCTCTCGCTCCAGGTGCTCGGTGCATTAACTCCGGTCAGCGCTACGCTGGCGCCGCCGCCGGTAATCGTGATGTCGTACTTCGTTCCCGGAAGGAGCTGCACCAGGCTGCCGCGAAACTCGCCGTTGCGAGTGTCGTACCAGAGATCCAGCCCCGGCTTCGCCGCTTCGGCCGATCCCTGCACCTTGAACGACACCTGAGCCGTGCTGTTTGCGGGGAGTCCCGGCAGGTACCAGTAGAGGCCGATCGAATGGAACGTGGCGACCGCGTTCGGGTTCGGCCCGTTGGGGAAGCTCCGATCATTCACTGTCTGCGCGAGCGCGGGCGCGAAGCTCAACAGCGGGCATGAGAGAACGGCGAGGAGGAGAAGGCGGCGGGCGCGATGAAACATGGCGAGCTCCATGGCTACGGACGCGCGCAACATACGCGTCGCGAATCGCAGCCGTCTATGCGCCGCACGCCGCAGCCGTGCGAGAAGAACTACGTCGCGGCAAGAAGGAAGAGTCACATCGAGATGCCGAGTGGCGCAGCGGCGAAGGCTGCTTCGGCGCCGCTCAGCGCTGCATCGTTTATCTCACCGTCCGGCCTTCTACTGCTGATCGGCCAATGAAGAGCCGTCGAAGAAGAAGCCGGCCTGGCGAACTACGCGTCAGGCGCGAGAGAACTACCTCATACAGAGTCGCGCAGCGTCGCTGCGGGCGAGGCACGTAGCACTTTGCGCGACGAGAGCCACGCGTTGAGGGAAAGCAGCGCGATGCCGGCGAGCGGGCCGGCGATCCAGAGAGCGGCGCTCGGCGGCAGGTCGAGCTCGAACACGCGGCGGGCGAGGAGCTGCCCGATCGCCGCGGCGCCCAGGCTGGCGAGAATGCCCGCCACCGCGCCCATCGCCAGGAACTCCACGCGCTGCGCGCCCGTAACCTGCGCGCGCGAGGCGCCGTAGACGCGCATCACCGCCGCCTCGCGCCGGCGCTCGTCCTCGGTCGCCACCAGCGCGGTGTACAGCACCAGGAGGCCCGCGCCGAGCGTGAACAGGAAAATGAACTGCACCGCGTTCACCAGCTGGTCGATGACCTCCTGCGCCTGGCGCACGGCGGCGGCGACGTCGACGATGGTCAGGTTGGGGAAGCGCTGCGAAAGCTCGTTCAGCACCGCTTCGCCGCCCGGCTCGACGCGAAAGGCGCTGACGAAGCTCGTCGGCATGCCCGCGAGCACGCGCGGCGGGGCGATGACGAAGAAATTCACCTTCATCGAGTCCCAGCGCAGCCTGCGCAGGGAAGTGATGCGCGCGCTGAAGCTCTCGCCGCCGACCGTCCAGGTGAGCTCGTCGCCGAGGCGCCAGCCCAGCCTTTCGGCGATGCCCTGTTCCACCGACAGCTCGGCTGCGCCCGGGTCGAGCCAGCGGCCGGCCGCGATCTGGTTGTGCGAGGGCAGCTCGGTCATGTACGAGAGATTGAACTCGCGCTCCACCAGGCGCTTCGCGCGCTCTTCCGCGTAATCCGCCTCGCTCACCGGCCGGCCGTTCACCGCCACGAGGCGCGCGCGCACCATCGGGTAGAGCTCCGGCCGCACTATGTTTTTTGAATCAAAAAATGTCTGCACCTCTTTGAGCTGATCGGGTTGGACCCCAACGAGAAAGCGGTTGGGCGCGTCGGGGGGTGCGCTGCGGCGCCAGGCGTCGACCAGATCGTTGCGTGTGAACGTGAGCAGCAGCACCGCGGTCAGCCCCAACGCGAGCGACGCCACCTGCACTGCGTTGCCGCGCGCATGGCGGCGCAGGTTGATGAGGCCGTAGCGCAAGCGCCGGCCGAAGCCGCGCACCACGGCCGGCCGCGTCAGCAGCTTCAGCACCGCCCAGGCCATTGCGAAGAACACCAGCACCGCCGCGGCGAAGCCGCCGACCACGTAGCCGCCGAGCTTGAGGTCGCCCGCCTGCCAGATCAGCATGCCGCCGAAGGCGAGCGCTCCGACGAGGTAGGAAAAATAGTAGTTGGTATTCGGAGCGCTCTCGCGCCGCATCACGCGCACGGCGGGCACGTTCTTCAGCCGTAATAGCGGCGGCATGGCGAATCCCAGCAGCAGCACCAGGCCGACGAGGAAGCCCTGCACCGCCGGCAGCGCGCCTGGCGCCGGCAGCTCCGAGCGCAGCAGCTCCGAGAGCGCCGCGCCGATGGCCTGCTGGGCAATGAAGCCCAGGACCACGCCCGCCGCGCAGGCCGCGAACCCCAGCAGCGAGAACTCCAGGCCGTAGAGCCAGACGAGGCGTCGCTGCGTCGCCCCGAGGCAGCGCATCACCGCGCAGCCGTCGAGATGGCGCTCGACGAAGCGCCGCGTGCCGAGCGCGATGGCGACGCCGGCGAGCACCGCCGCGAGCAGCGCCGTCAGGCCGAGAAAGCGCTCCGCGCGGTCGATCGATTCGCGCACCCGGGGCCGGCCGGTCTCGAGGTTCTCGCTGTGCTGGCCGCGTTCCAGGCGCGGCTTGATGAACTGGTCGAACGCGTTGACCTGCTCGGGTCGCCCGGCCGCGTACAGGTAATACCAGACCCGGCTGCCGGTCTGGATCAGGGTGGTCGCCGGCACGTCCTCCGCGTTCATCATGAGCCGCGGCGCGATGTTGAAGAAATTGGCGCTGCGTTCGGGCTCGAGCGTGAGGACCGCCGCCACGCGCAGCTCGGCGCGCCCCAGTCGCACGCGAGAGCCGACCGGGGCGCCGAGCCCGGATACCAGCTGCTCGTCCAGCCACACGCTGCCTTTTTCGGGGCCGCGCTCGGCGGGCGCGTCCGGCGCCCCCGGCGCCGGCGCGATGCGCAGGCGCCCGCGCAGCGGATAGTTCGGCGTGACGGCCTTGACGCCGGCGAGCTGATTGCGCTCGCCGGCGAACGCCATGCTGACGAAATTGAGCGCCGCGGCGCCTTCCAGTCCCCGCTCCTGTATTTCCCTGGATATCTCCGGATTCCACGGGTGATCCGACACCAGCACGAGGTCGGCGCCGAGGAGCTGATGCGCGTCGCGCACCAGCACCTGGCCGACGCGGTCGGCGAAGAACGCCACGCTGGTGACGCTCGCCACGGCGATCGCCAGGGCAAGCGCGAGCACCCGCAGCTCGCCCGCGCGCCAATCCCGCGCCAGCATGCGCCAGGCCTGGTTCACGAAACGATCCTCCCGGCCGCCAGGCGCAGCACGCGCGCGCACTTCGAAGCGAGCTGCTCGTCGTGCGTGACGAGCACGAGCGTGGTGCCGTATTCGCGGTTCATCTCGAAGAGCAGGCGAATCACCGCCGCGCCCGACTCCGCGTCCAGGCTGCCGGTGGGCTCGTCGGCGAAGAGCAGCTTCGGCCGCACCACGAAGGCGCGCGCCAGCGCCACGCGCTGCTGCTCGCCGCCGGAAAGGTGCTTCGGGTAGTGCTGCAGCCGCTCGCCGAGGCCGACACGAACGAGCATTTCCCGCGCCTGCGCTTCGGCGTCGTTCTGGCCGGAAAGCTCGAACGGCAGCATCACGTTCTCGAGCGCGGTGAGCGCGGGCAGGAGCTGGAAGGACTGGAACACGAAGCCGACGCTGCGCCCGCGCAGCTCGGCGCGCTCGTCCTCGTCGAGCGAAAAGAGCTCCGAGCCTTCGATCGACACGCTACCCGCGCTCGGGGTGTCGAGACCGGCGAGGATCGCGAGCAGCGTCGACTTGCCCGAGCCCGAAGCGCCGACGACCGCCACGGCCTCGCCGGGGGTGACCGCGAGATCGATCTCGCGCAGAATGACGAGGTCCGACTCGCCGCTTTTCACCGTTTTGCCGATGCCGCGCGCGCTCAATACATGGTTGTTGATGTGCATATTGTTGGTGGGCGGTATGACAGCGCCCGGCGCCCGAAGTGCCCCGCGTTCCATCGTGGTGCTCGGGGACAGCCTGTCTGCGGCCTATGGCATCAGCCAGGCGCGCGGCTGGGTGGCGCTGCTCGCCGAGCGGGTGAAGCGCGAGCATCCGGATTATAGCGTCGTCAACGCGAGCATCTCGGGCGACACCACGGCGGGCGGCGCGGCGCGGATGGGAAAGACGCTGGCGCAGTACAAGCCCGCGATCCTGATCCTCGAGCTCGGCGGCAACGATGGCCTGCGCGGCCTTCCGGTGGCGCAAATGAGGCAGAACCTGGCGTCGATGATCGAGCAGGCGCAGCGCTCTGGCGCGCGCGTGGTGCTCGTCGGCATGAAGATGCCGCCCAACTACGGCCCGGAGTACTCCAGCGCCTTCGAGGCGACCTACGGCGAGCTCGCGAAGCGCTACAAGACCGCGCTGGTTCCGTTCCTGCTCGAGGATTTCGCCGACAAGCAGGAGCTCTTCCAGCCCGACCGCATCCACCCCACCGAAGCCGCCCAGCCGCTGATGCTGCAGCGCGTCTGGAAGTCGTTGCAGCCACTCCTCAAATAGGGACAGACCCCGGCGTATCCACGCCTATTTTTCTCATTCAGGTGATGGTCAGACGGGCAGGACCGCTGCTGATCTTTCCGATCGCGGCCGTTTCGCCGAAGCCGCGCTTCTTGAATTCGTTCAGCACCGGCGCCACCGCATCGGGTGCGCACGAGACGAGCAGGCCGCCGCTCGTCTGAGGGTCGCAGAGAAGCTTGCGCTTCCAGTCGGGAAAGCCGGCGGGCAGGTCCACTTCGTGGCCGTAGCCTTGCCAGTTGCGCTCGGAGGCGCCGGTGGCGACACCCTGCTTCGCCCAGTCGAGCGCTTCGGCGATGAGCGGCAGCGCATCGAACTGCACTTCGCCCGCGAGCTTCGAGCCGCGCAGGATCTCGAGGAGGTGCCCGCCGAGGCCGAAGCCGGTCACATCGGTGAGCGCGTGCACGCCGGGCAGCTCGGCGAGCGCCTCGCCCGGGGTGTTGAGGCGCGTGGTCCAGTCGAGCATCGCGCGGTAGCCCGCCTCGGAGAGCTTGCCCTTCTTCAGAGCCGCCGAAAGGATGCCGACGCCGAGCGGTTTTCCCAGGATCAAGATATCGCCCGCTTTGGCCGTGCTGTTGCGCTTCACCTTCTTCGGGTGCACGAGACCCAGCGCGACCAGGCCGTAGATCGGCTCCAGCGTGTCGATGGAATGGCCGCCCGCGATCGGGATGCCCGCGGCCGCGCACACCGACTCACCGCCCTCGAGGATCCTCTGGATCACCGCGATCGGCAGCTTCTCGAGGGGCATGCCGACCACCGCAAGCGCGAAGATCGGCCGGCCGCCCATCGCATAGATGTCCGAGATCGCGTTGGTCGCGGCGATGCGGCCAAAGTCGAACGGATCGTCGACGATCGGCGTGAAGAAGTCGGTGGTCGCGACGAGCGCCTGCGCGTCGTTCAGGCGGTAGATCGCGGCATCGTCCGCGGTCTCGGTGCCCACCAGGAGATCCTTGGGCAGGCCGCGGATCGCCTCCGCGGCAGGGCTGCGAGCGAGGATCTCCGAGAGCACCGCGGGCGCGATCTTGCAGCCGCAGCCGCCGCCGTGGCTGAACTCGGTCAGGCGAATACGGTCAGGTGCGCGGTCAGGTGCGTTCATAAGCGTAAAATTCTATAGTGGATTTCGGCTCTTACGACACCATCGTCGACTGCCGCTCGCCCGCCGAGTACGCCGAGGATCACATCCCCGGGGCGATCTCGGCTCCGGTGCTCGACGACAGCGAACGCGCGACGGTGGGCACGATGTACAAGCAGGTCTCGGCTTTCGACGCCAAGAAGCTCGGCGCGGCGCTGGTGGCGAAGAACGTCGCCCGGCACGTGGCCACGCTCTTCGCCGCCAAAGGCCGCGACTGGCGTCCGCTGGTGTACTGCTGGCGCGGCGGCAAGCGCTCGGCGGCGATGGCGCACGTCCTGCGCGAGATCGGCTGGGACGCGCAGACGCTGCCGGGCGGCTACCGCGGCTACCGGCGCTGGGTGCTCGAAGAATTGCACGACGTCCCCTCCCGGTTCGGCTTCAGGGTGATCCACGGCCCGACCGGGAGCGGCAAGAGCCGCCTTCTCGGCGCCCTGCGCCGCGCCGGCGCCCAGGTGCTCGACCTGGAAGAGCTCGCTGCGCACCGCGGCTCGGTGCTGGGCAATCTTCCCGGCCGCCCGCAGCCCTCGCAGAAGCGCTTCGAGAGCCTGCTCCTGCACGAGCTCGCGGCGCTCGACGCGGCAAAGCCGGTGTTCGTCGAAGGCGAGTCGAAGAAGATCGGCCAGCTCCAGGTGCCCGAAGCGCTGATCGAGGGCATGCGCGCCTCGCCCTGCATTCTTCTCGACACCGCCATCGACGTGCGCGTAAGCCTGCTTCTGGAGGAGTACCGGCACTTCGTCGAGAACCCGGCGGCGCTCGAAGCCCAGCTCGACTGCCTCGTGGGCCTGCACGGCCGCGAGAAAATCGCCGGCTGGAAGGCGCTCGCGGCGCGCGGCGCATGGCGCGACTTCGTGGCGCTTCTCCTCATGGAGCATTACGACCCCGCCTACGGGCGTTCGTCGCAGCGCAATTTCTTCCGCCTGCCGCAGGCCGAACCCCTGTCGATCGCAAGCCCGGGCGAGGCCGCCTTCGAGGCCGCAGCGCGCGAGCTCCTGGAAGCGTCTAAAGCCTGCTCGGTGGATTGAGCGCGAGGATCTGGCGCAGATATTCGCAGGTCTGCGCGGTCATCTCGTCGGCGGCGCGCAGATCGAAGAAGCCGCGGCCGCCGAACGCGCGCACCGCATGGTTCATGTTCTGGCGCAGGGCCTCGCTGACGCGGCGGTCGGTACCTTGCAGGCACACCACCGGCACGTCCTGATAACCGTCGAGGCGCTTCAGATATTCCAACAGCTCCAGCATGCGCGAGCGCTCGAACTGCAGGTCGATCAGGACAAGACGGAACGGCTGCTGCTCGAGTGCGCGCCGCGCCTGGTCGAAGGTTCGCACCGACGTGACTTCGCATCCGTGCAGGCTGTCCCGGATTGCGGGATTGATGTCCGCCCCTTCGGCGAGCAGGACCGGGACCGTGTCGTCGGAAAGCGCCATGCCCCAGTTTCGCAAAGCCTGCGCCCTGCGGTGCAAGATGTTGTCAAGACAGCGGGCTTTTCGTGACTTTGTCTTCAGGCGTCAAGGCTCGCCAGCACGCGCAGGTGCTGCACCGCACTGCGGCCCAGCGCCGGGAGCGCGTAGCCGCCCTCGAGCATCGACACCATGCGTCCCTGCGCGTGGCGCTCGGCGAGCGCCTTCACCTGCCGGGTGACCCACGCATAGTCCGCGTCGACGAACCGCAGCATGGCCATGTCGTCCTCGGCGTGGGCGTCGAACCCGGCGGAAAACAGGACCAGCTGCGGCTTGAACTCCTCGAGCGCCGGCAGCCAGGTGTCGGTGACGGCGGCGCGCAACTCCCTCGAGCCCGCGCCGGCGGCGAGCGGCACGTTGAACATGTTGGACGCGGGGCTGTCGGTGCCGCTGTACGGGTAGAACGGGTGCTGGAAGATCGACGCCATCAGCACCTGCTCGTCGCCCTCGAAGATGTCCTCGGTGCCGTTGCCGTGGTGCACGTCGAAATCGATGATCGCCGCCCGCTCGAGCCCGTGCGCCTCGAGCGCATGGCGCGCAGCGACCGCGACGTTGTTGAAGATGCAGAAGCCCATCGGCCGGGCGCGGCAGGCGTGATGGCCCGGCGGGCGCACGGCGCAGAACGCTGTTTTGACTTTATTCTGAAGAACTAAATCAACGGCAAGGGTCGCGGCGCCCGCAGCGCGCAGCGCGGCCCGCAGGCTCCAGGGGTTCATCGCCGTGTCCGGATCGAGGTGCACCGTGCCCGCTTCCGGCGCAGCGTCGCGGATCGCGCGCACGTACTCGATCGGGTGCACGCGCGCGAGCTGCTCGTCGGTGGCGAGCGGCGCTTCGTAGCGCGCCAGATGCTCGCCGAGGCCGGAGGCGATGAGCTGATCCTCGATCGCCGCGAGGCGCGCCGGGCGCTCGGGATGGTGGGCGCCCATCTCGTGCTTCAAACAGTCCGGATGCGTGATAAATGCCGCAGACATGCGCATACGATCTTAACGCAACCCCATTACAATCGACCGTATGCTGTTCAAGGCGGAATTCAAGGCCCCCGGGTTCCAGGCCGATCTCCTCGGCGCCGGCCCGATCCAGCGGGTGATCCAGGCCGCCGGCAGCATCATCCTGGGCAAGGAGACGCAGGTGCGCCTGGCGCTCGCCTGCCTGCTCTCGCGCGGCCACCTCCTGATCGAGGACCTGCCCGGCGTGGGCAAGACCACGCTCGCGCACGTGCTCGCGCGCTCCCTCGGCCTGCAGTTCCAGCGCATCCAGTTCACGAGCGACATGCTGCCCGCGGACATCATCGGCGTGTCGGTCTACGAGCGCGAGAGCGGCAGCTTCAAGTTCCATCCCGGGCCGATCTTCGCTCAGGTGATCCTCGCCGATGAAGTGAACCGCGCCACGCCGAAGACGCAGTCGGCGCTGCTCGAGGCGATGGAGGAGCACCAGGTCACCGCCG
>Ga0070696_100002029_pt1 | contig 13297 bp, 19 predicted proteins | sample KBSK1253metaG_FD_65474 | JGI IMG/M metagenome (GOLD analysis project Ga0070696, IMG submission 65474) | Corn, switchgrass and miscanthus rhizosphere microbial communities from Kellogg Biological Station, Michigan, USA - KBS K1-25-3 metaG | ecosystem: Host-associated > Plants > Roots >... | reverse complement strand
GAGCTTACGAAGGCCGGGGATACGCGCTCCAATCGGCCCATGAACGTCCGCCCAGTAGCGGATGAACTCCTCGCGGCTGAGCCCCGGCTTGCGGCAGATGCAATAGATGAGCTCACCACAGCACTCTCCGAAACCGCGCCGTCGGCCTAACGCACTTACCTCAGCTGCGAGGGCCCACCTACGTGAGCGGACCGGTGCCGGTGAAGTGCACCAGGGTTGCATCCGGAGTCCGGCTGTTGAACTCCGTCTCGCTGACGCGCGCGGTACCCTTCTGGCCCGTATCAAAGGTCAATGCAAGTCGCTCGTTCGGGAGGATCGCGTCCACACTCCGTGACATGAACTCCCCACTCCAAGCCTGGCGACCCGGGCTCAGGTCCGTGATGGTAACATGCACCTCTACGTTCGTCAGGTCTTTCCGATTCGTTCGCTCAATGAGGGCCATGTACGCGGCCATAGTGCGACCTACTTTCTGGCTGTACGAGGGTGCTGCGCCGCCGTGAGTAGTGAAATAGGCTCTGGAATGTTACTCGAACGGCCCGAACCGCGCTCTGAGCGAAGCCCTCGGCTGCCTGCGCGGCCTAGGCGGGGCCCCGCCGTGCGCTCAGCCGGACCTGCCGGACGTGGCGGCCGATGGTAAAGATTCCGTACCACAACGCACACTGAATCAGGGTACCCAGTGCGACGGACAGGAGAAGGAGAATGGCCGCCTCGCATCTCTAACCCTTGTTCTCCGGTGCCTGTGGAGGCTGCGTGCTGGCGCGCGCCGGGACGGGTGTGGCGCTCAGGGCGGCGGCGAATTCGTCTGCCGTCGCGAATCGCTCCGCCGGCTCGCGCGCCAGCGCGCGGAGAATGGCGACCTCCACGTGCTCGGGCACCTGCACAAAGGGTCGGAGCTTGCCCGGCGGGCCGGTGAAGCGCCGCGTGAGTGTCGCCTGCGGCGTCGGGCCACAGAAGGGCGGCCTACCGGAGAGCATCTCGTAGAGCACGCACGCCAGCGCGAAGATATCGCTCCGTCCATCGATCTCCTTGTCACCGCTGGCCTGCTCCGGGCTCATGTAGATCGGCGTCCCCAGGACCGCCCCGGTTGCGGTGAGCTTCTCGTGCGCGTCGCTCACCGCGCGTGCGAGGCCGAAGTCGGCCACCAGCACCCGTTGGTCCTCGAGCATGATGTTATCGGGCTTGATGTCCCGGTGTACCACGCCCTGCCCGTGCGCGTACGCCAGCGCCGAGGCTACCGCGCGGCCGACGCGGAGGACCTCATCGGCGGGAAAGGGGCCTTCCTTCTCGAAGCGCTCCCAGAGGTTCTGGCCGCGGACGAAGGGCATGACGAACCAGAGCAGCTCCAGCGACGGCCCACCCGCGACGCGCGAGACGGTCGTGACGCCGGAGTCCAGGGCGCTGAGGATGTTGGGATGCTGGAGGCGGGCGGCGATGCGAATCTCGCGCCGGAATCGCTCAGCGCCCACCGTCGAGCCGAGATCGGGGTGGAGAAGCTTGAAGGCGACCGGAATGCCCGCACGGTCGTGGGCAAGGTAGACGGTCGCCATGGCGCCGTGACCGAGCTCGCGCTCGATGCTGTAGTTGCCGGTGAGGGCGGCCTGGAGCTGCTCGAAGAGATCCGATCTCAATGGCACAGCCGGTCAAGGGACCAATGGGAAAGATATCCCGGCGCCGGTGGGAAGCGGGTGCAGCTCACCCTCGCCCCGGTAGGCCTGAGGGTGGAAGGCACCAGCCGCGATCAGGATCGAGCGTAACAAAACGGTCACACGGCCGTGCACCCATTGCCAGCGGCCCGAACAGAGCCCAGCTTCGCCAGGTATTCCAAACCAGTCTGCAATCGTGCGCCGGCCTGTCCGTGTACCCCAGTTGGCACGGACATTTCCGGTGCCCGAGGAGATCCGATGACCAGCCCCGAACCACCGACCAGCCCGCAACCGCCGATTCAGCTGCAGCTCACCGAAGAACAGCAGGCGCTGATACATAAGGTGACCGGGGAACATGCCAATATCCTCGAACTGATACCCGATCCGAGTGATGGGAGCTCCGGGGAAGGACACGGGCTTCACTTTGGGTGGCGACTCTCAGCCGATTCGGGCATCCCTCGGCAGCAATGGGTCTTGGGCCGTAGGGCGCCGCCGCCAGCTCCCGATGGGGGCGCGTCGGCCTAGCCCCAGCCAGCTTACTTGGGCGGCTGACTGTCTGCTGCCGGCCGCTTGATGGTATAGCCTTGAGCCTCGAGAACCGGCGTGAAGTCAAAGTACGACCGCTCTTCGACTATCAAGCTGCCCTTCCAGCGGTCGTCGTTCATTCCTACCAGGCTAACCTTCGTGGTCTCCGCACTCACCGGCTCACTCGGAATTCATGAGCCTTGGAGGTGTACGCGTCCGACAGCGGCGCGTAGCGGATTCCAAATTCCGCGGTATGGACCCCTTCCACCAGAGCAGGTAGTCGGACGGAGGTTGCAAATTCCCGCTGGCGATTGGGCGGTATGACAGTGCCTTCGGGAAAGATATCCAACTCGCCGCCATGCTCCTCATGGCCGTCTTTCAGGATTACGTAGAACAACGTGGGTGCCCTCGGAAACCCTGCCCCATCGAAGCGGAGCGCCGTTTTCCGCGGATTGGAGACCCTGACCGCAACCGCCACCGAGTCTCTGCTCTTCACGACGAGAGGAAAGCCGACCTCCAGCGGGATGTTGAAGTACGACACGAAGTGGGGGGCGATAAAGTAATAGACTGTCTTGTGCATACGCGTGGGCAGCTCAGTGCTCCCGGCAAACGGGCTGTCCCTAACGATGACCACCTCTCGGCCCTGCAGGCTGTCCTCGAAGTTCCACAGCTCATACTGTGACCGGTGGTGCCGATCGGATTGCAGGGCCACGCCCATGTGCCCCGAGTAGAACTCATAGAGGGCCGACTCTCGGGCATTCCTCCCAAAGAACACGGGCCGGTCACCGGCCACCCCTTCGATGTCCTTCGCCCACAGGGGCCGGCCGTGGTAGTAATCCACTGAGGTGTGGTTCACCGGGAAGATCCAGAATATCAGATACAGCCGCAGCAGCACGACGGCGAGGCCCAGAGGTAGCACCAGGAATTGAAAGAGCCTCTTCCGGTTTTCCTCCTCATAGTACCTCGAGGCGAGCAGCAGGAGCGGGAAGAGGGTGATGGCCGTCCAGTGAAAGTGGACGAACATTTTCAAGGCCGTGACGAGGAAGAAGCCGAACGTGCCTATGCAGATCAGCTGCAAGGCCCTCTCGAAACGGTCCTGGGTCCGGTAGACGAACGGAATGAAGAGCAGCCCAGGCCCGATCGCCAGAAGCTGTTGGCTGACGTACTCGAAGAGATGCGCCGTGCTGATGGGGGCGGCGCGGCCCTCCAGTTGATACTGGAAGGTCGAGAACTGGTGGGTGTACTCCCATGCCAGGTGGGGCAGGAACAACACCAGAGCGAGCAACATCGCCAGCCAGAACTTCGGCGAGCGCAAAAGTCTGAGATTGGAGAGAACCGTGAATCCCACGACCAGTATGCCATGGTACTTCGAGTACAGCATCAAGGCCGTGGAGAACCCAATCAACAGGACCGCGGGCAAGTCCTCCTTCGCCAAAAACCTCCTGTAGCCGATGAGGAAGGACACCAGGAAAACCAGGAGCGGCCCGTCCGGGAAGATGATGAACGCCAGGTAGTTCAACAGGGGAAGGGACAAAACCATCAGGTAGATGCGGGCGTCTGTCCTCGGCTCCCTTCGAGGCACCAGCTGGAACAGCAGCAGCACGGCTAGCGCGTTCAGAATCACATTCACCAGTCGTACGCCGAGCTCGTTGGGGAAGAGGGCATAGCCGATCCGCACCATCAGCGCCATGAGTGGGGGATGCTCGGCGTAGCCCCACTCCAATGAGCGGGAGTAGAACCAGTAGTACCCCTCATCGCTGGTCAGCTCCGTGAACGCGACTTGCACAAGGTTCAGCAGCAGGAGGAAGGCGGCGAAGTGCAGAGGCCTGATTCTCATCGGGTGATCGTCTCGGACGGGGGCGGCTCCTCCCACCAGAACGGGGGAGCGACAAACTGTGACATTGGGGCGTTCACTTCCGAGACATCACGAGGTTGCCCATGTGCGCCGGAATTCCAATATTTCCGCGGCCACTATTCACAGCAGCAGGAGGTTATCCATGGCAAAGAAGGCACAGGCGATTCCGAAGGGGTACCATACTGTCACGCCCAGCATCTTTGTCGCCGGAGCGGCGAAGGCGATCGACTTCTACAGGAAGGCGTTAGGAGCCGAAGAAATCATGCGGTTCCCGGGACCGGATGGGAAGATCATGCACGCGGAGATCCGGATCGGTGACTCGATCATCATGCTCGGCGACGAGATGCCCGACCAAGGCGGCAAAAGCCCGAAAGCGTACGGTGGCACGCCGGTTAGCTTCTTCGTGTACGGGGAGAATGTGGATGCGGCTTGGAAGCGGGCGGTCGATGCCGGCGCCAAGCCGATCGTGCCACTCAGCGACCAGTTCTGGGGTGATCGCACCGGGTGCCTCGAAGATCCGTTCGGGCACCACTGGTGGCTCGCCCAACATATCCAGGACCTGACGCCAGAGGAGCTGCAGAAGGGCGCGGAGTCGTTCTTCTCACAAACGGCGTCGTAGCACCGAGCCGAAACAGGAGCGGCCGGGACGGCGAGCCCACCCGAACAACGGCGAGCTCGCCGTGTCGTTCTGGTACCCACTCGAAGAATCCCTCGCGGAGCATTGCTGGCAGCCGGCGGCCGTCAGGAGTTCCGGCCCACGGTAAACCGTCAGAGAGGGGCCTTGGTCAGGCATGAACCCGCAGCACGTAGCTCACACCAAGGGCACATACATACAGCCCAACTCCGAATACGACATGGGTCGCAAGGCTTTTCAGCCTGGCCTGCGTTGGATTGGGTGTTTTTGATGCAGCAATGCCGAGGCCGAACGACGGCTGCATGATGAAGAACGGAAACACTACGGTGCCAATGCCGTAGAGCAGCGCTGGCAGCACCGTTGGTCGCTCAAGCCAGGCACCTGATGTAAACCCGACGAACACAAGCGCGAACACGACGCCAATAGTGTAGTGGGCAATCCAACCGACCGTGCACTCTAGGGGCCTCTGTGGCGCGTCGGTGATACTCGCATGCCTAAAAGTGCCCCCCAGCATGTGCTGAAACCAGCGTCCCAGCAAACAGAAGCTGACCGATGGAATGCTGAACGTACGCTTCAGGAACAGATTCCAAAGGTCTATCGCCAGAGTTGCGCCAATACCAATGGCAATTGCACCAAGGATGGTGTTGGCTTCAATGCTCATGGGCCGCAGGCTCACTCCCGGTCGCGCAGCCAGATGACCGTCTCGGTATAGGGCGCTCCGGAGGCGGGGGATACACGGTGGATGGCTCGCGTGGTGTTAGAGTCGACGAGTTCGATGTCTCCAACCCGCCGGACGGTGCCGGCTTGCCGCAGGGTAAATCGCACATGTTTAGGCGTGACCACGTCGACGCGGCAAGTGTAGTCTGCCGGGATCCCGATCAAGGCACACCCGTGATCGGTGAGCACGGCGTCCGCGTACACGTAGCCACCCGCGAACACGAGCGCGAATACCCAACCATGCTCGGTCCAACGCACGGTACCAGCAGTGGGAGGGCCGTCGGGGCCGAAGGTGCTTCCCGCGACGTTCAGGGTCCAACTGCCGCGCAGCCCTGGATCTATCCGCTGAGCCTCAGCCGAATGGGCCAGAAGGCTGAGGGCGAGAGCGAGCGAGAGAGCCATCGGATAGCGTATACATTCCTATTTGAGAAAATGGGAGTGCAGTCTAACGACCTGCGATCGGCTCCGAGTCCGACTCATCGTCATGAGCCACGGCGGCTCGACGGTGGCACAATGCCATTCAGCCTTAGGTATGTCACAATGTTTCCGTAGTGCTCGGCATTGTGGGTAGCGTTCAGACCAAGAGCATACAGCCTGGTACGATCCTGCCCAAACAACTTGGTACTTTGTTGCGCCGCGCGATCCGTCTGCTGGTATGCGCGGCTGCAATACTCGGTCGAGGCCTTCAGCGCGGCCAGCAACTCGGCCTTTGAGGTTCGACTCCGCTCGATTTCATCCTCTTCACGCCTAGGCTCGCCGAGGGCTGCCGCGCACATGAGATACTGGGCCCCAGCGACATGGCCGATCAGCTGGCCGAAGCTGCGCACCTCGGCAGTCGGTCGGTACGAATAGGTGGACTCCGGCAGTTCCGCCGCGGCCGTCGTGATGTGCCCTGTGAGTTGCTCCCAAAGTAGCCGTGCAGTGTTTACTGCCGGGTTCGCGCTGGGGTTCCCCGCTTGTGCCTGACCACTCGAAGGTACTGCGGCCAGGGTAACTATGGAGAACGCAAGAAGAGACAGTCTCATGGGTAGCTCCGACGAAAGTTGTGTTGGCTTAACGACCTGCGCAGCTGCAGACCCTCAGGCCCGTGCCCGCTCAGTCCTACGTTCCTATGCGCGCTCAAGGAGCTGGCTGCCCACACGGGCCTTCGTGGCGCCGGGACGAAGCCGTTCCGTTCACGCTGCACTGCGACAGCGTTGAGTTGGGCACGCTCGCAATCGGAGCACTCAGCACACCGTCGAGTATGGTAGTGGCGGCCGAGAGCCGAACTGCCAACCTAGGGCGGCCGCACAATTGATCGCTTCCACTGCTTGGCCTCGAGGAGCCTAGTCCAGGAGCCGCTCCGCGGTCCACCGACCCAGATAGAGCCCCGCCCCGGCGCCTACCACACTCAGGCAGAAGGCGGTCAGCACACCCAGGCGGGCGCCGGCCCACCAGCCCACAGCACTACCGAGTGTGGCCCCAATCCACCCCAGCAACTTGGTCATCCCGCCTCAGTCGTTGATGGTCAGTGTCCGCCGCACAGGCCAGCGCCGATGGCCGCGTCGTAGAGGGAGGTGTACCACTGGTCGTCACTGCCCATGGACGCCTCCAGCAGCGACACGGCTCCCCAGGTCTCATAGGGGCTAAAGCCATCCTCGCAGTAGACGAGAGCATGGTCCCCACCGGCCTCCGCCACGACACAGCACAAGCGAGTGTCGTCGAGCGCGCCGTACTCCCAACTAAGCGCCTGAAAGCGTGGCTCGATCAAGAGCTTCGCCAGCTGTTCCCGGCACGGCGTGGGAACGGCCTCGAGCTCCTTGGCCACGAGCAGCTTTATGGTGGATACGCTGCGGGACATCTACACCCCGTGTTACTGTCTAACCAAATGCGCATCAGCTGCAGGCCCTCAAGCCCGCAGACCGTTCTCCCCACCCCGTTATCCCTCCACCGCTCCCCCATGTCCGGTTTCGGTCGTGGACGCCGCATCTATCTATATAGAGGGACAGGTCAACGGCCTTACGGCCTCCACGTAGGGAAGGAGTTACCAGTGCTCACGACAGGTCAGGGGTTACCAGCCGCAGCCAACCTCGAGCAGTCGATCCTGTTCGCGCAGCAGCTGATTCTCCGGCGTCTCGATGCCCAGCGGAGCCAGCGGTAAAGCCCGCACGGGGCGGGGGCCAAGCGCGGTTCCTGGAGAACTAGACCTTCAGCCTGCTCCTCACCGAGGGTAGTCGCTGTCCGCCTAACGATTGCGCATCAGCTGCAAGCGACCCGCCCGCCCGCCACTATCCTACGTTCCAACTGACCGCCACCAGAGTAAGCGTCCATCGGAGAACGGCCTGGACGCGCTGGTCGGCTGCATGCGCTCGTCAGGCCACAACGCGCTCAGGGGCTGACCCGGTGCCAAACCAGAGTGCGCGTCCGATGGCCGCCCTCAGGGGTTGAGGGCTCGAACTGAATGATGAGCGTGTCGCCGACGAGGCGAAACCGTCGTCGCAAATGCTTGCCGGCGTCGGCCGGGGACAGGGCCCCCTCAAGCGCGTGAGTGACCGTCCCCGCTTTGGCATCGACCTGATAGCGCCCAAAATAGGCGCTATATCCGCCGATATTGGCATTGTTATTGGGATCGGAGGAGAGCCCGGTGGAATCACACACTAGGCCGGAGCGATCCCGAGCGGAGAGTTGGGCTGCCACGTGCCCAGCAGCATCGTATATCAGGTAGCCGATGGGGGCAGCCCCGAGCGTCGTTTCACTGAGAATCCGGCCGGTGGAGTCCCGATCGGTACGTAATACCAACTCCCAGGTGCCAACCAGCCCGACGGGCGCCCGAACATTGCGAGTGACCAGCATGACCACGAGGAGGGCAGCTACAGTCGCAGCACGAAGCATGGTCCCCTCCGTGAGCAGTGACGTTGTGGCCTAACGTCCGCCGCTCAGCCGCGAATGTTAGGCCGTCGGTTCGCTGAAGCAGAGAATGTACCCGTCGGGATCCTCGACGTAGAAATCCCTGCACGACCACGGCCTCTCCTCCAAGGGCTTGGTGATTCGCGCGCCGCGCGAACGCAGTTCATCATGCAAGTTTGCGGCGCCAATCACACCAATGTAGGCGTCGAGGTGTTCATGTTGTCGGCGATGCGCTCGGTCGGCGATCGCCTTCGCCGCGCCTTTGAGATGGATCGCGCATCCGTCGCGACTGACGCTGGCGTAGAACGACTCGTAGCAGAAGTCCAGGTCAAATCCGAGCTTTTCGCGGTAATACGCAATCGCTGCGTGAAGATCGTCCACCAGAAACTGCGGTGCGATCCCGGTGAGCTTGGTGGCACCGGAAACGGGCGCTTTCGGCATGCTATTGGCCCTCCTCACGACCGGCCTAACGAACCGTAAATCGGCAGGCTCACTACCCCGCAAGGAGGTCGGCGCCCCCGCTGGGCGCCGGCTCCAGCACTACCTGTCCCTCGCTGAGCACGCCCCCTCCATCCGCCCAAGCGGAAGCTCACCTGAAGGTTCCCACGGGTGCGCGTCTGGTGCGCCGGAGTGGAGGGGGTCGCATTCCCCGGCCGAGGGATGAAGTCGGCACCCGTCTAAATCCAGGAGCGATCGCCATCCCGCACCGGAACATATGGATTCCTAGGGTTCGGTCGTGCTGCCTGACGACTGGCGCAAGGTTAGCCGGCCTCGCCAAGGCGTTTCCTCAGCAGGAGATTCTGGTGACCACGTGGGTAGTCGTCTACCGTAGCCAGAGTCTTGAAGCCGCGCTTCGTGTAAAAGGCTGGAGCTTGGAAGGTGAACGTTGTGAGAAAGATCTGCCTACAGCCGCGTCGGCGAGCCTCGTGCTCCGCTGCCCCGAGTAGTTTTGTCCCCAAGCCCCGGCCACGTTGCGACTCCTCTACCCAGAACTGCCGAATCTCGCAGCAACCGCCCCAGGTATTCCCGCAAATCCCAGCGACGATTCGCTCTCCGTCGTCTCTCACGAAAATCGCCAGCCCCTCGCCGTCCGTTATCCTCGTCACGCTTGAATTGAACTCGTAGAGCCGGTCCTCCAAATACTGAACCTGTTCGGGCGTAGGATCGGTCTCGATAACGAATTCTGATGCAGGCATCCTTCACACCTCTCTCTTGCCAGCCAACGAATTGCGCATCAGCTGCAGGCCCTCAGGTCCGCTCCCGCACAAACCAGGGTTCCTCAGCGTCGCCACCGGAGGGCGCCGCCGAGCAGGCCTCCGCGCGAGACTGCCCTGTCGGCTGCAAGCGCGGGTTAGGCGGCCCGGCCGGTGTGCTCGGCGATGGCAGCGATCAGCTGGGCCGCGGTCTGTTGCACCTCAAGCCATTCCGGGTGGTCTGCGCCCAGATGGCCTGCGGCAAGTTCCCGGGTCAACGCGCGGCACAACTCCGCCGCACGGCGCAGCCGAAAGCGCTCCCCCGTAGCCCTTGGGGCCTCCGCTCCCGCTACGGTGAGCAACCCCCAAACACGGAGCCGGATCTCGTCTACGGTGCTCTTGAATTCCGGTAGGCCATCAGGCGGGACCTCCCCGGCTTCTAGCCGGCCCTCCAGGTCATGGAGGATGATGCGCATTCGGGTGAGTTCGTCCTGCACACTGGCGGCCATGGGCAAGCCTCCTCGAGAGGAGGAACGGAAGCGGACAGCGTCTGGAGTATCCTAGAGACTAGCGGCTACCGGGCGCGTCAAAGGCGCCTGTAGCACGCTGGGTATCCGAGAAACGCGACCAGGCGCAGGCGGGTCCGCCTGACGACCGGCGAGTCAGCTGCAGGCCCTCAAGCCCGTGCCTACACAAACTTATGTTCCCCATACCGACTCGTTGAGGGTGCCGCCGCCCGCACGAAGCGCTGCGCTCCTCCGACTCTCCGCTGCATCCGCGGGTCAGGTGCCGCGGCGCGCGGACAGTTGCTCCGGCTTCGCCTGGGTAAACGCCTTGGATTGGCCTCGCGGAATGGTCAGGGTCTGCCACTCACTTCCTACCCAATGCTTTGCCAACAGGACGATCTGCCCGACATGGTAGGCTAAATGACCCAGGTGGCGACTGAGCGCCTGGCTAACCATATGTGGCTCAGCGCGGATGTAGATGGTTTGCTGCAAGTCGTCAGGCGTTAAGGCTTCGACTGTCCCACCCAGCAAATCCCAGGCTGCGGCCCATTCCTTCAACAAGTGCGCCCGCGTGTCGTGTGGCTGAAGCACGAACTCACCGTCGCGGTCACGGTCAGGCTTCTCACCATCGGTGGTCAGAAAATTGGTGCATCGAGACCGCAGATTGCCACTTATATGCTTCACAAGGATCGCAATGCTGTTGTTCTCTGTATCGAGCATCTTGGCGAAGTCGTCGTCACCGACCTGCTCCATGGCCCGCTCCGCTGTCCTACGAAGCCTCGCGAATTGCGTGCGCATGTCGGCCAAATGCTCGTGGCGGAAATCAGACATAGCCTAACCTCAGGACCGCTATACACCGATGTTTGTGCGCCCAAGCTAACGACAGGCGCATCAGCCGCAAGCGCCTTGCCCGCCCTGCGCAATCCTACGTTCGTTAAAGCTTCACCGACCGGTCGCTCACATCGGGGTCCAACGTGCGCGCGCTTCGAGCGGTCCCGTCAAGCGTGCGAAAGACTCCAAGCGACGAGGATGGCGACCGCGGCTGGCACGGCAAAGACCACCAGGAAGATCGGCGCCTCTTCTGCCACTGAGTAGCCAGCCTTGGCGACCCCAGCCCACATGTTGATCGCGGCCCCAATCAGCCAGACCGGAACGAACCACCGCGCGGCCGCCGCCATTCCGGCCGTTGGGTTGGCAGCATGAACGAATCGCGCCGCGAGAACAAATAGGCCCAACAGGAGCAGGCCGCCAGCGATCACCTTGAGGGTGTGCGACATAGATCCGCCTTCTTCCCGATTGGGGGAGTGAAGCATTCAGTCTTGGCGAGGAACTGTGTTGTCGTCCGGCTAACACACGGGCCATCAAGCTCGAGCCCGCACGAACCAACGTTCCTTAACGCGCTCCCCGAGGGTGCCGCCCACACGGAGTCTAGCGCTCCCTCGGGCTGTCGGCTGCTTGCGCGGTTAGGCAGGACGGCACGCGGGCTGCCGGAGGGCGTACAGGTTCCCCCGGGGCCCTCGGGCCAGCGTGCATCGCTCCCACTTCATTCAGGCGGTTCCCCACCACGCCGTCGGGTACGTCCCGTATAGCGTCTCTCCAGCCAAACAGAGAAACCCGGTCGCGACGATCGCTATCCGTTCGCCTTTAACACACGCGACACCCAGCAGGGCCAGTGCCACGGGGACGAGTACCGGTTTGGCCATCGCCAGGAAGTAGGATGCCATCGATTCCAATGACGGATGGCCGGTCCCCAGTGGCCCAAACTCCGCCACCGCGAAAAACACGAGATCCAGCGCCATCACCGCGCTGACGCCCCAGGCACATCGCGTCACACGGTGACGTGGCCGGACGAGCAGAGGCGCGACCATGAAGGGGAGAATCAGGCACGCCATCATGAGGACATCGACGGCGCTGAAGTAATTCCAGATGCGCAGTTGGACCGGCCGGAAGAACAGGTAGAGCGACAGGAAGTACCCGGCACTAAGCAATGCCAGCAGCACAATGCGCCCGGGACGAGAGACCGTACCGTGACTCACTTGACCTCCCCGGCTGCCTGCGGGCAGTCGCCAGCTGATGTGAGTACTTCCCACCGAACCATTTGCCCAGTCATGGGGCCGGGTCCGACATCTCGGTTCAGACCCGCTTCACGAGTGCTGCCTAACGGATAGGGCATAAGCTGCGGCGCGACCTGCCAGAACCCCGCGAAACAGGATTCCCTCGCATCAGCGCTCAGCGCGGGCCCGCAGGGCATGATTCAAGGCCCGCTGAAACGCCGCCAACTGCATGTGTTTATTAGGCGGCGCCCAGGGTGAAACCCAAGGCGCATTAGCCGGACTCGACCCCGTCACCCGCACGTCGCAATAGTCGCCAAAGCAGCAGACGCGCGGCGATGACATAGAACACCCATGTGAACACGATACCGAGGACGAGCAACAGCAGCCGCAAGGTGGGCGCTTCAGTGCTCGGAGTCTCAGCTGTGCCGGTCGCACCGCCGGATGCCGCCGCCCACACGTCTACCAGCACAAGGGGCAGTGCTACGACCGCGTCCAGCGGACGTGGTGCCAGCCAAGCGAAGATCACGGCTGCTGGCGTGGCCATGGTGCCAAGCAGGAGGGCCGTGAACCAGGGGTGCCGCGAGAGCAATGGCTCGGAAAAGGTCATCTGCTCGGCCAACGATTAAACCATGACCGGTGCCCGGCGTCCGGCGTCCGGCCTAACGCCTTGCCGATAAGCTGCGGGCGCTGCAGGCGACGGTCAGCTTCTTCGGATTGTTAGCCAGCGGCGCACACACCCGCCGAGGTCAGCATGGTCGGCGTCGGCTCGCCTTGCCAACGTATTGGTAGAGCGCGCGACCGGGTTTCTCGGACAGTAGCACGCGGCGACTAGTGCTTCACCTGGAATCTGAGGGTCGTCCGCGCGCCAATCTCCAGCGCGTCGATCTTCTCGAGCCGAACACGCTCGAGGCTGGCGTCGTCAAAGAAACGGCGCCCGGTACCGAGGAACACCGGCATGATGTCGACCCGGAGCTCGTCGACGAGCTCCGCATCCAACAGCTGCTGGGCGACGCTGGCCCCGCCCACCACCTGAACAGCCTTGTCCCGTGCGGCCGCCTTGGCCTGGGCGACAGCAGTGTGGACCCCGTCAGTTACAAAGGTGAAGGTCAGGTGCTCGTCCTGCTTTGGCGCGACCCGCGGCGGGTGATGAGTCAGGACGAAAATCGGCACCTGGAACTCGTAGTTGCCGACGTACGAGTCGGGATCCCCCATCTCGAATGTCCGCTTTCCCATCAAGACCGCACCGGTCTCCTCGATGACAGCGTTCATAAACGTGGTGCCCTG
>Ga0070696_100002027_pt1 | contig 13298 bp, 12 predicted proteins | sample KBSK1253metaG_FD_65474 | JGI IMG/M metagenome (GOLD analysis project Ga0070696, IMG submission 65474) | Corn, switchgrass and miscanthus rhizosphere microbial communities from Kellogg Biological Station, Michigan, USA - KBS K1-25-3 metaG | ecosystem: Host-associated > Plants > Roots >... | reverse complement strand
CTCGCCCTGGTACACCTTCGGCAGCATCGTGAACGCGTCCGACTTCGGTCCTTTGAGGACGAGGACGTCGACGGAGCCGTCGCCGGGGAACGATCGCGGAGAGATCTTCATCCCGCCGCCGTAGAACTGGCAGTTCGCGATCACGACGTTGAACGCGGGCCCTTCGTACGACTTGTTGTCGGCGATGAGCTTGACGTCGGCGATCTTGAAACGAGGAAGGGTCAGCCAGAAGCCGAAGAAGTACTTCGCGCGGCCGAACCATTTTGGGAGCCGGTCCGAGCGGCGGACCACCGCGCCGCCGAGGCCCGCCTCCGCGATGTTCGCGAAGTAGCGCGACTCGGTCCCGCCGTCGGCGGTGGTGTAGGTGATCTTGCCGATGTCGAGCGGGTACACATTCTCGCCCAGGAGGTGGAGGCAGGCGCGGGAGGCGTCTCCGGGGAGCCCGAACGTTCGAACCAGGTCGGCGCCCGACCCCGCCGCGACCACCCCGAGCACCGCGTCGGACGCGACCAGAAGGTCGTTCTCGATCATGCCGTTCACGACCTCCTGGACCGTTCCGTCTCCGCCGACGGCGACGAGGTACCGCCCGCCGGCGTCGAGCGCCTCCCGGGCGATCCGGGTCGCGTCCCCCGGCCCGTCCGTCCGGTGGAGCGTGTAGGGGAGCTTCCTCGACTGGAGCGTGCGCTCGAGCTCGGGGATCTCCTGGGCGACGTGGCTGCGACCCGCGTGCGGATTCACGATCACGGTGAGCGGTCCGAACGAGCTCGCCATCAGCCCGATCTCATACGCCCGTGTAGGCGACGACGCCTCGGTCGATCGCGTTCCGGGCGGCGCGAACCGCGGCACTCGCCGGCTCCTGCGCCACGTCCTCGATCTGGCGGAGGAGGTCGATCAGCTGCTTGCAGTTGCGGACGAAGTCGCCGGGCGCCATCTCCGTCTCGTGGAGGACGTCTTCGAGCGGCTTGCCCTCGGCCCAGTGGAACACCGGCGTCGCGAATCCGATGTCGAGCTCGCGGGAGAGCTCGACGTGGTGCGCTTCCTCCGTCCGACGGACGCGCCGCCAAGTCTCGGACAGCTGCCGCATGCGCGCGGCGCTCTCCCGCGTCGGCATCTCCCCAGGCTTCGGGAAACGCTCTCGGGACTCGTAGACGAGCGCGGAGACGAGCGCGGCCGTCTCGCCCGGCGAGAGCTCCTCGAAGAGCTGCTCCGCGAGCGCCTCGGTCACGAGGATGTCCGATTCGCCGTAGATCCTGGCGAGCATCGCGCCTTTCGGCCGGATCGAGAAGCCGTCGACGTACTCGAGCTCGTGGAGGACCTCGAGGACGTGATCGAACTGGACCGCAACGGTCTCGGTCCGCGTCCGGATGTGTCGCTCCGCGCGCTCGATCCGTTGCTGGAGCTTCGACGCTCGGAGCGCCCACCGCTCGTGCTCCGCGAGGTCCGGGCACGACGCGCACGGATGCCTCGACGCCTGGTCCTCGATGCGTTCCGCCTCACGCTCCGTCTTGGCATCCACCCCGTGCCGTTTGGGCTTCGACGGCCGGACGTCGAGCGTCACGAGGCGCGCCGCGACATCGCGACGGTACCGCGCCTGCCGGGGGTTGCTCCCCCTCGGAAGCTGGATCCGCGCGAGCGATGCCGGCGGTTCGGAGAAGTCGCGCGCGTTGAGCCTCGTCATCCGCCGGTCCTGCGTCATGACGGTGGGGCGGCCCTCCCGGACGTTGATCACGACGGCGAGCCCTCGGCGCCGCGCACGTGGCACGAAGATCACGTCGCCGGGCTTCAGCGAGGCCAGAGCGTCTCGGACCTCCTCCGCGATCGCCCGCTCGTGACCCTTGCGCGCCTCCTCCCGGATCGCCTCGGCGCGCTCGCGGAGCGCCCAGTACTCCAGGAAGTCGCCGCGGTCGCACGCCATCTGCTCCCGGTAGCCGTCGAGGTAGGCGCGGTCGCGCTCGAGCTCGCGTTCGAGAGCGACGACGCTCCGGTCGGCCAGGAACTGTGCGAACGAGGAGTTCAAGAGATGGTGGGTCTCCTCCGGGGAGTAGTTGCGCACCAGGTTGACGGCCATGTTGTACGAAGGCCGGAACGACGACCGCAGCTCGTAGGTCCTGGTCGTCGCGAGCGAGGCGACCTGCTCGAAGCGGACCTGCTTCTGAAACAGGACGACCGCGTGGCCGATCTCGTCGATGCCTCTTCGGCCGGCGCGCCCGGTGAGCTGCGTGTACTCCCCCGGCGTCAGAACCTCGTGGCGCTCGCCTTGGAACTTCCACAGGTCCTCGATCACGACGGTCTTCGCCGGCATGTTGATGCCGAGGGAGAGCGTCTCCGTCGCGAAGACGACCTTCACGAGGCCGGCTTCGAACATCTCCTCGACCGTCTCCTTGAACATCGGCAGCATCCCGGCGTGGTGGGCGGCGACCCCGGCGCACAGCGCCTCCAGGAACTCGTAGAAGCCGAGGGTGACGAGGTCGTCCTCCTCCATCCAGGCGGCGCGCATCTCCGCGTACTCGCGGATCCGCAGCGCCTCCTCGGGCGTCGTGAGGCGAAGGCCCGAACCGACGACGTACTCCACGCTTCGGTCGCACCCGACGCGGCTGAACACGAAGTAAATCGCCGGAAGCATCCCGGCGTCCAGGAGGGTCTCCACGACCTCCTCGCGGGTCGGAACGTAGACGCGGCGGTGGCCCTCCCGCGGGCGGCGGCGGTACTCGGACTGCCGGCGCCCGTCCGAGCGGCGCCGGTGCGAGCTGTAGCGCAGCTCGTCACGTTCCAGGGAGACGATGTAGGGGTTCGCGACCGCGTCGCCGTCGCGCTCGACGTGCATCGCGTGGAGCTCGCGGCCGATCAGGTAGTGGTGCTGGAGCGGAACCGGGCGTCGCTCCTCGATCACGACCCGCGTCGTGCCGCGAAGCGTGCCGATCCACTCGCCGAACTGCTCCGCGTTCGAGATCGTGGCGGAGAGGCACACGACGGGGACCGCCAGCGGGAGGTGGATCAAGATCTCCTCCCAAACGGCGCCGCGGTACGGGTCCTGGAGATAGTGCACCTCGTCCATCACGACGCACCCGAGGCCCTCCAGGGTGGAGCTCCGCTCGTAGATCATGTTGCGGAGGACCTCCGTCGTCATCACGACGATCGGGGCCTCCGAGTTGATCGAGTTGTCCCCGGTCAGGAGTCCGACCTTCGACGCGCCGTAGCGGGCGACGAAGTCCCCGAACTTTTGGTTGGAGAGTGCTTTCAACGGCGTCGTGTAGAAGGCCTTCCGCCCTCCGTCGAGCGCGCGCTCGACCGCGAACTCGGCGACGACGGTCTTGCCCGACCCCGTGGGCGCCGCCACCAGCACCGACTCGTCGTCGGAGAGCGCCTCGATCGCCTCCCGCTGGAAGTCGTCCAGCGGGAACGGATACCGCGTCGCGAAGCGCTCGAGCGCCGTGGAGGAGAGGGGGGAGCTCACGCTCCAAGTCTACGGGGGCGGTCGGTCTCTCCCGCGAGCGCCCTCGGGGGCGCTACGTCAGGCTGCGATCCACCACGGCGGCCACCGCCTCGTTGAATCCGGCGGGATCCTCGAGGCCGGACATGTGGCCCGCGCCCTCGAGCACGGTGAGCTCCGCGCCCGCGATCTCCTCCGCCAGCGGCGTGGAGAGCTCCGCCGGGATGAGCGTGTCCCCGGTTGAGGTGACGACCCCGGTCGGGACGTCGATCGTGGAAAGGTCCGGCGTCGAGTCCGGCCGCTCCGCCATCCCGAGCGACGCGGCGGCGATCGACTCCGCGGGCTGGTCGGCGAAGATCGCCATCACCCGGTCGCGCACCTCCGGCGTCGCGTTCTCGGAGATCAACGGCGGCGGATCGGCGAGCAGGAAGCCGCTCCCCTCCGCCCGGAGGCGCTCCGCGAGCTTTTGGCGTCGCTCGCGTCCGTCGTCGTTGTCGGCGCCCGATCGGGTGTTGGCGAGAACGAGCCCTGCGATCCGTTCGCTCGCCGTGCGCCACAGCTCGAAGGCGACGTAGCCGCCCATCGAGATCCCGACGACGACGGCGCGGTCGATCTGCGCGGCGTCGAGCGACTCCATCGCGCGGGAGGCGGCACTCGACATCGTCATCACGTCTCCGGCGCCGGGTGTTCCTCCGAAGCCGGGCAGGTGCGGGGCGGCGACGGGCCACCTCCCGCTGAACGCGGACAGCTGTGGCTCCCACATCCGACCGTCGAGCGGCCAGCCGTGGAGGAACAGGATCCCGTCGGTCACGGAACCGGGACGGAACGGCAATCAGCCGTTGCCGCCGCCTCCCCCGCCTCCGCCGTTGCCGCTCCCCGAGCCGCCTCCGCCGGAACCTCCGGAGCCGGACCCCGTCCCGCCGGTCGCGGGTGGAACGCCCGCTCCCGGCACGGTGCCGCCCGGAGGAACGCCGGCGCCCGGAGGGATGCCGCCGGGAGGGATGCCTGCGCCCGGAGGGATGCCGCCGGGGATGCCGCCCGGCCCTTGCGGAACCTGCGGCTGATACTGGTGCCCGATGATCTGCGCGTCGACGAAGCTCTGGTAGCCATCGTCGAAGATGCTCTTCGCCGTCGGGGCGAGATCGTCGGCCACCGCGACGAGCTGCGCCCGCTCCGCGCCGCTCGCGGCCGCCGCTTTGGCGAGCGTGTCGTTGAGCGTCGCGTAGAGCTTCAGCCCGTTCACCATCCCGCTCTGCGAGTCCTGCACCGTCGTGACGGTCGTCGCGTCGAACCCCTTCCCGCCCATGAGATGCGTGGTGTCGATCGCGTCGATCGTGGAGGCGGCCTGCTTCGCGGACTGCGCGGCGGCGCTCGCGGTATTCTGCGCGTCCGCGGGAACGTTCTTGCCGGACTTGAGCGGCTCGATCAACGCGAGAGCGGCGGGCGTCACGTCGAAGCCGGTCGTCTGGTTCGGCTGGCCGACGTCGCTCGTGAGCGCCGCGGTGATCTGGTCCTTGTAGCTCCCGATCGTGTCGGAGAGGCGCTGCTGGAGATCCTGGGCCTGCTGCTGGTGGTGCTCGTGGATCAGCCCGTAGGTGATGCCACCGATCGCGCCGACCACGAGCAGGCCGAGGAGCGCGAACTGGACCGAGCGCCGCGCGAGGAAACGCTTCTTCGGCACCACGTACACGGGCTTCGGCCCGGGCGTGACGGAGCGGCGGCTGCGCGCCTTGGTCTTTCCCTTGATGGCCATGGGTCGAGGAAGCTCCTGGGGTCTCCGGAGGCTAGTGCTTCATCAGGCGGGTCACAAGGATAGCGCCCTCGTAGAACAGCATCATCGGGATCATCATCGCGCACATCGTGTAGGGGTCGGCGCTCGGGGTGATCACGGCGGCGAAGACCGCGATGAAGAGGTAGGCCGGCCGCCGCCAGTCCCGCATCTTGCGGCTCGAGAGGATCCCCGCCATCGAGAGGAAGATCAGGATGATCGGAAACTCGAACGAGAGCCCGAAGGCGAGGGCCACGATGATGACGAAGCCGAGGAACTTGTCCCCCGTCAGGAGCGGGGCGAACTGGGGGCCGCTGAAGCCGAGGAGGAACTGCAGCGCCTTCGGCAGCGTGACGTAGGCGAAGAGGCACCCGAGAAGGAACAGCAGCGTCGAGGTGAAGACGAAGGGGATCGCCATGCGGCGTTCCCTCCGGGTCAGTCCCGGAACGATGAACGCCCACAGCTGGAAGAGGATGTACGGCAGGGACAGCGCGAGCCCGAGGAACAGGACGACCTTCAGCTTGATCATCACGCCGTCGATCGCGCCCAGGAAATAGAGGTGGCACCCGTTCGTGGGTTGCGAGTTCTTCGGAAGCGTCTTGATGTAGTCGCAATACGGATTGAGCAGGAGCTGGATCACCGTCCCGTACAGGAACCAGCCGACGGCGCCGCCGATCGCGATCGCGATCAGCGACTTCATGATCCGGCTGCGGAGCTCCTCCAGGTGCTCGACGAGGGTCATCGCACCCTCGTCGTCCTTGCGGGAACGGACCCGCGGGATCAGTCGCATACCCAGAACCGGAGCCGGGCGCCCCGGCTAGTCGGGCTCCGCGGCGGGCGGAGCGGAGGGGGGCCTGGCCGGCTGCTCGCCGTTGGTCGAACCGGATGAGCGCCGGTACTCGGGCTCGTCGACGGACTCGGGATCCTGGATCTCCACGGTTGCGGTGTCCTCCGGCGGGTCCAGTTTCGGCTCCGGTTTCGGCTCCGCGTCCCGCTCCAGTTTCGGCTCCGCGTTCGGCGGGTGCTCCTCCGTGGTCGCCTGGTGTCCGTCGAGGACCTGCGGCGCGCTGGGTTCATCGAAGCCGCCCGGCTCCTCGAAGCCGTCGAAGCGCTCGCCGGGAAGCTCGTCGCTCTCCGGGAGGGTCTCGACGTGCCGGGCCGGGAACTCGTCCGCGTCCGGGAGCGTCTCCACGTGCCGGGAGCTCGCCGGCGGATCCGGCTCGAAGTCGTCGTCGAAGTTGAAGTCGAAGGACTGCTTGACCTCGTCGGTCGCCTTCCGGAACTCACGCAGCGACTTTCCGATCGTCTTGCCGACCTCGGGGAGGCGTTTGGGGCCCACGACGACGAGGGCGACGATCAGGATGACCATCAACTCCAAGGGACCGATGTTGAACATGGCTTCTGGCTGGGCGCCTCCGGCCCTTGGAACCAGTCTACCGCCGCCCCTTCTCCTGAGCCGCAGGCCGAAGATCGGCCCGCCGCTCCTCAGCAGCGCATCTGCGGCTCAGTAGCGGAGCTCAGCGAGGCGTGAGGAAGTCCTGGATGTAGCGATCGTCCTCGAGCAGGAAGTGGAACTCGATCAGGTCGTCGGTCGTGAAGGCTGGTCCCTCGGGCATCTGCTGCTCCTCGTCGTCGAAGAGCGGCGTCATGGCCTCGAACTCGGCCTGACCCTCCTCCGACTCCCCCGCCACGTCCACGCCCGCGGAGACCAGCAGGGCGACGATCTTGCGGTCCGCCCGCTTCTCCACGGCGTCGGTGCACATCGGGCAGGTGAATCGGTACGTTCCCTCGCGACCTCCCGCCATCACCGACAGGAGGATCGACTCCGGTCCCATGTCCACTTCCCCGCACTTCGGGCACGTTGTCCGGATCGTTGTCATGATGCCCCATGTATCGGTCGGCCCTCGACCGGCCTTAAGAGGCGTTCGGCGCCGACCCTCCGTACCGTTCGAGCAACTTCCCGGCGAGGCTCCGGACGGCCTCGTCGAGCTCCGGAGGCTCCAGCACCCGGGCGTCGGAACCCAGCCGGAGAACCAGCCTGACCAGCCATTCCAGGCGTCTGGCCGGGAGCGAGACGATGACCTCCCCGTCTCGTTCTCCTTCCACGTCGGCCCGGTAGTACTCCGCCACCCAGCGGGCCGCCGGACGCAGAGCGAGGCGGACCGTGCGATCCTCCTCCGAGGCGGAATAGAGGGGCCTGCCCGCGCCGAGGAGGCCACGGGGCTCGAATCGCTCCCCCGTCGCCTTCGCGCGGCGGACGCGGTCGACGCGGAACATGCGCTCGCTGTCCGACCGGTCGTCCCAGGCGACCACGTACCAGTGCCCGAGCGCGGAGAACAGTTCCTCCGGGTCGATCGTGCGCACCGAGGTCTCGGTGGAAGAGGCCGCGTAGTACTCGATCTCCACGCGCTCGCGCCGCGCCACGGCGTCTCTGAGCGTTTCCAGTGCGCCTGCCGCCTCCCCCTCCTCCGAGGCCTCGACGTGACCGGAGAGCGCTCCGAGCTCCCCGGGGCCGAGCGCGCGTTCGAGCTTCCCGAGCGCCGAGCGAACGGAATCGGCCTCCGGGAGGCCGGGGGTCGCGGCGAGCTCCGTCGCGCGGAGATACAGCGCGAGCGCCTCGTTCCGCGTCAGGCGCAGGGGACGGTCGAAGTAGTCGGCCATGTCGATCCAGACGCGGCCGTCCTCCACCCGGACCTCGATCAGGTCGCCCGGGCCGTACGGGGGGAGGCCCGAGACGAACAGCAGGTCGAGGTCCTGCGCCAGATCGGACTCCGACACCCCGAACACCGAGCTCAGCTCCGAGAGCTCCGCGCCCTGGTGCTGGATCACGTACGGCACCACGGAGAGCAGCCGGCGAAGGCGCTCGGAGGCGCGAGGAGGGCGCGTCTCCCGGCGGGCGTCAGCGGGCGGCAAGGACGCTCCTCAGGCGCTCCGCGACGGCCTCACGCAGCGCCGCCGGGGCGAGGACCTCCGCGTCGGGTCCGAGTGAGAGAACCCAGTCGACGAATGTGTCGCGGTTGCGGACCTCGATGCCCGCCTCGGTCCACCCGTCCGCACGCACCGCACCACCGCTCGGGGAGGCCCACCAGGCCACGTCCGGGGAGAGCGCGACGACGGCCGTGGCATCCTCGTCCTCCTGCCAGGGACCGGCGGTGACGTGCTCCGCGGCGGAGAACCCCTCCGGAGGCGCGGCTCCCTCACCGGCGTCGGCGACGTCGCCCTCGACCCTGGAGATGCGGAACGCCCGCATGTCGCCGCGGCCGCGGTCGTTCCCGACCACGTACCACTGCCCCGACCGCGCGAGGAGCCCGAACGGCTCGATCTCGCGGTCGGAGACACCTCCCGCCGCGTCCCGGTAGCGGAACTCCACCGCCCGCTCGTCCTGGATCGCGCGCGCGATCGCGCCGATCCGTTCTCCCCCACGGTCCGGCCCCAGAGCGACCGGTCGCGCCGACAGCGCCCCGAGCGCGCTCGCGTCGACCCCCGCGATCAGCTTGCGGACGGCGGTTCCCGCGGCGTCCTCCTCTCCCGGAGCGAGGGCAGCGACGAAGAGCGCGGAGACCTCCTCGGGCGTGAAGTCGATCTCCGGGAGGTAGTAGCGATCCTTCGGGATCACGTAGCCTTCCTCGACCTCCCACACGTCGGTCGCCTGGAGCTCGATCGGGATCCCGATGTCGCGGAGCGCGTCCTTGTCCCGCTCGAACATCCGCTTCGCGGTCGTGAGGTCTCCCTGCTCGTAGGCCGGGAGGGCCTCGCGGATCTGCTCGAAGGACACCGGCGTGCTCGCGTTCAGCAACAGGGCCACCAGGTTGACGAGCCGTTCGAGCGCCTGCATCGGACGCGGATAATACTTCGGCCCATGTCGACGCCTTCCGCCCGATGACGGTCCGTCTCCGCCGCGGCGTGGTGCACTCCGTCCGTCCGGAGCGGCCCGGCGTGGTCGAGCTCTCCGTGGAGGTGGAGGGCGAGTCACGCCGCGCGATCGCGTATCCGGAACTCACCGGCCCGGTGGACGAGGGCGACACGGTCATCCTCAACACCACGGCGACGTCGCTCGGCCTCGGGACCGGCGGCTGGGACTTCGTCGTGGCCGTTGAGGGCACGCGGGGTACCGACGTCGAGCACGCCGGCCGAGTGATGAAGGCTCGGTACACGCCCCTGCAGACCGCGGTCTCGACCGTGGAGGAGGCCCAGCCGGACGCCACCTCCGGGACGCTCGGAGGCATGCCGGTCGTGGCCGCTCCCCTTCACTCCATGCTCGCCCCGATCGCCGCAGGCGCGCGGGTGGCGGGAACCGAACGGATCGCGTACGTGATGACCGACGGTGCCGCGCTCCCGGCAGCGTTGTCACGCCTCGTGCCGCGCCTCCGGAACGCCGGATTGATCGACGCGTTCATCACCAGCGGCCAGGCCTTCGGCGGCGAGCTGGAGACGGTGACGATCTGGTCGGGCCTCCTCGCGGCGCGGAACGTCGCCGAGGCGGACGTCGCGATCGTCGCGGACGGCCCCGGCAACCTCGGAACCGAGACCACCTGGGGCGTGAGCGCGCTCGGGAGCGGCAACGCGCTCAACGCGGCGACGACGCTCGCCGGTCGCCCGGTCGCGTCGCTCCGGATCAGCTTCGCCGACGAGCGGGAGCGCCACCGGGGCCTCTCCCATCACTCGCGGACGATCCTCCAGCGCGTCGCGGGTCCCGGCGTGAACGTCGCGGTTCCGGCGCTCGAGGACGACGCGCAACGCGACGCGGTGTGGAACGCTCTTCGAGACGACCGCCTGGAGGAACGCCACCAGCTCGTGGAGGTCGACGGCGCGCCCGCCCTCGCGGAGCTCGAACGCCGCGGCGTGGAGATCGAGTCCATGGGCCGCAGGCCGTCCGACGACCCCGCGTTCTTCCTCGCCGGCGGAGCGGCCGGGATCCTCGCGGCGCGAATGGCCGCCGGTTCCAAGGCGTGGAAGGAAGACGCGGGCGGCTGAAGCACCGCCAGCTCCTCACATGTGCGCGATCAGCTGCTCCACGCGGTCGTCGGTCGAACGGAAGGGATCCTTGCAGAGGACCGTCCGCTGCGCCTGGTCGTTCAGCTTCAGGTGCACCCAGTCGACCGTGTAGTCGCGGCGCTTCTGCTTCGCGTTCCGGATGAAGTCTCCACGGAGCTTCGCGCGCGTGGTCTGCGGCGGCTCCCGGACGGCCGTCTGGATCTCCGCGTCGGTCGCGATGCGATCCGCCTGACCGCTCCTTTCGATCACGTAGTAGAGCCCGCGGTTGCGGTTCACGTCGTGGTACGCGAGGTCGAGGAGCGCCACCCGGGGGGACGAGAGTGGGAGCCCGTGCTTGCGCCGGTAGCGCTCCACGAGGTGCTGCTTCGCGACCCAGTCCACCTTGCGAACCAGCCGCTGCGGCTCGCCCTCCGCGAGCGCCTCGATCGCGTTCTGCCACTCGTCGAGGAGCTTGCGCGACTGCGTGTCGATCCCTCGGCGCTCCATGAATCGCTGGGTCCGCTCCAGGTACTCGGTCTGGATCTCGATGGCGGAGAGCTCCCGGCCGTTCGCGAGCCGCACCCGCTTCTTGCACGAGACGTCGTGCGAGATCTCCCGGATCGCCCGGATCGGATTCTCGAGGGTGAGGTCTCGCATGACGGTGTTGGCCTCGACCATCCTCAGGACGAGGTCCGTGACCCCCACCTTCAGGAACGTCGTCCACTCATTCATGTTGGAGTCGCCGACGATCACGTGGAGCCGCCGGAACCGCTCGGCGTCCGCGTGCGGCTCGTCCCGCGTGTTGATGATCGGACGCGACCGGGTCGTCGCGGAGGAGACGCCCTCCCAGATGTGCTCCGCCCGCTGGGAGATGCAGAACTGCGCTCCGCGCGGTCCGTGGAGGACCTTCCCCGCGCCGCAATAGATCTGGCGCGTGACGAAGAATGGGATCAGGACGTCCGCCATCCGAGCGAACTCCCCCTGACGCGCGACGAGGTAGTTCTCGTGGCAGCCGTAGGAGTTCCCCGCGGAGTCGGTGTTGTTCTTGAACAGGTAGACCTGGCCCGAGATCCCTTCCTCGTGCAGCCGGAGCTCCGCCGCGGACAGGAGCGCCTCCAGGATCCGCTCCCCCGCCTTGTCGTGCGCGACGAGATCGCCGACGGAGTCGCATTCCGGCGTCGCGTACTCCGGATGCGAGCCGACGTCGAGGTAGAGCCGGGCGCCGTTCTCCAGGAACACGTTCGAGGAGCGGCCCCAGTGGACGACCCGGCGGAAGAGGTACCGCGCCACCTCGTCGGGAGAGAGGCGCCGCTGCCCGCGGAACGTGCAGGTGACGCCGTACTCGTTCTCCAGGCCGAAGATCCGACGCTCCATCCGAAACCAAGTGTAGGTGGGATGCCCCCGGTTGGCCGGAGATGCCCGGAGAAGCCCGGAGATGACTAGGACTTCGCGGGCAGGATCTCCAGGACCTCCTGGTCGCTCAGCCGGCGGAACTTCCGCCTCGTCGGCCTGGAGCGCTCCAGGACGCCTGCCTCGAGCTGTTCGGCAACGACCGAGGTCTCCTCCACTGAGGAGAGCGCGTCGACGGCCGTATGGACGGCGGTCGGGAGATCGGCGCCTTCGGCGTAGCTGCCGCGGAGCGCCTCCATCAGCTCGTCGGAGCGTCCGCCGATCGCCACGAACCCCTGCTCGTCGGTGACGCTCCCGTCGAACAGGACGTGGTAGATCTCGTTGCCCGCCGGCTCGTCCCCGACCTCGCTCACCAGCAGCTCCACCTCGTAGGGCTTCATCTGCTGGGTGAAGATGCCGGAGAGGGCCTGGGAGTATCCGTTGGCGATGTCCTTCGCCTTCACGTCCTCCCGGCCGTAGGAGTAGCCGCGCAGGTCGGCGAGCCGGACGCCGGAGATCCTGAGGTCCTCGAACTCGCTGTACTTCCCGACGCCCGCGAACGCGATGCGATCGTAGATCTCCGAGATCTTGTGGAGCGTCGCGCTCGGGTTCTCCGCGAGCAGGAGGATGCCGTCGGCGTACTCGAGCGCCACGACCGACTTGCCGCGCGAGATGCCCTTGCGGGCGTAGTCCGAGCGGTCCTTGATCAGTTGCTCTGGCGGAACGTAGGGCATGAACGACATCAGCGGCGATCCTCCACGACGGACTCGTACGCTCCGCGGACGTCGTCGTCGCCGACGAGATCGACGCCGGAGGCGGTGATCGTGTAGACCAGCGGGAAGATGCCGCGCGTGGGGTCCGGGCCGCCGGTGGCGACGTCCTCCTGCGAGGCGTCGAGCAGCGCCTCGACGGCGACCTTCACCGCGTCGTCGCGAGAGAGACCCGGCTTCCACCGCTTCTTGAGCGTGCTCTTCGCGGGACGGCCGCCGGAGCCGTTCGCGTGGTAGTCCTCCTCTTCCCAACGGCCGCCGGTGACGTCGTAGCGGAAGAGGCGGCCGTGCGCGCGGCGCTCGTCGAACCCCCCGAACAGCGGGACGACGACGAGGCCCTGCATCGCGAGCGGGAGGTTCCCGCGGATCATCTGTCCGAGCCGGTTGGCCTTCCCCTCGAGGGAGAGTCGATCACCAGTGATCTTCTCGTAGTGCTCCAGCTCGAGCTGGAAGAGCTTCACGATCTCGACGGCCTGTCCCGCGGCGCCCGCGATCGAGATGGCCGAGAGGTCGTCCGCCGGGAACACCTTGTCCATCTTGTCGTCGGCGATCGAGTACCCCTCGGTCGCGCGGCGGTCCCCGGCCATGACGACGCCGTCGGCGTACTTCAGCCCGAGGACCGTCGTGCCGTGCGCGATCGCGAGCTCCGACGGAACGTCGGCCGGCGCTCGGAACACCGGCCGTCCGCCGGTGATCAGGTCGACGAAGCTCGGGTTGGCGCCGATCGGGCGGCCGGGACCCGGTGGCCCGTAGGGCGGAGACGAGGCGTCATCGCTCATTCGCCGCCCTTCTGCACGTAGCTCTTGATGAACTCCTCGGCGTTCTCCTCCAGGACGGAGTCGATCTCGTCGAGGATCTCGTCCATGTCGTCCTTGAGCTTCTCGGCCTTCTCGGTCGATCCGACCTGACCCGCGTCTTCCTCACCTGCGTCGCCACCGCCGCCGCGTTTCTGGATCTTCTTCTGTTC
>Ga0070696_100002026_pt1 | contig 13298 bp, 11 predicted proteins | sample KBSK1253metaG_FD_65474 | JGI IMG/M metagenome (GOLD analysis project Ga0070696, IMG submission 65474) | Corn, switchgrass and miscanthus rhizosphere microbial communities from Kellogg Biological Station, Michigan, USA - KBS K1-25-3 metaG | ecosystem: Host-associated > Plants > Roots >... | reverse complement strand
AGTCGGCCATCGGGGCGCGGCCGCGCGACATCTCGCGGCCAGTCTGCGCGTCCAACCCAATCTCGACCGCAGGCTTCTGCTGCTTGCATGTTGCGCGCTGCCACGCGCGATGATCGGTAAGCTCCGCGCGGTCAAGCAACGGCGACGCGAGCATCCGCGCCGGCCCGACGATTTCACCGCGGCCTGAGGCTGTTCGCGAGACGCATCGGCTGCTTGGCGCCATAGGACAAACTCCGCCACAACCACTCCACCGGTCCAAAGCGGTATCGCGAGACCCACCATGTGCTCGCGAGCATCTGCAGAGCGAACAACACGACGGCGATGGCGAACATCCCGGAAAAGCTCACGTGCCCATACCAGCCAGCGCCGTAGCTATAAAAGAGGAGCGTGCAGACTACGCTCTGCGTGAGGTACGTGGTCAGTGTCATGCGTCCCACGGCGGCGAGCGGTGCCAGCGGCTGCGACCATCCATCGCGGTGATACAACAGTGTGAGCGCACACGCATAGCTGGCGGACATTGCCCACGTCGCCAGGCTCCCAGCCGTAAGGCCCGCCAGGAACCGCGGGACGAGCTCAACTCGCTCCGTCCAACTGGTCGGGATTGCGGTCGGGCGGGGCCACCACGCGTTCAAATTGTGTTGCAGGACAAGGCCGATGGCGCAGCACACCACCGAGACTACGAGAGCTTTACGCAGAGTGTGCAGTCGCGCGGGAAGCTCCTGAACGATGTCGGAGCGCCCGACCCACAGGCCGAGCACGAACAAGGTCAGAAACCCAGCGAAGCCGCTGATGATCCACCAGCTGTACCATTGGACGTAGTCGTGGGCGCGCTGCGCAAACACCTGCCCAACGCTGCCATGTGCATAGATCCAATCCTCGTGGATCGATGGGACAGGCGGACCTCGATGGAGCACCAGGTTCGCCGTTGATTGCAGCATCGAAAGGCCGAAGAAGGTGGCGCCGGCCGCGATCAATAGGCGACGGGACGAGAGCCTGTTGTAGAAGGGAAGGAAGAAACCGATGAGCGCATAGAAGGTCAGAATATCGCCGCGCCAGATGAGCAGCCCGTGCGCAACACCGATGGCGAGCAGCACCGCGAGGCGGCGTAGATAGAAACCGAGTGGATCGCGGCGGCGCGCTTTGGCCCGCAAGAGTTGGATCGCGAACCCGACGCCGAACAGAAAGCCAAGCAGCGTGTAGAACCGGCCTGCGATGAGCGTCTGATGTGTCCACCGGAGCGCTTCATCGAGGGCGCTCTCCGGGGCGGTGACCCCATAGCCCGTGTTAAGATTCGACCAGAGCACGCCGAACATGGCGAAGCCGCGCAGCACGTCGAGTGTTTGAATGCGCTCCTGCGGCGCGATGGGAGCGAGCGCGACCGCATTCGGGGAAGTCATCTCGTGCAAGGCATCACCGCGCTCGTAGACAGGGCGGTTCATCTCCCGGTAATGTCTGATGCGTCAGTTTCGGATGCGCGCCACAGTCGTCAATCGTAGCAGTGTGCCACGGCAAGACACCACACCTGGAGTAGGTACGGACATTAGTCATCCAGCGCCGGTGCAATCGGCCCCTACGGCCCGACCGGCGCCACCGGTAACCAGTCAGCGACTGGAGGCGTTCGACACAGCACGCGGCACAGCGATGCTGCTCGTGTGTCTGTCGCATTTCACGTCCGTGTACTTCCGGGCGGAGTACCAATCGGGCGGCCGAGTGCTGCCGGCCCAGATCGGCATGCTCGCTTCGCCCACGTTCATGGCCGTCAGCGGGATGATGGTCGGATTGATGAGCGTCGTCTACAGCCGTGGCTTCAACAAGCTGCGGATCAAGCTCATCGACCGCGCGCTCTTTCTGCTCACCGTGGGACACGTGCTGGTCGTGATGGCGAGGTTCTTCGAACCGCCTGAACTGACCGCGCTGCGGACCACGGTGATCACGGATGCCGTCGGCGTTTCCGTACTGATCGGTGTATGGCTCGTTCGCCTCACGAGACCGCGCACGAGAATCCTTCTTGGCGTGGGACTCTTTGCCGCCGCATGGCTGCTGGTTTATGGCTGGCAGCCGATTGGGACATGGAGCTCGGTGGCGAAGGAAGTGTTGGTCGGAGCGCTGCCGAATCGCGTAATGTGGTACACGGTGCCTCTGCTCCAGTGGCTCGGCGTCTATCTGGTCTGCAGTGCGCTCGGACAACACCTCGGTTGGCTCTACTTGCGAGATGATCGTCGAGGCGTCGAGCGAACATTCGCGATGATTGCCGTTGCGTCCGTCGTCGTCGCGGTGACTCTCCGAGTTATCAGCTGGGGGTTTCGACCGCCCATTCCACCAGGGGGCTCTTGGCTGTATGAGCCAATCTTTTCGCCCTGGTCCAAGGAAGTCCCAAGTCCAGTGTACGTGTTGTTCATGGGTGGACTTGGCATGGCACTCGTGTGGCTTGTCGTCTGCATCAGTCACCGGCGGCTGGGTGCACGCCTGCTCATCGGCGTGACGAGAATCGGCCGATCATCGTTGGCGGTATTTATCCTCCAGCAATACATCTACTACGCGCTGCTGGACACGCTCTCCCTTCCGAGATCACGCGCGTGGCCGTTGTTCTTTCTGATCAGCCTGATACCGATCTTCGCCTTTGCGGGCGTTTGGGACAAGCGACAGCTGAACACAACACTCACTGTCGGGTTGCGATCCTATTTTCAGAAACGCGCGGATCGATCGAAGGCCGCGCAGCCGGCGTCAGCTCTGGAGACTGCGGCGCGGTCGTGATCAGAGCAGGCCGGGCTTCGCGACCATCGGCACGCGTCGCCGCCACCGCCGCTCCAACGACTGTCGCGCCCTGAGCACCGGCTTCTCGATCAGGTGATAGGAGACCATCGCGCACGCGAAGGCCAGGAGCACATTGAGAGGAAAGCGCACCCACAGGTGATCCTGATTGCGGTTCAGGAAAAGCTGTTGCCACAGGTACAGCGAGTAACTGATCGTGCCGATGTAGGCTACTGGTGCCCAGTTGAGGCAACGCCCGACACGTCCTTGACTGTTGCGGATCGCCCAGTCGATACACATCGCGATCCCGACGTTCATGACCGTGATTCCGACAAGGCTGTACATCCCGACGTACAGATAGGTCAGTCCCAATACATGCCGCAGCGCCAACACCGGCAGCGTGGAAAAAGCGACCACCATGAGTGGAGCGATCGCGAACAAGCGCGACTGTAGCACAGCGCGATACCAGGAACGGTCCCACAGCCAGGAACGAAGCAACGCGAGCAAGCACCCAACGGCGATGGCGTCACCAACGGTTTCAAATCTGGTTCCAATTCCGGAAGCGCCACCGGCAGGTATGAGCAACGCGATTCGAATTACAGGCGCGAGCAGCACGAACGCCAACGCGACCCAGAGACCACGGCGGACGCCACCAAGGAACAGCGCCGCGGGCCACAACAAGTAGAATTGCTCCTCGACTGCCAGGGACCACGCGTGGCCCAGATCCCAGCCGTTTGTCCAGTGGTAGTTCATGGTATAGGTGAGCGCCGCCACGAGGTCGCCCTGCTTGATCTCAGCCACGCCAAACAGCGCGGCGATCGCCACCACGAGCACAAAGAAGTAGTACGCCGGGAAGATCCGCAGCGTCCTGCGAAAATAGAATCGCGGAAGACTAATGCTGCCCGTCTTCTCCACTTCCTTCAATAGAAGGCCCGTAATGAGAAACCCGGAAATCACGAAAAAGACTCGGACACCGAACGAGCCCAGATCGGTGAATTCGAGCGCGGCACTGTGCGACAGCGAGAATCCGTGCGTGCCGTTGAGGTGAGACAGCAGTACCAATGAAATGGAGATCGCGCGAATACCATCGAGCGACGGTATGCGCGCGGCGGCTTCCTCCCGGTCGCGTGCCGTCGCTCCAAAGGCTGCGTCCGAAGCAGCCGACTTGATCCCGGCATCGTACGGACCGGGGGGGGGGGACGAATGTCGCGCGGGCGCGAGGGAATTTGAGACGCGAACTTGCAACTCAGGACTCACGATGACGGCAGGCTCGAGGTGATGCTCCGAAGCGGGATCGGCACCGGAGATACAAGGGGCCGTCACACAGGGAAATACCGGCGGGAAGTCTCGGTACTGACGCACAAAGAATGCGAGCGGCATCGAGGCCCATGAGGGCACGTCGAGTGGCTCAACAGGGTCCCAAGCGCGATCGGTCCGAAGGTCATGATGACTTTGCGTCTCCGCACCGAACGAGCTGTTGCGTCGATGCGACAGTTCTTTTCGTCCATCGGCGCACTTCGGTCAACCGAGAATCCATGTCTGAAACAGCAGCACACCGTTAAAATTCCACGTATCGTGGAAGTCACCGCCGCCCCGCAATGATGCAAGCTCGACAAGTCGCGAATACTTCGTCGATCGTGTCAAGCGTGCGCGGTACGGCAGACCGTGATGCAGCGGAACGTGAGCTGGCGCGGCATCGGGTCGCGTTGCCGACGGCGCAGAGCGTCGACTGGATGCGACTTCAGAACGTTTCCGACGCGCTGCTCCTCGTCGCGCGGGATGCCAGCGGGCACCCACGCCGGGCGTTGAGCGCGGCGATCGCGCGCAGCCGCGCGCTTCCGGGGCACCGCGTCTATCGTGTCGAACGCTTGAGCGCGGGCGAGTCAGCAGCGGATGACGCGACTATTCTGGAAGCCCTCGCGAGTATGGCGAAGGACGATCGGCGATGTCTCCGTGTGATCGTCGAGATCTTCGAGCGTGATCGTGAGAACCGAGAGCGTCTCGGTGGTCAACTTGGCGAGCTCGCGTTTTCACGAGTCGCAGCGCCGAGGATGTACGAACGTACGGTCGGTTTGGAGCTCGAAGGTACGGAGGAGCAGTTGTTCGCAGGGCTGGACAAGACGGCGCGACGCCACATCCGCGCGCCAGCGAAGCGAGGCTTGGAGCTGCGTCCCATCGCTGACGTGGCCTTCGCGCCTCGAATCGACGCCCTTCTCGAGGAGACCTTCAAGCGCACGAATGGAGGTCTCCAGCGCCTGCCATGGAATCGCATCATCGAGTGGTCGCTCGAAGCGCCAAACGTGTCCCGGGTAGTCGGACTGTTCGACCCGGCCACCCCCGGCCTCGAGAGTTTGGTGTCGATGGCGTGGGGCTGCGCGCACGGGACGTACGCGACCTATGAAGCAGGCGCGGGTGTTCGCCGTCCTGACCTGGGCAGCACACCGGTCAGCTATGCGCCGTTGTGGGACCTGATCACCTGGTCGCGTCGAGAAACGACCGCGACATGGTTCGATCTTGGGGGCGCAAGCTCGGGCGACGCGAGCGATTCACTCGCCGGCAATCTCGAATTCAAGCGTTACTTCTCCGAGCTGATCGTCGACGTGGGAGAGGAATGGCAGCTGGAGCCGCACGCCGTGCGAGCGACCATCGCGCGCGTCATCGCTGCCGGGGCGCGGTTGGCGAAAAGCGTTCGGTCTTGAAGTCCGTCTCCAAATTGGCGAGCTCTTTCCGAGAACTGGCAGCGAAGGTGTTTTCCAGCGTCCGGACAGAGGCGGATACCTGGCTTCATCCCGGCCGTCATCGGCGAGCGATCGAGCGGTTGCGGCGCGCGCGGCGGCCGCGCAGCCTCCTCGTCGTCTGTCACGGCAACATCTGCCGGAGTCCGTATTTGGCAGCGATGCTGCGCCATCTCCTTCCGGACGTAGACGTCTCATCTGGTGGATTCCTCAGACCGGGACGGGTCGTTCCGGAGCACGGCATGACGATCGCCTCGCGCCGCGGTCTGGACCTCTCCGCCCATCGTTCGCGTTTGCTCACTCGAGCCATGGTCAACGGTGCGGACCTCGTCCTCGTGATGGACGCTCGTCAAGCGGACCAACTAGTTCGTGCGTTTGGCTGCGCGTCCGAGCGCATCGTCATCGCTGGCGATATCGATCCAGTCTCCGGGGCGGGTCGCGCGATTCGCGATCCGTGGCGTCGGTCTCTCGCCGTGTTCGAGTCCTCGTATGCTCGGCTCGATCGCTGCGCTGCCGTTCTTGCTCGCACCCTGCCCCCGCCTCGCGACCCGCGCGCCAATCGGGGTTCCTCTGGCGCCACATCGACCTGACACCAGGATTTCCCGGCCTGAGACACACCGTTACAACCTGTTGCTGCCGTGCAACAATGCCAGTGGCGAAGCATGGTTGTGCGCCCATTGATGCCTGATCCATATCTTTGCGGGAAAGGCACTTAAGCGGTTCTTTGGCTGCGCCTTTCGGCACGCATCGCGGGTGCCAAGCTTGCACCTCCGCGCCGCGCTGATGCGACCGTTGGACGCAGTCAGTGCACCCCTCCCGATCGACTCTCCCGGTATGTCACCGCACCCGTTCAGCGAGATCATCCCGACGGCGCGACGCGCAACCGTCGTTGTGTCCGCCGTGCTGACGCTTGGTTGTTATCCAAAATCATCCGACATGATCGATTCGATGCTCACGGCAACACCACCGTCATCCAGCACCGCCTCGATGGGCGAGGCGTTGCGGCGGCTGTCCCAACGCCAAATCTATTTTGGCCACCAGTCAGTCGGATCCAACCTGATGGCGGGGGTTGAACAGATCCTCAACGAGAACGGCGACGTCGGCCTCAAGCTCGTCGAGACTCATGGGACCGAGCGGATCTCCGGGCCGGCGTTCGTGCATTTCGCCGTCGGCCGCAACGAGGATCCGGAGTCGAAGAATGCGGCCTTCCTGAGCGTCCTCGACGCCAGGCCGACACGTGATAGCGCAATCGCCTTGATGAAGTATTGCTATATCGACGTCAACGCGGGCACCGACATCGACGCGCTTTTCCGGAGTTACCGAGGTCTAGTGGCGGAAGTGAAAAGACGTCATTCCGACGTGACGCTGGTTCACGTGACCATGCCGCTCACGACCGACGCGGCCGGACCCAAAGCCACCATCAAGCGGCTCCTGGGCCGCACCACCGCGCGTGAGCTCAACCTCAAACGCAGTCACTTCAACGATCTGATGCGTCAGGAATTCGCGCGCGAGCCACTGTTCGATCTCGCCGCACTCGAGGCGGCGCGCCCGGACGGCACCGTCGAGCGCGTGACTGTTGGCGGCCACACGGTGATGGCGTTGGCGCGGGAATACACCTCCGACGGCGGCCATCTCAACAAGACCGCGGAGCGACGCTTTGCCTCGGAGTTGCTCTCCCTCCTCGCGTCTGTCCCTGCGCATCGCAACCAGTGATGTCTCTTCACGCATTGCCTGAGGAAGTCTCCAAGTGTCCGTGATCCGAATGCTGCTTCTCCCCGCTGCGCTGAGTGTCGGCGTAGCCGCAGGCCTCGGTGCGCAAACCGACAGCCCGCCAGCTGCGGCTCGCTTTGACAGCCGCGCCCGTCTCGAGGCCGAAGCTCGGGCCGCGGAAAGCGCGCACCGCGATGCGCAGGCATTTCTGCTGCGAGCGCGGCTCAAGAACGGAGACTTCCAGGAGGGCGATCGCATCATCGTCGTATTGGAGAGCACTCCGACCGTCTTGGACACGATGCAGGTAAGAACAGGGAAGATGCTCCAGTTCCCGCGCATGGCCGATCTCTCGCTCGAGGGAGTCCTGCGCTCCGAGTTGACGGATACGCTGCGGCGCCATCTCGGCAGGTTCTTGACCAAGCCTGGTGTGCGGGCGACGCCGCTCCTTCCGGTGGCGGTGTTTGGCAGCGTCCGGAATCCGGGCTACTACTACACCGCGGCAGACGTTGTTCTGCGCGACGTGATCATGCGAGCGGGAGGTCCACTCGCTGACGCCGATATCAACCACGCGGTCGTGCGCCGCGCTGGTCAGATCATTTGGAACGCCGACGATGTGCGTGTCGCGCTGACCGACGGACTGTCGCTGGACCGCCTGCACATGCACGCCGGTGACGAGATATTCGTGCCGCAGCGAAAGCAGCGCGTACCGGTAACGACGATCGTGTCGATCCTGTCGGCCAGCGTGGCGGCAACGCTGGCCATTCTCCAGATGGCACATCACTAGAGTGCGCCGTTCCGATTTGATCACAGTCGATCTGCGGTCGCAGAGATCGCGGCAACACCCAATCCGCCAGAGAATTCGCAATGCGTGATGGTCTCGTTCCGGCACATCCGGGTTTTCAAAACCCGGCGCTATCGGAAACGCCTCAGGGCGATCAGCTCGCGGGATCACTCCTGCACGAGCCGCAGCCGTTCGAAAGGCCGATCGCGGCCATTCGCCGCTTCAAATGGCTTATCGCGGGCATCGTGGCACTGTCGACTGTGGCGGGAATAGGTGTCACGCGCCTCATCAAGCCGCAGTACGAGGTCCGTGCGACTATTTGGATTGCGGCGGAGACGCCCGAGACCCGCGCGGGCGTTGGTCCGATCCGGTCAGGCGAGCTGCTACGCGCCGGAGCATGGATCGAATTGTTCAGGAGTTACCGAATCGTTGACGAAGTCGTGCGAAAGCTCGCCTTGTACCTCCAACCCGCGAACCGCGAGCAGGCTCCCCTGTTCGCTGGATTCACGCTGGCTGACCGCTTTGCGGCCGGCAGTTATGAACTGCAGATCGACCGTTCGAAGAAGACGTGGATCCTTCGAATGCAGAAGACCGCTGTCGAGGTGGAGCGAGGTGCGGTGGGGGATTCGGTCGGACGTAAAGTCGGGTTCCGCTGGCAGCTGCCGGCCACCGCGTTCGAAGGGACCGGCCTTGTTGCCGTTCCATTCTCGGTGTCGACGCCCCGCGAAACCTCCATCCGCATGCTCGATCGCATCGGCAGCAAGCAGTTGACCGGCAGCAATTTTCTGTGGCTGACATACAAAGACCCCGATCCAAGGCTGGGGGCTCGAACACTGAACACGTGGGTCGATGAGTATGTACGCGTAGCGGCCGATTTGAAAAAGCGGAACGTCGTCGAATTCGCGAATATCCTCGAGGGTCAGCTCCAGTACGCGGAAAAGGCGACTCAGGATGCCGAAGCGGCCTATCAGAACTTTCGCGTGAACGCGATCACGTTGCCGACGGAAGGCGGCCCTGTCGCCGCCGGCGTCGTCGAGCAGCAGCGCGATCCCGCGCTGAACAGCTTTTTCGAGCAGAAGATCGCCCACGACAATCTTCGGCACGACCGCGAAGCGTTGGAGAAGAGCATCGCGATCGCTGCGGCAGCCAGTGTCCCGTATGAAGGGTTGCTGCTGATTCCGAGCGTCGCTCAGAGTCCGGGCGCAGAGGCACTGCGTGAGGCATTCCGGTCCCGCTATCAGATGCAAGCTCGCCTCACCGCCGAACGTCAGAGCTTCACCGACGAGTATCCAACGGTGAAGGAATTGAAGGCCAGTCTCGACATCCTGGAGAAACGGACCATTCCGCAGCTCGCCAACCAGTTGCTCACGCAACTCAAGGAGCGCGAAACGGATTTCGAACGCCGCATCCAGGCCGCGTCCAAGGAGCTGCAGGCGATTCCGCCGCGGACGATCGAAGAGCGCCGTCTCAATCGTACCGTCGTCGTTTCAGAGGGACTGTATACGAACCTGAAGAGCCGCTATGCAGAGGCGAAACTCGCCGAGGCCAGCGCGACACCCGATGTGAGCGTTCTCGATACCGCCGTTGTTCCCCTCTCGCCGACGAAGAACACCGCGAGAATGTTGGTGCTCTTCGCGATCGTCGCCGGGCTGGGTGGCGCCATTGCCCTGGCATTGGTGCTCGACAAGCTCGACGGCCGGTTCCGTTACGCTGATCAGGCGATTGCGGAACTCGGCGTTCCGATCGCCGGCGCGGTCCCGCGCGTACCCAAACGCGGAATCAGCGCCAGCTCGCCGGAGCAGGTCGTGCAATTCGTCGAGTCGTTTCGAACGCTGCGAATGCACGTTCTACACAGCGCGCGTCATGATCGCCTCAAACTCGCCGTTACGAGCGCAGCTCCCGGCGATGGAAAGTCGATGATCGCTTCCAACCTCGCCCTGTCGTGCGCGGACGCGGGAATGCGCACCGTCTTGATCGATGGGGACACGCGACGCGGAGCGCTGCACAAGATGTTCGCCTTGCCCAGCAAGGGAGGCCTCACGGACTATCTCTTTGGCTCGATTGAGGAATCTCAAGTCGTCAAGGTGACGTCGCATGCGAATCTCTCTTTCGTGAGTTGCGGTCGGCGCGATGCTCGAAGTCCCGAGCTTCTGACGACCCCCAAGCTCAGACGGCTCGTCGATTACCTGGCCCAGTCTTTCGATGTCGTCATATTCGATACGCCGCCACTCGCGGCGGGGATCGATGCCTACGCGATTTCGGCCGCGATGGGCAATTTGCTGATGGTGCTCCGCATGGGACGCACGGCGCGCAGGCTGGCGGCGACGAAGCTCCACGTCATCGATCGCTTGCCCGTGGATATCCTCGGTGTCGTGCTGAACGAAGCGCCGATGACGGGAGAGTTCCAGTACTACTCGTACTCGACGGGATATTCGATCGATCCCGGCGAGAGCGTGCGCGAACTCGCGGAAATAGAATCGCGTTAGCTCAGCTCCAGCTTCGCCGAACTGTGTTGCGGCTCACCAGCCATTTGTGGGGTAACCGCCACATTTTTGGCCCACATTCGGCGATGGAGTCAATACCCGCAACGATCTAAGTGCTTGGAGAACAGCAGCTTACATAGTTAGCACATCTTCAGTCCGCTGAGCACGCAGGCTGCAATGGACGGCACACTGGCGACGCTGCCGACACGGGGCTCGCCATCTCACCGTTGGCCCGCCACGTGTCGTCGGAGGACGTCGAGTTATGGAGGCCGCGCTTTCCCAGCGTCCCGCAGTAGCCCGAACGGCTTCGATCGGATCATTCGAAGCGCCCGCCAATGCCCGGGCAGCAACATCAAAGCTGGGCCAGCAACGGGTCCAGTCATTCGCCAGTTACCGCCCCGCGGCATCGGTCGAGGTTCTGCCGCGCGAGCGATCTGAAGTCGTCAGCCGCGCCGTCAATGTCACCGTCGCGACGGCGGCTCTCGTCGTGGTATCGCCGGTCATTCTCGCCGTGGCCGTCCTTGTCAAGCTGACATCGCCCGGTCCGATCTTCTACTCACAGACACGTGTCGGCATGGATCGTCGCTACCGACAGAAAAGGTCGGACGATCGCCGCACGCACGATCACGGCGGAAAGCCGTTCGAGATGTACAAATTCCGCTCGATGCGGGTCGACGCAGAAGCCGATGGCCGCGCCGTCTGGGCCGCGAAAAAGGACCCTCGCGTCACCCCCGTGGGCGGGCTCCTGCGCAAGACTCGTCTGGATGAGCTGCCGCAGCTGTACAATGTGATTCGGGGCGACATGAACATCGTCGGCCCGCGACCGGAGCGCCCCAGCATCTTTGCCGAACTTCGGGAGAACATTCCCCAATACCCGATGCGTCAGCGAGTGAAGCCGGGAATTACCGGATGGGCACAGATCAATCAGGCCTATGACGCCTGCATGGACGACGTCCGAAGCAAGGTGGCCTACGATCTCGAGTACCTGCGCCGTCAGAGCATGCTCGAGGATCTCCGCATCATGTCGATGACGATTCCGGTGATGCTGTTCCGTCGAGGCGGCTGGTAAAGCCACACCCTTCCTCGGATCGCGTTCGGCTGTTTCGCAGGGGCCTACCGACAGCCCGCGCTCGGCACGACCTTCAGAGAATGGTTGCGCCATTGAACGAGGAAAGCGACCCGCCGTCGCTGTTTTCCAACCTTCGGCGGGACTTCGCACGCTATTATGCGTACGGCCAGCATTTGTCGCTGATTCGGAGGATCCAGCTGTTCATCGATACTCCGGGTCTGCACGCGATTCTGGTATTCCGATACGGCAGCTGGGTGACCCGCAAAGTCCGCTGGCGGGTGTTCCGCTATCCGCTCGCGCTGATTCACTGGGTCCTTCAGAAGTTCTGTATGATGTGCTGGGGGATCCTCATCGATAACGGTGCGCAGATCGGGCCCGGCCTCTACATCGGTCACTTTGGCGGTATCATCATTGGACCCATCCGGATGGGACGTGACTGCAACATCGCACATCAGGTGACCATCGGGCTGCGCGTCGACGGCGAAGGGGGAGTGCCGACCTTCGGCGACAATGTTTGGATCGGTGTGGGGTCGGTCATCTACGGCAATATCACGATTGGGAATGGCGTCATGATCGGACCGTACACCGTCGTTTCACGCGGTTTGCCGGATCGCGCCATGGTGCTCGGAAACCCGTTGAGAGTAGTGTCCACGGACTACGACAATTACGCCGCGATCTACGGCCGTGCGCGCGCCCAAACATCGGACTCCAACGCCGTCACATGAGCGCCAGCGGGTTGCCCCGCGTCATCCTCACGGCCTCGGTCGATACGGAAGAGGACAACTGGGAGCCTACGCGAACCGGGATCACCGTCGCCAACATCGCCGCGGTGCCGGGCATGCACGCGCGAATGTCGGCTCTGGGCCTGCGCGTCACGTATTTCTTGGCTCACAGTGTTGCCACTGACCTGTCGGCGGTCGCGGCGGTTCGCGAGCTTGCCGCCGAAGGCGCGGAGATCGCCGCGCACCTGCATCCGTGGAATACGCCACCATTGGATGAGACGATGGTGCCACGAAACTCGATGCTCAAGAATCTCCCGGCCGAGTTGCAGCTGCGAAAAATCGCCCGTCTCACTGAGCGGATCGCGGAAGCGTTCGGCAACGCTCCGACCGCGTTTCGCGCCGGACGCTTCGCGCTCGGCCCGGCGACCGTGGAAGCGCTGGTGCGGAATGGCTACCGAGTCGACAGTAGCGTCATGCCGTGGATCGATTGGAGAGACACCGATGACGGACCAGATTTTTTCGGCGCGCCACAACACGTGTACCGCCTCGCCGCGGATGCGTCGGTGACGTCATCTTCGGCCGATGGGCCGATCCTCGAAGTGCCGCTGTCCACGGGGTTCAACCGCTGGCCGTTCCTGCCGTGGGCGACATTCCATCGGGGCCTGAGGACGGGTGTGCCGCACAGACTTCGTCTGGCAGGCGTCGCGCACCGAACAGGCTTCCTCCGCCGGATTCTGATCAGCCCCGAAGGCGGTGAAACCCGAGACATGCTACAGCTCGCGCGACTCTTGGTGTCACACGGCGTCGAACATCTTCAGATCATGTGGCACAGTCCCACCTTGGTGCCCGGCCTCACGCCGTTCGCGCGAACGCGCGACGATGTCGATCTGCTCTACCGAAAGGTCGAGGACTTCGTGCACGGATTGAAGGAATTTGCCGCCGTGACGTTCGCCACGGTCAGCGAAACGGCGGAAAGTATCATCTCGAGGAGAGAGCGGGTCGATCGCTCGGCCGGAACCGAGGTCGCACGTTAGCCAGCGGCGGTCC
>Ga0070696_100002021_pt1 | contig 13312 bp, 11 predicted proteins | sample KBSK1253metaG_FD_65474 | JGI IMG/M metagenome (GOLD analysis project Ga0070696, IMG submission 65474) | Corn, switchgrass and miscanthus rhizosphere microbial communities from Kellogg Biological Station, Michigan, USA - KBS K1-25-3 metaG | ecosystem: Host-associated > Plants > Roots >... | reverse complement strand
CGTCACACGTCTGCTCCGCGATGGGATGACCGTGCGTGCGCTTGCCCGAGACGAGCACGGGGGGGGAGCGCGCGCGAAGTTCGATAGCCGCGTCGAAGTGATGCAGGGTGACGTAACGCGCCGGGAAACACTCGCCCCCGCGATACAAGGCGCGGATCACGTGATCTTCACCGCCGGTGTGACCAAGCGTCCGGCCAGCGAGCGCTCGATTATCGCGGTCGAATACGACGGCGTGGTCAACACCCTCGCCGCCTGCAAAACCGCAGGGCTGACCGGCCGTTTCCTCTACATGACAGCCCTCGGCGTCACGCGACATTCGATCGCGTCGCTCGCGCTCAACCTTATCAAAGGACGGACGCTGGTCTGGCGCCGCCGAGCCGAAGAGCAGATTCGCGACAGTGGACTGGACTACACGATCGTCCGGTGCGGGATTCTCAGGAACGCCGCGCCAGGCAAGCATGCGGTCGAGATCGCCCAGCGCGACTATCCGATGGCGCTCCGGTACCAAATCGGCCGCGCCGATGCCGCGGAAGTTTTTGCGCAGGCGCTGCAGCATCCAGCAACGCGGCGGACGACATTCGATGTCGTTTGGTCGCGCGGGGCAACGCCAACTGACTGGAATGCCGGCTTCTCCCGACTACACCCGGATGACGTGTCTCTCCATCCCACGAGCAGTGCAGAAGCAAGCCGTCGCGAATGATGCAGTTCTTCTGTCACAAGCGACGCGCGGCGTCACGCGCTCACCGGATCCCAGTTTAACCGTCGCCGGAACTCGCCGCGCAGAAGCCACATGCTGAGCGCGAGCTGCACGATCACCGACGCGACCGACAGGTACCACAACCACTCCAGCTGGAACGTCGGCAGGCGCGCGAGGAGGATCGCCGGGACGGCGAACAGCCCGATGCGCGCGCCCGACGAGATGAGCGACGGCACGGTATTCCCCATCGCCTGGAACATGCTCGACGCGACGAAGATCAGCCCCGACCAGACGAAGTTCCATGAGATGATGCGGAGATACGTCACGCCGGTCGCGATCACGTTGGGGTCTTTCGAGAAGACGCGGATCAGAGCGGCGGGTGCGATGTTGCACACGACGGCCCACAGCAGCATGAATCCCGCGGCCATCCAGGCCGCGTCCTTGAACGTGCTCTTCACCCGGTGTGCCTGTCGCGCGCCGAAATTCTGTCCGGCGACGGGAGCCACCGAGAAGCCGAGAGCGACCACCGGCATGAACCCCGCCTGGATAAGGCGCATCCCGATGCCGAACGCCGCCTGGGCCGCGGCGCCAAAGGGCCGCGCGAGCGAATAGACGATCCCGATGTACAGCGCGGTGAGGGCAAACTCGAAGCCGGCGGGAAGTCCGATGCCGAGCATCTTCTTCCAGACGCCGAAGCGCGGTTTCCAGTCCGCGACTTCGAATTTCAGATAGGAATCTTTCTTGAGAAAGTAGGCGGCGAACCACACGATGCCGACGAGCACCGCCACGAGCGACGAGATGGCCGCTCCGGCGACGCCAAATGCGCGACCTGTTCCCCACCCAAAGATGAGGAACGGCGCGAGAACCATGTTCAGGATCACGGTCGCCGTGCCCACGACCATCCCGGGTTTGAAATTTCCCACGGCGCGCAGCGCGGAGCCCATGGCCACCAGCGCGAACTGCAGCCCCATAGCAGGGATGAACCACAAGAGATACTGGGCAGCCTGCGTCGCGGTAGCCGCGTCGGCGCTCATCGCGCGCGAATAAGCCCAGCGGCCGGCCATCCCGACGATGAGGAACGCGCCTCCGGTCACCATCGCGAGAACTTGCGACTGGTTGAACAGCAGCAGGGCCTCTGGATGGTCCTTTCGTCCGACCGCGTGGGAGACTACGGCGGTCGTGCCGACGCCGAGCATCTGCGTCAGCGCAAGGACGATGAAGGTCAGGTTTCCAGCGATCCCCACGGCGGCTACGGCCTGCGTACCCAATCGGCCTACCCAATAGAGGTCGATCAGGAAATACAGGGTCTGAAACACCATCGTCACGAGCATGAAGCTCGTCGTCTTGAGGAGGTGCTTCGTGATGGGGCCGGTCGTGAGATCCTGCATCGGCGAGAGGGGGGGAGGGGGGGAGGAGTTGTGCTGGCCTAGGTCCAGGCGGCCAGGATCGCGCCCATGAGGTCAGTGGACCGGCGGCGGGCGGTCGTCCGGCGGTACGAAATTCGAGAGGAAGAGACGCTCCTGTTCCGTCAGCGAGCCGAGTCCCGATTTACCGATCTTGTCGAGAATGGCATTGAGCTGATCTCGATTGACTTCGTGCACTTTGGCGACGTCAACGGACTTCCAGCCCTCGAGCTTCCGAGCGGTTGGGGGAGGCGACATCGCTTTCCGCTTGAATGCCGCGCGCGCACGGTCGAGCCATTTGAGATAGAGGTATGCCCCGGCGTACCCGCCGAGGTGCGCGAAGTGGGCGACTCCGCCTCCTCCGCGCGCGCCGCCGAAGCCGCTGAACAGCGCGATCACGGTGGTGATGATGACCAGGATCCGCGCCGGCACGGGTATGATGCCCCAGATCATGATCGGCGCATCCGGCCAGAAATACGCGAAGCCCAGCATCACGCCGAACACTCCCGCGGACGCGCCGATGATCGGCGCCGTTGGGGTGAAAATGAACGAGAGAATCGCTCCGGAGATGCCGCTCAGGAAGTAGAGGATGCCGAATCGCCGTGAGCCGATGCGCTCCTCCACGCGCGGTCCGAAGAAAAAGAGCGCCAGCATGTTGAAGCCGATGTGCATCAGACCGGCATGGAGAAACATGTAGGTCACGATGGTCCACGGCCGGATGAGCACGAGCTGCGGCACGAAGACGAACGCGTCGATCAGCCCCGGTCGGGTGACCTCGAGAAAGAACGCGGCGACGTTGGCGATGAGGAGGGACCGTACGACTGGTGTCACGACTTCGGCGCTCCGCGCATGGATCCGGGGGATTTCGACATGAAGATAGCGGTCCACGGCGCGCCGAAGCACTTTGTTTGTATGGAATTCCTTCTCGGTTCACTTGCCGCGCTGGCGTTGTACACGATCGGGAGCCTTCGCATCCTCAATCAGTACGAGCGCGGCGTGGTCTTCTTCCTGGGCCGATATACGGAAACCAAAGGCCCTGGGCTCGTCGTCGTACCGTTGCTCTTTTCGCGGATGCGGCGCGTGTCACTTCGGGTCGTCGTCGTGGACATCCCGCCGCAGGATGTCATCACCCGCGACAACATCTCCGCGAAGGTGAACGCCGTCCTCTACTTTCGCGTGGCACAGCCGGAACACGCGATCATGGAGATCCAGGATTACCTGTATGCCGTCGGACAGCTCGCTCAGACCACACTGCTTTCCGTGCTCGGACAGGTGGAGCTCGACGAGCTGCTGGCCGATCGGCGCAAGGTGAACGATCTGCTGAAGCAGATCATCGACGAGCGGACGGACTTCTGGGGAATCGAGATCTCGGCGGTCGAGATCAAGGACGTCCAGCTTCCCGACGGGATGCGACGCGCCATTGCGCGTCAGGCGGAGGCGGAGCGCGAGCGCCGGGCCAAAGTGATCAGCGCGCAGGGCGAGCTTCAGGCGTCGGAGACGCTGGCGCAGGCCGCGCGCATGCTCTCGAGCCAGCCAGCGTCGTTGCAACTGCGCTATCTGCAGACGGTGACCGAGATCGCCGCCGAGAACAACTCGACGACGATCTTTCCCCTTCCCATCGAGCTGCTGAAGCCGTTCTTCCAGCGCGCCGATGATTCCGTCGCGGCTCCTACCCCGGCCGGCGCCGGACTCCCGCCCCCGACGAACCCTGGCGTGCTTGCGGCCCCCCCGAGCGCTTCCCTCGACGAGGCGCTTCCTCAGTTTCGCATCGAGTCGTCGAAGACGGCCAAGTAGTCCGGCGGCGGCTCGCATGCGGCTTGCACGCATCACCGCGCATGAGCCAACTCCAATCGCCGCCGGGTGACCAGCCGACCTGCGGCAAGGGCCTCGCCGAGCGGTCCACGCTTCCCGCCAACATCGGCCGACTGATCGCCGCGCTGACGAAGAACCTCGAGCTTCACCAGGGCACGCTCGACTCGAGCGACGACCGATCGAAGGAGGAGCTCGACGCCTACGTGACCCTCGCGTCGGATTTTCGACGCATCGCCAAGGAGCTCGAGGAAAGCTCTGGTCGGATGGCCGGCTATCGGGATCTCCCCATGGGACGACACGATCCCCGCCGCCTCGCGGATAAGAAAATCGTCGACGCATTCAGCGCGTACGTCAAGCGCGAGGAAGAGTTGCTCACGCTCCTGCGCCAGTTTCTCGAGCGCGATCAGAAAATGCTCGGCGGCATGCGCGGAGCCTGATCCTTACTCGGCCTCTTCTTCCCTCAGAGCCACAAAGCTCGTAGAGCCGTCCATCATGCCGGCGTGCATCGCGTGCACGCCTTCCATGGCGCCCAAAACACCGAAGCCATCGAAGTACGCTGGACGCACCGGATGCCGCTGACGCGCACGCGCCTCGGCCTCCGCGTACTGCTGCTTGTTCCGACGTACGGTCTCGATGGCGCGCATGAAATACTCGGACGCGGACGCCGGTCGTGTTTTCCTGGTCCGCTCGTACGCGAAGAGCAGCTTCCCGTCCTCGACCACCCTCTTGAGGTCCGCACCGGATAGTCCTTCGCTCGCCGACGCGAGCGCCGGGAGGTCCACCGGACCGATGGCCTTGGGCAATTCGGCGAAATGATCCGAGAGAATCGCCGACCGTGCTTCGGTGGAGGGCAACCGCGTCTCCAGCCACAGCTCGATGCGCCCCGATCGGACGAGCGCCGGCGGAAGGTTCCCGACGTCCATGGCGGTCATCATCATGCAGACGCGCCCGGCGCTCGCGCTTTCCAGCCCGTCGAGCATTGTCAGGAGGTAGCGATACAGCCCCGTCTCCTGACCACTCTCGAACATCACGTCGCTGTCGTCGATGAAGATGATCCCGGGGGCATTCTGCTTCGCCGCCTCGAAGATCCGGTGCACGCGGCCGTAGAAATCCTGCGTGCCGCTGACGACGGTTCCGTCGATGAGGAAGAACTTGCTCTTCAGGCGACGCGCGAGCGCTCGCCCGATTGTCGTCTTTCCGGTTCCGGGCGGCCCGGCAAGCAGCACCCCTCGCTTCGGCTTCAGGTTCAACTCCTCCGATACCTCGGAGTTCTCGAGGGGAAGGATGACATTCGCTTCCAATGCTTCGATGACGTCGTCGATGCCCTTGAGGTCGCGCAGCTCGACGGTCTGCACTTCGCCGAGGTCGACGTTGCTCGCCATGTGGTGCTCGCGGAGATAATCGATGAAGCGATCGGTATCGAGCTTGGAATCCTCGCGAAGCGCGTTGCAGGTGTTGCTGATCTGACGGGCGTTCAGGTTGGGCGCAAAGCGGTGGACCTTCTTGACGTCGAGACTCGCCGCGCGCTTCGCGCCGAGGAGCGATTCCGTGAGTGCTGCGTAGTCGTCCGGTGTGAACGCGGGAATGCCAACGTTCGGAAACCGTTCGTAGAGTCCCGCGAGCGGCATCCCTTCGGTCGTGAAGACCAGCATTTTTCCGTCGTCCTGCGCCATGTGCGCGAGAGGCACCAGGGCTGCCGCGAGAAAATTCTGGCGCGGATACCCGTGCGAGCAGCAGGACACGATCGCCGTGAACTGGAAGTCGTCGACGATCACCGCCTTGTTCGACGCCAGCGCCGATTTGATCACGGCATACACCGTTTCGTCCAGCGCCAGCGGATCGCGGCTCGCGGAAGCCTCGACGATCTCGCGCGACGTGAGATACGACCCCCCAATCTTGTCGTGCAGCGCGCGCAAGATGGTGGTCTTGCCGATGCCGGATCGGCCCATCAATACCGCGACGCGGTGGGCCTGGAGCTCGCGCCAGAGTGAGTCGAGCGCCTTCTGCTGTGTTGGAAGCAGCGGTGGATTGGCCCTGCCAGTCATCGTAGCTCGAATTTGACGACGCGTCCCGGGCCGCGCTAGAATCGCGAGGTGCGCGTTCTTCGGTTTTTCATGCTGACGGCGCTCGGCGTCAGCGCTGCGTGCGCACCCGCCGCGTCGAACCGCGAACCGTCACCGCTGCTGTTCCTCACCGACTTCGGTGTAAAGGACGGCGCCGTCGCGGTGTGCAAAGGTGTGATGTGGAGCATCGCTCCCGCGCTGCGCATCGTGGATGTCTCGCACGAAGTCCCGCCCTACGACATCGAGACCGCGGCCGAAGTGCTCGAGCAGGCGTTGCCGTTCTATCCCGCGGGGACGGTCGTCGTCGCGGTGGTCGACCCCGGCGTTGGCAGCAATCGCAAAGCCGCGGCGATCCTCACGAAGAAAGGCCACCTCCTCGTTGGCCCCGACAACGGGATCTTCACGCTCGTCTTGCGCACCGAAGGGCTGGAGCGTGCGGTGGAGCTCCGAAACACTCGCTATTTCCGCCCAGGCGATAAGTCGTACACCTTCCACGGCCGAGACATCTTCTCGCCGGTGGGCGCGCACCTGGCCGCGGGCATTTCATTGGACGTACTCGGACCGCCCCTGGTACCGGTGCAGCTCGACCTGCGTCCCGCGCGCAAAACGGCCACCGGCATCGAAGGCACGGTACGGTACATCGAGGACCCGTACGGAAACGTCGTGACGAACATCCCCGCCGCACTGCTGGACTCGCTTGCCCGCGTGGGCGACTCGTTGGACGTGCGCGTTGGCGGAGGGGGGGCGCGAATTCTTCACCTCCCCTTCCGCCATACCTTTAGCGACGTGCCGCGTGGCGAGGCATTGGCAGTCATGCACGAGCGCGGCCTGTTGTCGTTTTCCATCAATCAGGGAGACTTCGCGTCGAGGTACGGCGTGAAGCGCAAAGATCCAGTGTCGGTTCGCCGTATTCCATGAAGCAGGTCCTGGCGGTGATCCTCGGGGGCGGCGCCGGCACTCGGCTGTTCCCGCTCACGCGCGATCGCGCGAAACCGGCAGTACCGCTCGCGGGCAAATATCGCCTGGTGGACGTGCCGATCTCGAATTGCCTCAATTCCTCGCTCGATCGGATTTTCGTCGTCACGCAGTTCAACTCGGCGAGCCTCAACAAGCACATCGCGCGCTCTTACGTGTTCGACCGTTTCAGCGGCGGTTTCGTGACCATTCTCGCGGCGGAGCAGACGATCACGTCGGAAAACTGGTATCAGGGCACCGCCGACGCAGTGCGACGCACGAGCGCCCATTTCCAGAGCTACCCGCACGAGGAAGTCATCATCCTCTCGGGCGACCAGCTCTACTCGATGGATTACCGTCTCATGCTCGAGCATCATCGCGAGCGCGGCGCCGAGGTTACTGTCGCCGTCACCCCCGTGAAAGCGGAGGACGCGCCGGGATTCGGCATTCTGAAGACGGATGGTCAGCGTCGCATCACCGAGTTTTACGAAAAGCCGAAGTTCGAGGATTTGGCGGGTAAGGAGAGCCCGGTCGATCCGGATCTGGAGCGCGGAGGCCGGATCTATCTGGCGTCGATGGGCATCTACATCTGGGACGCGCAGCTGCTCTACGATTTCCTCGAGGGCCAGCCGGAGGATCACGACTTCGGCAAACACGTCATACCGCGCGCGATCAAGGAGCTGCGCGCGTTTGCCTATCCGTTCTCGGGATACTGGAACGACATCGGGACGGTGCGGTCGTTCTTCGACACCAACATCATGCTCGCCCAGCCCCATCCGGCGTTCAATCTGTACGACATGCGGATGCCGCTGTTCACCGACGCGTGGACGCTGCCACCCGCGAAAGTGAGCCGTTCACGCCTGGAAAACACGCTGGTTGGCGAGGGGAGCGTCATCGTCGACAGCGACATCTCGAACTCCGTCATCGGCATTCGCTCGTTCATCGATCGTGGAACGCGGATCTCGAGAACCGTCTTCATGGGCGCGGATTACTTCCGCTGGGACGAATCGGAGGCGCGTCAGCAGATACGCGGTCCCACCTTCCCCGGCGTGGGTCACGACGCGACGATCGAGAATGCGATCGTCGACAAGAACGCCTCGATCGGCAACCGTTGCGTCATCACCAACGCGAAAGCCATCCAGGAGGGATCGGGCCCGGGATTCTATATCCGGGACGGCATCGTCGTGATCGTGAAGAACGCCGACATACCCGACGGCACCGTCATCTAGGCTTCCGGCTCCTCACCCCCCCCCCGGCTCCGCTCCGCGTGCGCATCGCGTTGTTCACCAACGAGTATCCGCCGAACGTATACGGCGGCGCCGGGGTGCACGTCGAATACCTCTCCCGCGAGCTCGCGCGCGCCGAGAACGGAATGCACCAGGTGGACGTGCTGTGCTTCGGCGATCAGAACGAAACGAAGGGGAACCTCCGCGTACGCGGCATCGCGACGCCGGTGGCCATTCCTGCCGAAGATCCGCGGCACACTCGGCTGCTCGACGCGCTGGCTCGGAATCTCGCGATGGTGGCCGCGGCCGACGCGCCGCCACCGGACATCGTGCACTGCCACACCTGGTACTCGCACCTCGCGGGCTGCCTCGCGCGACCGCTTACCGGGGCGCGTCTCGTCCTGACGACGCATTCCCTCGAGCCGCATCGGCCATGGAAGGTGGAGCAGCTCGGCACAGCGTACCATGCGACTTCGTGGATCGAGCGTACGGCGTACGAGAATGCCGACGGCGTGATCGCGGTCTCGAAGGCGATGAAGGCGGACGTCCAGCAGCTGTACGGCGTCCCGGCGGAACGGGTCGTCGTGATTCACAACGGAATCGATCCCGACGAGTATCAGCCGCGCCCCGCCCCCGCCACGCTGCGCCGGCTTGGCATCGATCCCGAGCTTCCGATCGTGCTCTTCGTGGGCCGGATCACTCGGCAAAAAGGGATTCTCCATCTCGTGCGCGCTCTCCCAGACCTGCAACCCGGCGTGCAGGTCGTCCTTTGCGCTGGTTCACCCGACACCCCGGAGATCGGGCGGGAGATGGCGTCGCTCGTCAGTGACGCGAAGCGAGACGCGCGCTCCGAGATCATCTGGATCCCGGAGATGCTGCCAAAGGAGGACGTGATCGCGCTGTACAGTCACGCCGACGTCTTCGTCTGCCCGTCGGTGTACGAGCCATTCGGAATCATCAATCTCGAGGCCATGGCGTGCGAGACGCCGGTGGTGGCAGCGGCGGTCGGTGGCATCCCCGAGATCGTCGTGCCGGGTGAGACCGGGCTTCTCGTTCCGTTCGAGGCTGAAGGTGGATCGTCGGCCGAGCCGCGCGATCCCGAGGGGTACTCGCGCGCGCTGGCTGTCGCGATAGACGAGTTGCTCCGGGATCCTGATCGCCGGCTCGCGATGGGACGAGCGGCGCGGAAGCGGGTGCTGGAGCATTTCAGCTGGCGGCACATCGCCGACGTCACGCTCGACTTTTACAAGCGGTTGCTGAAGAAGTGACTTTCAGGGCGTCGGCAATGCCGATCGCACTCTAGGGGAGCGCGTTTCGCGGCCTCGGATCTCCGAGCTTCGCTTCCTTGCGGACGTATTCCGCGGCCGCGCCGTGTGTCGCCCACCAGACCTTGCCGGGACCCTTCGCCTCGATGTGCGCGATGAGCTGCTCCAGCGCGACGATACGCGAGCGATGCCCCGAGACATGCGGGTGCATCGTGAGCACGAACAGCGTCCCTTCGTCGTACGCACGGTCGAACTCGTCCATCCACACGCGCGCGACGTCACGCGGATTCATGTAGCTCTGGCCTCGCGGATCGAACAGCGGGGCGTCGTCCAGTATCCATTCGACGGGAATCTCGACGAGCCCAGTGGGCTTGCCGTTCTGAAGCAGCTCGTACGGCCGGTCATCCGCCATCAACGAGCTCTCGTAGCGAAAGCCCATGTCGCGCAAGATGCTCAGGGTGTTCGGGCTGAAGTTCCAGCTCGGTGCCCGATATCCGGTCGGCTTGGTTCCGGTGAGCTGTGTCAGCTCCGCGATCGCCTTCGTCAGGAGCGCGCGCTCCGCCGAATCGGGGAGCGTCATGTTCATCTCGTGGATCCAGCCGTGTACGCCGAACTCGTGCCGTCCGCTCTTCTTGATGACGTCCGCCATCGTTGGCGTGATCGCCAGGCTGACCGAGGGGATGAAGAACGTCGCGGGAATCTTGTGCGCGTCCAGCAGGCGAACGATCCGCTCGAGGCCCACGCGCGCGCCGTATTGCATCTGCGAGAGGTGTCCGACCGTCGGCTCGCCGAAGCGAAGCGAGATCGTCTCGTTGTCCGCGTCGAACGAGAGCAGGACCGCGACGCGCGCGCCGCCGGGCCATGCTGTCGGTTGGAGCGACCGTCCGGCACGCACCGCGTTGACGACCGTCATCGCGCTGTCGAACGTCCACTGCCATCCGGGTTTCGCGGTGGATTGTGGCGCGGGTTGCTGCGCGAAGAGGGATACAGGTACGAGGGCCAGCAGAAGTGGGCGCATGCGTTAGGGTGCTTCCTGTACGCGCTCGCGTCAACCGTGAAGAGCCAGCTTGTCACAGGACTGCTTGTCACAAACCAGCTTGACAGCTTCTCACAAACCACAGAATCGATTGACAAGCTGACAAGCTGGTTTGGGACAAGCTGTCTTCTGACAAGCTGGTTTGCAGTTGTCGCCGAGCCCCGCAAGCACCAATTTGGTCTTCATGATGCGATCCTCCAGCTCTCCACTCTCTCGTCGCGACCTGCTCAAGGTTGCCGGCACCTCCGCTGCGGCCATCGCCGCCGCACCCTTCATCAATCTCGGACGCTACTCGCTGTTCGCGAACGCGCCGGACTATTCCGAACGTGCCGTCCGGCTCGTGCGAGAGTCGCTCGTCATGGACATGCTCAGCCCTCTGACGCTCAACTTTCCGCTGTTCGCGAAATGGGAGGCACGCCCCGAGATGTTCGGGGCCGAGGAATTCAAGCGATACCTGGATTCGGGGATCAACGTCTTTCACATCGCCGTCGGTATCGGCGGCCCCGAAGCGAGGGCGAGTACCCTCGATTTCGTGAGCAAGTGGAACTCCTTCCTCGCCGGACAGGACGAGCGTTTCATGCGCATCGACAGCCCGAGGGATTTCGACCGCGTCAAGAAATCGGGCAAAGTCGGCATCATCATCGGACTGCAGAACTCCGAACATTTCCGCACGCTGGACGACGTGAACTACTTCTATGGGCTGGGTCAGCGGGTTTCGCAGCTCACGTATAACTCCCGCAATTACATCGGGGACGGATCCACGGAGCGCACCAACAACGGGTTGAGCGATTTCGGCGTCTCGATCGTGGATCGCATGAACACAGTGGGCATGGCGGTGGACGTCTCACACTGCGGCGAGCAGACGTCGATCGACGCGTGCGGCGTCTCCAAGAAGCCGGTGCTCATCACACACTCGAACGCACGCGCGCTCAACCCGCAGCAGCCGCGGTGCAAGTCCGACGACGCGATTCGCGCGATGGCGAAGAGCGGCGGCGTCATGGGCATCACGGGGGTTCGCATGTTCGTCAAGGCGGACGAACCCACAACGATCGAGCACGTGCTCGACCACTACGATCACGTCGCCAAGCTGATCGGCGTCGAGCACCTCGGCGTGGGCAGCGATATCGATCTCGATGGCTACGATGACATGCCCGCCGAGGACAACAAGCGGTTGCGTGCGGGCTACAAGGCCAGTTACGCATTCCGCGACAAGATCGACATCGAAGGGGTGGATCACCCCAAACGGATGTACGACCTGGCTGAAGGTCTGATCCGCCGGAAGTACAGCGACGACAACATCCGCGGCATCCTCGGCGGCAACTTCAGGCGCGTTCTCGGGGAGATCTGGGGCGTGGGTTCGGTTTGATTCGCTCAACTACTGCACACCGGTAGGCTTCCAGGCGCGTCCCGTTTATCGCGGATGACGCGGACCACGCTGAAACAGAACGCGGATACGGCTTGGAGCTTTGGTTGTCATACTGGCGCGAGAATCCGTCGCACCAGGCAACCAAGATCTTTGCAGTGTCCGCGTTTTGTCGGCGTGGTCCGCGTTGTCCGTGTTGACCTTACGCCAACTGAGGGCTCTAACTGAGAACTGAGAGCTAACGGAGCTCCTCCAGACATGCGGCCCCACCGCCCTCGAGCCCGTCCTTGAAGTTCTGAACCCGCTGTTCGCGCGTTCCGTGCGAGTTGCGCGCGACGAGCCTGGCCAACCGCGCGTCGCTGCGACGGTCGCCCGTGAACTCCGGCGTCGGATCGCCCGCGGCGGCCATGCCGAAGAATGCCTCGTCGATATCCCCGTCTTCGATCGATCCGTCCTTCTGCGCCTGGCGCGCAAAGGCCCCCGCGAGACAGTCGGCCACCGCTTCGTTTTCGTACGACCGGCGCGACCGATAACCCAGTTGCATCGCGACCGCATGTCCCATCTCGTGCGCGATGATCCCGATGGCGGTCATGTCACCGTCGGTGCCGAGCGCGCGACCGGCGAGCTTCGCCTGCGTCGCGACGAATACGTCATCGAAGTAGATCGTATTGCTGTTCCAGCAATAGCTGGCGTTCGACGGCGCCATCACGCCGCAGGGTGTTCGTACGCCTCCGCGATAGCGCACCAATTGTGGCGCGGCGAAGCGGACTCCAAGGCGCTTGAACTCGGCGCTCCACATGGCGACGAGGGCGCCGTAGGCGGCGCCCGCCTTTTGATTCGAGGCTTCGATGTCGCGCGCGGTCAGCGTGACCGGCTCGACGTCGTCCGTCGTCGCAAAGGACTGCGCGAAGCGCGCCGATCCGCCACCGAACGCGCTGATGCTGCCAGCCACCATGGCAACGGCTGCGATTCGCCCGGCCAGCGCAAAGAATCGATTCATCAGAGTGTTCCCTCCGACCCCGTACTACACCGGCACGTTTTCCGAGTTCGGGCCGGGTGCCGACCGCCGGCGCTGGCTGCCTCGTCCGTACCGAGTATTCTTCCCGCCATGCCCAACCTCGCGCAGTTCCATCCGCAGATTGTCCATTTTGTGGTGGCACTTCTGTTCGTCGGCCTGGCGTTCCGCCTCGTGTCGCTCACGGGGAAACTGCCCTTCACCAACTACGCCGCGACCACTCTGATCCTGATCGGAACCGTCGCCGCCGTGCTGGCCGTGAAGTCCGGAACGGAGGCGCACGGTCCGGTGGAGCGGATCCCGGGGACCCGCGATCTGGTGATCGACCACGAGAACCATGGGAAGACATCCAGAAACTTCTTCCTCGCGGTGGCAGCGATCGAGCTCCTCGCGCTGGGTTTCGCAAGAAAAGCCTCGACGATGCGTTACAGCCGATACACGCATTTCGCCTCGGCTATCGTCGGCCTGGTCGGAGCGG